>PJEL010000133.1_pt1 | contig 83994 bp, 68 predicted proteins | sample 1853271 | NCBI WGS metagenome assembly PJEL01 (sample SAMN08108733, study PRJNA415343) | Invertebrate metagenome, whole genome shotgun sequencing project. | host: Globobulimina | place: Sweden: Gullmar Fjord | collected 2015-08
GTCCGGATCGACGGGCCTTCGTTGCGGCAGCCCGACGCCTGAGCCGGGCTCGAAACTCGCGATCGGCGGTGGGTCAATTCTGACGAGCACAAGTGGGTCAGTTCTGGCGAGCGGCGAAGTGCCCGGCCGCGTCGAACACCGACGAACCATACGAGGGGTACGTCTTCGACATGGCCTCCTATTGCTCCGGAGTCTGGCCGTCTGATCTGTGCAACAACGACTACAACGCCGAGCTCCGGCAGCGATACGCCGATGCCTTTCCGGATGTGCTGATGGCCCAGCTGCATTGGTCCCAGGATGACATTGACCAGTCCTACGACCCTCGCTGCGTCACCTACATCTCAGATCTCTCCCGGATCACGCTGTATTTCACTCTTCGCAAGGGCTGGTTCACGTCGCTCAGGTATGTATACGCGGACGCCTTCGACGGCGCACCGAGTGACCAGCAGATCGTCGACGAACTGAGCGCACAGGTCGACGGATGGCATCTGGATACGACACCGCCCACGCTCTCCTATGATGACGTCGAGGTGTTGATAGACGATTGCGAAGAGGCACAGGGCGTCACCATGAACAGGCTCGGTGGCTATTGTTCAGCGCACATCCCCCCAGACGGCGCGTCGTCCCAGCTCCTTTTCCTCGGCGGCTACGGTCCAGGGGGCCAACCGGCCCGTCTGAACGTCGACGTCTTCACGGGAGACTCACGGTGCGAGTCCGATGGGGCGGGGGACTAGGACTTGGAGCTTCCGGACGTTTTGGAACAGGCGGAAGCCATGGTCCTCACGGTCGATGATGATCAGCGCCGGATCGTCCTGACCCGGAGACCCCATCGTTGGATAGTCTTCGACGGCAAGGTGGTGGGCCACCTGCTGGGCGAACCGGCGCTGGAGAGAGACGACTGTTCGGCCCTGTACAAAGCGCTCACCAACACGACCCATGAACGCTTTCTGCGACGGATCGCAATTGAAGAGACCTCCTGCGTGCTCTCCACTCCGGAAGGGGACCACCCCGTCGAGATCCGCCAAGAGGAGCGCGCCATGGTGGTGAGGATCCGGCTTCCCCGCCCCTAAAAGACGTACAATTGGTATCTTTCTGAAATGTTACTGAAAGGTCTCCATGGCTACCTTGGTGCAACCAAAGGAGCCCACGATGAACTCATTTACACCTTTCGCCCTAGTGCTTGGCCTGTTGATTGGATGCGGGACCGACTACGGCGACGACAACATTGCCAGCTGTATTGCCTTCGAATCCAGCTGCGATCCCGGCGACGCGTTCGCCGGGATCTATGCCAACTGCACCATCTTCGGCGATGAAGACTACGCGGCGTGTGACACCCAGCCGTTCTTCGACTGCATGACCGACAACGCCGAGTGTGTCTACTGGGATCTGCTCGTCGAGGACGAATACCCAGCGCCGTGGGCGTCGGACGCCGTCGACACCTGCCGATTGGCGCTCTCGGCCTGTCCGGACACCGACGGGTTCTCGATCTGAGCCCGCGTTCTCCCAGGCACCGTTAGAGTCGGGAGATGCGCCCTGTCCTACCGCGTTGGCTCTGGTTGTTTCACGACGGGGATGTGTCGGTTCCGGCCGAAGTGGGCGATCGGGTCCGGTTGAACTCGGCGCTGGCGCTGCTCACCGAGGCTGACGAACGGGATGTCGTCGTGCACAGTGGTGCTGGTCTGCCGGCGGGGATCGCCGATCTTCCCCGCCCCGGGCCTCGATGGTTGACGACCTCTCCCACCGCCGTCGAAGCGCTTCGATCTTCGGGACGGCCGGTGCGTTGGTTGCCCGATCTCGACCCGGGCACTGTCAGCTACGCGCTCTCGTCGTGGCACCTCCTGGCAGTGCTCGAGGACGGGACGCTGGCTGCTGGCCTGGGAGTCGTTTGGCGATACGGGGCGACAGAGCGTCTCAACGAGCGAGAACAGCTGGTCGCCGAGCGGCTGGTCGGTCAACACCGTGCCCTGGACCGCCGCACGATTCAGGTGGAGCTCTTCGGCTTCTCGGAACGCGTGCAGTCGCGGGCAGCCGACGCGGTCATCTCTCGCCTTCGCAAGCGCCTGGGACCGAGCGCGATCCGCACCGTTCGCGGGGAGGGCTGGGAGTTGGTTCGGGAGTGGGAGTCCGATCTCCCGGGAGAGGATGTTGGAGCCAGGCGCGAGCTCGGCAGGCAATCCCGACGGCGCAGTGCAGATCCATCGTTGACGGCCCGGGAGAGCTCCTTGCTCGCGGCCCTCGAGGCTCACGCCGGACTCGTCGATCGGCGCACCCTGGCCCGGCTGGTGTGGGGCGATCCGACCTGCACCGACCGCCTCGATGTGCTCATCCACCGGCTCAAGGCAAAGCTGGGCAGAGACGCCATCCGGGTGGTTCGAGGGCGAGGGGTCGAGCTGGTGTCCGCGAACGTCGACGCCCAGGAGGTCTGGCCCCCAGGATGGCCGGTGGCGTCGAGTGGTGCCGTTGCCGAAGCACTCGCCGAAAACCCGCGTCGGCTCGCGCTGATCGGCCCACCTGGCGTCGGGAAGAGCTGGATTGTGAGGCGGATCGCTACCCGAAGGGGCATGGAGATCCTCGATGTGCACGGCTGGCCCGCGATCCGCATCGAACAGGCAATCTGTCGACTCGACCCCAGCGCCGACTGGTGGGTGGATGGACTGGAAGATCCGGCCTGTGCTGCTGCGGCCATCGCGCGACTTCCACAGACCACGATCTGGACGACTGCGAGATGTGCCGCCTCGGGGTCCGACGTGCTCACGATCTCACTGCGCCCGTGGTCACTGGAGGACTTGGCCCGCCTTCCCGGAGTGAGCCTCGAGCAGGCGGAGATGGCCGGGGGACTGCCCGCGGCGTTGTTCGAGGGTTTTGCCACCCGACTGGCTCGCTGCGATCCGGAAGACCGCAACGCCATCGTCGCGCTTGCCCTCTACGAGACCCCCGTTGCCAGGGCAAAGACGGCGGGTCACCCAGTCTTCGATGTCCTGCCCGACCTGGCTCGGCACGGATGGGTGACAACCGGGGTGACCACGTGGAGCCTGCCCGCCCCCATTCGAAAGGTTGCCCGTGTCTTTGCGTCCGAGCAACAGCGCGATGCCCACGTCTCCCGAGTGCTCGCTGGAGCGCGAGCCGCCGCCGAGCGTGAACCGTTCGACGCTGACGATTTCCTGGCCTGGAGACGGGATGTCGAGGTCATCGACCTGCCCGCCGACCAACCCGGCGCCACCGACCTGGCGCTGATCCGGCTGTGGATGGCCGAGCTCGGTGGCCCACGTCCGGCCCAGGCTTGGACCCTCGCCGTGCTCGCCGCGGAGCGAGATCCAGCTCGGCACGGCCAGCTGGCCTGGTACACGCTTCGCTCCATCGATCTCGGCGATCGTGCCCTCGAAGAACTGCTCGCCGCCGCCCTGGCCTTGGGTCTGCCCACCCACTGGGAGGTGCTGGTGAGGCTCGAGGGCGTGGAGCGGCTGCGGCGCATGCGAGACGTCGAGGCTGCCTGCGCTCTGCTTCTCGAAATTCATGGTCGCTGGCCAGATCTCGGCCCTCCGCTCTCCATTCGAGTCGCCATTGAGCACAGCTCTGTAGCGGTGCGAGCGATCCCGGACAAGCTGGTGGCCTCCCGCCGGGTACTCGCCGAGCTCGACGCGGCCCGGTGGTCCGGCGAGGTGTCCGCGGGATCCCGCGACACGCTGATGCTCCGGGTCGCTATCCTGCTGCGGCTGGCCGACGGCCTCTCGTATGTCGGCGACCAGCTGGGTTGTCTCGCCGCATTGCGCGAGGCCGCGGTCCACCTGCCCATGGCTCCGATCTTCCACGGGATCTTCGCCAGCGAGGCCCGAGCGCTGTCCCGACTCGGGCGTCACGACGAGGCCAATGTGGCCATCGAACGCGCTCGAACCTTGGCTGCGGCCTGCGAGCACGAGGGGCTGGACATCGCCTATCAGCAGGTCCGCGCCTGTCTGCGAATCTACGCCGGTGACCTCGAGACCGCCGAACAGCTGGTCCAGATCACCGAGCGGCGTACCCGGCACCGGGACTTCGAACAATGGCGCACCCGCGGACTGCTTCCGCGGGCTCTACTCGCAGTCGCGCGCGGCGATGTCGAGGCGGTTCGGTCGCTCCAGGACTCCGTCCTCGACGCGGTTGGCAGCGGCGTAGGATGGATGCTGCCCACCGCCGCCGTCATCCGTGCCACTCGGCGAGCCGATCCAGATGCTCTCCGCGAGGCGTGGCGGGATCTCGACATGCCAGACCACGCTGACGGATGTCGCGTCCGCCAGCTGCTCGAGGTCGGCGGGGTCGACCTCCATGCGGCTACTATGCGAACCCAGTGATATTGCCCAGGCAGGTGATGGAGTTCCCGCGCTCAGGGGTCGTGCAGCAGTTCTGCGACGGTGTCTGCGAGGAGGTGTTCGGCGACGGCTGCTGACGACCAGTCGGTGATGTTCCATGTAGGCCGGCCACCGGGACTCATTCCAACAGTTTGTGCGACCTCGTCCAGCCACGCATGCGATTCCGAGCATGGTCGACCACAACGTACCGTCTAAACGAAGTTTCGACGGTACTTGTGCAGCGAACATGTCGGAATCATTTCCGGTGTGGCGCACGCAGTGCGTCACTTAAAGTGAAGTTTCGATGGGCACAACCGGAGCTTGCGACGGTTGGGCGTATCGATTCCGGCGGCCAAGACCCGCCAGCATGGGTTGGCCTCAAGGAGGTACATTCGAGCCTCACACTGGGCTCAACCTCAATCGAACATGCCTGTCGGACTAGAAATCGTCATAGTCATTTCGATCGGGCTGATGGCGTTCATGTGGCTGATTGTTCTCCCGGTCGGGCTGTTCGCCGCAATCAACCTCCAACTCGGATACCGAAACCCGCAGCGCTACATAGGCGTCAAGGAACAAGATGAGTCGTGGTGGTGGCTGAAGACTCGCCGGTTCGAGGGTGTAGCGAACGAACTCAAGCAGCACGGCTTCACGGAAATCGGCGCAAAGGTAGGGCGACACGGCTTCATGCGCATGTCGCTACGAGCGTTCTACAGCCCTGATCTACACGCCTACGCGACGCTCTCCTCCCGATTCCTGAAACCGGTGGTCGGGTTGACCACGGGACTGCCGGACGGGACCATTGTCACCAGCACCACTTCGGCACGGGTACGATGGAGAGGGTCCGCCGCAATTCAGGAGTATGTCGCTAGCGGCCCATTGACGACGCGGCTGCAGCAGCATCGCGACCAAATCGCGCTGGCGGGAGGTGAGAGCGTGTGGTCCGAGTTCGTCGACTCTGGGTCGATGGCTGATCTCCTGGCGTTGGATAGGCGGGAAATCGCCATTCGCTACATCGCCGACGACACAGTCAACCTCCATCCACTGGAGAAAGTGCCCAGCTCTGTCATCTGCACCGTGGAACATCACGGCATCGCGGTGCTTCTTCGGGCAAATCAGAAGTTGCCGCCCTCGTGGCCCTGGTTTCTGGTTGCGGTGGCCTACGCACTCTCGGCTTGGGCGGGCTCGCACCCGCTACTGGATCTCGCCTTCCTCCTGAGTTTTGTGTTTGTCGTGCCCTGGGCCTTCTTGACAGCGAAGCGGTCCATCTGGCCGAGCCAAGAGACGCTTTCTGTCCACGTCTCCCACGAGCGACTCCGCATAGGCCCAGAGGAATTCCGGCTGGCAGACGCCACAACATCCGTGATCGATGACGATTTGGTGGTGACGGCCACCGCAAACGATGTGCCCAACGAGCACCGGTTCGGTGGCTTCGGAACGCAACAGGAACTTCGCTGGCTGCTCGACGTGATCGAGAGCGCTAGACGCGAGCAGCTACTGCCTGATGACATCGAGAGTTCGGACGTTCCGCAAGAGCTTGAGAGGCTGATGGGGCGTGCACAAACGGCGCCCCGAGCCAAGCAATGAGTCGGCAACCGGTCGTCACGGGCACCTTTCCGACCTTCGTCTATCCGAGGAGTCCGCGCGCGACGGCCGTCACCCAGTCCACCCACAGCGAAGTGGCCGCAGCGATGGCCAGCAGGAAACCGACGCTCACCCAGTGACGGGCCGGCGGGGGCCGAGGCGTCGTTCGCAGCGCGATGCCGAGCGAGAGCGCGACCACCGCCACCCAACCGGCGCAGAATAGGCCATCGAAGCCGAGATCTGCCAGAGGCGCTGCCTGCACATTGCTGACGTGGGCCGCCCTTGCTGCCGCCACAACGGCGAGGGAGGAGAGCAGGCCGACGCGCCATCCCCGCTCGTCCGCCGCCGGAATGCCCGACACGGTGAGGGTCGCAGCGACGAGCACGAGCCAGGCAAAGAAGGTGGCCACGCTGTCGGTCTGCAGCCAAACCGCACCGAGCCACAGGCCGAGCCCACCGACGACCGACAGCGCGACTGGCGGCCAGCGGATCGTCAGCTTGCCGCCTATCGTTTCCCGGGTGAGTGCCGCCGCAGCTACCAGCAGACCCAGCGCTGCGAGCACCCAGCCAGACCACTCAACCCGCAGGGCCATGGGCAGCCCCATCTCGAACAGTTCGGCCGGATTCTCCGCTTCGACCAGGACTCCAGCCATCTGCCCAATCCCTACCGCGGCGCCAACCGTGCCCACGAGGGCCGGGAGAAGGCAGGGTGCAAGCCACTTCTGAAGCGAGTCTGCCCGACCCCTCGAGACCCGGACGCCGAGGGCCGTCAACAGCCCGACCTCGGCGATTCCCGCCACCAGCAGCAGCACCGAGAAGACACCGCCATCCGGCAAGACGTTGGCCTGACCCGCGGTCATGATCAACACCCCGAGGACCAACGGCACCGCCACCAAGCTCGCCACCAACCCCATCTGCCAGGGCGGTCGCACTGCTGGTAGCTCTGGCTCGAGAGCGAAGGTCTCCCGATACAATCTAAGGTCGAGGCGGCACGCAGCACACGCCTGAAGGTGCGTCGCGATGGCGGTCTCCTCGGCCCGCTCCATCAAGTCATCGAGGGTCGGATGTTCCGGTTCGAGGGCCACACTCGACAACCAGAACTGCTCGGGATCCTCGGGCTCGGGCAACGGCCAGTCGGTCGGCGGGGTGGGCGGAGGTCTGTCCTCGGTCCAGGTCTGGAGCAGGGAAGCGGTATCGGGAATGCGTGACTCGAGGTCCGGCTGCAGCGCCCCGACGATGGCCCGCTCCCAGCGCGGTGGCAGCTGGTCGACGCGATCTCCCGGCGGCACATAGGAGCCGGCGCGGACGCTCTCCAGCACTGCGTACACGTTCTCACCGTCGAAGGCCCGCTCTGTCGTGACCAGCTCGTACAGCAAGGCCCCCAACGAGAACACGTCGGCCCGATGGTCGGCGCTCGCGGCGTCCACCACCTGCTCGGGCGCCATGTAGCCGGGCGTGCCGAGGGCTCCCCGGGTGAGGCGATCGGCGAGTGTCGCAGCGTCGACCGCTCGGGCCAGCCCAAAGTCCGCCACTTTTGGGACCGCGACGCCATCGGCCCAGGCCAGGAGCACGTTCGAGGGTTTCAGATCGCGGTGGATGAGGCCGTGTGCGTGTGCGGCGACCACTCCGCTGAGAATGCCGCGCGCCAGCCAGTCCACTTGCTCGGCGCTCAGTGGACCGCGGGCGAGGACCTCTGCCAGGGTCCAGCCCGCGACGTACTCCAGCACCAGCCCCGGGGCGCCGTCCACCTCTACGAGATCGCTGACCTTGAGCACGTTGGGATGGGAGAGTGAGCCTTGGAGCTGCCCTTCGCGCACCAGGCGCTGGGCCAGATCGGCGTCGGCATACTGGAGGACCTTGAGGGCATGTCGGCTTCCCAGGCCCAGGTGCCGCACCCGGTAGACCGACGCCATCCCGCCCCGGCCGAGGCGGGCTTCCACCTCGTAGCGCTCTGCGATGATGGTGCCGGCGACGATCTGCAAGGGTGCTCCCCGCGCAGTATCAACCACGACGGGGAGCACGTCCTCACTCACTCTGCTGCATCGCGGCTGAAGGCGAGCAGGGCGGCGTTCAGAGTGCACCATGCCGCTGCGAAGGCGTTCGGGATCTGGGCGATCCCCATGGCCATGTGCCACAGCCTGGCAGCTTCCTCGGGAGGCAGCTCGGCAGCGGAGAGGTGCATGCCCGCCTGGTACAGCCCCATGGACCATCCGGCGAAGCCGAGGAAGAAGGTCGCCGCGATCACCGCGACCACTGGGCGGATGGACATCGCGCGCCCGCGGCTGGAGATGCGCGCGACGTTCAGGGCGAGGGCAGTGAGGCCCAGGACGTTGGTGAGGATTGCGAAGGGTCCGCCGTCGGCGAGGATTTCGTACATGATGGCTCCGGAGATGTGTGTTCGCTACGTTGTTGTGGCGTGCTGTGCGAAGATCACGATCGCGGCCAAAAAAAGATCGGAGAGCACGATTGTCCAGGGATGAAGCACCAGGTCCACAGACGGAGCGACACATCGCCGAGCGCGAGGGCCGACTCCGCGAGGCTGGCGACGCCCGCAGCCCCAGCCACCACGCCGATCTGGACCGTCTCTTCGATGCCCATCGAGCTCGGGTGCGCGCCCTCTGTCTGCGCATGACCGGAGATCCAGCTCGGGCCGACGATCTCGTGCAGGAGACTCTGCTGGTGGCCTATCGCCGCCTACCAGAGTTCCACGGAGGCGCTCGTTTCGGGACCTGGATCTATGGGATTGCCCGCAATCTATGCCTGAATGCAGTGCGCAAGAAGTCGGATCTGCTCACCGAGGACGGCGTCATCGAGGCCGGAGATCCGCGGGACGGTGTGTGGCGAGCCCTGCGGCGGGAGGAGCGGGCGGCGCTGATCCGCGAGGCGGCCTCGGCGCTGGACAGCGAAGAGCAGGAGGCGGTGCACCTTCGCTATGTGGAGGGCCTGCCGCTGCCTCGGATCGACGCCATCCTCGGGCTCACCGGGAGTGGGGCACGGGCGGTCCTGCAGCGCAGCAAGCGAAAGCTTCGGGCGGAGGTGATCCGGCGGCTCGAGGAGATGGGCCACGGGAGGAGCTTCCTCGACTCCAGCTCATAGGGGGCTACGATGGCCAGCCAGTGAGGGTTCCGCAGACCAATGGTCCATCGCGTCAGCCTGGTAAACACCAACCGGATGCATCCGCCGGTTGCGCCCATTGCATTCGACTACCTGCACGAGCCACTGGTTCGAGCTGGCTTCGCCCCGCGGTTGCTGGACCTGTGTTTCTCCGAAGACTGGAGGAGCGACGTTCGTGCCCACGCCACCCAGGTGCGGCCCCTGGCCTGGGGGGTCACCGTGCGCAACACCGAGGACGTGTACTACGCTAGCAACAGGAGCTTCCTCGAGCTGAACCGCGAGATCATCGCCGAGCTCCGGCGCGCTTTTGATGCGCCTGTGATCCTCGGTGGCGCGGGGTTCTCGGCCATGCCGCAGCGCTGCTTGGAGTTTCTGGACGCCGACTACGGCGTGGTCGGCGAGGGAGAGGTGACGCTGCCACTGCTCCTCGACCGCATTCTTCGATCCGAGCGGTTCGATGACGTGCCGAACCTCGTGTACCGAGATCGGGGTCGCACACACAGCACCCCTCGGCAGACCGTCGATCTGGCGGCGATTCCAGTTCGCAAGCGAGATTTCGTCGACAACTACCGGTACTTCGTCGAGGGTGGGCTCGCCGCCGTCGAGACCAAGCGCGGCTGCAACCGCCCCTGCGCGCACTGTGTGGAGCCCATCGCCAAGGGGCGCCAGGTCCGAAGACGCCCTCCGCACCTCGCTGCCGAGGAGGTGCAGGCGCTGGTCGACCTCGGCGTCACCGCCCTCCACATCAACGACTCCGAGTTCAACCTGGATGTCGAGCACGCCGTCGCCTTCTGCGAGGAGCTCATTGCACGAGGGCTGCCAGACCGCATGGGCTGGTACGCGTACGGCGTGCCCCGGCCTTTCCCGGCACACCTCGCCAAAGTGATGGTTCGCGCGGGATGCAAGGGCATGAACTTCGGTGTCGACAGCGCCTGTGACCCCACCTTGCGACTGATACGCCGCACCTTCGACAAGGAGCACATCGCCGCCCTGGTCGACGTGTGTCGGACCCACGACCTGCGAACCCTGCTGGAGCTGAGCTTCGGCTGGCCGGGCGAGGGACGGGACTCGGTCGAAGAGAGCATAGGATTCATGAAGCAGATCGACGCAGAGCTGGTGATGTGCACGGCGGGACTTCGGGTGTTCCCGGGCACCCACCTGGAGACGCTGGTGCGAGCCGAGGGCCTCGAGGGCAACCCGAGCGTGCGGGGCTATTCGACCGCCGACCCGGGTCTGTTCGCGCCCGTCTACTACTTGTCGGCGTCCCTCGGGCCAGACCCCACCCGCTTCATCGAGCGCTGCATTGATGGCGATCCACGCTTCTTTCCCCCGAACGCCGACGATCTCAACTACTGCGCCAACACCGTCGTGCTCGAGGCCATCGCCCGGGGTGAGCGGGGCGCCTACTGGTCCATGTTGGCGAAGCATCACCGCGCGCGCGTGGCGCCATGTTGACGCCCTCGAACTTCACCATCCATCACCCGCTGCGCATGGGCGCCTCCGAGCAGGACCAGCTGGTGGGACGTCTGTTCGCGGTCTACGACGCCTTGCACGACGGCGACCACAGCCAGGACGAGTTTGGTAGCTACGTACTCACGAACTGTGCGTATTCCAGGGTCGGAGAGCTGCTCGACGACACCGGGCAGACGGTGGGCTGGTCGACGCTTCATCTGCACCACGTGTCTCACGAAGGGCGGGATTGGTACGTCTACCGCTCCGGCGTGTCCGCGTTTCCCGGCCACCGATACTTCCGCTTCATGGTGCTGCTTGCCGTGCGGAGCTGGGTGGTGGACAGAGCTCGCTTCCCCCTCGCTCGCATGGCGGTGGCCGGCCAATCTGGTGGGCCGCTCATCTATCTGTTCTTCCGGAAGAACGACATCGACCTGTATCCAAGGCCTGACGGGAACCATCCCCAGGAAGTGGAGCGACTTCGGGAGGCGCTCCTCGAGCAGTTTGGCGAGCAGCCCTTCCCCGGTGGATCTCCGTGGCAGGTGGAGGCCTTCTCGACCATTCGAAGCGCCTTTGTGCACCGGCCGAATCCTCACCCGGCGATCGGCGAATATCTCCAGATGAATCCAGATTTCGAGCGTGGTGCGGCGCTGTTCTTCATCGTGCCGCTCACCGCTCGCAACTTCTACGCTGCGTGTTGGAGCTTGGCTCGCACCGTGTATGGAGGTTTCGCCTCACCGAAGTCGAGGTAGTCAGTCAGAAGCGCACCGCCCGCCTCGCGAGGATGGGGCCTCGAGGGGCTCGTCACAGTTCCACCAGCTGAAGTGCGCCACCGACATACGTGCGACGCCGTCGGTAATCGTCAGCTGCCCCTCCTGGACCCAGAGGCCCTTGTCCTCGTCGAAGTGCCAGAGCGCCGCCTTGTCGGTTCCGGGAAGCACCGGAAACTCCAGTTGTGCCGCGGACTTCAGCTCGATGGGCTCGCCCTGCTGCGTGGCGTGGACCTCGACCATGCCGAAGCTCTCCAGCTGGCCGCCCTCCCAAGCCATGCCGCCGGGCGCCGCCGCGAGCTCCTCGGGTTTGTCCACCAGCGCCACCCGGAGCTGCACCGGACCGGTCACGTCGAGGACCAGGTCCTGATCCGGCGGAACCTCCAGTTGGAACAGCCCGAGGGAGTTGGTCCGCGTGGCGCTCTCACCGGCGATCACGTCGACGTCGGGGAGGCCTCTTCCGGTGGTGTCCACGACCCTCCCCGTGACCGATCCCGGCGTTGGCGGAGGAGGTGCTTCCGGCTCGGTGACTGGGCTTCCGAAGCATGCCCACAGGGCGACAATCCACATTCCGGCTCCCATCTGAGGATACCATCCGGCGGGTCCTCTCGTGGTCGTTGGTGGCTACCCGCAAGCGCTGGAGGTCGTGCTAGGGTAGCGGCGCTTCAGGAGGAACCCCATTTACCCGTTCCTGTGGGTTCGAATATTCGGCGTTGTGTTCGTGCTGTCCGCTATGGTCGGCGTCGCGTTCACCGGGATCTCCACGTGGGACTTCGTGATGCACCTCGACCGGCAGATGCACGGTGCCCACTGCTCCTTCATCCCCGGCCTCGGCCTGAACACCGACGGAGTGACGGCCTGCGAGATCGCGATGATGAGTCCGTACTCGTCGGTGCTGCGCGGATGGATCTGGGGCGGACTGCCAATCACGCTCCCGGGGCTGGGCCTGTTCGGCTTCCTGCTCGCCAAGGGCGTCTCGCTCCTGTCCGCAGATCACGACGAGCAGAGGGAGACCGCGGCGTTCCTGCTGCCGGCATCGGTGCTTCCCGTGCTCGCGTCGGTGGTGATGGCCACCCTCGCGGCGTTCCAGCTCAACGCCTTCTGCAAGCCCTGCGTCGGCATCTATGTCACCAGCTTTGTGTGCTTTGTAACTGCGATAGCAGCTTTCCTCGCCGCCGAGGTCCCAGAGCGCGACCCCGACTCCGAGGACATGGTGGGCTTGCGGTGGCTGCTGATGAACCTGGCGTGGACCGTGGCGCTGATGGTGTTCGTGGCCATGCCCTGCGTGTTGTATCTGGGCCTTGCACCCGACTTCTCCTCGTATGTCGGCGCCTGTGGCGAGCTCGAGTCCCCCGACGACAACTACGAGGTGATGCTGCCGCTGAGCCCCCGCGAAGGCGGGATCCTCACCGTTGAGCTGTTCGATCCGCTCTGCCCGGCCTGCCGCGCCTTGGAGGACAGGTTGTCGAAGCTCTCGATGGCCGACCAGCTCGACCGCCGCCTGGTGTTGTTCCCCCTCGACAGCACGTGCAACTGGATGGTGGGGGAGACGATCAACCCCGGTTCGTGTGTGGTGACCGAGGGCGTCCTGTGCGCCGACGATCGCGCACCCGAGGTCATCGCCTGGGCTTTTGAGAACCAGGAGATGCTCAAGGACCTGGCAGTGTCCGACGGCCCGGACGCGGTCGGGGCGAAGATGAAGCAGCAATACCCTGCACTTTCGTCCTGCATGGGCACCCCAGAGGTCCAGACCCGCCTGAACCGTTCCCTGCGCTGGGCGGTCCAGAACTCCCTGCGCGTGCTCACCCCCCAGGTGTTCGTTGACGGCGTCGCCGTGTGTGAGGAGGACACCGATCTCGGTCTGCAGTTCATCCTGTCCCGCATCCTCGACGCCCACGCTGCCGGCACCCTGCACAGCGAGGCCGCGCCATGATCCGAGCTCTCGTCGACGTCGGTGGCACCCTGGGGATCCTCGGGCTGATCATGCATGGGCTGGTGTTCACGATGTGGTCGGCCTCGAACCGTCTGGGTCAGCTGGAGGGCACCATCGAGGATGCGCCTCAGGTCGCCATCGCCATGGCCGCCGAAGAGGACTACTGCACCCCAAGGCTGGAAAAGGTGCTTCGCCGGGTGCTCAAGAGCTGTGGGCTCATGGGCTCCGGCGGATCCCGGGGTTGCCAGCCCACCGAGGCCAAGACCGTGGCCACGATGTCGGGCGCCGACTTCAACGAGCTCTTCGACCCGCTGGCCGAGCGCGCCGGAATCATCCAGTTCGACGTCAACAGCGCCGATCTCGATCTGCCCGACCGGGCGCTCCTGGGGACGCTGTTCTCCAATCAGAAGGGTGCAAGCTACTTCTTGGTCGTCGCCCGCGCCTCGCCCGAGGGCTCCCAGCTCGCCAACCGCGACCTGTCGAAGGCCAGAGGGCAAGCGGTGCTCGAGGTCCTGCAGGCCTCCTTCGATCGCGAAGAGCTCGACGAAGAGGTCGGTCTGCTCTGGCTGGGAGAGGAGTTCGCCCAGCTCGACGAGGACTTCTGCGACTGGAGGCGGAGCGGCTCGGCGGAGGAGTGTGACGAGACCCTTCTCAACCGCAGCGCCTTTGTGACCTGGGTCGACTGCCGTCTATGAGGCCTTGGCTGTGGGCGGTGCTGGCACTGAGTGCATGCGGGCAAGAGGCTGCACCGCGAAAGTCCCGCTCCGACGCCGTGCTCGCCAAGCCGCAGGTGATTTCTCTGGAGGCGTTCTGCGATTCGACCCCTGGAAAGCCGGTAGCCCTGCCGAAGCTGGACGAGCCCCTCACCATCGGTCCGCAGGGTGCGTGGGTCAACGTGTGGGCGACCTGGTGTGGCCCCTGCGTGGAGGAGCTTCCGATGCTGATCAAGTGGTGGGAGAAGCTGCGCGCTGACGGCGTCGACTACCCCCTGGTGCTGGTCTCGGCCGACGAGGATCCGACCGCACTGAAGAAGTTCTACGCCAAACATCCGGATATGCCCGAGACGGCTCGGTTCTCGGAGGCTGGGGAGCTGGAGGGCTGGTTGGCCGGGTTGGGGCTCGCTGGTGGCGTGTCTCTGCCGGTGCACCTGGCGGTGGACGGGAGCGGCAAGGTGCAGTGTCTGCGGGCGAGCGCCATCGATCGCGGGGACTTCGAGGTCGTGTCTGCCCTCGCCAAAGGCCAGATACCTCCGAAGTGAAGGGGTCCTCAGTTGGGCGCGTAAGGGGTGTTGTCGACGCCGCGCACGTGGTGCACCGCCGTTCCCGTCGGCATCAAGAAAGCTGGATCGGGCAGCAGGTACACGTAGGAGTACTCGTCGTCAGCGAACGAGATGTCGTAGGACTGGTCGGCTAGGTCGTCCATGTCGAAGTCGAGGTAGATGGTCTGGGGTCCCGAGGCGATGGTCCAGGTCGTGCCACCGTTGTGCTGGATTGCGGTGCCGGCCGCGCCGCCGGCCATGCCGCCGCCGACCCAAGCCGAGACGGCGTGAGTACCAGGAGCGGTCATGTACAGGGACAGTCGGTGGTTGCCCGCGCCCGGCGGCGAGATGTCATCGACGACCAAGATCTGGTCTGGTCCGAAGGACGGATCCATGGCCGCCGCGAACTCGGAGCCGGTAGCGATAATGGTCTGGTACTCGCCGAGCACGACCGAGACGGGATCGACGTAGACAACCGAAGAGTCGTCACCAACATCCCTGAAGTCTACGCTGTAGTTGGCTGGCGGAAACGGTACATAGTCGAGGCCGGTGGCGTCGGTGTTCTGGCCTGTCAGGAACGGGTCGGTGTTTATCGGGGTCGGATCGTCATTGAGGTGAATGTTCACCCCGGCGGCGTGATCGACGAGCAGGTTGACGATGCGGACGAAGCCCGTGGTCATTGGAATGTCGGTGTCGGCGTCGGTGTCGGTGTCGATGTCGCTATCGGCGTCGGCGTCGGTGTCGGCGTCGGTGTCGGCGTCGGTGTCCATCGCGTTGTCACAAGACGGCGACCCAGCGCAGCCGGCGTCGTCGCAATCAAAGACACCGTTCTGATCGTTGTCAGCCCCGTCATCGCACTCGCCAGCTTCGTCCCCTTCGATGCCTTTTCCCCCAAAGATGCACCCCGAGAGTGCGACAACAAGAACTATCCTGATGACTGCCATACGAACCTCACACGACGAATTGCACTCACAGAAAGTTGCCTAACCCGTGAAACCTCATTCGGCACCGGAACCGCTGATGGGTTCCGAGAGCTCGGCTCGATTCTCTGGATCCGAGGCTGGGTGCGGGGTATCTGGAGTGTGGTCTGGCGGACCCTGGGGTATTCCCTCCTAAGTGCTCCCTCCCAACAGAGGGTTTTCCCCAAACGAACGGGTGAACAATGCACGACCAGACGCTGAAGACCGAGGAAGCCTACGACCAGTGGGCGGCGACCTACGACCACGTCGACAATCCGATGATCCGCGTGGTCGAGGAGGCCCTTCCCCCGCTGACCGTCGGGATTGGACCTCTGTACACAGTGCTGGAGCTCGGGTGTGGAACCGGGCGAAATCTCGCCTATATGCGGGAACATGGAGCAACCTGCGTCGTCGGCGTGGACCTCTCCGCCGGAATGCTGGCCAAGGCGAGGAAGCGTCTGGGGGGCGAGGTGCTGCTTTTCCAGCAGGACATCCGCACAACGCTCCCCGTCGAGGACGGCTCGGTGGACCTCGTGCTCGTGAGCCTCGTATTGGAGCACATCGACGACACGGCTCCGGTGTTCGAGCAGGTCGTGAGAGTGCTGCGCCCGGGTGGACGGGTGGTGGTCTTCGAGCTTCATCCCGAGCACTACGACCGCGGCAAGCGAGCCCACTTCGAGACCGAGAGCGGACGCCGCTACATGCCCGCACACCGACACTCCGCCTGCGACCTCGAAGAAGCCGCGGCGGCAGCAGGTCTGGAGGCCCTGGGATCGAGGAGCTGGGCTGCCTCGGCGGGCGAGACGCTCTTGCTCACGATCGAGCTGCGTCGACCCTAGCGGAAGCGGACGACGACCACGTCCAGAGGGGAATCGATCTCTTCCAGCGCCTCGTTGATCCAGTCGAAGGCCTCTTCCTCGGCCATTCCTCCAGAGCCAGCCCCGATCACCGGCATGGCTAGGGATCGATAGCCGCGCTCGGTGGCCATGGCGACGGCACTGCAGACGCTGTCTTGAATCGACTCCCGGGAGGACCTCCAGAACCCGTCGATTCCAGCCACGTGGATGATGCCTTTGTAGGGGAGATTTCCGGCGGAGGTGTGGCGCGCGTGGCCGAGGGGTAGGGGACGAAGGCCGAGCTCGTTGAAGGGTTTCCAGCCGGCGCGGCGCTTGATGGCACCGGACACGCCCTGGGGAAGCAGCAGCCACCAGGGGATGATGTTGCGGTTCCACGAGTTGACGATGGCGTCGACTTCTTGGTCGAGCAGATCACCGTCGACGACTCGATACTGCATTGGTCACGTCACATCGGTGGAAGGGCTACCCGCTCCAGGCGCCCCTCCACTTCTCGGCACAGGCTCCAGCCAAATCCGAACCCGGGCAGGTAGGCCTCGCTGTCGGGCTTGAAGTGCAGCGTGCCCACCAGCCGCTCCTGTTTGCCCTTATCGGCGTCGCTGTAGACGATGGCCGCGCCGTCGGTGAGCTTCGGGCTCTCTTCGGAGAGGGCAATTCGGAAGCCGAGAACACCGGTGCCGATGACGTTGCGCTCAACCTGTGGAGGCGGGCCTTCGGCTCCGTGACCCGCCATCACGTCGCCGGTCACCGCGTCGATGGCCCACTGCGCCGGTCCCTGGACCCACAGCTCGAGGTGGTCGCGGTTCACCCAGCTCTTGGCGTCCCCGTCGAGCTTGTCATCCTCCACCTCGACCCACAGCTCTCGCTCGGCGACGACGACGGCGCGCAGCCTGGCATCGCCCGGGTCGGAGGGCTCTCCCCAGACCGGGGATTTGGCGTCATAGCCCTCGTCACAACCCCCGAGCCTCGCCCCGAATGCCCCGGCGACAGCGGCCGCGGTGGGAGTTTTGGGACCTGCGCCGTCGTCCTCGATACCCTCGATGATGGTGCCGGACGACGATTCCAGCGGCTTCCAGGGATGAAGTTGGTGTTTGCTGGCGCTGCCGCCGCTCTTCACTCCGACGCTCCACTCCTCGGCCTGGGCGTAGCTGTTCGGTCCGACGACGGCGGTGAAGCTGTGATACCCGCCCATCATGCCCCGGCCGTCGCCGCACATCCAGGCGACGGGTTGGGTCTGTTTCAGCGTGTCGCCGTCCCGGATCTCGAGCAGATCCAGGGCGCAGGATCGAGCGCTGGGGGGTCCGTCGTTGTCGCCGGGAATGCCGGGCAGACGCACGATGGAGAGGCGGTGACCCTCGGCGTCGGCTCCGGCGTCGAAGCGCTCGCAGTCGGGGCAGGGCAGGCGCTTGGAGAAGCGGGCCGGCGACCGGTTCGGCCATCGCTCCTTTGGAAAGCCCCGACCGGCGAAGGCTCGCGCTTCGAGGACTCCGTCCGCCACCTCGCACCACAGATCGAGGTCCATTCGGCGGATCGGAGCCAGGTTTGCGCCAGCACCGCGGACCCGGAGGGCGTTGGTGCCGATGAGCCGCTCTTGGGCTTTGCCGTCGTCGGAGTCGCTGTAGTGGACGGCCAGTCCCTCAGACCACCAAGGCAGGGTGATGCGGACTGCGCGGGCGCCATCTTTCAGGCTTCGATGCTCGACTACGGGCACGTCCTCCTCCTTGCCATGGGCGACGAGGGCAGGGCTGCCGTCGAGGGGGATCGCCCACTGGATCGCCGAGCCCGCCTCGCAGCCGTTGCCCCCCGGCGAACCCCAGATCTCCAAGTGGTCGGTGTGAAGCCAGCTCTCGGCCTTGTCGACCCAGGTGTCGTCGCGGATCTCGATCCACACCTCCTGCCAGGAGACCGCCAGGACCCGCATCGAGGCGTCCGCGTCGTCGCCGGCATCACCCCAGATGGCGCGGTTCTTACTATCGAATTCCGCTGAGCAGCTTCCGAGTCGGGTCTCTCTCCAGTCCGCGTTGACGGCGACTCGGGGGACCGCGTACAGGGGCGTGTTGGGCACATGCCTGTACTCGTTGTCCTCCTCGATCTCGGTGTAGCCGATGGCCTCTAGCGCCTCGCACTCACTGGCGTCGTCGAAGACCACGGTGTAGGCGACGTCGAGAGGTCCGGCGAGGGCGGTGGCCACAAAGAGGATCATGGGCTCACTTTAGCGCGAGGCTCGGCAATCTCAGATCCAAGTGCAGTTGAGCGGCCCGTAGTAGGTCGGGTCCTCGCCCCAGATGAAGCAATTGCCGAGTGAATCTTCGAGGTAATACGTCAGGAATGGGTCCTTGTCGGCGGAGAAGTAGGTGCGCGAACCAGGGACGATGTCCATCACCGAGCAGGTGGTGACTTCTTGCAGGACGAGTACTGTTCCATTGAACAGGTGGCAGTAGTTGAAATTCAGGTAGCCGACGTAGCAGTCCTCTCCGGTCCAGCCATTGGGCATACCCGTCTCGGACATTCCGAAGGCCCACTGAGTCTCGCCGAGAGGATCGGACACCGAGACCTGCACGGAGTCGCCGCAACCCACGTCGGGCAGGCTGTCCCCGTCAGTATCCGTCGGGACGTTGCCGTCGTCGGTCCAAGTCACCGTGACGGCGAACTGGGTGATTGTGGTAGTTGTGCCGTCGGTGTCGGTGTCGGTGTCGGTATCAGCGTCAGCGTCAGCGTCGGCGTCAGCGTCGGTGTCGGCGTCGCCACCGACGGTCTTTGTGTTGGCGTCGTCCTGGCATGCGGGCGACGCTGCGCACCCCTCGTCGTCGCAGTCAAAGAGACCGTTGTTGTCGTTGTCCGCGCCGTCCTCACACTCGAGGGGTTCGTCGCCTTCGAACTGCTGTCCGCATCCGCAAATTACGATGGCCAGTATGGCGGTCGTCAACTTCTTCATCAATGTCCTTCACTCCTGGGTCACCTTACACCCGGAGGCCAGACCTGATCAGCGACTATTTGTGAGTGATTGCGTCGTCGGGGATCCGCCCGTGGTCCGTCGCCTGATGAACGCGCCAGACGGCACCTTGCAGTTCGTCCAGAGTGAAGGCGCTCCTCAGAGCTCCACAATCGTCGTCTTTGTGCTCGCGAGCCTGGATGACGTGCACACCCGTAACGCGAGGATCGGAGGTCACTTGCCGCCCGAGCTCTTCGCACTCTCCGACGCCGAGGGAGTCGTGGAGCACCACGTATTCGGGACGGATCTGCTGCACGGCGATGGCCGTCTCGTAGGCGCTGCGCACAAAGAACAGTTCGAGCCCTGCGGGGCCCGGCTGATCTTGTAGATGCTGACGCAGTTTCTCGTCACTCACCACCACCAGGACGCGGATCTGATCCTGGAACTGCGAGCTGTGGTACGCACAGTCCAGACAGCTGGTAGAGCAGTGGGTCCCGGCGTTGCTGTCGGATCCATACAGGCCACTCAGGGCAAAGCAACGCAGCGCGCGTGCACGGTAGACGATGCAGGAAAGGCAGGTCTCACCGATTTCTTCGCCGTTCGCATGAAATTCCCAGCAGTGTATGGGACGGGGCGTTGACGGCTCGGGAGTGACCATCGAACCGTCGCGGAGCCGCTGCACGTCGGACCAGTGGATGCGGTAGTGGCCACCTGCGGTGCGAACGGCGGGCAGCTTGCCCTTCTTGATCCACTTGAGTACTGTGTCGGCCGTGACCGAGAGGAGCTTTGCGGCCTGGCCGGTCGACAACTGGTCACTGTGAGGCATCGTTCCTCCCCCGATCCCGTATCTCGAACGGGGTAGGGTGAGAGGACGGAAATCCCATCTTCGTGAATCCAGAATCGAGAACGTCCAGCATCTGGAGGGTTTGCCGGGTTTTATGAGAACCGGTCTTGAGGACGTTGTTCCTGGACATAGAGCGACGCTAGTCTCATATGCCTCTCGGGAGAACTGGATCCAGAAATATCTCTTGTCCGCATAGGCCCACCGTGGGCGCATACCGGGCGTACTGGGTGGTTTATGGGTTCGTATCTGCGACTGTTCACCGATACGATTCATACATATCCAATTTTTGGTATACGACGCGAAAGGGGTTTGCAATGCCGTTTTCGGAGTGGATGAGTTCGCTGTTCAGTAGCAACTCGCCGGTGGAAGAAGAGACCATCGTCCACGATCTGGATTCGGCTCGTCTCAAGCACGCGCAGCCCCCGCCTCCCAGCCTCGCAGATATCGTCCTCGGCGGCCGCTACCGCCTCGAGCTACTCGTCGGTCGAGGTGCGAGCGCTGCGGTCTACCGGGCTCACGACATCGTGCTGGAGCAGACTGTGGCGATCAAGCTCCTCCACCTGGATCAGATGGAGCCGGACCGACGCGCCAAGATCGCTCAGGCCCTGCGGGACGAGACCCGCCACGCGATGGCCCTCGCTCACCCCCGGATCCTGCGCGTCTACAACTACGAGCGCACCGGTGACTGGGACTACGTGGTCATGGAGTTCGTGGAGGGCGAGTCCCTGCACCACCTCGTGGAGCGGCGCACCGTTCAGCGGCTCTCACCCCGCGCCGTCTTCCAGTATGGGGTCGCGGTGCTCGAGGGGCTCGAGTATGCCCACTCCGAGGGGGTCATACACAACGATCTGAAGCCTAGCAACGTGATGCGTGGCCGCAACGGGTCCGTGAAGATCTGCGACTTCGGGCTGGCCAGCATGGCGGCAGCTGCTCCGGGCTCCAAGTGTGCTGGGACCCCTGCTTTCATGCCTCCGGAGCGGATTCGCGGCGAGGCCAGTGACCAGCGCAGCGATCTGTATTCCCTGGCTGCGACCCTCTACGCCCTCGGAAACGGGCGGCCTCCGTTCGGCGCCGCGGTTGCGGACGCCCTCGCGGGTCATCTGCACAGCGACGTTCCGAGGGCTTCGGTCCTCCCCGACTCCCTGCACAGCGTCCTCGCCAAGGGGCTGGCGAAGGATCCCGCGGACCGCTTCGCAGACGCCGCCGACATGTCTCAGGCGCTGATCGCCGCAGCCCGTGTCGAGATGTACAAGTCGACGCCCCTCCCTCGAAGGCCCGCCCTCGAGGAGACCCCCACCGAGCGCGATCCCATCATCGCGCCGCAGTACTCACCGGTGCCCGCTCCGGAAGAGCGCGTCCCGCGAAAGGCCAGAGTGCCCGCGGATCTCGTCGAGATCGAGTCCGTGCGGCTAGACACGACCCACGAGAGCGGTCCGGTGGACGTCGAGGGGTTCTTCATGGAGCGAGCGCCGGTCACCAACGTCCAGTATGCCGAGTTCATCGCCGCCTTTGACGGACCTGCCCCTCCGCTGCACTGGAAGGGTCTGACGCCGCCTCGCGGACTGGAGGCGCACCCGGTCGTCGGCATCACTCGCGAAGATGCCGCCGCCTATGCCGCCTGGAAGGGGCGACGCCTGCCCACGCACCTGGAGTGGGAGGCCGCGGCTCGACCTGCCAACCGCCGCCTGCCCTGGGGAGAAGAGTACGACCCCGAGCTGTGCTGCGGACCCCACAACGCCAACGGCACCGAGCCCGTGGGCTCTCGGAGGCGAGGTCACACGCCGGTAGGGGTGTCAGACCTGCTCGGCAACGTCTGGGAGTGGACCACAACCACTGCCGGCACTCCGCCCGACGAGGGCTACGCCTGGGTCTATGGCGGTTCCTTCCTGCACTCCCCGGTCGGGCGCGACGACAGGATTGCCCGGACCAGCGTCTCCATCTACAACGCCTACGACTACCTTGGCTTCCGCTGCGTGGTCGACGCGGAGACCCCATGATCGCCATCGATCCCAACGCGTTGGACGGTGTGCTCCGGGTGGCCGCGCCGGAGATCCGCCAGGGGCCAGAGGGGCTCCGAAGTATGGCTGCCTGGCTGGATCCTCCGCTCGTCGAGGAGGAGGCCAACACCGTACGTTTTGATGATATCGATGCGGCGCTGAAGACTGTGGAGTCCCAAGGTCTGTTCGAGAATCCAGTTTCAGTGCCTGGTGTCGAAGGAGAGTTCCCTGAGTTGACCGAGCCGGCGAGCCAGCTTCCCCGGTCGGGTGTGGTGGCGCTTGTCGTGGCAGGGGCGGCGGTGCTTGCTGTCGTCGTTCCCATCGCCGGTGTCGGTCTTGCTCTCCTATACTCCGCCACATCGGTCGTGGTCCCTCCGACCGCGGAGATTCCTCCGGAGCCTGTTGCCCAGGTGCTTCCCGCCGATCCGCCCGAGGAGGAGCCCGAGTCCGCGGAGTCCGCTCCGCTGGAGTACAGCCTTCCCGTCGCCCGTGAGGGCGTGGGCCCGACCGCTGTGGACCCGACCGACCTCGCTGCAATGGTCGCTGGCCTCTCGTCATGCCCTGGCACCGTCGTGATCACGGGTCACACCTGCAGCCTCGGCACCACCGAAACCAACGGCTGGTATGGCCAGGCCCGCGCGCGTTCAGCGGCAGAGCTGCTCGTGGGCGCTGGCCTACCTTCTGCGAAGATCCAGACGGTCTCCGCCGGTGCCAGCCAACCCATCTCGTCCAACGAAGATCCCGAAGGCAGGCGGCAAAACCGTCGCGTGACGATCGCTTGCCACCCCGAACAACCCGCACCGAGGAAGAAGCAATGAAAGTCGCCCGAATCGACCGAAGCAAGCAGATAGACACCGTTCTCGCCGGACTCACCGCGCAGCGAGGTGTCACCGCAGCGGCCATCGTGGACTCCGACGGATTTGTGATCCAGGTCCGCAAGGACTTCGAAATCGACAGCGACGCCCTCGGAGCGGGTGTTCAGGTCGTGTTTGCATCGGCCGCACGCGCCGCCCAACAAGCGGGTCAGGGGTCCTCAGATCTGGTCCTGTGCGAGAACCACGACGGCCTGATCATGCTGGTTCCGCTCTCCAACGAGTTCGTGCTGGCGGTGCTCGCCGACAAGACCGCCATGCTCGGCGCACTTCGCTACGAGGCGCGCATGAGCATCCCCGACCTCAACAGCATCTTCTCGTAGTGCTGTCGTGACTGGCCCCCCAGATTACTGGCTTGCCGCCTCTCTTACCGAGCTCACCGAGCTGTCCCGTGTAGGCATGCGGCAAGGCGGTGACCAGTCCCACATCGAGTGGGTCTCGAGACAGGATCGGGAGGTCTTCATGACCGCCATCGATCGTTTCTGCTCGGAAGTAGCTCGCCATCCCGGCGTGATCAGCTGCGTAATCGGCCACGAAGGGCTGGTCATCGCCGCCGCCGGTGAGGCGCGCGACCACGAGGGCATCGCCGCGGTCTCTCAGCAATGCGTGGACTCGGCCCGAGCGGCCACAGCCTGCGCGTCGCTGGGCGACTTCCAGCAGACCCTCGTCATCGGTGACACCTACAAGGTCGCCATCTTCTGGATCGGCGGAATGTCGATCAGCATCGAGGCCAAGACCGGGACGGATCTCGCCGCCGCTCTGGCTCGCCAGCCCTCTCCACTCGCCCACAATGAGGTTCCCTCATGACCCAGTCAGCAAAGCTCGACGCCGGACACTTCTCGTTCCTGGAGATGATCAAGGTCATCTGCAACATCACCGGTCCCGGCAATGCCAAAGGCACCCTGCTGAGAACCGGCATTGCAGCGGCTGAAGAGGTCGACGGCGTCGAATTCGACACCCTCGAGGACTTCATCGCCTCCATCGAAGACGGGGCCAACCCCATCGCCCAGTTCGAAGGGCAGGCCAAGCACTACGGGGACGGCGTCTTTGGCCTGCCGGTGTGCCCGTTTGCCGGCTCCATCAAGACCTTCACCTCCGTCGCTGGCAAGCTTCCCGGCGAGTACGTCGAGGTCACCGAGCGCCTGAACAAGACCTCGGGCATGACGGACAAGCTGCGGATTGGCTCTGGAGCCGCTGTGAGCCCGTTCTGTGGGGTGCACCAGACCGTGAGGAGTCAGCTCGGTGAGCGGCGGATCACGGTCGGAGGCAAGTCCCTCGAGATCACCCAGCTCGGCTGCAAGGCGGGCTCGGGGAAGAAGGGGATCTCCGGACGCCTCTGCGAAGGTGCCGGGGTCGAGACCGACGTGGTGAGTGACGTCCTGGAAGAGAACATGTGCTGCTACCAGCTCAAGCTCGCGGATTGATCGCTCGGCAGTGGTAGGCTCCGTCCGTGGCCCCCCGCTCGACCGAGAATCTCCTTCGCTGCTCCAGTTGCGAGCCGCGGTTCCCGAGGTCGACACATCGCGCGCCTATGTCTGCACCCGATGCAACGTTGTGGTGGCTGGCCCCGAGTCTCGGGTCCTCGACCACCTGCGCACCCGACCCGAGCTGGCTCCGTACCGCGATCTCGCCCAGTGGCGGGCGGTCCTCGACGACGGACCCGAGCTGCTTCTCGACGGCTCGGAGCGGAGGCCCGAGTGATCAGTTGATAGTGATCTCCACGTAGAAGTCGCGGCACTGATAGCCGTCCCAGCAGTCGAGAACGACCGTCACATCCTGCTGGCCCCACGTCTGGTTCTGGTAGTCGACGTTCTCCCAGCTCCAGGGGTTGAAGTTGTTGTCTTCGCCCGCCACACAGGTGGTGGTGTCGTCGCAGTCCTCATTGATGTACAGCGATGCGTCGCCTTCGTTCTGGTACCACACATCGACGGTCTCCCAGGGCTGGAGGCGCACGCCGATGACGCCATCCTCGCCCGAGGCCTTGAAACCGGTGCAGGAGGGTCCGGGGTTGTTCGGGTTGAGGTCGTTGCCGAAGGGGTCGAGGTTGCCCCAGAACTGGTAGAAGCCGGTGGTCAGTAGCTCGTGCAGGGGCAGGTCGGCGCACTCGTCGATGACCTCGGGCGGCAGCAGGCCGTTGTCACACCCGTCGGGAATGCCGTCGCCGTCGGTGTCGATGGTGTCGTCGTGGCCGGGGCAGATGTCCGAGGTGTCGCACACGCCGTCACCGTCGGTGTCGTTGGGATCATCGAGGGGGCAAGCATCGCAGCCGTCCGGATCACCGTCGCCATCGGCATCTTGGGTGTCGTCGGAGCCGGGGCAGATATCGCAGCCATCGGGCACGGTATCGGCGTCGGCGTCGGCACGGTCGTCGGCGAGGGGACACACGTCACAGGGGTCTGGAATCGTGTCACCGTCGGCGTCCGGTCCGTTGTCGTCGGAGCCTGGGCAGACGTCACAGCCATCGGGAACCGTGTCGTTGTCCTGATCGTCGGCGTCGTCGCCTCCCGCGCAGATGTCGCATCCGTCTGGCACGGTGTCTGAGTCTGCGTCCTGGGTGTCGTCGGACCCCGCACAGATGTCGCATGCGTCGGGGACAGTGTCGTTGTCTTGATCGTCGGCGTCGTCGGAGCCCGGGCACTGGTCGCATCCGTCCGGCACGGTGTCGCCGTCCTGGTCATCGAAGTCGCTGTTGCCTGCGCAGATGTCGCAGGCGTCGGGCACTGTGTCGCTGTCGGAGTCCACATTGTCGTCGCCGGCACCGCAGATGTCGCATCCGTCTGGCACGCCGTCATTATCCGCGTCGCCCCTGTCGTCTGCGCCCGGGCAGGCGTCGCAGGCGTCGGGCACGGTGTCGGCGTCGCCGTCGGGGCCGGCATCGTCGAAGCCCGGACAGATGTCGCAGAAGTCTGGCACGGTGTCGGCGTCGCCATCTAGCGTGTCGTCGCCGCCGTCGCAGATGTCGCAGTCGTCGGGGATGGTGTCACTGTCGGCGTCCAGACTATCGTCGAAGCCATCACAGAGGTCGCAGCCATCGGGAACGGTGTCGCCGTCGGCGTCCAGGGCGTCATCGGAGCCGTGGCACAGATCGCAACCATCGGGGACGGCGTCATTGTCGAGGTCGTAGCCGTCGTCGAAGCCATCGCAGATATCGCATGCGTCCGGCACATTGTCGCTGTCGGCGTCCGCGTAGTCGTCGCCAGCCGGACAGAGGTCGCAGCCATCGGGAACCGTGTCGGCATCCGCGTCCAGGGTGTCGTCCATGCCTGGGCAGAGGTCGCAGCCATCGGGCACGGTGTCCTGGTCGGAGTCGAGGGCGTCGTCGAAACCTTCACAGAGGTCGCATCCGTCGGGCACCGTGTCGCGGTCGTCGTCGTCGAGGTCGTTGAAACCCTCACAGAGGTCGCATCCGTCCGGAACGTTGTCCGAGTCGGTGTCCACGGCGTCGTCGGAGCCCTCACAGAGATCGCATCCGTCGGGCACGGTGTCGGCGTCGGCGTCGGCGTTGTCATCGAAGCCCAGGCAGATGTCGCATCCGTCCGGTACGCCGTCGGTGTCGAGATCGTAGGTGTCGTCGAAGCCCGGACAGAGGTCGCATCCGTCGGGGACCGTGTCGGCGTCGTCGTCGACCGCGTCATCGAAGCCTTCACAGGCATCACAGCCGTCTACTACGCCGTCCGCGTCGGTGTCGTCGTAGTTCGAGCCGTTCGGGCAGATGTCACAGCCATCCGGGAGTCCGTCGTTGTCGCCGTCCAGCTCGTCGTCGAAACCATCGCAGATGTCGCATCCGTCCGGTACTGCGTCGGAATCGCCGTCCACGAGATCGTCGAAGCCATCGCACACGTCGCAGCCGTCTGGGACGGTGTCCGAGTCGCCGTCGTCGTTGTCGTCAAAGCCGGGACAGATGTCGTCCGTGTCGGGAATCCCGTCGCCGTCTGTGTCCGTTGTGGTGGTCGTCGTGGTCGTGTCCGTGTCGTTGACAACGGCAGTGTCACCGATCCGGATTTTTCCGGCGTCGCAGGCCGCTCCGACCAGGGCATAGGACAACACAAAGAACAAGACTCGATGGCGCATGGAAACCTCGGGACTCAGTTTGGGCAACGGTTGAGAAGCGCGAGTTGCCTACCCTGTGGCGGGTTCTTGTAGTCCCTGCGTATCGCTGGTTGTCAGCGTGCATATCGATCTGGGTGCCCCAAGCGCTCGGGTCACGCTAGCTGCGCCTTCGAACCACATACAATTTCATTGGATTTCGACTATCGGTGTGTGTGTCAAGACGATGTGGTGACAGTGTCAGAGGCTGCAAATAGTGTACGGCAGCAGTTCTCCTCCAAACCGGTGGCTTGCCGGGGCTGTGCTCGCCCGGTACTTGCCCTGGACCATGCACAATGAATCGTACCCCGACCATTTCTCTGGCTTTGCCAAGGCCTACTCCGCCTATCGTCCGGGATACCCCGACGCTCTCTACACCGCCCTGTCCAAGTACGTACAGCGCCGAGAGCGGTGTTGGGACTGCGGGACCGGCAGTGGTCAAGCGGCGGTCGCACTGGCGGCCCACTTCGAGCGCGTGGTGGCCACAGATGCCAGCGCTGAGCAGCTCGAACACGCTCTGCCCCACCCCGATGTCGACTATCGCTGTGCCCGTGCAGAGGCGTCGGGGCTGGAGGATTCCTCGATCGACCTGACCACCGTGGCGGCGGCGCTGCATTGGTTCGAACTAGAGACTTTCTACGCCGAGGTTCGACGTGTCTCCAGGCCTGGTGCGGTGCTCGCTGCCTGGTCCTATGGCGAGAAGCTGGTCGTCAATGACGCGGTGACTGAGTGTGTGGAGCGACTGGCCGATGACATCGTTGGCAGCCACTGGCCCCCGCAGTTTGTACACATCCGCACGCAGTATCGGGATCTGCCGTTTCCGTTTCGGCGGATCGAGCTTCCGGCCCAGGCCTGCGAGGCCCAGCTCGACTTCGAAGGCCTCATCAGCCATGTGCACACCTGGAGCGGCGTCCAGCGGTATCTGAAGGCCGAGGGCCGGGACCCTCTGGAGGAGATCATGCCGGAGCTGCGGCGGGCCTGGTTCGATGGGCTCGACGAGGCGAAGCAGTGCCGCACGGTGCGTTGGCCGCTGCACGCGTTGGTTGGCTACGTCGAGTGACGGTCGTTAGAGACCCAGCGCCGATGCCAGATTGGCGTCTGTGATCTGGTCAGACATCCGATTTCGCAAGACAGCGGCATAGAGGGAGCGTTTGGATAACATCGCACGAAGCTCGGCAATACGCTTCTGTTGTGCGGCTCCTCGAGTGGAACTCACCTGGCTCCATTTCTCCAGCAGCTGAATCCACCTTCCCCGAATGTACTCCCTCAGTAGGCGTGAATCCATACGCTCCCCGTTGTGTAGGTGACCCAGCTCGGTCGCCGTGTTCGCCGCAGCGTCGTCGCCTGCGACCGTTGGCTCGAAGTGTAGGGTCGTGGTCTGCACGCTGATTCCCATGTCGATCCACTGCTCCAGGCGACCCTCCGCGTTCTGCCCGGCGGAGGGGCCCACCGGCGGCGCGTGGTCTGAGGTGTTCAACTTCCCAGCCTCGATGTAGCTCGCCTTCGCACAGGTAGCACTTGCCGTGGAAGTCCTGTCGCAGCTGGCCACGCACATCGTCGCCGGTCCAAGACTTCTTCCCCGCCAAGCTGGCCGGGGTCGACGGTGAGCGAATCACGTCCAGCACGGTCAGTCTGCCTCTTCCATGAGCAGGGCGATGCCGATCTCGAGCGCGATCGGATTGGCTGTTTTCTGCAGGGAGCCTGCGAGCATACGCATCATTTGGTCCTCGTCTGCGGTTCGCGAGTCAAGCTCCCACAGCCGCTTGAGCTCGTGCAGGTCCTCGGTCGTTGCCAGGTCAACGTCCGTCTCGATACCGAAGAAACCAGTCAACAGCCTGCCGTACGGCGTACCCGCGAGTTCTTCTCCGGATACTCCGGTGCCGGAGTCCAGCGCAACAACCTGGGCGTTTCGCAGGCTTGTGGCGATCGCCGCAGAGTGAGTGGCGACGACGAACTGCAGGCGCGGGTAGGTGTCCACCAAGAAGGGGAGGATACGTTCCTGGAGGGAGGGATGCAGGAAGGCGTCGATTTCGTCGATGAAGATGACCCCGCTAAGGGCCGGATGCTCGAACTCCTTCATCCGAAGTGTGATTTCTGCCAACACCAGAAGGACCGCCGCAAACCCAGACGGCAGCTGCGCGAATGCGTACTCGAGCCCGCCCGGCTCCACGAAGGTGATGTCGTACGACTTCCGGTTGAAACGCAGCTTCAGTCCAGGTACTTCGAGAAGCTCCCCGAGCGATGTCTCGAAGTTGGACAACCAGGCGAAGATCAGCTGGGCACTTTCGGGGTCGTCGGTGGCCGCGAGGCGCGCCTGCACGTGCTGGTTCACAAGATATTGTAGGAACTGGCTGTAGAGTTCTTGTGTGGGCATGGTGGCACCCAGCTGGAACACGGAGGGGCCGGAGACGTTGCGGACTTTCAGCTGCCGGTGCATCGGAATGAAGGCGGCAAGGAATTCACCCGAGGCAAAGAGATGACGTCCAACCTCTTTCGGATACCAGCGTACAGATGCCTCGAAGGCGCCCCTCTTCGGAAAGCGTTCGCCCTGAATCCACAGCTCCGTCTGCCTGGCCAGCTCTCGGAGGATCGTGGTCTTGCCAGAACCGTTGGGTCCGGTCAGGATCAGATGTCGAAAGCCGTCATCTGCATTTCGCAGCTTCACATTGAAATCTGGCGCCCGGAAATGGCCTCTGACGTTGACGCTCTCAAGCCACGGCATGGCCGAAGCTAGCACGGCCGGGCCGAAGCGTCGCATCGTGGTCTGGGTCTACGGGCAGGCCAGGCCCACCACGTGTAGCTGTGGAGTCGTCACCGGATCGTCGGTCCCGTAGAAATACACGTAGCTGTACGTGGTCAGGATGTTGTCGATGCCCAGCGTCAGCACCCCGTCCTGCTGGTCTCCCGCGAAGTCCCACAGGGTGGGGTCGAGGGGGAAGCTATTGTAGGCGGTGGGATCGAAGACCAAGGCCGTCGACGTGGAGACCTCGGCGCCCCGAGGAAGGTCGGCATCGGTGGACGTAGCGCGGTCCCAGATGTTCGCGGAGCTGTGGAAGATCGCGGTCTCCGGGTTGCCGCTCGGCGAGCCGAAGTTGTCCTCTCCGTGCAGAAGGAGCGTGATGTCGGTGATGGTGGTCGCATCGGCGAAAGCAGTCGTGTCGAAGCGGGACCAGCCCACGGCGTCGTAGCCGGGTGGGCTCTGATAGGCGCGGACCCGGTTGTCTCGCCAGATGGTGCCATTGGTGTAGTCAACGGTCAGTGTCTCATCGGCGGCGATCCACACGTCGAGGGGAACGCCACCCACGAACAAGGGGTCGGTGTCGTCGCAGTCGCTGTTGTCCGCGACGTAGCCAGGGGGCTGCTCGCAGCTGGGCGTTGGATAGGCGTTGTCGCCGAACCCGTCACCGTCGGCATCCGGATACCAGAGCAAAGTACCGGTGAGTCCTGGGTCATCGTTGTCGGCGAGCCCGTTGCAGTCCTCGTCGGTGTCGTTTGGATCGCAGACCTCGTCGGCGCCGGGATTCACCTCGTCATCGCCGTCGTCGCAGTCGGTGTTCTCGGCCGCGAAGCCCGGCCCAATCCTGCAGACCTCGACGGACAGAAGCAACTCGTCGCCATAGCCGTCCAGGTCGGCGTCCGGGAATCCCGGCTGCATGGTCGTGGGGTCGACATCGGGGTCGTCGTCGTCTGCGAGTCCGTCACAGTCCTCGTCCGTCCTGTCGGAGTCGCAGATCTCGGTGGCACCTGGGTTTATGGCGGCATCGTCGTCGTCGCAGTCGGTCCCGTCGGCCACGGCTCCGCTGGGCTGGGCGCACTGGGAGAGGGGGGTGCGGTCGCTGTCGCCGAAGCCATCTCCGTCTCCGTCGGGCCAGTAGTCGATGAGCGAGCCCGGATCGAGGCCCGGGTCATCGTCGTCGGACAGCCCGTTGCAGTCCTCGTCGGCGGCCATCGGGTCGCAGATCTCCGGCGCCCCTGGATAGATCCAGTTGGCACTGTCGTCGCAGTCGGTGTTGTCGAGCACAAAGCCGCTCGGCTGTTCGCAGAAGTACTGGCCGGTCTGTGCGCCGGTCCCGTCTCCGTCCTGATCTGCATAGAACGTCGATCCTCCGCTGGTGTCGACGTCGCTGTCCGCATCGTCGACGAACCCGTCACAGTCGTTGTCGACGCCGTCGCAGACCTCGGGGCCGCTGGCGACGCAGTTGTCTTTGTCCGGGCCCGTGCAGCCCACGAGGAACAGGATGGTTAGAAGAGTCGGTCGCATCTGCACTCCCAAGCACACCTCACCATACCCGAACAACGGGGTTAAACGAGCAATGTCTCGAGGGAGAGGGGATGCCCGGAACTACGTGGAGGATGGCCGCAACGGCGTCAGTGTTGATCGCTACCGCCTGCCATCCCGAGCGGCCCGACACCGATAGCCCCAGCGCGGCCCGCGACCAGTGGACCGAGGCCGAGGCTGCAGACTGGTATGCCGGTCAACCCTGGCGCGTCGGCTTCAACTACGCGCCACGCACCGCGGTGAACCAGCTGGAGATGTGGCAGCCGGAGACCTGGGATCCGGACACCATCGACCAAGAGCTGGGCTGGGCGTCCGATGCGGGCTTCAACACCGCTCGGGTCTTCCTGCACGATCTGCCCTGGGAGGCTGACGCCGACGGATTCCTGGAGCGGATCGACACCTTCCTCGAGATCGCCGACAGCCACGACATCGGAGTGATGTTGGTGTTCTTCGACGGTGTCTGGAATCCCGTACCCGTTGCCGGTCCGCAGCCCGAGCCCACTCCCGGGGTGCACAACTCCCAGTGGGTGCAGAGCCCGGGCGCCGCGATTCTTGGAGATACCCAGCGCCACGGCGAGCTCGAGGACTATGTGCGGGGGGTGGCTGGTCACTTCGCGGACGACGAGCGGGTGATTGTCTGGGATCTGTTCAACGAGGCCGACAATCCCAACTTCCTGTCCTACCTCTCTACCGAGCTCGCCATCACCTACAAGCCCGAGCAGGCCCTCGCTCTGGCCCGGAGCGCGACGGAGTGGGCACGCGAGATGGGGCCTTCCCAGCCACTGACGGCCGGGGTCTACATGGGGAGTTGGGCGAGTCCGGACGCGCTCTCCGACCTGAACCAATTCCTGCTGGAGGAGTCCGACGTGGTCTCGTTCCACACCTATGCCGGCCCCGAGACCGTGCGGGAGCAGATCGCCGATCTGGAGCAGTACGGCCGCCCGCTGCTGTGCACCGAGTACATGGCCCGTCCCGAGGGCAGCACTTTTGAGGCCATCCTGCCGATCTTTCGGGATCACGAGGTTGCAAGCTGGTCTTGGGGCTTGGTGGACGGGAAGACCCAGACGATCTACCCTTGGAGTTCTTGGACCGCGCCGGGCACCGAGGAGCCGGACCCCTGGTTTCACGATGTGCTGCGTGCCGACGGTACTCCGTATGACGCTGCCGAGACTGCGCTGATCCTGGAGCTCACAGGCGGAGGCTGAACCGTCGCGGCGTGCGTCGGGACATAGCGGGGCCGGTGCATGGGAGTGCGTATGGTCGGTGTCACCGTCTTGTCAGCGGAGCCGATCGCTTACGCTTTGGGTGTAGCTGATCGTTGACTGTGAGACCAAGAAGCGTAGCTTGGTCGGTGACTGTCTGGTGGCACGACGTGTGCAACCACCTCTGGCAACGACGAGGTTCAACATGCTCAAGCACGTCATCACCACCGCACTCATCTCCACTACCTTCCTCTCCGGCACCGCGCTGGCAGGGGACCGGGTGCACGCTGTCCAGGGCGACACGATGATCACGGTCCAACCCAGCTTTGTGCCGGCCGGCGTGAACGGCCGCTACCACTACGCGGTGGGGGACAAGACAGCGGTCTTTGGCGGGGGCGGAGCGGCGATGGCCGTCCTCAGCGCACCCGCCGGGGAGACGGTCCCCCTGCGCCTCCGTGGAGAGGCTGGCTTCGACGCCTACCTCGACGAGGTGTACAGCGGCATGTTCATCGGCACCCGAGCGGTGGCGGTCGGCTGGACCAGCGACCCACTCCTCGGGGGCAGCAACGTACAGGCAAAGCTGGTGGCCGGTGGCCGCGCCCGGCTGGGCGAGTCGACCTCGCTGGGCATCGGCTTCGGACTCCAGGCCAAGCACTACTTCACGGGTGATGCAGCCGGAATGACACTGCCAATGCCGGCTCTCGAGATCGACATCGGTGGGATCCGCTGATCGGCCGCTAGCTCAGCTGATTGCGAACATCGGCGGTGAGCTCTGCCACTCGGGCGTCGACCTTGGCCATGGCGGCGTCGGCGCGACCCTTGACTTCGGTGCGGAACTCCTGGTCTTTCATGGACTGGATGTTGATGCACACGTTGTAGTAGGCACCCTCGGCGCAGGCCTTCGCGGTGAGCGCGGCAACCCCGGCATCGGAGCGGGCGTTGCTGTTCCCGCCGGCGATGGCGACCGCGGCACACTCGACGGCGTCGACGGTGCGCTCGAGGACCCGGAGCGGCACCAGTGTCGCGTGCTTTGTGGCGGCTCGGATGGCCTGGGCACGTGCCTTTTTCTCCTCGGGCGATCCCTTCGGAAGCCCAAAGGCGACCATCAGGGAGTCGAAGGCCGCGGTATCCTCGTCGATGTCGTTGAGGTAGGCGTCCTTGAGGACCTGGGCGGCAACTGCGTTTTCATCCTGAGAGGGCCAGGCCTCTTCGTAGCCTTTCTTGCCCACGGTCAGGGCGCCGACCATGGCCGAGAGCGCGGCGGACAGGGCACCACAGAGGGCGGCGACGCTCCCGCCTCCGGGGGCAGGGGAGTCGCTGCCGAGCTTGTCGACGAACTGTCGGTTTGTCATCGACACCAGGGGTCCATCCTGCCGGATGCGCAGCTCGACGATCTTGTCGGCGGGGTCGAACTCGGTGAGGTCGCGCAGACCCAGGGAGCGGATGGCGACATTGACGAGCTCGGCTTCCGACGCTCCGGCGGTGAGGCCCTGACGGCGTAGATAGTGGCGTCCGGCCTGCAACATGGCGTCCAGAGGGATGAGGCCGACGAGCTCGGAGCCGGTCACCACTACACCCTCTTTGTCGGCGACACGGCGGATGGCGTCGACGACCTCGTGGGGCGAGCTGATCCGGTAGTCGACGAAGTTGATCGAGATTTGGCAGCAGTCGTATTCCTCGATGAACCAGCCAATGGCCTTGATAGCCTTGAACATGCCGGGGTCGCGCACGGCCTTGCCCTCGGCGTTGCGCACGATCTCGTCGTTCTCGTCGCGGCGGATGATGCCCTTCTCCCGGATGAGGGCGGCGATCTTCATGGCCTTGCGGGTGTTCCGGGTGTTGAGGTTGACGTTGTAAGCGACCAGGAAGGGGCGGGCTCCGATGGCCACAACGCCTGTCTTCGCGACACTCTCGCTGTATTCCTGGGGGCCGTAGTCGGGCTTGAAGTCGGGATCGGCCAGCTTGGCGGGCAGGCCCTCGTACTCCCCGGCACGCACGGTCGCGAGGTTCTGACGCTCGGGGGTGCTCGCGGCGTGCTCGTAGAGGTAGACGGGAACGCCGAGCTCGCTGCCCACCCGCTCTCCGAGGCGTCGGGCGAGATCGGCACAGCCCTCCATGTCGATGCCGCTCACGGGCACGAAGGGGCAGACGTCGGTGGCGCCAAAGCGGGGATGGGCGCCGCTGTGCTTCCGCATGTCGATGCGCTCATAGGCGACCTTCATGGCGTTGAACGCACCCTCTACGACGGCGCCGGGAGCGCCTACGAAGGTGACGACGGTGCGGTGGGTGGCCTTGCCGGGGTCGACGTCTAGCAGCGTGCAGCCCTCGGTGGCCTCGATGGCGCCGGTGATGGCGGCGAGGACCTCGGGGTCGCGCCCCTCGCTGAAGTTGGGAACGCACTCTACGATGCTTGTCTGGCTCATCTTGCCCTCTCTGGGAGGGCCGCTCTAACCCGTCGCAATCGCAATCGTGCGCTTACAGACCAAACCGCGTCGAAGATTGTTGCCTCGCTTGCAAAGGGCGCCCCGAGCTGCTCGCGTCCTCCATTTGCCGGTGGCGGCCCTCCAGGCCAATGCCGTCGCAACCACGATCGTCGCCTCCACACGTCGTAGATTGTTGCCGGGTTTTCAAAGGTGGCGGAGCCCCTTTGCCGCGGGTCAAGAGGGCCGCGCAGGCCCTTTCCAACCGAGGTCTCGCGTGCTCGTCCGACGCACCCTCAGATCGTCCAGCCCCCATCGAGCACGTGGACCGCCGGTTGTGGGTTTGGAAGGGCTTGCCCTTGCCGGCCGCAGGCCGCCAACAGAGCTTTTCCACGCCTCAAGTCCCGACGCCCTCCACCCTCCGGCCCGACGAAGCCCAGATCTCCATCCGGCGGCCCATTGGTCACGGGGCGCCCCGGGTCATCCAGCCCTTCAGCGTGGCCCAGTCGACGACCCGGAAGGCGGAGTGTCCCTGGCCTTCGATCACCACGAACTTCGCGTCGCCGCCCGCCGCATTCAAGTATTCCGCCGTTTGTTGGCTCGACTCCAGCCAGCCGCCGTCCTCGCTTCCAACCGCGAGGGTCACCGGGATCGAGGTCAGGGCCTTCAGATCCTGGGGCTTGGAGGTAGCGCCGGGCAGGACAGTGACGCTCAGGAAGCGATCGACATACGCGGCTCCAACCTCCAGGGCGCTGCGGCCTCCGTTCGAGATGCCGAACAGGATCCATCCGCCGGGCTTCACCGAGTGCTCCCTGGCGACGTGGTCCATGAGCGCGGGGAGCCGGCTGTAGCTGCCTGCGCTGGTGAACAGGCCGCTGTCCGGGGCGACGGGACTGAGGACGAGGTAGCCGTCCGCCACCATCTCCTCCTGCCACTTTGCAAGGCCATCTGCGACGAGCGACTTGGTTTGTGAGCCGGGTGGAAGGGCGAGAATCGCGGGGTGCGGTCCTTCACCTTCCGGAGTGAGCACGGTGTAGGTGACCGGCCCTGCCGCGGTCTGGAACGTGCTGAAGACTAGCGGGGCGGCGATTCCAAAGGCGACGACCGACGCGAGGGTCACACGACCTCCTTGAGCTGGGCGGCCGGGAGACCGACGCCAGTGAGCTCGATGATTGCATGCCACGCCGCTTCCTGGCTCTTGATGTCGAGCACGTGGGGCTGGGTCTGGATCTCGACCGCTCCAGTCATCTTGCCGGGAGCCGAGGCGTAGAAGTCGCCGTTCTTGTCGGCGCCGAAGTCGATGGGCGCGAAGTAGCGCTGCGCGGCGACAGATGGCGGAGCGCCCATGCCGATGAGGCCACTGATCGGACTCATGATGTACTTCATGAGGAGCTGGAGGATCTTGGGCTGGTTGCGCATGGCGCCGGTCGCCGGTGCGCTTCCGGGAGAGATGGCGTTGATGGTGATGCCGGTGGGGAGTCGCCGCGAGAGAGCGGCGGTCCACCAGGCGAGGAAGAGCTTGGTCATCGCGTAGTGCGGCATGTTGCTGTAGGCATAGGGAGCTTCGGCGCGAGAGATGGCGATGATCGCCTTCTCTCGGTCACCGTCGAAGTGGTCCTTGGCGAAGGTCGGTACGTCGGTGAGCCCCATCATCGGCACGTCGCCGCGCGCGGCCTCGGAGCCGGCGGTGACGATTCGGGCGTCCTTGGTGAGCAGGTCGTTGGCGAGCAGACCCAGGGTCAGTCGGTGGTGACCGGTGATCGAAGCGGCGATGGTGAGCTCGATGCCGTCTTCGGCGAAGGCCACTTCGCTACCGGCGACCAGTCCGGCGTTGAGGATGGCGAGGTCGATGCGGCTGCCGCGCTCCACGAGTGTCGAGACTGCGGCGTCGACGGTCTCTTTCTTGCCCATGTCCACCGCGATGACCTCGAAGGGATCCGAGCCGACACGCTGCACGAGCTCTTTGCGGGCCGCCTCGGCCTTGGCTTGGGTGCGTCCGGTGAGGATGACGCGTCCGTAGCCGAGCTGTGCGAGCTGTGCGGCGGCTTCGAAACCGAGACCCGACGTGGAGCCGGTGACGAGCGCGGTCTGATTGCTGTGCTTGGACATGGTGTTCTCCCTCTACAGTTGGTTTGTGATCCCAAGGTAGGGCATAGGGCGGACACGGAAAAGACCCAGATGCGACCAACTGTGGTACATATTTGAACCATGATCGAACAGATGAACTGGGATGATGTGCGGGTCTTCCTGGCGACGATGCGGGCTCCGAGCTTGCGCCGAGCCGCGGAAAACCTAGGTGTGAGCCACCCAACTGCCCGGCGTCGGCTGAACGCCCTGGAGGAGCGCCTCGGCCTTCAGCTGTTCGACCGCCGCACCTCGGGTCTACACGCGACGGTCCAGGCGGTAGAGCTTCAGGTTGCTGCCGAGGCTGTAGAGCGGGCGATGCACGAGCTCGGACGGGTGGCTCAGGCGGCCGATCCGGAGTTGAGAGGCCCCATTCGCGTCACCCTGCCGGAGATCTTCGCCACCGATCTGCTCATGGCGGACTTTGTGGCCTTTGGGCAGCGCTGGCCCCAGATCGAGCTCCAGATCGAGTCGAGCTATGTGGTGGCCGATCTGTCCAGGCGCGAGGCGGATGTGGCCCTGCGCGCGATGCCCCACGGAAAGCTGCCCGACGCCGACCTCGCCGGGCGCCTCGTGGCCACGGCTAGCAGCGCGGTCTATGGCTTTGGAGACTGCTGGATTGGCTGGCACGGAGCGGAGAAGGACGCCGGTTGGGTGAGGACGACTCCGTTCCCCGATCTGCCGGTTCGAGGGGCCTTGAACGACGGCATGCTCCAGCGAACGGCTTGCGCGGCGGGCATGGGCCTCACTCAGCTTCCCTGTTTCTTCGCCGAGCCGCTCCTGACCCGGCGGACCGAGCCGGTGCCGGCCTTTGATCTGTGGGTGCTCGTGCATCCTGATCTGCGGCGCAGTCCCCGCCTGCGCATCTTCCGTGACGCGATGGTCGAGGCGATCAAGCGACACCGGCCTCGTCTGGAGGGTCTCGAAATCCAGTTGCGAGATTGATTTCGGGCGATAGCAGGGAAAGGTTCATGATTCATCGTCGTCCCACCCGGATCGATCCTCGCTCGTTCAATGAGCAGATCACCAACACGCCCTACGCCCTCGTCTATGTGGATGGGTCGCCGATGCCCCGGTTCCACCTTGGGGTCTCCGAGTTCTTCCAGAGCGCCTACCCCAGGCTATTCACGTGCGGTGTTCTCGCTGGCACAGCGGCCCGGGACGACCGTTTCTGGCAGACGGAGTTCCAGACGTCGGTCGGTCCGATGCGCTCCGATGCTCGGCGTGGATATTACCTTTTCGAGGCTGGCGTGGTCATTGGGCACCACAACGGTCAGCCCCGGCACGCCGCGGCGATGTGGAGTGGCGTCTCCGAAGACATGCTCAAGCGCATCCACGTGTATGGCTTTCGCGGGTCTCGGGTCTCGGAGACCGACTTCGAGGCCGCCAAACAGATCATCAGCTACCTCGACGAGATTGTAGATAACAAGCAGCAAGCGGCGGGCTGGGCCGATGGCGGCGACGTGGACCCTGTCATTGCTCCCCCGAGCGCTGTGGTGCCGGCGGATTCCGATCCATTTGTGATCCTCGGCATCGCCACCGACGCCTCGGACGAGGAGATCAAGGCCGCCTACAAGAAGCAGATGAAGCTCAATCATCCGGACAAGGTCACTCACATGAGCCAGGCGATTCAGGACTTCGCCAAGGCGCAGGTGGTGTCGATCAAGAGCGCCTACGACCGGATTATGAAGTTCCGGAAAGGTTAGAAGTTCTCAGTAGACGGGGGCCACCGGGGCGATGCCGTTCACGCCCACCGGCAGGGCGAACAGGTGGTTTCGGGAGGTCACATAGAGCACGTCCCGGTCCCAGCCGCCTTCGCCCCCTCCAAAACGCAGCGATGAGAAGAGACCGCCCTGCGCGATATCGGCGATCATCACCCACCCGGTACCGTCGGGCTCGGCGCGCCAGACCTCTCCCATGTTGAAGTCGAGGGTGTAGATCCGGTCGCAGACGTCGAGGGCAATGCTCCAGAACGTCCCGCCATTTGGGAACGGTGCGTGGGCATAGGGAGCGGTGAATTCGGTGTCGGAGAGGCGGTCGGACACCATGATTCCATCGGACGTGACGATGAACAGGCGCTGACCGTCCTGGGTGAAGGAGAGCCCGTTGGGGTTGGGGAGCGACGGTGAGATCTCGAAGACTTCGAAGGTGACGGGATCCACCAGCCCGACGCGGCCGCTGTACCAGAAGTCGCTGAAAGCGATGTATCCAAGGCTGTCAGCGGCGACGCCGTTCGTGTTGCTCATGCCCGAGACGAGGATGTCGGTGCCTCCGTTCGCGCGGTAGACAATCCTCAGTGACCCGGTGTCGGGCTCGGCGAGGACGATGTCCCCGTTGGCGGCGACCCGCAGGCCCGAGGGGTCCTGGAAGCCGGGCACCGGGATGATCATCACATCTCCCTGCCGATTGAGGGCCGCGATGCTGCCTCCTGACTGGCTCAGGAGGTATCCGCCGCCGTCGAAGTCGAAGTCTTCCTCGGTGGTGAACTGGGTGTCGGTATAGGTGCCAGCGATGGCGGGAATGACGCCGGGGCACTCATTTGCCCCGGGATTTGTGGCGGGCGGGTCGGTGTCTGTGTCCGTGTCAATGTCTGTGTCGGGGGTGCCGGTGTCGGTGTCGGGCGTGTCTCCCGTCACCGTCTTGCCGTCTCCGGGTCCCGGTAGGGCTTGGTCGTTAGGGGGAGGAGTACACGCATAAGCGAGGGCACAGAGGAGGAAAACGGGGCGCATCAATCACAATCCAAATGGTGTCTTGACTTTGCCATGACTGAGTGGCGCGGATCGATTTCGTGAGATTTCGTGCCCTATTGTCAGTGGGGGAAACTTCGCCTCGCAGGGAGATTCACCGCCGGAAACGTGCCCGCATGCTTCGACGCATCCGTGACAGAGCCCGGTCGCCAGCCTCATTGATGTCGGCGAGGTGCTGCTCGTCTTCGGCGCGACGGGCGTCCAGCCGCCCTCGGGTGCGAAGAAGCAGGATGGCCGCTTCGGTCACTTCCTCGACGTCCAGGAACAGGAGGCGGTCGGGGTTGCAGCGGTCGAGGTGGACCTCGCCAGCTTCCATGTAGTCGAAGCTCTCCATCGGCTTGCCGCACTTGGGGCAGGCCCGTGTCGCACCGCCGTCGTCGTGAGGAACCCCCTTGGTGGCGAGATCCTGGGGAGTCAAGACGTCGCCGAGCTGCCGGAGCATGGCGATGTTCTTCATGATGTCGACCAGCACGCTGGCGCACGTGTCGCACATGTGGACGGGCACCTCTCCGAAGGAGCCAGGTTGGAGGGTCCCTTCACACCTTGGACACTGCATCGAACCTCCTGATCAGGACCAGGATAGCCCACGAGACAGCGCCTAGTTGCTAGGGACAGACCGCAGTCTCGGCGTAGGTGACGTCAACGATGTCGCCTATGCCGACTGGCGGGGTTCCGATCACCACTGAGTTCGTGCCCGCTGTGTAGGTCCAATCAGCGGTGACAACGCCATTGACCTGGACCTCGATGGTCTCCTCAAGCGGCTGCCGAGTGAGGCTGTAGAAGGGGGGATTGTTGCCGGTCCCCGCCCGTGCGATGTCCGCCAACTGGGCGCCCCATCCTGGAGCGCAGATGTCGATCGTGGCCCCGCCGGTCGCATACACGATTTCCTCATAACCCGCTGGGCTGCCAGGGTTTCCGTTGCTGCAGACGTCGTCGGAGTACACGTTGAGGATGCCCGAGGCCACCAGGTGAGTTGGGTCGGCAACGTAGCTCTGGAACGTCGCCAAGGCGCCGGCCCACGGGATGCCAGACTGTTCGGCCTCGTCGCTGGTGAACACGATGTGCAGCATCGCTCCCGGACGGAGGAAACCCGCGTTGCAGTCGGCAGGTTGGGTCAGGCCCAGCGCGGTGTCGGCCTGGATGAAGAGCTGCTCGGTCCACGGCCCGGCGAACGGCATGTTGAAGGCGTTGTCGCTGAGCAGTATGTCCGCTCCCGGTGTGCTGGCGTCGACGACACCGCTGTTTCCACAGCCGTCCTGACCGGTGACCTGCAGCAGCTGCCAGTCTGCGATTTGATCGAGTTCGGTGAGGAAGTCGGAGATGCCGTTGTTGATCTCCTGCTGAGACAGGCCGGGCATGGAGCAAGACTGGTCGATCATCCACAACACGTCGACCGGTGGGGCTGCAGGCTCGGTGAACTGGTCGGCGACTTCGCTGAGATACACCGCCTCGGCGGCCTGATTTGCGCTGATCACGCCGCGAGGGTCGTTGCTGGCGACCTCGAGCGTGCCGGCATCGACCATCTCGCTCGCGGTTGCTGCGTTGACCCAGACCTGTGCCTGGGCGCGAGGGGCCAGGGTCAGCGGGAGCATGGCATCCAGCACCGCCGAGTTGAGGGTCATCAGACCGTTGGAGGTGTATTCGACCTCGGTGATGACCAGGTCTTCCGTTCCGATGTTCTTCAGCGACACCTGGACCGTGTCGCGACAGGGGATCGAGATCTCTCCGAAGTCGTGGGAAGAGGGTGTGATTTCGAGCTCGGGTATCGTCCCCTGACCAGAGAGGTCGATGGGGGCGACGGGTGTGTCGGTGTCGTCCGAATGGATGAGCACCTGGCCGAAATCGGCTGCGCTGAACGGTGTGAACTCGACGTCGACGGTCTTCTGCTCGTCGACGTCGAGCACGAACGAGAGCTCGGCTGCGATCAACCCAAAGGCTTGTGCACCGGCGATTTCGATGTTGGAGACGGTGAGGGGAGCGTGTCCACCATTGAGCACATCAAAGGACTTGACTTGTGTTTCGCCAGAAGACAGCAAGTCGAAGACCAAGGAACCGGGAGCCACCACAATGTCGGGTTCTGGGGGGCTGGGTTCAGTAGTGACGTCGTCGGTACGTGTGTCATCGTCAAGGCACGCACCCGTGCCGCTCAATGCGACCAGCAGGGCCAGGCGCTTCATGGCGTATCCCCTCGGGTTTTGCTAGGGGCAGTCTGCCGCTTCGGAGTAGGTGACATCGACGATATCGCCCTCGCCGATGGGCGGGTTCAAGACCTCGATGGAGTTGGTGCCCGCTGTATAGACCCAATCGGTGGTCACCACGCCGTTCACCTGGACCTCGATGGTCGCTTCGATGGCCTGCTGGCTGAGGTTGTAGACGCGGATGCCCGCCGCCGCCGCCTGGGCGATGTCGGTCATCTGGGCGCCCCAGCCCGCAGCGCAGATGTCGATCATCGCGCCGCCAGTGGCGTTGACGATCTCTTCATAGCCCGCGGGGCTACCGCCGTTTCCGCCGCTGCACGCGTTGTCGGAGTAGACGTTGAGGATGCCGGAGACCATCACCAGGCTCGGATCGGTCACGTAGCTCTGGAAGGTTGTCAGGGCCGTCGTCCAGTTGATGCCGGACTGCTCGGGTTCGTCGCTGGCGAACAGGATGTGCAGCATGGCGCCGGGGCGCAGGAAGCCGGCGTTGCAGCCCACGGCTCCGGACTGGCTCAGGGCGGTGCCGGCCTGGGCGAAGAGCTGCTCGGTCCACTGTCCGGCGATGGCCACGTTGAAGGCGTTGTTGCTGAGCAGAGTCGCCGCGTTCGGCGTGGTCGGATCGAGGTAGGTTCCGCCGTTTCCGCAGCCATCTTGCTGGGTGACCTGGAGCAGCTGCCAGTCGGCGACCTGCTGGAGCTCGGTGAGGAATGACGGAACGCCGTTGATGATGTTCTGTGCGGCCAGGCTCTCCATGGAGCAGGACTGGTCGATCAGCCACAGCACATCGACCGGCACGATGCCGGGCTCGGTGAACTGGTCGGCTACATCGGCGCCGTAGATGCCCTCGGCGGTCTGGTCGGCGGCGACGACGCCGCGGGGATCGTTGCTGGTGACCTCGAGGGTGCCCGTCTCGGCGATCTGGTCGGCGGCGGCCACGTTGACCCAGACCCGCGCGCTGGCGCCGGGTGCGAGCGTGAGGGGAAGCATGCCCTCGAGCATCGTGGCATCTAGCGTCATCAGACCCGTGGAGATGTAGTCGAGCTCGGTGATGGTGAGGTCTTCTTTGCCGATGCTGTTCAGGGAGAGCTCGACCATGTCACCACAGGGGACGCTGATCTCTCCGAAGTCGTGGAACGACGGTACGATCTCGAGCTCGGGTACCGAACCCTGGCCAGACAGGTCGACGGGGACCTCGGGCGTGTCGGGATCGTTGGAGAGCACGAGGATCTGGCCGAAGTCAAGCACTGTTGCCGGGCTGAACTGCACGTCGATCTTCTTCTGCTCGCCGATAGCGAGTTCGAAGGTGGGCTCGACTGTGAGGAGCTTGAAGGCCTGTCCGCCGGCGACCATCTGCAGTCCGGAGACCGTCAGCTGAGAGGCGCCGTCATTGGACACATAGAAGGACTTCACCTCGATCTCGCCGCTGGAGAGCTCGCTGAAGACGAGAGAGCCGGGATCGACGACGATATTGGGCGCGGGCTGGACCTCTACCTCGGTCTCGTTCGACAGGTTGTAGTCAGAGCAGGCGGCGACAACACCCAAGACGATAAGCAGACCAATGCGCTTCATGGCGACTCTCCGGCAAGATACAGGCGCCGATCGTACAGGATAACGGAGCGACTTGATGGCTTTTTGACCAGTTGCGGCCCATTTTGGGCCTCTTATGGGCAATAAGCCTCGCTGTTTTTGCACTGTGTACAGATCGTTCGCGGGTTGCCTCTCGGGCGTTCACTCGGATCGTCTGGAGACAGCGAACGCCGCCCGTCAGTTAGAATGCCGGAGGTCTTGGAGGGATGGCCGTGTCTGCGATGTTGACGATTCTTGCCTTGGCGTACTCGCCCGCGGCGGCACAGACCATCAACCTCGGTGGCAACTCAACGACCTACCCGGCCCAGTCGCTCCAGAACCTCGGGCTGGCGTACTCCGAGTCCGTGGGCGTGTGGCCGACGCCGATGGTCGCGGACGTGCTCATCATCAGCTGGGATGGCGGTCTTTCGGTCATGCCCGACTACACCGCCCACCTGGACAGCGGCAGGCACATCCTGGTCATCGGCGGTTCGGGCACTCAGGCCTACGCTGACGGATTCATTGGGATTTTCAACCATGCCTACACGGGCTGGCACCAGAGCAGCGGCTGTTCCAACGACTGGACGGCGTCGACTCCACACCCGTCAACGCAGTATCTACCGGCATTCTGGGAGTTCTCCAACCAGTCGAACTCCTACCACATGATGCACTTCGACAATGTGCAGGATCCGGCCACTGTGCTGCTTGGCTACACGTGCGAGGGCAGCCCGAACAACGTCGCGGCGATCCGGACCTACAACAACAACGGGCTGCTCATGTACATGGGTTTTGACGTGGGCAACTACGGGGCAGAACCGGCGCTCTCGGCCTTCCTCACCCCGCTGATTCGGGGCTTCATGGACGCCCAGACGCCGTGTGTCGACAGCGATGGCGACGGTGTCTGTGATCCCGCCGACCTCTGTCCTGGCTTCGATGATGGCCTGGACGCCGACGGCGATGCGGTGCCCGATGACTGCGACGACTGCCCGAACGATCCCGACGACGATATCGACGGGGACGGGGCCTGCGGCGATGTCGACCCCTGTCCCTTCGACAATCCAGACGACTCCGATGGCGACTCGGTGTGCGACTCGGAGGACGTCTGTGCGGGGGACGACCTGCTCGACACCGACAGCGACGGCTATCCCGACGACTGCGACAACTGTCCGACCGTGCCCCAGGGCCAGCAGCTCGACGGGGATGCCGACGGGTACGGAACCCTGTGTGACTGCAACGATCAGGACGCCGCCATCAATCCCGATGCCGAGGAGACCTGCGACGGCATCGACGAGAACTGCGACGAGCTCATCGACAACGACGCCATCGACGGGGTGGTGTTCTACCAGGACGCGGACGGAGACGGAGAGGGGACCAGCGCCGCGACCTCTACCGCTTGCGATGGCGCCGCTCCCCCTGGCTATGTGTCGAATGCCAGGGACTGTGACGACAGCAACCCGGGGATCTCCACCGCAGCCATCGAGATCTGCGACGGGTTGGACAACAACTGCAACGGGTCTTCCGACGACGGGATCACCTGTGAGGACACGACCGAGGATCCCGCCGCCGGCGACGGAACGACTGCCCCCATGGTGGGCTGCACGTGCGCGACTTCGAGACCTCCCGAGTGGACTTTCCTCTGGTTGATCGCACTTCTGTACCGTCGGCGTACGGCGTCGTAGAGTTCAGGGGCATAGAGGCTGTCATGTGCAACGACCGCTTCGATCCATACGCTTTCGCCCATCGCGGGCTTCGCACCGTGCTTCGCGCCGCCGCCGAGGGAACCTTATCCACGGACTATGCCGATAATTCCCAGGTGAGCGCCCTCGACGAGCAGATTCGCCGCGTCCTGCGCTTCGTCGAGCTCCACTCCCTGGTCGAGGAGGAGTTCTTGAAGCCCGCCATCGAGCGCATGGAGCTCGGGGCCGCGGTGGAGAACGACGCCGAGCACTGGGACATGACGCTAGACGTGGGCAACCTGCACGGACTGCTCCAGCAGCTTCGCTCCGGCGTGAATCGGCCCGCGGTCGGTGCCCAGCTCGCCGAGACCTTCGCCCGCTTCGAGACGACCTGCCGCGCCCACTTCGATGACGAGGAGGCAAAGCTCGGGCCCATCCTGCGGCGCCACTACAGCGATGACGAGCTTCGGGAACTACACGTGCGTGCCTTTGCTGCCATGCCCGAGCCCGACCTGGACCTCACCCTCGAGATCGTGCTGCCGACGCTGTGCGAGACCGACGCTGCGGAGCTGTTGCGCCAGGTCAGACCTTAGCAATCAGCGATCAGCCGTCAGGGGCGGAAGTTCTGGTTGGACCACACACCGCCATTGCTTGAGCGTCCGCAGGCGACCTGGGAATAGGAAGTCGATGACATGTTGATGTAGTGGCCGTGCTCTATGAAGGGCTCGCCGGGGCCTTCGTCCCACATCATCTGCAGACAGCCCTCGATGATCTGTGCCTCGCTACCCCAGTTCGGACAGGTGTTCTGGGCATTCTCGCCACAGGCGCCGAAGTTGTTGTGGGCCATGTTGTCGGCCTGGTCGTCGGCGGATTGCTGGTCCGTGCAGGACTCTGCGCTCGTCCAACGGGCCAGGGGAGGCAGGCACTGACATTCCCAGCGAAACTGGTTGATCCGGTCCACGCAATCCTGGGCGAAGTCGCCGGTGCTTGGCAATACGGGAGGTGCGCAGCCGGGAATGGGGTCTGCCAGGGGCCCGCCCGCGCACTGGGTGGCGGGAGTGGTGTCGGTGTCGGTGTCTGTGGTCTCGGTGTCTGTGGTCTCGGTATCGGTGGTCTCGGTGTCTGTGGTCGAGCTGGTTGTCGCTGCAGAATCATCGGTGTCGGGAGTCGAGGAGCACCCCATGACGAGGAGGCTGGCCAGGACGACGCGGCTGGGGGTTCTTCTCGACATATTGTCTCCTCTTCGCACACCTGTTGGGTGCGGTTGCAGCCAAGTCTACCCGAGCTTCCAGCCTTCGATTCGCCTGCTCTGATTGGCCCCCTGTGCCGTTATGGTAGAACGACAGGTCTAATGTGGTCTGTGGTGTGGGAATCTGGTGGCATCCATAGTCAGTAAAGCAACGGGATTCTTGGCGCTGATCCTCTGTATTGTGCCAGCCGGGCCGTCGTGGGCCGGGTGCCCAGTGCAGCTGACCAGTCTCCAGCTCGAAGAGCGAATCGACGCTGCAACTACAGAGCTGGAGAAGCTCAATATTGACGCTTTTCGGACCCAGACCGACGCCATCCAAGGCGTGCTGGAGTGCGTGAGCGAGCCAGTGTCGGCCTCGATTATCGCGAAGCTGCACCGAGTGAATGCCATGCGCGCCTTTGGGGAACGCGCGTCCCTCGTCGCCGAGATGTTTGCCGCCGCGAGGCGACTCGAGCCCGACTATTCGCTTCCGCCCTCAATCGCGCAAAAGGGCAACCCCCTCAACGATGCATACATTCAAATTGACATTGGCCAGCGCGAGACAATGCAGATCCGCAAACCCACCTCCGGGAGCGTCGTGCTCGACGGCGAGGTCACCCTCGACCGCGCCGCGGAATGGCCGGCTTTCGCCCAGGTGTTTGACGCCGAGGATGCGGTCGTTGCCACGGCCTATGTGCTCCCGGACGAGCCTCTGCCAGTCTATCCGGGCTCGTCCGGTGTCATCGGCAAGCAGCTGCGGACACCACTTCTTGCGACCGCGGCGACGAGCGGGGTTGCAAGTGCGGTACTGTACGGGCTGGCTGCTGGGCGAGCAGCTCGCTACCACAACCTAGAGGACCGCGTGCCGAACGAAGAGCTCGAGGCGCTGCGCCAACGCATCAACACAGGCGTTGCGGCGTCCATAGCGACGGGAACCCTTGCGGCATCTGCCGGCGTGGCGCTGGTGGTCGTGTGGTGATTCTGTGCTAAGACCGCAGCAAATCGTCGATCGCTATCGCGTTGAGGACCTCCTCGGTCGCGGCGGCATGGCTGCGGTCTACAAGGTTCGGCACCTACAGCTCAACTCCTTTCACGCTCTCAAGCTCCTGTTCCTCACCGCGCCCCATGTGCGACAGCGGCTGATTCGAGAGGGCAGGGTCCAGGCCAGTCTTCGCCATCCAAACATCGTCGCGGTGACCGATGTGCTCGAGATCGAGGGCGCGCCCGCCTTGGTGATGGAGTTCGTCGATGGACCGGCGCTGGACGAGTGGCTCGTAGGCCGCAAGCTCTCCATTCCCGAGGCTCTCCAGGTCTTTCGCGGGATTGTGCTCGGCATCTCTCACGCTCACAACCTCGGAGTGGCCCACCGGGACCTGAAACCAGCAAACGTGCTGCTCGCGACGACCAACGATGGGCTCATCCCAAAGGTCACCGACTTTGGGCTCATGAAGGCCCTGGACCCCGAGAAAGGCGAGCGAGCCACCACCAAGAGTGGCATCGCCATGGGCACCCCGAACTACATGTCTCCCGAGCAGATCAGGGACGCCGCATCCGTCGATCGACGCACCGACGTGTTCGCTCTCGGGTGCATCCTGTACGAACTATTGGCGGGCCAGGAGTGCTTTCCGGGCACGAACCAGTTCGAGATCTATCGACTGGTCACCGCCGGGAACTACAAGCCGATCGCCGAGCTCGTGCCCGATGTTTCGCGCCGGGTGTCCAATGCCATCGACCTGTGCCTGATGACCGATCGCGACGCTCGACTCAGCGACTGCGACATGCTGTTCGACATGCTGTTCGACATCAAGAGGGTTCCGGGCGGGGTCCGACCGATGGTCACCAGGGACGAGGGGATTCAGCTCGGGAGCCAAGACAGCACTCGACGCTCACAGTCCGGCAGTGTTGGAGGTCAGGCCGTGGCGGAGACGGCACCGGCACCGGCACCGGCGGCGCTCCAGCAGAAGTTCGCCGACATTGCGGCCAAGGCGGATGACGCTGAAGAGAGTTGGGAGGAAGCCAGAGATCGCGGGCTCGGTTCGCTCCATACTGGCGAGCAGATTCTTCCCGCTCCAACCCGTCGACGCGAGACCTACGTCTCCGCACTCATCGCCGTTGTATTCCTTCTCTTGGGGACCGTCGTCGCCCTGGTCGCCCTGGCGTTCATCGACCCCTTTGCAGTCGAAGCGCCCCCGGTCGTCGCTCTGCCGACCCCGGTCCACGCTCCAACGCCTGGAGCGGCGGTCGAACCTGCGGAAGAGGGCGATGGGGTCGCGGATGTCGGCGAGGCTGTCGCGACGCCAAGGGTGGTTCAGCCGCGCCGCAAGCCGGCCGCCAAGCCCACTCCCGCTCCAGAGCCTGCCGTCGAAGAGCCCACGGTCGACGAGCCAGCTCTGCCGGTTGCGGTTGTCCGGGTCGAGCCACCCGTTCCCGAGTCCCCCAAATACGCGACCGTTGTTGTCGAGGGCGATGCCGACGCCGTCTGGCTGTCGAGAGGCGCAAGCGAGTTCCACCTGAAGCCGTCCGCAGATGTGCCCTTCGGGTCCTATGCCGTGCACGCCGTGTTCGGGGGCGAATCAGCTATCGAGGCGGGTCAGATCGTGGTCGAGACCGGCGGCAAGGTCGTCCTGAAGTGCTCGAGCTTCGCCTTCCGATGCATGTCGGGGCAGTGAAGACAGTGCACCGCATGCGGTTGTGGGCGGCACTCTTGCTGGTCGTGGGTGGGTGCGCGTGGGTGAACGCCACCGAGGAGGCCGCTCGCCTCGACACCGACAATGACGGGGCGACCTGGCTCGAGGACTGTGATCCCAGCGACCCAGAGGTCTCCGCCGAGACCACCTGGTACGCCGACGAGGATGGCGACGGGCACGGCGATGCCGACAGACCCTTCGACGACTGCATCCTGCGGGCGGGCTACTCCGCTTTCGCCGACGACTGTGACGACACCGCGCCGGGTGTCAACCCCGAGGCGGACGAGCTGTGCGACGGGTTCGACAACGACTGCGACGGTCTGATCGACGAGGAGGATCCGGACCTCGATCTGACCCAGCACGCTTGGTACGCCGATGTCGACCAGGACGGCTACGGCGACGTCGACTCGGTGGTCTTCGCCTGTGAAAAGCCGGATGGATACGTCGATATCGTTGGAGATTGTGACGACGACGACGACGACGTGAGCCCCGACGGTGAAGAGTTCTGCGATGGCGTCGACAACGACTGCGACGGGGTCGTCGACGAGGAGGATGCCCTCGACGCCGCGCTCTGGTTCGAGGACGCCGACGGCGACGGATGGGGAGACGCCGGGTCGTTCACCATGGCCTGCGACGAGGCGCCCTCGGGTTTTGTGGACAATCCGCTGGACTGCGACGATAGCGATGCCGCCATAGCCCCGGATGCTCGCGAGGTCTGCGACGGCATCGACAACAACTGCGACACCCGCATCGACGATGCCGATCCGTGGATCGAGGGGCAGGAGGACTGGTTCCTCGACAGGGATGGCGATGGCTTTGGTAACAACGTGCAGGTCCTTCGCGCCTGTTCGGCCCCGAGCGGTGCGGTCGACAATCGACTCGACTGCTGGGACGACGACCCCTCCATCAATCCAGCAGCAATCGAGGTCTGTGACGGTATCGACAACGACTGCGATGGCCTGGTCGACGACGACGACTCGTCCCTCGATCCGACCTCCCCGCCGGATTGGTTCCTCGACTCGGACGGGGATGGTTTTGGCGATGGCCTGGTCGAGAGCCCGCCCTCCTGCGACCAGCCTGGCGGCTACGTGCCCGACGACACAGACTGCGACGACTCCGATCCGGCGCTGTCTCCGGGAGCCCCAGAGCTCTGCGACGGCATCGACAACGACTGCAACAACCTGATCGACGAGACAGCGCCTGAAACCTGGCATCTCGATGCTGATGGCGACGGTTTTGGCGACTTGACCCAGCCTCTGGTGAGCTGCAGTCCTCCCCCCGGCTACGTCTTCGACGACAGTGACTGCGACGACGGCAACAATGCGCTGAACCCCTCCGCTGCCGAGATCTGCGACGGCATCGACAACGACTGCGACAGCCTGGTCGACGACTCCGACGATCCCTTCGAGGGCGTGTTCTTCTACGAGGACGGCGACGGCGACGGCTTTGGCAGCGATTTTGTGATTGTCGAAGCCTGCACGGCCCCACCGGGCTTTGTGGCGGATGGCGGCGACTGCGCGGACGGTGACCCGCTCCTGCTGCCCGGTGCCTTCGAGGACTGCGATGGGCTCGACAACGACTGCGACGGCTTCATCGACGACGACGATCCCGAAGGTGCGGGTTTCCTACCCTGGTATCTAGACGCGGATCTCGATGGCTTCGGCGACGACACCGAGGCGGTCTTGATGTGCGACCAGCCAGTGGGTTTTGTCGGTACACCAGGGGACTGCGATGACGCGGCGATGGCCGTCAATCCACTGGCGGTGGAGATCTGTGACGGCATCGACAACGACTGTGATGGCGACATCGACGACGCCGACACCGACGTGGACCTCGCCACCGGAGAATTCTGGTATTTCGACGCCGATGACGACGGGTTCGGGGACCCTCTCGACGTGACCGGCCCCAGCTGTGCGCCTCCGTCGGGGTATGTCGCCGAGGACTCGGACTGCGACGACACAGATCCAACAATATTCCCGGATGCACCAGAGCTCTGCGATGCCTTGGACAACGACTGCGATCTGCTCGTCGACGAGGACACGCCGACACCCTGGTATCTGGACAGTGACGGCGACGGCTTCGGGGATCCCACAGACGTGGCCGTGAGCTGCATGCCGCTGGCTGGGCGCGTCTTGGACTCGACGGACTGCGACGACACCAACGCCGCCGTGTTCCCGGGTGCCGCCGAGCTCTGCAACGGGATCGACGACGACTGCGATGCCCTGGTGGATGACGACGACCCGGATGTGCAGGGGCTGCTCTGGCATCAAGACTTCGACGGGGACTTGTTCGGAGATCCCGCCCTCGAGCTCCTCTCCTGTATCGCCCCAGCCGGTTGGGTCGCCGACGGCACGGACTGCGACGACGGCGATCCCGCGGTGAATACGGCGGCGGTCGAGGTTTGCAATGGCATCGACGACGACTGCAATTGGCTCGCGGACGATGCGGCTGTGGGGGCGCCCTTCTGGTACCTCGACGGCGACGGTGACGGCTTCGGCGACGCCTTGATCGCCCTCGAAGCCTGTGTCTCGCCCCCTGGGTGGGTCGCGAGCTCTGCCGACTGTGACGACGCCGACTTCCAGATCAATCCCAGCGCCACCGAGATGTGTGATGGCTTCGACAACGACTGCGACCTGCTCGTCGACGACGCCGACGCGCCGGTAGTCGGTGGGGTGAGCTGGTACGCCGACTCCGATTCCGATGGATACGGCGATGCTGGCAACGCCGTCGTGGCGTGTGATCCGCCGAGCGGCTTTGTCGGCAACTTCTTGGACTGCGACGACGCCGACACTGCGGTCAATCCCGGTGCCGCGCCCGGCCCAGCTGACGTGGAGGACGGCGTCGACCGTGACTGCGACGGGTTTGACGAGTGTTTCCTCGATCTCGATGGCGATGGCTTTGGGACCGGGAGCATCATCGCCGACGACGGAGTTCCCGGGTGCACTGGAAGCGGAGAATCGGGGTTTGACGACGACTGTGACGACGCGGATATCGACGTGTTCGTCGGTCAGGTCGAGGACTGTTTCGACAGTATCGACAACGACTGCGATCTGGCTGTCGATGCCGCGGACAGTGATTGTGGGCCTCCGACCTGCTACGCCGACACTGATGGGGACGGATTCGGCTCTGCAGTCATCATCCCCGACGACGGAGATGGCGTCTGCGACGGGCCCGGCGAAGCACCGGCACCAGACGACTGCGACGACAGTGATCCAGCTGCAAATCCGAACGGCAACGAGATGGCTGGCAACCTGGTCGACGAGGACTGCGATGGGTTCATCGACTGCTTCAGCGACGGCGACATGGACGGCTACGGCGGCGAAGTAGCCCTTGTCCAGAGCCCGGACGCTTTCTGCGATACGGCGCAGGGCGAGTCGATGATCAAGGGGGACTGCGACGACTCGGATCCCAACATCAACATCGGCGCGCCCGAGATCTGCGGGAACGGCGCCGACGAGGACTGCGACGGGGCAGACGCCATCTGTGTTCCGTGGGAGGACGCCGACTGTCTGCATCGCATGGACTTCACCATGCTCAACACCGCCCATGGCCGGCTCATGGACTTCCCGGTCCGGGTCGCGCTGCATTCTGGCCGCATCGACTACGCACTGCTAGATCGGGACAACCTGCGTTTTCGAGATGATGACGGCGCGCTGCTCGACCACGACGAGGACTCCTGGGACGATCTCGGCACCTCGAACTGGTGGGTTCGGATCCCCCAGGTGGACGGCGCCTCCAGTGACGACCGCTTCTGGCTCTATTTCGATTGCTCGACCGCGGCGGTCAAGGACTACACCGCGGTCTGGCCGGGCTACAGCGGCGTGTGGCATCACCTCCCGAGCACCAAGGACTCCACCGCCAACGGCAACGACGAGTCCACCAGCAACACCAACAACGTCGCCGGCTTGATCGGTCGGGCACAGGAGACGACGGGGCAACTGGACAGCTATCTGGAGGCCGGCGGCGACCCCAGCCTGGAGAACACTGCCGACATCACGGTTTCGAGCCTCGTGAGCCCATCTCAGCTGGTGGCGGGTGACTTCGAGAACGTCATCATCGCCCGAGGTACGGACACCGAGGACTCCCGCTCCAACTACCACTATTGGCTGAGCATCCGTCAGGATGGCACACTGCTGGCGTACTGGGAGTACGGTTACGGCATCGATCTCGAGGTCACCTCGACCGTGCCCGCGCCGGTGATTCCGGGCACGTTTCACACCGTGGCCTTCGTGAGGGACCTGAGCGCCCGCGAGCTGTCCTTCTACTTCGATGGCGCGAAGCTGGGAGTCGCGGTGCCATTCAGCAACCCACCAGACGGTGGAGCGGACGGGTTTGTGACCTTGGGCTCGGATCCGGGATGCAAGGGCTGTGTGCAGAACAAGCTCGACGGCTATCTCGACGAGGTCCGCATCGATCCGGTGGCCCGCGACGCCGACTGGATGAACGCCCAGGATCAGACCTTCAAGGACGGCTTCCTGATCTATGGAATACCCGAATAGGCCCTGTCAGAACTGGATGATCTGATAGCCATCGAGTGCGTAGCGGGACAGCTCCATGTGGTCACGGCCCTCGCCGAGGATCTTGACGCCAGCGGCCTCGATCTCGTCTCTCGCCTCGAAGCGTCGCGTGCAGAAGTTGCAGGCCACCACGTCTTCGCGGACTGCATCGAAGAGGTTGCCGTAGTTGCGGACGAACGGGTGTTCTTCGTCTCGGTTGGGGTTGCACAGCTGGGGAAGCCAGTCGACGGACTTCCCGGCGAAGATGAAGGCGAGTTCCTTGCCGGCTGCCTTGATCTCCTTGGCCAGGTGTAGGGCGTGAGCCATGCGCCCGCGATCGACGGGGGACTCGTGCTGCATGTAGACGACGACGGCGACTTTGTCGCTCATTGTTGCTCCAGTTCGGTCTGCAAGACCTCGGTGAGGTGGCCCCAGGCGCGCTTGTAGCCCCCGACGGTCCGGGACCAGCGGGGGGCTTCCATCGCTCCGGGGCCATGGTGGATTTCGACCCGTGTACCCTCGGGCACCGGGGTGAAGAGGATCTCGACGGCGGACGGACTCTGGTTGTCCGAGCCGATGTAGAAGTCGTAGGCGAGGCGAGAAGGTGGCTCGCAGGCGGTGATTCGGCCGTATTCGATCTCTCGGCCGGAGCGGGTGCGCTCGTAGAATCGCCCTCCAACGTGCGCTTCGAGGACCATGTCGCTGTCACTCTCTCCCGACAGCCGGTGGTTCGGAGGCCACCACAGGTCGAGTTTCTTGGTCCACACCCGAAACGCGTGGGCACAGGAGACGCCAACAGTCAGCGTGCGCTCGATCACTCTTCTTCTCCTAGGTTTTCGACCACAAGGGCAAAGCGCGGCAGGGCGTCGTCCCACATGCGCTCGGCGTAGTCGCGAACGGCGAGGAACCCGTCGGGCCGCACCCAGTACACGTTGCGGTTGCCCTTGGCGGCGTGGGAGACGAGCCCCGACTCTTCCAGGAGCCGCAGGTGGCGAGAGATCGCGGGTCGACTGATGGGAAAGTGCTCCGCCAGCTCGCGAACCGACAGCGGTCTTTCGCGAAGAGTCTCGATAATGTCGCGGCGAACAGGGTTTCCCAGGGCGTCTAGAGCCTTCATCTCTCATCTCCTCACTCTTCGTAACCCAGAAGTTACGAAGCGACAAAGCTCGGACAGGATGGGCCGGTGTTCGGTATGGTGAACCGGGGAGAGAGCATGAGGAACCACCTCACCAATGCTGCGGTCCTGGTCTTGCTCGCTGCGGCATTCAACCCGCTGACGTGCACCGTGAGACCCGCCGACACCACTGTGTCTGTCGCTGAGCCCGTTGTAGAGGCCGTCATCGAGGTCGTCGTCGAGCCTCCGGCCATCGCCGAGGTCGTCGAGTTCACCGTCGTCGAAGGTCCGTCCGATCCTCCTCTCGAACCCGAGCGCCCGATCCCGCCGAGACCGGACGTGCCCATGGATGTGGTGGTCGTTCAGGATATAACGGGATCATTTCAGACCGGGATCCACCACGCGCGAGCTGCCGTCCTACAGCTTGTCGACGCCGCGGAGGGCTGGCCAGCGGGGTCTCGACTCGGCATGTCCACATTTGTCGGAGGCGTGGCACCCGAGCCCTGGACTCCGCTCACTCCAGTCACGGATCTGGTGGGTGTGCGCAGCCAGTGGCGGGAGCTCGACATCTGCAACTGCGACATCGAGAGAGTCTTTGGCGGCCAGAGGCTCTGCTCGAGGGGCTACGGTGGTTTCGACAAGCGCCCGCAGATGCAGAGCTGCTTTGAGTATGGCGCCCAGTCTCACCCAGCAGCGGGGCTCAGGCAGGCCATTTCGATGCTCGAAGAGCACCCGGAAAGCCGCAAAATCGTCGTCTTGGTCATTGGCGGGCCGGCCTGCTGCGGCGACAAAGCCGAGCAGCGAAGCCTCGAGACGCAGGAGCTGTCTGCGCAGATTGGCGAGGCCGGCTGGGACCTCTGGGTGGTCGGGGCTGGGGTGCACGACCCAGAACATCTGGAATCGCTCCGCCAAAATCTCGGCGATACCGTCATCCTCGATGCCGAGAACGCGCTGGACACCATGGAGCGTGTCATCCGTTCGCTGTAGTACATCCGCACGCCGCGGCATCGGCGGGTCTGCGCTGGGCGTCGATGGGTGCGTTGCGACCGTCGAGTTCGAAGGTGCAGCACTCGTCGAGGGCCTTCTCGAGCTGAGCCCGGCCGCGCTGAACACGAGTGCGAGCGCCCGACGCCGACAGTCCCAGGATCTCGGCCGCCTCCTTCTGGGAGTGGGAACCGAGCTCGACCAGCTCGAGCGCTTCGCGGTAGGGCGCGGCGACCTGGTCGAGGAGCGGATCGAGGCAGTCAACCAGGTGTCGGCGAACCTCCGCGGCGGTGTCTTCGCCGGGTGCTTCGGCGGCGATCTCGAGGACCTCGACGGGGTCCTCTCGCCGGGCCGCCCGCCGCCGATAGGCATCGACGACGGCGTTGCGGGTGATCTTGAAGGCCCAGGCCTCGAGCCGCCCACCATCCTGGAGGGAATCGGAGCGACTGTGCACCTTCAACAGGACGTCCTGCACGATGTCCTCGGCATCCGGAGCGGAGGAGACCCGGCCGCTCACAAAGGCCAGCAGCCGTGGCCGCAGCTGCTGGAGCCAGACTTCGCGATGAAGCGTCATGTATGCAATGTAGCCGGTTTGATGGCCTCGATGGTCGCAGAGACCACATAGTCGGCCACGTTTCGGGTCGGATCCCAGTCGCGGATGAACTCCCGACTCTCGTCCTTGGGGTCGATGCGGATGTCTACGAAGCCGACGTCGGCGAGCATCTTGTGCAGATCGTCGATGAGAGCGGCCCCCGACATGCAACCCACGAACAGGTCGGTGTCTCGGCGGAGCTCCTCGGGAAAGAGAGCGGTGGCGACGACGTCGCTGATGGCAAGGCGACCCCCGGCCCGCAGAACCCGGAAAGCTTCGGCAAACACGCGCTCCTTGTTCGGTGACAGGTTGATCACGCAGTTCGAAAGGATGACATCGACGACGCCATCTGCGACCGGCAGGGCCTCGATCTCCCCGAGGCGGAACTCCACGTAGTCGACGCCGATCTTCGCGGCGTTTTCCCGTGCCAGAGCGAGCATGTCGGCGGTCATATCGACGCCGATGACGTGACCCTCGGGACCGACTTCCTGCGCTGCGAGGAAGCAGTCGAAGCCGCCGCCGCTGCCCAGATCGAGCACGGTCTCCCCGGTTTTCAGGGAGGCAATGGCGCCGGGATTACCGCAGCCGAGGCCGAGATTGGCGCCTTCGGGAACCGAGGACATCTCCTCCGAGGAGTAGCCCAGTCGGCCCGACGCGGTGCCAGGGTCGGCTGGACCGCAGCATCCTCCTCCTGTTCCCCGTTCTCGGGCGATCTTTCCATAGGTGTCTCGTACTGCTTCTCGGATTTCACTCACTTTGACCTCCTGTCGTCTCTGTAGACGCAGCCGGGTTGGAAGTGACGCAGGTCATTCGTCGTCACCGTGTTCCTCGCCGTCCTCGCCGCCGTGTGTGTGGTTCTCGGCGACCTTGCCCACCACCCTGGTGACGCCGACCCCGCCCGCGGCGAAGTACGGGTGGGGAGTGGTGTCCGTCCACACCGGTACGCGGGCCTGTGCAGTCAGCGACCACCGCTCCGACACCGCCAACACCGCTCCGGCGACCGGCGAGATCTCGGCGAAGGCGCCCACACCGTTGTCGTAGCGGCGCTGCCCGACGCCAGAGATCCCCGCAAAGAGGACCGCCTCGCCCAGCCGGCGTGCCACCTTCACATCGAGGCGGCCATATGGCCCCTGCCTGATCTCGTCAAAGCCAGGGTATAGCGTGACTCTTCCCTCGATTGAGGTGGCCACCATCCAGGCGCCCCCGACGAGCAGATCGACGCCCAGCACCGGATCGACGCTGCCCGAGGACAGCATCGTGAACTCCAGACCCGCGGCGACGCCACCGAGCGGTAGCGAGATCCCAGGTCGCACCTTGACGGTGAAAGCCGCCCCGCTGACCGCGAACCAGGCCGCTCCCAGCTGACCGTCACGGGCGGTGAGGGTCCCGTTCGAGTTTCGGAATACGCCGCCTCGGCCGGTGAGGTGCAGCTGATCCGAGAGCGGCACAGTCAGCCCAGAGCCGAGTTCGAAGGCGGCGCCGTCGGCCCTTCCCGCGAGCATCGAGCCCACGAGGATCGAGGCCTGACCGGGCTCCAGCGGCGCGTCGTACTCACTCCTCCCGACCGGGAGGCCGCTATCGGCTCAAAGGCTTCAACCGGCTTGGGCGGCCTGGATCGCCATCAGTGTTGTGAAGAGGCCAGTGCCCAGCATGGTGCGAGGTTAACCTTCGGATTCGAGCCGTGGCCGTCAGGAGATGTTTGCAGTGTGGAGAGCGATGCTATTCGGTGTGGCAGCGCTGACTGCGTGCGGGCCACCTCCCGAGGACTGCGAAGCCGCTGGGCGCCTGGATCCGACTTTGCGATTGGGTACGGGATTCGCCGACTATGTACCGATCCGCAGCGGCGATCAACTGGGCATCGTCTTCGGAGAGCAAGGGGGCTGGCACGTCTGGATGGCGTTCCAGACGACCGGACTGGTGGTCGGTCACAAGAAGCTTGGTCCTCCGGATCCGGAGGGTCCCACCTTCACTTTCTGGCTGTCCAACGGGGCTGACGAGGAGATCGCGGCTGGCGAACACTCCCGGATCCCCATCGACGGCGACGCCGAGGAGGGTGAGATCCTCGGCCTGGCCATGTTCTTGAGCTCCGAGGTCAACAATGCCATCGCCGATGGGGGTGCGAATCCCGCCTCGGGGGACCTGATCCTGGAGGCGGAAGTGATGGACAGCTGCGGGACCGAGGTCTCGGCGCAGCGGCGGGTCGAGCTGGACGTCTCCCAGCGCTGAGGCCTGGTGTGATATGCCGGCCATCGCCGAGGGAGGCATCATGAGCGAGACGATCCAGTTGTACAGCTTCGCCGACGTGGACCGGAGCGGAAAGGTGCGCTGGACGGCGGCCGAGCTCGGTCTCACGGTCGACGAACAGCGGGTGCGATACGGCGCGCACGCCCAGCCCCCGTACCTGGAGATGAACCCCTATGGACAGGTGCCGACCGCGTCCTTCCGCGGAGAGATCCTGGTGGAGAGCACCGCCATCTGCCAGGTCCTCGCCGACGCGATCCAAGAGCCAAAACTGCAGGTAGATCGCGGTGAACCGGGCCGGAATGCGTACTTGTATTGGCTCTCGGTGTTCACCGAGACCCACGAGAGCCGCCTGGTGGAGTGTTCGGTCAGCAAGACGGGGCTCCTGGGGCCGGAGTACCTCGAGCTCCATCAGAGGAGCGTGCGCCGCAAGCTCGGCGTGATCGCCAGACAGCTGCCCGCAGAAGGGTGGCTCGCCGGGGGCCGCTTCACCCTTGCCGACATCTGCGCTGGCTACTGCCTGCGGCTGGCCATCCAGTGCGGGTTCCTGACGGTGGAGCAGGTCGAGCCCTACTTCGGGCGGCTCCGGGACCGGCGCGCGGCGGTGGAGAGCCGCGTCTTTGCCAGCCTCAAAGCCTCTTCTGCCGCCTCCGAATGAATCCAGCCGAGAGCAGCCACAGGAATGGCGACACGGCCAGGAGCAGGCCCGTCGTGGAGCAGGCGAACCCGCCTTCGCCGTCGCAAGCCGGGTCGGCCAGCACATCGGCTTCGGTCACCTCGACGATGGTGACGGACGGAACCAGCTCACCCTGAAGCGAGTCGACCTGCACCTGAAGGCAGAAGCTGCCGGTGCCGTCGGGGCAGGGCACGCAGCTGACTCCGAAGGTCATGACCAGATCGCACACGTCGTTCGGATTGCCGCCTCCGATCAGGGGCACGAGGGGGCGGGTGTCCATGACCCCGCCGACGATGACGTTCAGGATCTGGGACTCATCCGGGGAGAATGTGCCCGTGAGCATGGCGCTCTCGATGGTGTAGTTGATGCCCTCGACCTGCACGTCGGCGGAAGCATCGTCGATCGAGAAGCTGGGGTTCTGCGTGAAGTCCCCCGGGTCGGCGAAGGTCACCGTTTCGCTGCACATATCCTGGGCGTTGGTGTCCTCGTCGAAGACGGCACCGATGAACTCGATCTCGGATGCGGTGGCCCTGGTGACGCCGAGGAACATGGCTCCCGTCTCCAGTTGCTGCTGGATGAGCGGTCCGACGCCGGGGGGGGAGACGAAGTTCCCATCAGCGACGTCGAGGAAGTAGGTATTTCCTACTAGATCGGGGAATGTGCTCTCTGTGGTGTCGGTGTCCCCGGTGTCGGTGTCTGCGATGTCGGTGTCGGTGTCTTCGCTGGGATCTGCGGTGCGGTCGTTGGTCTCCTCCTCGCAGGCGCCGGCGCTGCAGGTCTCTTCTTGGCCGCATGCCGCCATGAATAGCGCCGCAAAGACAAGGGCCGAGGGCCTCAACATCGACATGGATCCTCCAATACCCCTGAGGCCGGCTGGCCCTGGAGCATCCTACCCGTGAATGAGTGGGTGTGACACGCGTCCCTACTCCTTGGAGGACTCCCCATGCTTTGGCTGCTCGCCATCACCGTCGCTCACGCCGGGCACTGGAAGGACCCGCGCTGGTACGTCGATCCGATCCTCGGCGGCGGCGTCGTCTCGGTGAATGGAACTGCATACGCCCAGGCGAACGCGGGTCTGCAAGGCGGTTTTCGCAGACGCTACAAGGGCGGGGACATTCCCTGGCTCAACCACACGCGCGCCCGTGGAGTCGGCACCTATGGCATCACGTCGGGCTCGCTCGGAGCGGATCTTCGGGTTGGCTCCTTCATCGGTCCGGCCTGGAAACGAGTCGTGCTCCAGCACGGGCCGGACCTCTGGTACTCGGGCTATGGCGCTGTTGGGGCGCCGGATTATCGGCTGGGCTGGTCTCCGGGGCTCGATCTGTACAACGGCGTGCGCTTCAAGGTGAGTAAGGGCCTGTTCCTGGGTGGGGAGGTCGTACCCGGATGGGCCTTCAGTGCCGCGCGACGGGGGGGAGGCGTCTGGGTCTTCGACGAGCTGCGGGCTGGAGCTTCTGCAACCTTGCGAGTCGAAAAGCTGAGCCTCACCGTCGGCTATACGCATCGCTGGAATGCGGCGGGAGATCAGGGTTTTGTCGTTCTTGGGGCCGGTCTCTCTCTGTGAAAAGAATGCAGATGCAGAGTCGCGTTGATCATCGGTCCCCAGGTTCGCTGTTCGTTCGTGTAACATCGGCGGTCGGGGTAGTTAGTGGGCACCAACCGCCGCATTTTTGCATTTCTCTGCATTCTCCTCAGCGGCTGTTTCTACATCGGAGACGGCAAGCAGGAGTCGCGTCTAGATCTCGATGGCGACGGCGTCGAGAATGCGCTGGACTGCAACCCAGACAATGGGCGTGTCGGGGCCGCTCCGGAGTGGTTCACCGACGACGACGGAGACGGATTCGGAGTTGAACCGTCGGTTTTCGAGTGCGAGCAGCCCCCTGGATATGTCTCCCGCTCCGACGACTGTGACGACAACCGCGACGATACGAACCCCGAGGCGCCCGAGGTCTGTGACGGTCGAGACAATGACTGCAATGGCGAAATCGACGAGGGGCTGCCCACGCAGGTCTGGTACGCCGACACCGACGGCGACGGCTTTGGCGACCTCGACGCGCCCTTCGAGACCTGCGGAGATCCGGGTGCGGGATTCGTGGAAAACAGCGACGACTGCGACGACAGCGCGTTTGAGGTCAATCCCAATGCCGATGAGGTCTGCAACAGCGTCGACGACGACTGTGATGGCGACGTGGACGAGGACGACGAGGGCTTGCTCGGCGCCGAGTGGTTCTTTGATGCCGACGCCGATGGCTACGGAGATCCCAGTGCGATCCTGATTACTTGTTCGCCGGGCAGCGACTACGTTCAGGACGACACCGACTGCGACGACGGCCAACCCGAGGTCAACGCCGGGGCGGATGAGTACTGCAACTTCATCGACGACAATTGTGATGGGGTCGTCGACGAAGATGCCGCGGAAGACGCCATCATCTGGCATATCGACGCCGACGAGGATGGCTTTGGAGACGCTGGGCAGCCGGTCGTGTCCTGTCAGCGGCCAAACGGGACCGTGGAGAATGGACTGGACTGCGACGACGGCGACGCCGAGATCCATCCCCTCGCGTTCGAGGTCTGCGACGGGATCGACAACAACTGCAACACCGCCATCGACGATGCCGATCCGACGCTGATCGACCCTCCGTTTTGGTTTGCGGATGCCGATAATGACGGATTTGGTGATGCCGGCGACGCCCACGCCTCTTGTCTGCCACCCTCGGGCTATGTCGGCGACGACAACGACTGCAACGATGGCGATGTCGATCAGAATCCAGGTGCCGACGAGATCTGCGACGATCTGGACAACGACTGTGATGGGCGGGTCGACGACGACGACGAAGACGTTCGCGAGGATACCGAGACGGTGTGGTTCCTCGATACGGATGGCGACGGCGTCGGGGATGATGCGGTGCCCTCGGAGCCGAGCTGCTCGGCACCGGACGGATATGTTGGGCTCGGAGGGGACTGCGACGATTCCGATGTGCTCGTTCGCCCCGGCGCACCCGAGCTGTGCGACGGTGTGGACAACAACTGCGATGGGCTGGTCGACGAGGCCACGCCGCCCGTGGACTGGTATCTTGACCTCGACGGCGATGGCTGGGGTGACCCGGGCACGGTGATCTCCGACTGCGCGCCGATTCCCGGCTACTCGCTCACGCCGGGAGACTGCGTCGACACCGACTCCGACATCCATCCCGATGCGCCGGAGATCTGCAACGGAATCGACGACGATTGTGACGCCCTCGCGGATGGGCTGGATCCAAACGTTGAAGCGCCTCTGTGGTACATCGACAGCGATGGCGATGGCTTTGGCGACGACGGCGCCGTTCTCCGGCTCTGTTCGCAGCCCACCGGCACGGTCGCGGTGGGTGGAGACTGCAACGACAGCAATCCGGATGTGGCTCCAGACCTGCTCGAGGTCTGCAACGGCTTCGACGACAACTGCGATGGACTCGCCGACGACGATGATCCCGGGGTGACGGCTCCGCCCGCGTGGTATCTCGACATCGACGCTGACGGCTATGGCGATGACGCAGAAGTGACCTTTGCATGTGCACAACCACCTGGGTTTGCCGGGCTGAGTGGGGACTGCGACGACGGAGATCCGAACGCCAATCCCGGACAGCTCGAGGTCTGTGGAGGGATCGACGACGACTGCGATTGGCTGATCGACGACGGAGATCCCTCCCTCGATCCGGCGACGACCCCACTCTGGTTCGAGGATCTCGACGGCGACGGATATGGCGATGTGCTGGTAGGGCAGTCCTGCGCCCAGCCCTCTGGAGCTGTCGGCGTCGGAGGAGACTGCGACGACGGCGACGTGACCGTCAATCCGGACGGCGTAGAGCTCTGTGACTACCTCGATAATGACTGTGACGGCGACATCGACGAGGACACGCCCACGGTCTGGTATCAGGACCTCGACGGCGACGGTCACGGCAACCCGGGGGTCTCACAGCAGAACTGCGCCCAGCCGAGCGGCTACGTGTTGGCCTCTGACGACTGCGACGACAACGACGCTGCAGTCCATGCAGGGGCATCCGAGGAGTGCAATGGCCTCGACGACGACTGCGACGGGCTCGTGGACGCAGCCGACCCGGATGTGAACGCCCCGGTGTACTTCGAGGACATCGATGGCGACGGTTTTGGAGACGACGCGACGGCGGTGTTGGCCTGTGGGCCGCCGGGTGGCTTTGTGCTGACGGGAGGCGACTGCGACGACGGCCTCGCGGCTGTGAACCCATCAGCGCTGGAGTCCTGCAATGGGGTCGACGACGACTGCGATGGGCTACTCGACGACGCGGACGCCGATGTCATCGACCCGTTGCTGTGGTTCGCGGACGAGGATGGCGACGACTATGGCGACGGGGCTCTGGAGACCGTTGCCTGCGAAGCCCCGCTTGGCTTTGTCGCCGACGATACCGACTGCGACGACGACGACTTCAAGGTGAATCCGGCGGCTGACGAGATCTGCGACGGCTTCGACAACAACTGCGACCTGCTGGTCGACGACGCCGATCCGGGACTCACCGATGCTATCGACTGGTACGAGGACCTGGACGGAGACTCCTTTGGCGCCGGTGCGGCCACAGCGGCGTGTCTCGGTCCCCCGGGCTCCGTAGACAACGACTTGGACTGCGACGACGCCGACAACTACGTGAATCCCGCTGCGGTCGAGCTGTGCGATCTGGTCGACAACGACTGCAACAACTTGGTGGACGACGGGGTCATCGACACCGAGTGGTTCGCTGACTTCGATGGAGACGGCTTCGGGGACCTCGCCATGATGGTGCTCGACTGCGTGCAGCCGTCTGGCTACGTCGCCAACTCCGATGACTGCGACGACACGGATCCGGCGCTCGCACCTGGACAAGTCGAGGTCTGCAACGGTCTCGACGACGACTGTGATGGGCGTCTCGATGCGGTGGATCCCGATCTCTTCGACGGCGTGGTCTACTACGACGATGTGGACGGTGACGGCTACGGAGATCCCGGCTCTTCGTTCGTTGTTTGTGTGCCACCGCCTGGCGCTGTCCCGGACTCCGGAGACTGCGACGACGCAGATCCCGCCATCAATCCCCTCGCTAACGAGGCGGCCGGCAACGCGGTGGACGAGGACTGCGACGGGTACATCGGCTGCTTTGTGGACGCGGATGGCGACGGGTTTGGCGAGCTCGCGGTGGTCGACGACAACGGGGATGGAATGTGCAGCCCCGCCGATGGAGAATCCAACAACGACGAGGATTGTGACGACGCCGATGCGGCGGTGAACCCCTTTGCCGTCGAGGTCTGCGACGGGCAGGACAACGACTGCGACGCCTTGGTGGACAGCGACGGTGCCGACAGCGATGGCGACTCGGTGGGCGATCTGTGTGACATCTGCCCGGGGGCCGACGACCTGCTCGATGGGGACTCGGACACGGCGCCGGATGCCTGTGACAACTGCCCCGCCCAGAGCAACGTCGGACAGGGCGACTTCGACACGGACGGCACTGGAGACGTCTGCGACCTGTGTCCAGGCTTCGACGACCTCGCGGACAGCGACGGCGACACCGTTCCCGATGGCTGTGACGTCTGTGCTGGATTCGACGATCGCCTCGACGACGACGGTGACGGCACGCCGAACGGCTGCGAGAACTGCGCTGGCGACCCCCTCGACACCGACGGTGACGGGGTTCCCGACAACTGCGATCTGTGCCCAGGTTCGGACGACGCCGCCGACGGGGACGGCGATGGCGTGCCCGATGGCTGTGACACGTGCCCCGGGTTCGACAACAGCGATGATGCCGACGGTGACGGCGTCCCAGACGGCTGCGACGCATGCGAGGGTTTTGTCGACGCCTTGGACGCCGATCTCGACGGAGTGCCCGACGACTGCGATCTGTGCGGTGGGTTCGACGACGGCAACGACAGCGATGGTGACGGGGTTCCCAGCGGCTGCGATGTGTGTGAGGGCTTCGACGACGGTCTGGACGGCGACGCCGACGGAGTGCCCGACGACTGCGATGTCTGCGCCGGCTTCGACGATGCCCTGGATGCCGACCTCGACGGAGTGCCGGATCTTTGTGACCAATGTGCCGGCTTCGACGACGCTCTCGATGCCGATGTCGACTCGGTTCCGGACGCTTGCGATCTGTGTCCGGACGACGCCGATCCTTTCCAGCTGGACTCCGACGCAGATGCCGTTGGCGACGCATGCGACAACTGTCCCACCGACACAAACGGGGTCCAGGGAGACGGCGACGGCGATGGGGTGGGGGACGTTTGCGACGTCTGCCCCTTCGCGGCCGATCCGTGGCAGCTAGACACCGACAGCGACGGCCTCGGCAACGCGTGTGACAACTGCGCCGCGGACGGGAACCCGACCCAGCTTGATGGCGACAGCGATGGCGTGGGGGACGTCTGTGACAACTGCTCGGTCGACCCCAACGCTGGCCAGCAGGACGGTGACGGCGATGGCCTTGGGGACGCCTGCGACAACTGTGTGGGGGACGCCAACCCCCTCCAGGAGGACGTGGACGCCGACGAAGTGGGCGATCTTTGCGATCTTTGCCCGGGTTTCGACGACGCGGTCGACGGGGATGGCGACGCTGTGCCGGACGCATGTGACCAGTGCGCGGGCTTCGACGACAGCCTGGATGCCGACCTCGACACGGCGCCGGATGCGTGCGATCTCTGCCCGGGTTTCGACGACCTTGTGGACAGCGATGGCGACACTGTCCCAGACGGCTGTGACCTCTGTCCGGGCGATGACTTCGCCGATTCCGATTCCGATGGCGTGGCCGACGGCTGCGATGCCTGTCCGGCCTTTGACGACAGCATTGATGCCGACGGCGACGGCGCCCCGGACGCCTGCGATCTCTGTCCGGGCGTAGACGACTCCGATGACGCCGATGGCGACGGGGTGCCGGGCGGCTGCGACGTGTGTCCGGGTTTCGATGACAACGTCGACACCGATGGCGATGGAAACGCCGACGGCTGTGACGAGTGTCCAGGTTACGACGATGCTCTCGATGGCGACATCGACGGTGTGCCGACCGACTGCGACAACTGTCCCGCGTCCTTCAACCCCCTCCAGGAGGACTTCGACGGCAATGGGGTCGGCAACGTCTGCGATGTCTGTGCGGGCGGTGACAACGATGGCGACGGCGTGCTCGATACCTGCGATGTCTGCCCCGGTTTCGACGACACGGACGACGATGACAGCGATGGTGTGCCAGATGGCTGCGACCGCTGCGCGGGCTTCGACGACCTCCCGGACGCCGACGTCGACGGCGTCGCGGATGGGTGCGATCTGTGCGCCGGGTTCGACGACAGCCTCGACTTCGACGGCGACGCTGTGCCGGATGGCTGCGATGTCTGCGGCGGCTTCGACGACAACTTGGACTCCGACGGCGATGGCAATGCCGATGGGTGCGATCTGTGCCCGGGCTCCGACGATGATGACGACGACGATGGCGACGAAGTGCCGGATGGCTGCGACGTCTGCGATGGTTCCGACGACAACCTCGACGCCGATGTCGATGGTGTGCCAGACGACTGCGACATCTGTCCCGGCTTCGACGACAACATGCATTCCGACGACGACGACCTGCCGGACGGCTGCGACAACTGCCCCTTCCGGAAGAACAACAACCAGCAGGATCAAGACGGCGACGGCAACGGCAACCAGTGCGATCTGTGCCCGAACAACGACGACTATCTCGACACGGATGGCGACGGCGTTCCCAATGGCTGCGACAGCTGCCAGGGGTTCGACGACAACCTCGACACCGACGGAGATGGCGATCCGGACGGCTGCGACATCTGCCCATCTGGCCCCAACGGCGACGACATCGACAACGATGGCGTGCCCGACGCCTGCGATCTGTGTCCCGGCTTCGACGACAGCGACGATGACGACGACGACGACGTCGCGGACGGCTGCGATCAGTGCCCGGGCCAGGACGACACGCTGGACTTCGACGGCGACACGGTCCCCGACGGCTGCGACAGCTGCCCGGTGGATTCCGACCCCACTCAGGCGGACGCAGATGGCGACGGTGTGGGAGACGTGTGCGACCTCTGTCCCCTCGAAGACGACGCTGTCGATGCCGACTCCGACGGTGTTGCCGACTCCTGCGACCTGTGTCCTGGCTCCGACGACTTGCTCGACGGTGACTCCGATGGCATTCCCGATGACTGCGACCTTTGTCCAAGTCTTGCATTGCCTGGGTTTGTCGGCGATTATGATGGAGATGGCGTTGGGGACCCCTGTGACAATTGCCCGGTGCTCGCCAACCCCGCGCAAGATGATGGAGATGGGAACGGGTACGGAGACGACTGCGACGGCCCGCTGCCCGGGGACGGCGACGGCGACGGACTCCTGGATGCAGCAGATCCCGCACCCCTCGATCCAGATGCCGACATCGACGGGCTCACGGATGGAGAGGAAGTGCTGATCTACGGCTCGGATCCAACCAATCCGCACTCCGATGGCGATGGCATCGAGGATGGGGTCGAGGTCGTCATCTACGGCACCAATCCCAGCGCCTCCGACACCGACGGCGGCGGCGCTCCCGACGACGTGGAGATCGCCGGGGGCTGCGATCCCCTCGATCCGGTCGACGACGGAGGCTGCCCGTGATGTGGATCCTCTTCATGGCCCACGTGTCCTTCGCCGCCTGCGAGGAGGAGGCGACCACCCAGACACTGCTGGACGCAATCGGGGATGCCGAGGCGGCTTTTGGGGCGATCGACATCCCCACTTTCCTCGAGTCCTCGGACCAAATCCGCGGGGAGATCATCCCGTGCCTGGCCGAGCCGGTCCCCCGGAGCATGGCCGCAGATATCCATCGGCTCGAAGGGCTACGGGCCTTTGGCGAGCGGGACATGTTCGCGATTCGCGCCTTTGCAGCGGCCCGGTCCATCGAGCCCGCCTATCGCTTCCCGAGCACCTTCGTGCCCAACGCGAGCCCGATCTACGACGACTACACGGCTATGGATGTCGAGGCCGGGCGTTTCGAGGACGTAGCGCCGCCCGCCGACGGAGAGTTCCGATTCGATGGGACAGTCGGCACCCAACGACCGCTCTCCTGGCCGACGCTCTTCCAGCACATGGATGGTGACGGCGCCGTGGTCTCGACGGCGTATTTGCGCGGCAAAGACCCACTTCCCGAGTACGAGATCCGCGTCGAACCGGAGCCCGAGGATCCCAAGGTCTCGACGGTGTCGCCGCCCATTCCAGCGCCCCCCACGGTTGTCACAAAGACCTTTGGCGACGCCCATCCGGCACTTGTGGCCGCTGCTGGTGTGACTGCCGCGAGCGCCATCGGCCTGTACGCAGCCGCGGGGGTCTCACACCAGACGTGGGCGGATCCCGCGACTCCGGATGGTCAGACCCAGGTGCTGAGACAGCGCGTGAACCGGCTCACGGTGGCGTCCGGCATCACGGGCCTGGCCTCCATCGGGCTCGGGACCGCTGTTGTGGTCACCTGGTAGCGGGCGCTAAAGCTAGCTATTGCGGCTTGCAGAGCATCATGAAGCTGGAGCAAGCGAGGTTGACGCTCTGTCCCTTGCGAACCTTGACGGATCCGGCGCTCGCCACTTGTCCTGCGAAGGTCGCTCGGATCTCGTAGCTGCCAGGTGGGACCTTTCCGGCCGGGAAGGTGCCTGCTGCGCCCACGAACTCCACCTTGGTGGCGTCGCCCGTGACCGACACAGTCGCTGCAGGCGCCGACCTGGGCTTGGCCTCGGGCTCGACCGCTGGCGGGACCTTGACCTCGGCTACGATTTCTTCGATTGGTGAGGACACAGCTGGCTCTGCTGGCTCTGCCGTGACGCGAGGAGCGGGCAAGGCCGGCAGCGACGCTGGCACTTGGATGGCGACCGGTTCGGGGGTCTGGGCCAGGCCTCCCACCACGAATCCGAGGCTCCCGACCCCGACGAACAGGACCGCGGATATGCTCGCCACCAGGAGCCACCGGCTCGGGCGTCGCGTCGGTGGCTCGAAGGGAGTGGGGTAGGCCGAGCGGCGCGTGCGGATCGGCGTGGCCGTGTTGCTCGGGGTTGGAGCGCGATAGCTGCCCGATGACAGTGAGTCGCCGGAGTCGAACGTCTGCTTGCCGGTGCTCGAGCCGAAGAGCATGGAGAGCAGCACGTCACAGTTCGCGGGCCGAGTCGTTGGATCAATGCGAAGCAGGCGGCGAATCGCCGATGCCACGATGGGTGGAAGCCTGGCGTTGACCTGCTCGGGGGGCGTGAACTCTCCAGCGAGGATGCGATTGTAGGCTTGCACCCGGTCGTTGGTGTCGAAGGCGCGCTGCCCGCAGACCATCTCGTAGAGCAGACAGCCGAGCGCGAACATGTCGGCGCGCTGATCGACCTGTTCTTCGTTGATCTGTTCGGGCGCCATATATTGCGGTGTCCCGACCAGGCCGGAGTGAGAGATTGGGCCGTTCCCAGACCTCACCGTGGCCTTGACCAGTCCAAAGTCGGTGACCTTTGGCAGCAGGCCGTCCGCGGTCTCGGCGAGGAGCACGTTCGATGGCTTGAGGTCGCGATGCACCAGGTTCGCCGCGTGGGCTGCACCGACGCCGCGCACAATGCCGCCGAACAACAGCAGGGCTTCGTCCAGAGACGGCTCGTTGTCCTCGAGCCACTCGTTCAGGGACGGCCCGCTGACGTATTCCATGACCAGGGCTGGCGAACCTCCGACCTCGAGCACGTCCGTTACTGTGACCAGGTTGGGATGGGTGAGCTGCGCCTGAACACGCCCCTCTTGGAGGAGTCGGTCCTGCTGTTCCTTGGTGGGTACAGTCATGACCTTGACCGCGTGCACGGATCCCAGGCGAGTGTGCACCGCTTTGTACACAATCGCCGAACCACCGCTTCCGAGTTTCGAATCAATCCGGTAGCGATCGAGGACCTGCCCAGTCTCCAACATCGCGTCTTCCCCAGTCGCCGGCAATTATACGCGAAAACTCAGGCGCGCGTATCCGTCATTCTACTCCTGTGAGCAGGAATCGCGCTGGCTGGTGCATCTCAACATCACCTCGAGTCCAGCCATGACGGTGATCGTGCCGGCGCTCTTGGGTTCTTGTTGAGGATAGAGCGCGATGATTTCGTAGTGCCCTGGTGGAATCTCTGCGGGAACGCGATGCCGCTGTCCCTCGCGGACCAGCCACACCCTCGAGGCATCTCCGTCCAGTGAAACCGTCGCGGTGGACTTGTGCGCCGGTCGACTCGGTGGCGCTGCGGCCGGTTTTGCTTCTGTGTCGGGGGCGGCTGCCGGGGTGGGTTCGGGCTCCGGTGCTTTGTGGAGTACGGGCTCCTCGGAGGGCGGCTCGACCTCGATCTGCGTGGGGTCCAGTGGCTCTTCCTCGAGGGTTGGCGTCACCTCGGACGCGGAGGAATTCTGTGCGGCGGTCGCCCGTATCGTCACCGTCCCGCCGATCAGAGCGGCGGCGAGAGGAGCAAGCAGTAGAACGCTACTCAGCGGAAGTCTCTTCGGCGCGTCGATGCTGTGTAGGGAGATGGAGTGAAGGCCCGCGCTGTCCCAGGTCTCGTCCGACATTGCCCTTGCTGCGGCCAGGGCGTTTGTTGGGTGCAGATGCGGGCTTCCGGTGGCGATCAGCAGATCATCGCGTCCCAGCATTCCCATCAGGGTGTCGCAGTCTTGGACACGCTTGTCGACGTTTACCTGGAGCAGGGCGGCGATGATCTCGTCGATGGCCGTCGGCATGCCCGGCATCACCTCGCCAGCGGTGCGGTACTTGCCGGCGAGGACGGCGTTGAACACCTTGACCATCGTCTTCTGTGCGAACGGCGGGCGCCCGCACACCAGGTAGTAGAGCAAACAGCCCAGGGAGAACATGTCGGCGCGGGAGTCCACGGTGGATGCGTCGCGGATCTGCTCGGGAGCCATGAACTCCGGTGTGCCCATCGCCGCGCCAGCACGGGTGATGGGACCGTCGCTCTCCGTGAGCTCGACGACGACCTTGACCAGCCCAAAGTCGGCGATCTTTGGCATGATCCCGTGTGGCGTGGTGGCGAGGAGGATGTTCGCCGGCTTCAGATCCCGGTGCACGATCCCAGCCAGGTGCGCCGCGCGTACCCCCCGAACGATCCCGCGAAAGAGGTGGATTGCCGACCCGAGTTCGAGCCGACCGTGCTCGGTGATGTAGGTGTGCAGGTCCGGACCGTCGACGAACTCCATCACCAGGATGGGGGCGTCCCCGAGCTCGGTGACGTCGGTGACTGCGACCACGTTCGGGTGGCGAAGATTGGCTTGTACACGGCCCTCTTGCATCATACGGTCACGCACGGAGCGCGTGCCGGAGACCATGACTTTCATGGCGTGCTCGGACCCGAGCGTCCGGTGCTGGACCTTGTAGACGGTGGCCATGCCGCCCGATCCGATGGTGTGCTCCACCACGTAGCGCCCGATGATTTGTCCGGAATGAAGCATGGCTGATGTTAGCGTACGCGCCGTAGTGGAGTGAATGTGAGAGGCGGCCCCTTTTTGTGGCGAGGCGCTGCGGTCGGAGCGATACTTGGCGCTGCGGCGACACTGGTGCTGTGGGTGGCCGATCTGACGCTTGCAAACGGCGGATTTGGCCCCTGGCAGCTGGTGGCCATCCACCTCGGGAATCCGATTCACTGGGTCACGGATCTGCTGCCCTTTGGCCTCGCGTGGGCGGGCTGGGCCATCGAGTCGCTCAGCACCGTGCGCGCGTCGGGCTATCCGTCCATCCACGATCCGTGGGCCGATACACGCCTGTCAGAGCGACTCCTCGACGCCGCATTCCTCGTCGACCCAGACGGGCGGGTCATCGAGGCGAATCGCAGCGCCGAGCGGATCTTTGGCTACGGCACCGGCGAGTTTCGAGGGGTGGCGCTCCGGGACTTCCTGCCCGACCACGACGATCAGGAGCACACGCGCAGTCAGGAGGTGCAGTCGCCGTCGATGGAGGTCCTCGGCGTCCGCTGGGAGATGCGTGCCATGAGGGCGGATGGCGTCACCTTCGAGGCGCTGGTGACCATCTCGCCCACCACCCACAGGCGCTTTGTGTACATGGTTCGCAGCCGCGCCGGCCGGGTTTCCCATGACGCCCCTGTCCCCGAGTCCTGGATCGTGGAGCGGAAGAACCTCGTCGCCGAGCGAGACGCGGCGCTGGACACGAACATGGCAAAGAGCGCGTTCCTGGCGAACATGAGTCACGAGCTGCGCACGCCCTTGAACGCCATCATCGGCTACAGCGAGCTGCTCACCGAAGAGCTCGCCGACGAGGGAATCGACCTCGGACTCGGGGACCTGCAGAAGGTCTCGTCATCCGCCAAACACCTGCTCTCGTTGCTGAACAGCATCCTCGATCTCTCCAAGATCGAGGCCGGGCGAATGAGCGTGATCCTCGAGCCGATCCCGGTCGCCGAGCTGGTGCGCGACGTGAAGACGAACATCGACCCCCTGGCCGCCAAGAACGGCAACGAGCTGGTGGTGAAGGTCGGCAATGTCTCGGTCGTGCGCGGCGACCCCATGCAGCTTCGGCAGGTGCTCATCAACCTGCTCGGCAACGCCTGCAAGTTCACCGAGAATGGGACCATCGAACTAGAGGTGGCTGGCGACCCAAAGTCCGACTTCTACGTGGCCTTTCACGTGCGCGACACCGGCATCGGCATGTCCGAGGCACAGGTCGAGCGCCTGTTCCAGGAGTATGTGCAGGCCGATCGCTCCATCCAGGCGAAGTACGGCGGCACCGGGCTCGGGCTCACCATCAGCAAGCGCTTCATCGAGATGATGGGCGGTGAGCTGAAGGCCACCAGTACCCTCGGAAAGGGGTCGGTCTTCACCGTGCTCGTGCCCTCGGGCTACCACTCGGCGACCGACGTACCAAACTTCACAATGCCCGTGTCTGGGGGGCGCACGATCATCCCGGATTTCTCCGCACAGACGGACGTCCGTAGACTGCTCTACATCGATGGAGACGACGAGGCGCTCCAGCAGATCGTCGTGCGACGGCTCGAGTCGGCTGGCTATGTGGTCGAGGTCTGTTCGGAGTGTTCCTCGGCTCTCGAGCGCGCCGTCGCCGCCCGCCCCCATGCGATTCTCATCGACGTCGCCATGCCAGATGGTTGGGCGACGCTGGAGCGGTTGACCAGCGACGAACACCTGCAAGGGGTGGCCGTCATCGTCGCATCCGCCGAAGACGACCCAGAGCGCGCCTTTGGACTTGGCGCTGCCGCCTCCCTGACCAAACCCATTGACCACGACCGGCTGGTGGAGAGCCTCCGCCATGCCGCGGAGAGTGCGCTGGTGGTGCTCTTCGAGCCCGACGCTACGGTTGCCAGCCGCCTCTGCAAGTCGATGCGGACCCTCGGGTGGCGGGTGACCGATCACCGCACGGGATCGGACGCTCTCGAGGCTCTGGGTCGCGCCGGTCGAGCGGTTGTGGTGATCGACGCCGCGGCCTCCACCGAAGAGGGAGAGGCGCTTCTGAGCAACATCCTGGACGTGCGGGCGCTGCACGGCACGCCGGTGGTGTGGGTGGGCGCCTATTGCGACGCGCTAGGGGACCATCTGCACTGCCGGGTGGAGGGGCTCGATTCCAAGGCTCTTCCCGAAGCGGTGGCCAACGCTGCGACCAGGGCTTTTGCCATCCGAGACGCCTGATGTCCTAGAATCGCCCGCCAACCTGGATTGTCGGCAGATTCATGCGCCTGCGTTCCGCGGGTGGCGCCGATCCAACGGTCCCTCGGTGATGTCGCCGGTTCACCCGCCACTGCAGGAGCCCTGAAGTCAGCGAGCCCGTCCACCCGGCAATCGCGAGCGGCAGTGTCACCGAGCCTCCGCCCGATGTGTTGAGGCCGATTGAGGTCCCCACCAAGCCGACCATCTCGATCCCGTAGAACCCATAGGAGAGCACGCCCCAGGTGCCGGGCACGTCGTGTCCGAGCTCGTTCAGGGCGCGTCGACCTCGCATCGCGCTGGCGGCGAGGATCGGCGGTCCCACTGCATATAGCGGCGAGGTGTAAATGAAAGTCCTCGCGAGCGGCAGCACGACCCAGACGTAGGTGGCCACGATCTGGCCCACGACCAGAACGGGAAGCAGCAGCAGGCAGATCACCCCGCCAATGCCACCAGCGCCACAGGGCTCCAACAGGTTCGGGGCGGGGCCCATGCGCTCCTTGAGGATCGCGAAGGTCACCGCACTCGCTGCCGGGGGCACGATCGGGGCGGTCACGCCGCTCACCAGTCCTACCGTCGCCGCGCGGTCATAGGCGGCGTCCCAGTCCGGCGCTGCCTGGGTCGGGGTCGCGGTGAGCAGGAGCAGTGTGAGCAGCCAGGCAGACATGGCTCAGACGATACACCGAACAGACAGAAAGGGGCGGAGCTCGTAGCAAGCCCGCCCCTTGAACGGCTGAGGTCGCTACCTGCGCCGGCGCAGGCCGAGCAGGCCGACCAACACCAAGATCGCCAGCGAGCCTGGAGCACTCGACGTGCTGCAGTTGCAGCCGCCCTTGTCGTCGTCATCGACGCCCGTCGCGGTGTCGCCGGGCACAGTGTCGGTGTCGGTGTCGGTGGTGTCGGTGTCGCAGCCGTCCTCGTCGAGGGTGGCCGGGTCACAGTCGTTGTCGATGCCGTCGCAGACGATCTCGGCCTCGTCGGGGTTGACCAGCTCGTCGTCGTCGTCGCAGTCGAGATCGTTGTCCACGAATCCGTCCGGTGCACCGTCACAGGTCGCCACTGGAGCGCCGTCAGTCTCGCCGAAGCCATCGGCATCCACATCTGGCCAGTAGTCGAGCGTCGGCACACCGTTGTCGACGTACGTGTCACAGTCGTTGTCGTAGCCATCGCAGATCTCGACGTTGCCCGGGAAGTTCGCCGGATCGTTGTCGTCGCAATCGTCGGCGCACTCGGACACTCCGTCCATGTCGGCATCGGCGTCATCGATGGTGAGCGGATCGCAGTCGTTGTCAGCGCCGTCGCACATGACCTCGACCGCCGCCGGGTTGATGGCGGGATCGGCGTCGTCACAGTCGGTATCGTCGGCGACATAGCCCGTCGGCGCGCCGTCGCAGGTCGAGACCATGTTCATCGGGTCGCCGTAGCCATCGCCATCGGCATCTGCGTACCAGTCGTCCATCACCAGCCCGTCGTCGTCCAACAGGTTGCAGTCGTTGTCTGCGCCGTCACAGATCTCCGGGTTGCCCGGGAAGTTCTCGGCATCGTCGTCGTCGCAGTCTCCGGCGCAGAGGGCGACGCCGTCCATGTCGGCATCCATGTCATCGAGGGTGAGGGGGTCGCAGTCGTTGTCGATGAGATCACACGTGATTTCTGGGTTTCCGGGGAAGCGCAGGTCGTCGTCGTCGTCGCAGTCCCCCAGGCAGAAGCTGACGCCATCGAGGTCGAAGTCGTCGTCGTCGAGGGTGAGCGCGTCGCAGTCGTTGTCGATGATATCGCAGGTTACTTCGGGGTTCCCTGGGAACCTGAGGGGATCGAGGTCGTCGCAGTCTCCGGTGCAGAAGCTGACGCCGTCCACGTCGGCATCCATGTCATCGAGTGTGAGTGCGTCGCAGTCGTTGTCGACCAGATCGCAGGTGACTTCCGGATTGCCTGGGAACCGGAGCGGGTCGGCATCGTCGCAGTCTCCAGCGCACTGGGAGACGCCATCCATGTCGACGTCGGGGCCATCGATCGTGAGCGCGTCGCAGTCATTGTCGATGAGGTCGCAAGCGATCTCGGGGTTGCCCGGGAACCGGAGCGGGTCTGCATCGTCGCAGTCGCCAGCGCAGAGGGCAACGCCGTCCGTGTCGGCATCCATGTCATCGAGTGTGAGCGCGTCGCAGTCGTTGTCGATGAGATCGCAGGTGACTTCAGGGTTTCCAGGGAACCTGAGGGGGTCGAGGTCGTCGCAGTCACCGTTGCAGAGGTTGACGCCGTCCATGTCGTCATCCATGTCATCGAAAGTGAGTGCGTCGCAGTCGTTGTCGATGACATCACAGGTGATTTCTGGGTTTCCGGGGAACCGGAGCGGGTCGGCATCGTCGCAGTCTCCAGCGCAGAGGGCAACGCCGTCCGTGTCGGCATCCATGTCATCGAGTGTGAGCGCGTCGCAGTCGTTGTCGATGAGATCGCAGGTGACTTCCGGGTTTCCGGGGAACCTGAGGGGGTCGAGGTCGTCGCAGTCACCGTTGCAGAGGTTGACGCCGTCCATGTCGTCATCCATGTCATCGAAAGTGAGTGCGTTGCAGTCGTTGTCGATGAGATCACAGGTGACTTCTGGGTTTCCAGGGAACCTGAGGGGATCGAGGTCGTCGCAATCACCCGCGCAGAGGTTGACGCCGTCCATGTCGTCATCCATGTCATCGAAAGTGAGTGCGTCGCAGTCGTTGTCGATGAGATCACAGGTGACTTCCGGGTTTCCGGGGAACCTGAAGGGGTCGAGGTCGTCGCAGTCACCGTTGCAGAGGTTGACGCCGTCCATGTCGTCATCCATGTCATCGAGTGTGAGCGCGTCGCAGTCGTTGTCGATGAGATCACAGGTGACTTCTGGGTTTCCAGGGAACCGGAGTGGGTCGACATCGTCGCAGTCACCGTTGCAGAAGCTGACGCCGTCCATGTCGTCATCCATGTCGTCGACAGTGAGTGCATCGCAGTCGTTGTCGATGAGATCACATATGACTTCTGGGTTTCCAGGGAAGCGGAGCGGGTCGCTGTCGTCGCAGTCGCCGTTGCAGAACGTGACCGCGTCGCCGTCGAGGTTCTCGTCGTCGTCGCCCATGCCGTTGCAGTTGCTGTCCACTCCGTCGCACAGGAACTCTGCAGCACCCGGGAAGATCGCCGGAGCGGCGTCGTCGCAGTCGGAGCCGCCACAGACGATGTTGTCGAACCCGTCGCCGTCGGCGTCCGGGCAAGGCGGCGGAGTGATGTTCAGGACGTAGGGGCCTTCATTGCCGGTGCCGCTGAAGATGCTGTAGTAGCCATCGACCACGATGGCGTATTGTGTGCCCCCCACGGCGTTCAACAGGATCCGGGATTGCAGGCCGTAGTAGTCGTCGTTGCAGGCGATCTCGGTTTCCGGACAGCTTCCGCTGACGGTGCGAATCTGTAGCGCGGTGTCGTAGGTTGATCCCACGAGGTCGATGTCGAAGTCGCCGCTATAAGGAGCCGTCCACAGGAACGCGATATCCTCGCTGCCCTGGCCACCGCCGCAGCTGGCGGTGAAGTCGTTGCCCGCGCCGGTGGTGTCGCCGGCGGCGACGCTGGGGCCAACGGCGGTGCCGAGGTTCACGTCGTAGCTCTCACACCCTTCGCCGATGGTGGTGTTGTCCATCTCGAAGTACTCATTCATCGTGGGCTGGTTCCCGACGAGGCCAAAGTGGATGCTCGCGATCCGCTCAGGTGCCGTGACTCCCCAGAAGTTGCCGTTGCCGGGCAGCGGAACATCGTCGAAGGTGCCGTCGGCGAAGATGATGTAGGCGTAGTGCACGTCGTTGCTCACGACGTCGATGCCGACACCGCCGACTCCGGCGGCAGTGCCGATGGAGGTGGTGGTGAAGGAGAGCCGGTGCGAGCCATTACAGCCCGAGCAGTACACGCCGCCGATCACGAGGTTGACGTTCGCGAAGCCCGTGGCCTCGTAGTCGGACTCGCCAAGCACCCCGCTCATGTCCGCGTCGTTCTGGTTGAAGCCGTACCCAGGGTCGGAGTAGTCGTCGGTGATGAAGCCGGGCGCGAGGGCCGCTTCGAAGGTCGCCCGATCGGCGTAGTAGGTTGGTGTCGCGGCTGACGCTGCCGAGGTGACGAAGGCAAGGAGGAGAATGAACAAGCGCATCGACTTTCCGTATGTAGGCTTCGGTACGGTAGCACTTGTCTGTTGCCGGTCAAGAAGATGTCGCGTATTGGGTTCACGGCACGTTGGATCCGCTGGGAGTCAGCATCTGCGGTGGTTCGGATTGCTGGCGTTTCGCACCTGCAAATGCTCTCGACCTCCATGAAGCGCTGCGCCTGGCGGATACCGATCCGGTGATTTTGCTTTGCACACCGATCTCGGCGCAGAGCGCGGCGCCATCTACCCGCAGGGCAGGAACTCATCGCCTGGTCGACCGAGGAATAGACCAAAATGCACTGGATACCTACGCTTGTCGCAGTCTCCGGAGCTGCTGTTCCACCATCGGCAGAAGCGTTCGATCTCTACCTCACCCTGTCCTGTTGCTTGGACGGACACATCACAGTCGTCGATTCCCCAGATCAATGCCGAGGAAGCGGCCAAGAACAGCATGAATAGGCCGGCGGCGATCGCGGAGCGACCCACGATGCGCGGCCAGGATACCGTTTCGAATGCGATTGGCGCCGCCACGAGGAATGCAACGCCGGTGGCCGCGAGTACGCCCCAGTGCAAGGTCTGGCGCCAGTCAGGTACGGGCTGTTGCACGGTCCAGGCGAAGCCGAGGGCGAGAACCACGCCGATGGAGACGAGCTTGAAGAATGGCTCTGAAGGTGGTTGAGACACGAGAACTCCGCTCACTTCGAAGGTAGCGGCGGCACTCGGCACAAACGCGGCAGATTCGTGCAATTGCAATGCAAAATCGACGCGCCCAACCGTCGCAGGCTCCGGTTATGCCCCTCGAAACTTCACTTTAAGTGACGCACTGCGTGCGCCACACCTGAAATGATTCCGACATGTTCGCTGCATAAGTCCCGTCGAAACTGCATTTAGACGGTACGTTGTGGTCGACCATGCGCGGACGGGCTCGCCGGGCCCCTCCCGTTATGTTTGGCGGGCACTCCACGGTGGTGAAGAGTTCATGAGGTTGCTGCTCGTCGCGCTTTTCGCGATTCTGATGGTGCCCGCAGTGGCTTCTGGCGGAGGCTTCGAGCGCCGGCTCGCCGCAGTCCAGGAAACGTACACGTCGGGCGACTATCGGGCTGCGAAGGCTGATGTCGAGAAGCTGATCGTCCGTATCGAGAGCCGCGAAGGTGTGGAATCAGCCGCCCTGGTCGATCCGCTCACCATCCTCTCGGGCTGCTTTGCGAACCTCGGTGACCCCATCGCGGGGGTCTTGCCAGCCCGTCGCGCGGTGGCGATTCAGGAAGCCGTCGATCCCGACGACAAGTTGCTGCTGGAGGCGATCCGCAACCTCGGAGCGCTGCTGTATCAGGCGGGCGAGCTCATCGAGTCCACGACAGTCCTCGATCGCGCCATTGCTTTGGCTCGCGAGCGCGGGGATGTGCCCCTGGTGCTGTCGGCGCTGTTGGCGAATCAAGGACTGAGTGCGGTCGCGAGGGGCGATCTCAAGCACGGCCTCAACCTCACCAAGGCCGGTCTGGATCTGGCACTGGAGAACCTGGAACCCGGCGACCCGAAGCTGGCTCGCGCTCATGGAAACTACGCATACGCCCTCACCATGCGCGGCTTCTACGACGAGGCAGCCGAGCAACAACTCGCAGCTTACGACATCTTCCTGCACGCCTACGGGCCCGAGCACGCCCTCACCATTCAGGCCAGGTACAACGTCGGCGTCGCGATGCACTCCCATGGCGATCTGGAGGGCGCCCGGGACATCTACCTCGAGGTGATGCCGAAGCTCATCGCCCTCCGCGGACCTGATCACGCGGACAATGCAGCTTTAATGAGCTCTCTGGCTGGAATCTACAATGCACTTGGCGAGCCCAAGGTCGCCGAGAGCTGGCTGAAGCGAGGGCTGGCGCTTCTGCACCGAACTGTGAGTCTGGACCACCCCTACGCCAACTCGCTCGGCTTCACGCTGGTCCACTCAGTCGCCCTACAGGGTGATCTCGACAAGGCCAGGATGGTCGCCGACAAGTGGCAGGCTTGGGAGAGGAACAGCCTCGACACGATCGCATCGGGCTCCAGCGAGCGCGAGCGGATCGCGGCGTTGCAGCTGCGAAGAGCCTCCTTCGGCTTGTGGATCTCTCTCCACGAAGACCCGCTGGAGAGCTACACGGCGGTCTTGGAGTGGAAGGGCGTGGCGAAGCGAGCGGTCATGGATCAGCGTATCGCCGCTCGCGAGGGCAACGATCCGGAGCTCGTCGCGGAGTTCGAGGAGCTAGAGCGAGTACGAGATCAGCTCGCTGGCGTGGCCTTTGGCGACCCGACCAAGGAAATCGAGATCCAGCGTCTCCTGTCGCAGAAGGCCCAGCTCGAGCGCAGTCTGTCGACTCGCAGCGCGGACTTCCATCGCGAGCAGGAGGCTATTAGCCGGGATCTACCCTCTATCTGCGCGGCCATGCCCCCAGATTCCGTGCTGGTCGACTACCTGCACTACCACCGCCTCCAGGCGAACAACGGCGCGGTGCCGCAGATCGACAGCGTAGTGGCCTTTGTAGTGACCTCCGACGACTGTCAGGTGCGGCGGGTCGAGGTCGGTGCGATGGTAGATATCGAAGCATTGGCGAGCAAATGGTGGACGCTGCTTGCGGATCCGGACGCCCTGCCGGCACGACTGGATGGTGCCGGCGAGCGCATGCGAGAGCAGGTCTGGGACCCTCTGGAGATCCACGACGCCAAGCACGTCATCATCGCTCCCGAGACCTGGCTGGCCTGGATCCCCTTCGGCGCACTGCCCAAGGATGGCGACTACCTGATCGAGAGCTATCCGATCACCTATGTCGACAGCGCCCAGGACCTTCTCCGCTTCGACGAGCCCATCGTGCCCAGCGAGGGGGCACTGGTCGTCGGGGGCGTGACCTACCAGGCAGAGGAGGAAGCCGGCCCCCTCTTGGCCATGCGGTCCAGCTGCCTCACCGACGACCTGGCCAATCTCCCTGGGAGCGCGGAAGAGGCTCGAGAGATCGCTGGGATCCTGCGCTCAGCTGGGATGGAAGTGACAGAGGTCGGGGGTCCCGAGGCCCGGGAATCACGAATCCGTAGGGAGATCCTGAATCGTCGGTATGTGCACCTCGCCACGCACGGATTCCACGTCCGCGAGGCCTGCGCCAACGCTGGGGGCATGGATCTCTTTGCTGGCCTTGGTATGTACGACCCCATGCTGGAGACGGGCATCTTGCTCTCCGGTGTCGATGCCACGGCCGCAGACGGCGCTGACGACGGCATCTGGACCGCCGAGGAGGTCAGCTCCCTCGATCTCCGCGGCACCCAGCTTGTCGTGCTCTCGGCTTGCCGGACCGGGCTGGCGGCCACACCCCAGGGGGAGGGCGTGCTCGGACTCCGGCGCGGGTTGGCCTACGCTGGCGTGCGCACCTTGGTCTCCAGCTTGTGGTCGGTGGACGACGAGGCGACCAGTGCCCTGATGCAGAGCTTCTACCGGGCTTTGGCGACGGGGGAATCACCGAGCAAGGCGCTCCAGTCCGCGCAGATAGAGATGCTTCAGAAGAACCGCCGCGAGCTTGGCGAGGGCTGGCCACAGCTGTGGGCGGCCTTCATCCCGGCGGGGGATTGGCGCTAGTCGGCGACATCGTGGAGCTGTGACTGGAGGAATCGCACGCCTCGACGAAGCGGTCGAGGTAGAGGGGGAGGATGCGACCTTGGGAGATCATCGATCGGGAGCCCGTGCCCGACGACGACGGCACGCTCTACCTCGCCGCCCGTGGCAGCGAGTACGCGATCCACGTCGATGGTCGTGAGCTGATGTCCAACCGGCTGCACGGGTCGGAAGATGCCCTCGCCGAATATGCCTGCGACCTCCTCGACAAGCTGGACGACGCCAGGATCCTCGTCGGTGGCCTCGGAATGGGTTTCACCCTCGCCGCCGCGCTCCGCAACCTGGGCTCCGGCGGTCACGTCACGGTGGCCGAGCTCTTGCCCGCCGTGGTGAGATGGAATCACGAGTACGTCGGGCGCGCAGCTGGATACCCCCTCCGCGATCCTCGCGTCACGGTATTCGTGGGGGACGTCGCGGATCTCGTCGAGGACAGCCCGACGCCGTGGAGCGCCATCCTGCTCGACGTGGACAACGGTCCGAGTTCTCTGACCCGCCCTACCAACGGGTGGCTGTACACTCGCAAGGGTATCCAGGCCGCGAAAAGGGCACTGATTCCCGGGGGTGTTCTTGGAATTTGGTCGGCCTTCGGCAGCGCGCGCCTGACGCGTTTCCTTCGCAAGGAGGGGTTCGAGGTGGAGGTGATCCGCTACTTCGAGGACGATCGACCGACCTATAACGACGACGGGATCCATGTTCTGTGGATGGCCCGCCGACCAGGAGACAGCCCAAAATGAAGCGTGTAGGTATCATTTTCTCCGGTGGACCAGCGCCGGGTGCCAACGCCGTGATCAACTCTGCAGTGACGGCGCTTCGCCGGGAAGGCTGCGAGGTCATCGGGTTCAAGCACGGCTATTCGGCCCTCATCGATCGGCCCGACGGCGAGCCGCTGAAGGAGGGAGAACACTACCTGCAGTTCGAGAACTCGCACCTGAGAGGGCTTCGCAATCGGCGGGGTATCATCCTAGGTACTGCGCGTGCAAACCCTGGAAAGGCGATCAAGACGGCCGCGCATCTCGACGATCCCGAGCGCACCCGACTTCTGCAGCGGGTCTACGAGGACCTCTGCGCGCTGGAGCTCGACGGGCTCGTCTCCATCGGTGGCGAAGACACCCTGCGCACGGCCAACCTGCTGCACCTCTACCAGGAGCGGCTGCCCGAGGGCGCACATCGAGTCCGCGTCGTGCACCTGCCGAAGACCATCGACAACGACTACCTCGGGATCGACTTCACCTTTGGGTTCTTCACCGCCGTGGACGTGCTCGCCAAGGAACTCCTCAACCTGCGCGCCGATGCCGTGGCCACCCGCCGCTACTACATCGTGGAGTGCATGGGACGCAAAGCCGCCTGGCTGCCCTATGGCGTCGCCATTGCCGGCGAGGCCCACATGGTCGTCGGCGTCGAAGACGTGAAGGGGAAGATCGCGATAGTGACGGACGGACGCAACTGCCTGGACCTCGACGCGCTGTGCGACCAGATCGTCGAGCTGATCGTCACCCGCGAGGAAGGCGGTCGCCACTACGGGACCGTGGTCCTCGCCGAAGGGCTGGCCGAGCTACTCCCGGACACCTTTCACGAGGGACTGGTCCGCGACCCCCACGGACACCTCTCCATCAGCAAGCTGCACCTCGGGAAACTCGTCGCCCAGATGGTCGCCGCCAAGCATGCTTCTCGCACGGGACGATCCTGCAGCGTCACAGGGGTGCAGCTTGGCTACGAGTCCCGCTGCGCCGCTCCCCACGCCTTCGACGTCGTGCTCGGCTGTCAGCTGGGCAGGGGCGCCGCGCGGGCGCTGGTCGAGCTGCAGCTCGATGCACACATGGTGAGCGTCGCTGGCCAGATGGACCTGCGCTTCGTGCCGTTCTCGGATCTGATCGATTCGCAGACCCTGATGTCGTCGGTACGCTTTGTAGAGCCCGGAAGCGACTTCCACCGACTCGCCCACGAGCTGGGTACGCGAGTTCCGTTTCCATAGGAAACAGATTCGGCGAGGTCGCCGAGTTTCTTTGGGACGCTGGGCGGCTTCGTTCGTCAACGCTTCAGATGAGCATCCACCTCCTCCGACCGACCGCATCCATCCGAGAGATGGTGCGCTGCATGCTGCTCGAGCGCGGCTCTCCCGAAGCGGCAGAGCTCTTCGCGATCATCATGCGCTACACCCACAAGCGAGTGTTTCGCGTGTCTCGGCGCCGCGGCTCGTTGCTCTCTTCGTGTGACCGCGAAGAGATCGTGGCTGACGTGCTGCTCTGCCTGATGGAGGGCAGCCTCGCCCGATTCCAGGGAGACAGTCTCGCCCAGTTACTGGCGTTTGTGCGGACGATTGCCGATCGCATGACCTGGCGTGCCTGTCG
>PJEL010000134.1_pt1 | contig 83743 bp, 66 predicted proteins | sample 1853271 | NCBI WGS metagenome assembly PJEL01 (sample SAMN08108733, study PRJNA415343) | Invertebrate metagenome, whole genome shotgun sequencing project. | host: Globobulimina | place: Sweden: Gullmar Fjord | collected 2015-08
ACCATATCGAAGCGGTCGGCGTAGAGCGCCGCACCTTCGGCGGTGGCGTTTGGATCCCAGTCGCCATCGCCGACCCGCTCATCGATGACGACCAGTGCGAGGTCCAGCTTGCTCGTGTACTTTGCGCCGCCCGCCACTGGGGCGTCGATGATCCTGATGTCGCTGTTCGCGATGAGGCCGTCGTCGTAGGCGATGTGGAAGGAGGCGTTCCAGAGCTGGCGCTGCATCTCCACCGCGGCGACCGGATCGGTCTGCCAGTCGTCGCAGCCCGTGGCCTGCAGCCCGATGACCTCGGAGAACGGGGCGTCGCTCATCGTCGACAGCTCGAGGAGCCGGGACAGGTCTTCGGCGTCGGCGTCTGTGGCGCTGGTGACCACCAGATTGCAGTCGGGAGCGCCGGGGAGGTCGCCCTCGAAGTAGCTGTTGTCGACGGCGTACTGGACGAGGAGGTTCAGCGCGCTCTCGCCGACGTAGTACTGGTCGGAGAGGTGCTGCACGGACTGCAGCGGCTGGGCGGCGACGATGCTGGTGGCAGCCCGGCGGTCGAGGCGCACGTCGTCGTCGAGCTCGGACAGGGAGAAATCGTTGGTCATCTCGATGATGGCCTCGGCGAGCTCGACTGTGAAGGTGACGCCGTCGTAGGTGCCGAGCACGTCGTGGTAGCCGGGAACCCACCCGTTGGCGTCGGCCCAGTTCGTGAGCTTGAGCATGGCGGAGCTGCCGACGTAGTAGCGGTCGTCGACCTCTTGCACGGTGTCGTACAGATCGTCGTCGGCGGTCCCAAAGACGCCATCGGCGCCATCGCGGTGCTGGATGAGGGCCGAAGCAGCGCGAACGTCGAGGGCGATGTCGACATCGAGGAGCTCGAGGGTGGTGCCGCCGTCGTTGAGGAGGCCCAGGAGCCCGACAGCTTGGGGACTGCCGTCCATCACCCGCTGTTGGGTTTCGTCGGACGCGCTCTGAGTGCCGTTGTACTCGGGGACCTGGAGGCCGCAGGCGGTCAGCGCGAAGGTCAGGCAGACGATGGAACGGTAGTCAATCACGGTGCTCTCCAAGAGAACCGCGGATTGCTCATTGGCGGCAGTCGAGGGGCTTGGCCGCCACGGACCTCGAACTGCACCCGCTGGGTAATTCGCCAGCCGCCAGCTGCCAAACGATTCGAAATCACCTGCAATCGAGCAGTGCGCCTGGTGGTCCCTGATGCCATCGATCCGTTGGCGAGTACCGAGCACGGATTAGCGAGGAGGAACCCCGTCGTTCGTCGCTGGGAAGCACATGAAGACGCGGATCGAGTCTCGGGGTAGCTCCCGGAATCCCAGCCGCGCATACAGGTGTCGGGCGCGATTGGCCCGGTAGACGGAGAGCCAGAGCGGTACATCTCGCCCCTCGGCGGCAGCCATCAATGCAGACATGACCTGGCTGCCGACGCCGAGGCCCTGGCAGCTCGGGTCGACGACGAGCAGGTTCAGCCAGTCGTGATCGGGGTACTGCTCGAGCTGGACCCAACCAATGACGCTCCCCCCGCTCTCGATGATCGTGGTTTGCGCCGGATCCCAGGCTTCCGCGGACCTCTGGACCTGCTCGTCGGTCCACCCTCCCCATACCCGGGTGACGAGATCCTGGAAGGCCGCCTGCTGGATGGCCCAGGCCGCTTCCCAGTCCTCCGGGCGACCCTTGCGGAGAGTGATCTGCACGTCGGCGGCCTCGCAGTGGAGCACGTCTATCAGGGGGCGTTGCGCAGCAGCTCTAGATTGGAGCACCCGTCTGCGTGGCCACCGTCGCAAGCCCTCTTGTAGAGTTCTGCCGCCTTGGCGAGGTCCTTGGACACGCCCTCCCCGGTTTCGTACGCGACCCCCAGATTCCTGCACCCTTCTGCGTCGCCACCGTCACAGGCCCTCTGGTAGAACTCCGCCCCTTTCGAGTGGTCTTGGGAAACGCCCTCCCCGGTCATGTAGCACCACCCCAGAGTGCCGCACGCCACTGCGTCGCCACCGTCACAGGCCCTCCGGTAGAGCTCTGCTGCCTTGGATGGGTCCCTGGGCACCCCCATCCCGTTCTCATAGCAGAGCCCCAGACTGAAGCACCCGTTTGCGTCGCCACCATCACAAGCTTTCTGGTACAGCCCCGCTGCTCTGGGAAGGTCCGTTGGAACACCCCCGCCCGTCCTGTAGACGTTCCCCAGATTGAAGCACCCGCCAGCGTAGCCACCATCACAAGCCCGCTGGTAGAGCTCCACCGCCTTGGTGAGGTCTTGGAACGCCCCTTCACCTTCGTAGAGGACCCCCAGATTGCTGCACGCCATTGTGTCGCCACCGTCACAGGCCCCCTGGTAGAGCTCTGCTGCCTTGGTGTGGTCCTGGGGCACCCCCTTCCCGTATTCGTAGCAGAGCCCCAGATTGGTGCACCCGTCGGCGTCGCCACCATCACAAGCTCTCTGGTACAACTCCGCTGCTTTGGCGAGGTCTATGGGCACGCCTTCACCGACTTCATACACGATCCCCAGATTGAAGCACGCCGCTGCGTCGCCACCATCACAGGCCTGCCGATAGAGTTCTGCCTTGGAGGCGTCCGGCCGTTGTGCGGTTTTCTCTGAAACCGGCGGTGGTGCTGCATTAGTCACTTTGCACCCCACGATTGCAAGCGCTAAAACCATCCACATGACTTCCTCCCATGCCACTAGGTGGCGTGCAGCTGCCCGATACTAGTCCGAACGCCAGCCGGTGACCTCGTTCAGGCGCGCATCCGGCGAAACACCAGTCCCGCGATGCCGAACAGCAAGAGATAGGAGGCGCCGGACCCGCCCGTCTGTGAGCAGCCACACTCTCCCACGGTGTCCAGCTCGGCCTCGTCGCTCCACTCGGAGTGGGACCCGTCCCAGTACCAGCCCCGGATCTGCACCGAGAGCTCGTCGCCCTTCTCCAGGTCGAAGTCGAACGTGCAGGGTACGCTCCAACCGAGGCCGACCATGGGCCCGTTCGACATCACCAGGCTCTCCTTTCCCTCATGAGTCACCGCGAGCTCGTACACGGGAGCGTTGCCCGACCATTCGACCTCGGACTGCCGGTGATTGCCCGCGCCGCCACAGCCTGCCCGGAGCTGATTCTTACCCTTGTGTTTGAAGACTGAGTCGTTCACCACCGGTGTCTGGGCCTCGATGGCCTCGTATAGATCCTCACCGGTGTAGAAGACCGGCATGCCCACATGCTCATAGGACAGGCGATACTCGGTCTCGGGAAGCAGATCGTCCGCCGCGGTCGCGATCCAGATCCCAGCCATATTCGCAGCCCATCCGACGGGGATGACGAGCACCCACGACCACCGCAGAATCTACTGCTCGAACTGGACCCAACCAATGTGGTCAGAGTCAGTCGCTGATCACACCCGAAGTGGGGACGGGAGACGCGTTGCCTCAGGAAGACACCTGGGAACGCTCAACCGCGGGCCGCAGTTCAAATGATGAAGGGGCGGACTTCCGCCGAAGGAGAAGCGATGCGTTTGGGTCTCATCATCGTCACAGTGGCGCTGACAACAGCCTGCGAGCAGGGGGGAATCCAGTTCTCGGACGTCTATGGGAGCGAACACTCGCCTTGCGACACCGGGGACACGTTCAATGATGCGGGCGACGACGAGGCACGCGGACCTCTCGGCCAGCCCGTGTTGTATTTCCCGTTCGACGAGTGCTCTGACACGACGCCCGAGGCCATGGGGACAGGGCTCGATGCCTCACTGATCGCGGCGAGCTGCGGCGCAGAGAACGCACTCGGCGATGCTCTCGGCGGTGGCTGGTTGTCGGGCACAGCCCTGGCGTGTTCGGGCGGGCCAAACAGCGCCTGTGCCTCCGCTCCCGATGATCCGCTCTTCGAGCCGGGCGAGTTCACGATCTCTGCCTGGGTCGCCAGCGCCGATTGGTCGGCGTGCGGAGGAGGCCACTGCACGATCGTGAGCAAGGGGAACACCGACAACGCCCCCCGCGGCTACTGGCTGGCGATCATCTACGGGACGCCGCGGCTCAATGTCCAGGGCAACGGCGGCGAGACAAGTGTCATGGCCACGGACCCGTTGAGTCCGAACACCTGGCACCACCTGACAGCGACCTTCGACGGACACACGGGGACCCTCTATGTCGACGGCGCTGTGTCCCGGTCGGGACAGATACCGCGTGGACTGGAATATGGTCATGAGGACTTCCTGATCGGTGCGATTGCCAACCGGAACTACGTCCACAACGGGCACATCGACGAGGTCATGCTCTGGGACTCGGCGATGACCGAGGCGGAGGTCGCGGAACTCTATGACTCGTACGTTGGCGACGGCATGTAGGTGGGTGGTAACAATGGCGGCGGGAGGTCCTGCTTTGCTCCACCTACTGCACGCACGGATCGTCATCGAGCCGGGAGGAAACTGGCGGGTCGAGCTCGCGCACCGGGATCAGCGGCCGGTGGTGGACCGCGTACCAGCCGCCAGCGCGAGCGAGGTGGTGGCCGAGGTGGAGCAGGCGCTGGCCCCGGCGGCCGGGGTGGCCATCCCCGGACGAGACGCCCGCCGCTCACGGGCCGAGGAGCGTGCGGGTCGCGCCCTGGGCCGGCTGTTCGCTGGGGAGGTGCGCAGCCAGCTCGCCTGGCACCTCGGCCACGCCAGTGGAGCCGGTGACCCGGCGGTCCTGCTCATCGACGCGCCCCAGCCCGAGGTGCGCCGACTGCCCTGGGAGCTCCTGGCGCTGGACGATGGCAGCCCCCTGGAGGTCAGCGGCCAGGCGCGCATTGCCCGCCTGGGGAGAGGACAACCCCAGCCTCACCGGGAGCTGCAGCTCCGGATCGGAGCCTGGGTTTCAGACGGGGACGACGCCTCCTGTGCCGGCCGGATCTCCGACCTCCGGGCCGTCGCGCGCGAGGCTGGCCTGGTCTTGGACGAGAGCCCGGGCCCACCCGCAGACGTGCTCCACGTGGTGTGCCACGGACGCCGTATCGATGCCCAGGTGAGCCTACTCGCCGGGGCTCGGGAGCTCGCCACCGCGAGCGCGGGCCACACCCTGGCGGCCCGGGTGATTGGCACACCCCTGGTCGTGCTCGACGTGTGTGAGGGAGGCTCGGTGCAAGATGCCGAGCTCGACACCTTGGGCGGGCGCCTCCTCGAGGTTGGGGCGGGGGCGGTGATCGCGCCTGCAGGGCGGGTGTCGGTGGAGGCCAGCCGCGCCTTCTGTAATGCGCTGTACCCCGCTCTGGCCGAAGGCGCGGGGGTCGCGGATGCGGTGGCTGAGGGCCGGAGGGCGGTGCGGGCACTGGCCCTTCCTCACCCCGACAGCCGCTGGGCGAACTTCCTGCTCCTCACCAGCAGCGGGGCGGCACTAGAGCCGCTGGCGGCAGCCTCCTGGCGTCCGGCGGGGTGGCCGACCCTGGGTCCGGATGCGCGGGACTGGCTGGAGCGTGCCCGCCACAGGGCCGAGCCCCACGGGTTCGTCGGCCTCGAGCACCTGGTGGTCGCTCTGGAGGGACTTCGGGGCGCGGGCCCGGTACTCAGCCAGGTGCGCTTCGCGGTGAAGGAGTCGGGCCCAGAGGCGCTCGATGCTGTCGACAAGCTGCAGCGCGTTGTCGGCGTAGAACCCGATTGGACGGGAACAGCACGACTGCAAGCGCTTGCGGGGGAGGTGTCGGCAGGCGCGGGGGTGGAGCAGATCCTGGAGCGGCTGTGGACGGTGGGCGCGCTGCACGCCATCCTGCCCCTGCGCCGTCAGACCCTGGCCACTCATAGCGTTCCCGACCACACTCTCGACCCGGCCGGGTCGGTGGTGCAGTCCGAGCGCCCTGCCCCGGCGACCCGGCTGGAGGTGACCGGCGGACCCGAGGATGGACGCCTGCTGGAGCCCGAGCCCGGGGCCTGGATCGGGCGTGCGGCCGATGCCGGCGCGGCCGAGGTGGTGCTGTACGCGGGCACGCCGGTCTCGGACCGCTTCCTGTCCCGGCGGGCCCTGCGGTGGGAGGCGGCCGGCCGCGTCGTACCTTCTCGGGGCGAGGTGGTCGATCTCCTCGACGGCGAGACGCTGTCGCTCACGGTGTGCACCCGGGTGCGGGGGAGAGCATGAGCGAAGTGGGGACCGGAGGTCCGATGCATCCAGGAGTGGACGGGCCAAGGGGTATTCCATTGGTGTCATGGGAACAGTACAAGCACCATCACAAGGAACTGCGGACGCGGGCCATCGCTCTGGCGCAGGCCGAGGAACCCGGTGAGATCTTCCGCAGCTGGCGCTTCCGGGACGACCCGGAGCTCCTGGAGGTCGCGCAGGCATCCCTGGCCCAGACCACGCCCCGGCCTGGTCTGCAGGACCTGAGGACCGCGCTGACCCCGACCGAACAGCTCGTGGATCCCGCCGAGAAGCAGCCTCGAACCGAGCGCCAGCACCGCCAACACGTTCGACGCACCAGTCGGGTCGAGCTCGAGGAGGACCTGGCGAGGGTGTGGTCCATCGCCGAGCTCGACTGGGCCGGGCGGGAGATCGAGGTCCGGGAGAGGATCGCCTGGCGGGTGGAGGCCTACCGTCCCTCCCCCGCTGACTTCGAGATCGCCCAGAGCTGGACTGCGTGGATGTCGGGAATGCCCTGGGAGGTCCGCGAGGCCTGGGAGCGTCACCTTCTCCCCGCCGCCGTGCGCAGCTTCCGTGCAGTGTGCCTGGCGCGGTCCCTGCCGGACCCGGTGATCGGACGGGTGGTGCAGGACTTGAACGATGCCTTCTTCTACCGCCTGTTGGGGGGCGGACAGGGCACGGCCGGCTGGGTGGAGCTCGCAGCGCGCACCCTGGAGACGCGGCTGCCCGGTCCGGTCATCGGTCTGGCTGAGGTCCTCGACGCAGCGGCCTGGAACAAGGTGGCCCGCTGCGCCGTGACCCGGGGACACTGGCGTCACACCGTCCGGGCGCTGTATCCAGAGCTGCCCGAGCCCCTCAGCAGGGTGCGCAGCCTCGAGCGGCGCATCACTGCCGGAGAGCTCGAGCCGCTCCTGGATCTGCACGTAGTCAGCAGGCTTCTGCGCGCCTGGGGCCAAGGCTCTGCAAAGACCTGGCCGGTGGTGACCCAGAACCGGGGACGGGCGCGGGGGCGGCTGCGGGCGCTGCTGGCGGGAGCCCACCCCGACACCTGGTTCCAGGCGCTGTTGGACCTCGAGGGTCTGCACGCGCGCACCCTCGCCGCCACCCGGCGCTGGGCGTGGTCGTGGGCCTGGCAGGAGCTCGCCCGTGACTTTGCCTTCGACCTCGATTCTGGCCAGTCCGCACCGTGCGATCTGCCCGAGGGACCCGACGTCGCACTGGACCCCGCAGTCGTGCGGACCTGGGTGCTGCTGGTGGTGCTTCGGGGAAGGCTCCGCCACCTACAGCGCTGGGTGCGCACCGGAGGCACCGGCGATCGGGACTCCTCCTGGGCGCGGCTGCTCTCCGACGAGCTCCCGCCCGCCCTGACAGACCCCGTGGAGAAGGGGCGCGCCGCTACCTACCACCGGCTCCGGGCCGAGCTCGCCGAGAGCCTGGACCCGCACCTGGAAGCACTGCGGCCCACGCTGGACGCGATCTCCGCCACCGGTGGGCGCAACCTCGCCGGCGCCGTTCGCGGTCAACTCGGCCCGCTGTGGCATGAGGCCGTTCGCCGTCCCACCCGCGGCTTCCCGACCATGGTGCGGAACGTCGGGGACGCAGTGGTAGCCCTGGAATCGGAGGATCCATGCGGACCTTGAGCGACGCGACGCTGTTGGCCTGGATCGCGGGCGCGCTGGACCCGGGAAGGGCGTCGGAGGTTGCCGAGGACGTAGCCGCCAACGCCGATCTCCAGGCTCGGGTCCACCTCCTCGGCCTGCAGCTGGCCGAGCCCCCGACCCCGGCCTTCCGCCTGCCACCGCCCTCCTTCTCGGCCTTTGGCGTGTCCCGGGATCTCGAGATTGTGATGGGAGATCCTACCTTGCGACCTGGGGATCGGTTCCGCCTGCTCCTCGATCGTCCCGACGATCGACCGCGGTGGGTGGTGGTCCTCAGCCGCGTGGATCGGCAGTGGACCGTGGTCTTCCCCGAGAGCCCCGAGGACCTCATCGGGCTGGAGGAGCTGGCCGACTCTGGCGCTCGCAGGGTGTTGGACCTCGTGGTCGCCGATCCGGGCCGTCAGCGGTGGGCGGTGGCCCTTCCCGAGCAGTCGCTGTCCATCCGGTGGGATGAGTCGAAGCCCGAGAAGCGCTGGGAAGCACTGCGATCTGGCCTGCTGTCCGGGACGATCCCCGCGGTCACCGTGGACCTGGAGGTCCTGGCAGCCTGACCCGATGTCCCGAGTTGGGGACCGACGGCGCGATGCCTCTCCTGGGCAACCCAGGAGGCGCCATGCGCACCAATTCTCTGCTCGCCCTGCTGATGACCGCGTCCCTGGGCTGCACCACCCCCAGCGACAGCCCCAGCTTTGTCGTGATCCTCCTCGACGATGTCGGCAACGACAAGATCAGCGCCTATGGCGAGCACCCCGACACGCCCGACACCCCGGCGATCGACGGCCTGGCAGCGGATGGGGTGCTGTACCGCAACGCCTACGCCACGCCGGTGTGCTCGCCGGGTCGAGCGGGGCTGCTCACCGGTCGGCACGGACGCCACTACGGCGTCGGCGCTGTCGTGCACCACTCTGGGGACCAGGAGGTATCGGACCAGGAGTGGTTCATCCCCGAGGTCCTCGAGCTCGCCGATGCCCCCTACAGCTCCGCGGTGACCGGCAAGTGGCACCTGGCGGGGACAGACTCGAAGCACGCCTGGGATCACCCCACCAAGGTCGCGGGCTTCGACCACTACCGCGGGTCCTTCGCCAACCTCAGCCTGATGACCACCACCAAAGGGATCGGAGACTACTTCCGCTGGGAGAAGGTCACCGACGGCAAGCGCGACCTGGTCGAGCACTACGCGGTCTCCGAGACTGTCGATGACGCTATCGAGCAGCTGGAGACGCTCCGGCCGCCATTCCTGCTGGTGGTCTCGCTGCAAGCAGCCCACGGCCCCTGGCACGTGCCCCCCGCTTCGCTGCTCCGGCGCGACATCGACGCCGACGCCGGCGTGGCCGAGATGTATGACGCTTCAGTCGAGGCCGCGGACGCAGAGGTAGGCCGCTTCCTGGCAGCCATGACCGACGAGCAGAACGCCTCCACCACGGTCTTCCTCACCTCGGACAACGGCACCAACAAAGTTGGCATCCGCGCGCCCCTCGACCCCGAACACGGAAAGGGGAGCATGTACGAGGGGGGCATCAACGTGCCTCTGATCGTGCGCGGACCGGATGTGGTCGATCCCGGGCGGGAGACCGAGGCCCTGGCGCACGTGGTCGACCTGCTGCCGACCGTGGCCGAGATGGCCTCGGTGGACCTGGCGCTCATCGAGGAGGAGGGCCACCGCTTCGACGGCTTCAGCCTGGTGCCAGTGCTGGAATGGGGCGACGAACAGGGCGATCGGGAGACCGTGTACACGGAGCGCTTCAAGTGCCACAGCCGCTCCTGCTCCGAGGATGAGCGTGTGGTGCGGGATGAGCGCTACAAGCTGATTCGTCGCCTGGATCAGGAGGACGAGCTGTACGACCTGCTGGGGCGGGACGACGACGGCCCCGACCTCCTCCACCACCCGGAGCCCCTGCTGAATAGCGAGCGGGACGCCTATTTGCGGCTGTCTGCGGAGCTCGACAGGTATGCCGACCAGCTGCGCTGAGACCTCATTCGATGCACTCCGTGTCTTCGCCCATCTCGAGCTTCAGACACTCGCCGCTGCGACACGCCCCGAAGAACCAGTCCTCGGCGTCGGGGTTGTGGCAGCTCTTGTCCTCATCGAGGGGGTCATCGCAGTTCGCCACCCAGGCGTCACCAGGGATCATCTCCCGGAGGCCGAGCTCGAAGATGTCCTCGTGGTTCAGCAGGAGCATGGGGCTGGCCGCAGTGGTGTGATATTCGTCGGTGCTCCAGCAGCCACGCGTCAGACGCACGGGGCGGGTGTACTCGGCGCAGTGGCAGTGCTTGGATCTGAGGTGATCCTCAAAGACCGGGTCCCCCAGAGACTCTCGGACATTCCATCCCAGCTGACCGTTGCTGGACAACTTTCGACTCACCACGCAGCGTTCGTAGTTCCTGATGTGGGGGCCCCTGCGCCCGGTCTCCCCGAAGACGGGCTCGCACACGAACAACGCGCACACCACGTGCTTGCTGCCAATGGGAGCCGACCACTTGAGAAATTTCCCGTTGTTGTCCGCAGCCGCGTTGCCTTCGAACCGAGTGGCGTGGTCGAAGCCGAAGTTGCGCCACAGGACATCCTGTCTGCCCGGTCTGCCATCTTTACCGTCGTTGTCCATGTCCGTCAGGTCCCACTCGGGGACCTTGCAGGTGCCTTGGCGGACTTTGTCTGGCCCGCGATCACACTCGGTCCCGGACGGACAGGTCAGGGAGGACCAGCACTTGCCTTCCTCCTTCTTCTTCGGGCAGTAGGAGGTCCGGTGCTCCCCAGGGCCGCTGAAGTAGTTCTCGACATCGACAGTGGTGTTGACCTCGCACCTCCGCTCATCGCTTGTGCAGGCGAGATTCGGAATATTCCTGAGATCCCCGTCATCCCCTTCGCCGCATGCGACCAGGAGCCCCAGCACGAGCACCGACAAGGGCGTGGGCCTCACAGTCCGAACCTCAAGCCGGCCTCTAGATCGTTTCCGAGCACCCGTTTCTGCTTTCGGATCGGGTTCCCGGATTCCTCAGGTAGGAACACCTCCTTGCGCAGGGGGAAGAACCGTGAGGTCAACGTCAACGACGCCATCCGCTGCACCCGCCACCGCAGCTCGGTGACCCACGCTGGAGCCAACTGGACACCGCCGTAGCGCTCGACCTGTTCCAGGTCGATGGGGTAGCCAACCGCCAGCGCCGGCCCTCCGCCGAGGGTGAACCTCGGATGCAGCACCTCGGCAAGGACCAACGTCGAGGCGAATATGCGGCTGTAGACCATGGAAACCGGGGGTCCGGCGTAGGAGAGGCGGTAGTCGGTGAGAGGCCGGTGGGGCAGCGCGGTCACCGAGTAGGCCAGGTTGGGGAGTTCGAACCATACCGCGGACGCTCGGGGGGCCTCCTGGATAGCGCCAAAGGGACGCGCAGAGAGTGCGAGCACGAGGGTGCCGGAGGGCTGGGTGTGGGGATCAGGATCGGACGCCATCGCCAACCCGCCCCCGACGCCGATGTTGAGGGCAACGCGGTGGCCGCTGTGGGCGGGGTGATCGAGGCGCAGGCTCCCGTGGCGAACCTGTACCAACGCCTCGTCGTAGTATCGGTCCCCCACCAGCCGGTAGGTGAGCAGGTCGCCACAGGTGGCGCCGGGAACGAACAGCAGCTGGGATCCTTGCTCGCTGGGGACCACTCTGTGCAGCGTGCCATTGGGGCTGGCTACCTCCACGTGATGGATCCGATCACCGCGAACGGACCCCTGCCGGGCGACAGCTGCATTGTCGGCTCCCCAGGCCGAGAAGTCCACACTCAGGCGCCGAGCCCCCGGCTCGACATAGCCCTCGATCCGCTGTCCGACATAGGCGAGGCTGTCGGTCCATCGTTCCTCGTGGGGTCCCTCCAGCTGGACGGCCACCGGTAGGTCGAAGTCGAGGGGGAGGTCGTCCCGCCCACAGTGATATGAGCACTCCCCTGCCGTGTTCCCGGTGGCCTCACAGGCGACTCCCTGCAGTTCCAGGCGGGCGGAGGGGCAGGCTCGCCCCGCGCTCGGGCCCGTGAACATACAGTGCTCCCGCCACCCGAAAGACAGCGACCGTACGCGGGTCTCGACCACGGATGGGGCGCGAGTTGTGTGCCAGCTGGCCCGGAACCGAGCGAGGGGCGACTCAGACGGGCCCGCAGACACGTTCAGGGTCTTCTCGCCGGGAGATTCCACGTAGGGCAGCGCCATACTGAACCGCCCCCCCGCTCCCGGAGTGGTCGAACACTGCATGAGGGGCTCACCTGGCGGGCTCTCGAGGGTGACCTCCACCCCCACTGGCGTTTCGTCGACCATCCCCACCATGGGGGGCAGCTGCACCGTGTGCTGGCGGCACACTGTCGTGAGGGGCAGTTGCGCTTGACGCTCGGCCATCACCCGGCTGCGGTCGGCCACATAGTCTCCGCCGATCACGTTGATGACCGGAAAGGGCCAGGACTTGATGTCGCTGCCGTACTTGAGGTGCACGACGCTGCCATCGAGTCGCACCCCACGGATGATCGGGCTGAAGCCACGGGGGCGCTCGAAGTCGACGAACATCAGCAACGTCCGTGCCTGGCTGTCCCCGGCGTGTGAGCGCACGTTCTCGGCGCAGGAAACGCGGTATCGCTCGGGCCGCAGCTGAGGATCGAGCTTCAGCCTCAGTCGAGGAGCGCAGGGTCCGCGGCCCGGCGTGCGACAGTCTGTGTCCTGGGGTGCACCAGCTCCGGTCAGCGGCTCGAACGCCTCTTCGATCAGCGCGGAAGTCGCAGTCTCGGAGATCCCGTCCAGTCGCCAGCTGTCTCGGGGTTGCACGGCGAACCACTGACTGCCGCCCTCGCCGTCGGACTCGAAGGACCCCAGGGCCTCGAGGGGGAACAGATCGTCGGCACCGGTGCCAGTGACCACACACACGAAGTGCGGGACCTCCCCCGGCGCGGTCTCGAGCTCGATGACGGTCTCGTCCGCAGGGGCCGCCACAGCCACCATGACTCCCAGAAGATGCGCGATCAACGGGAGCAGTGTTCCCCCCAGCTCAGGCACATATACCCCGACGTACAGCCGAGCGGTTCGAGCAGCGCAGCCGGCGCCCGATCCCCTAGGTCACAGCAGCGCAAACCCTCATCCAACAGGGTGTCGGCGTCCCGGAAGTAGCAGATCCGCTCCGGGGCCGGCGGGGGTTTTGGGACCACGTCAGTGGCCTCGAGATCGGAGACCGGGGCCTCGGTTGGCTGCGCTGCGTCAACCGCTGGAGCCGCGTCCGGGGCCGAGGGCGACATCCACCAGGCAGAAGTCAGGACCGCCGCGAGCACTGCCAGGGTCAGGACCCCCACCAGCACGAGTCGACCCTCCCGGGCCGGGGTCGAGGCAGGGGCGTCCGGGTCCAGTCGCTCCAGCTCGAGGCGAAGCTGCCTTGCCGACTGGGGACGGTCGGAGGGGTCCTTGGCCAGACACCTGCGGAGGACGTCCTCGAGCCGCCCGGGCACTGCGTGGGGAGACTGGGAGGACACCGAAGGCGGCTCCTCCTGCACGTGGGCCATCTGCACCGAGAAGACGTTGTCGCCCTCGAACAGGAGCCTGCCAGTCAGCAGGTAGTGGCCCACGCAGCCGAGCGCGTACAGATCGCTTCGCCCGTCCACCGGCTGGCCCCGAACCGCCTCCGGCGACATGAAGGCCGGCGTCCCGGGCGATGCCGAGGTCCCAGTCAGCTCCTTGTCCTCAGCGGCGACCAGCTTGGCCAGCCCGAAGTCGAGGAGCTTGACGTGGTCGTTCTGAATGTCGAGCTCGGAGTAGATGTCGCCGAGCAGGAAGATGTTGGACGGCTTGATGTCCCGATGCACGATCCCCGCCTGGTGCGCCTCCTCCAGGGAGCTGCAGATCTGGGCCAGGAGCCCAATGACGCGCCCGGGAGGTTGGGGTCCCCCGCGCTCCACCAGCTCGCGCAGGGTCTGCCCGTGCAGCAGCTCCATCACGCTGTACATCAGCCCGGCCTCGGTGACTCCGAAGTCGTGGATCTGCACGGTGTGCGGCGAGCGCAGCGCCGCGGTCGCCTTCGCCTCCCTTCGGAAGCGCTCCTCGTTCTCGGCGGCCTGGTCGTTGGCGAGCAGATCGGGACGGATCAGCTTGAGCGCCACCTCCCGGTCGAGGTGCTGGTGCCAAGCCGCCCACACCTCCCCCATTCCCCCCTGGCCCAGCCGAGTCTCGAGTCGGTAGCTGGACAACTGGGCACCGGGACGGATGGCGCTCCGCTCGATGCTGGAGCTCGGGCCCACTCCGTCGAGCAGCTGCAGGATCGCGCCTGCCGAGCCGGGCCGGTCGTTCCGCTCGACCTGCAGGCAGGCCTCCACCACCGCGAGCAGAGCGTCGGACAGCTCCGGCAAACGCGCGCGCAGGGGCTGGTGGGTTCCGGCGCGGATCCGGGAGATGACCTCCACGGGATCCGAGCCCGGAAAGGCACGCTCGCCGCAGAGCAGCTCGTAGAGAATGCAGCCCAGGCTGAACACATCTGCACGGGCATCGACGCGCTTGCTGTCCAGGCTCTGCTCGGGTGCCATGTAGGCCGGTGTGCCCATGGTCATCCCGGTGCGGGTCTGCCGGATGCCGTCCACCTGTCGGGCAATGCCGAAGTCGGTCACCCGCGGAATGTGCGCCTCGCCGTCCAAGAGCACGTTGGCAGGCTTGAGATCGCGGTGCACCACGCCCAGAGCATGGGCAGCCTGCACGCCTTCGACGATGCCCCGGAACATCCGCTCGGACTCGGCGACCTCGGGGCGGTTTTCCCCGAGCCACTGGGCGAGGGAGGGGCCATTCACCAGCTCCATCACCAACACCATTCCGCTCGGCACATCGAGCACATCGCTCACCGGAACCAGGTTGGGATGGCGGAGCTGGGCCTGGATGCGGGCCTCGGTGATCAGGCGCATCCGGAGCGCGGGGTCGGTCCGGGTGAGCACCTTGAGCGCGTGCTCGCTGGCCAGCAAGAGGTGGCGTGCTCGATAGACTGTCGCGAACCCGCCGGAGCCGATCTGGCCTTCGATGACGTAGTTTCCTACTTCGCTCCCCAACTCCCAGGTGGGACGGGAGGGCTCGGGCACGGCTTCCCCGACGCCATCCTCGTAGGAGAGCGTCGCCTCGGCTGCGCCATCTGGTCTCTTGGGTTCCGTGCCAACGGCCGCCATGCTGCGAGCATAGTAGCGCACCGTGATCGATCGTCGTTGAGACAGATGAGGACTCCGGTTCGTTTTGGCAAGAGGAACCAACAACTGGAGTGCTCCCATGGGAATCCTGTTTTCAATCGCCTTCCTCCTCCCGACCACCGCCAGCGCCATCGAGGTGGACACCGACGTCGACAACCTCGCCACCGACGGCAACTGTTCCCTGCGCGAGGCGCTGGAGAACGCCAACGTCGACACCGACGTGTACAGCGACTGCGGAATCACCGATCCCGATCTGATCAGCTTCCTCATTCCGTTGAGGTCGAGCAAGGTCATCTTCCTCGATCCGTCGCTGGGGCAGCTGAATATCGACGACCACCTGAGCATCGAGGGCCTCAACAGGGGGTTCTTCCGAAGCCGAGTCACCGTGGACGGGCAGAACGCGAGCCGGGTGTTCGACATCGCCAGCAACAAGGCTGTGGCGATAGAGGACCTCGTCGTGCGCCGCGCTGACGCCGGTACCACCACCGGTGGCGGCATCAACATGAACACCGGCGCGGCCCTGGCGCTGGACAACGTCGACTTCACCGAGAACGCCGCGGGATTCGGCGGCGGCGTCTACTCCAGGGGAGAGCTGACCATCGCGAACTGCTTGTTCTCGGACAACCACGTGTTGCTCCACGGGGGCGGCCTCGACGTCTTCCTGGGGTCGGCGGAGGTGACCAACACCGACTTCCGCGACAACTCAGCCGAAGAGGGCGGCGGGATCCACGTTCACGCAGACACCGAGTTCTTCATGGACTGGAGCACCGTGGACAACAACCAGGCCACCCTCGGCGGCGGCATCAACTTCCAGGCGTCCTCGTCGCCGACCGAGCACGACATCTGGCGGAGCACCATCAGCCGCAACATCGCGGAAGAGGGCGGAGGCCTGCACATCGGACACGGCAACGTCACGCTCTCCGGGTCGACGGTGTCCAACAACGACGCCGAAGTGAATGGTGGCGGCGCCTACATCGACACCAACGGCACCCTGCTCAGCTTCAACAACACCATCACCCAAAACCACGCCCACAGAGGAGGCGGGATCTGGTTGGTGACGCCGTACACCGTGGCCCTGAAGAGCACCATCGTCGCCCTCAACAGCTCGGACGTCTTCGGCGCCACCGACCGGGATCTCGGCGGTGGTGGCGTGTCGTCCCTCGGCTACAACTTCGTCAGTTCGCTCGGCACGCTGGCGGCGCTCCCCACGGACCAGTTCGGCAGCTGGTTCGCGCCAATCGACCCCATGCTCGAGGTGCTCCAGAAGTGGGACCCCAGCGATCCCACCGAGACCCACATGCCGATGAAGGACGTGAGCCCGGTCCTGGACCAGGGCACCAGCTCGGGCGCGCTGGGAACGGACCAGCGGGCCTCCCGACGACTCGTCGACCTGCCGATAGGCAATGCAGCCGATGGGACGGATGTCGGTTCCGTAGAGTTCCCCCTCGCAAGTCCAATCTGATACTTCGACCCAGCCCGGCTCACCGGCGAGCGATGGGAGCCACCAAGCAGCGAACCGACCCACCGTGACGGAACAGAGCCGACACATCCACCGGGTGAACCGTGGCGCCGGCTTGTTCCCAGGCCGCAACTGCGGCATCGTCGAAGCTGTCGATTCCATACACCGGCAGCACCACGTGCAGCCCATCCGATCGGGTGTCCATCAGCACGTTGAGCGGCGACAAGAAGACGAAGTCATCGCTGGAAGGCAGGATCGGGGCGCGAAGTACCTCCAAGCCCGCCTCCTCCAGTATGTCTGCCACGTTTCGGAACCGGTCCAGCCGAGCCTCGGACAGGTCGAGCCGCAGCGGTGCTCCCCCGACCTGGAGGGTATGGTCCGCGGGCACGTCGACGACCTGAAGCGCCAGATCGGGATCCCCCACCATCACCCTGCCCTCTCCGAGCGGCGCCAGAAACATGCCGATGTGGTGGTTGGGCACTTCCCGGCCATCGGCACCGAGCCAGAGCACCGGCAGCCCGAGGTCTTCCTCGAGCATTTCGAGTAGCTCCGACGGCGGGGTGTCGGGGTTCCGCTCCAGCATGGCAGTAGCCACATAGGCGCGCTCGGAATCGGCGATCAGATCGCCCCCGTCAAAGCGGTAGCGGCTCATCTGCACGGGGACGTCGAGGTGCTCGCCGAGGGTCCACGGCACCGTCCAGTCGCGGGCGCGGGCCTCGGGACCGGTCATCGGCTTGTTTGGAGCCAGCAGCCTTGGATTTCCGTCACCGAGGTCGACGACCGCGAGCCGGTCCCGCATCCACGAGGTGATGGCGTGCCCGGTGTGGGCGTAGCTCAGAACTGGACCGCCAGCAGAGAACCAGTCGACGGCGGCCGCCGCGAACAGGACCTCGTCAGCTTGGTCGCTCACCACCACATGCACGACGGTCTGCGGATCGAGAGCGGACAGGATCTGCTCGAAGACCGGCAGGAACTGCTCGGCACCGGGACGGTGGAACTGCACCGCCAGCTCGGTGATCTGCCCGGTCGCCGGCACCAGAACGGGCTCGGGCGCCTGGCGCAGGGCGGTGCACGCCGTCCAGCAGACAATGTGGATCGACGACAGCGCAATCACCGTGGCGAGCAGCTTCCGCATGACTCAGATGCCGAAGTCCCGGCTCTCTTCGTGCAGCAGCTTGTTCAGGGAGCCATCGGCGGTGCGCAGAGCGATCTGGGTGGATCGGTAGTCGCCCGGTTCGAGTTCCCCATCCTCGGCCTTGTGCGCTAGCTTCACCTGAATCGTCTGCCCGGGCGGGACCACGGTATCGAGCTGTTGACTGGCGGCTCGCGCTGGCATCGGCATCATCCGACTCATCATCGAACCTTCCGTCACCCAGGTCTCGGCCAGGGCGGCGAGGCGGGTCGGCTGGTCGCCGGAGTTGGTGACCTCGAGCAGGAACGCACCGCCATCGGCCTTGAGCACCACCCCGAGGCCGTCGATGTCGGCACTCTCTACGACCGGACCGGTCATAAAGGCCTCCATCGGGATCTCCTTGGGCTGGGCGGTCTCGACCACCGTCTCACCGATGGCGACGGGCGCCGTGAGGGCCAGATCGAGGGTCAGGGTGAGGGCGGCCGCAACCACCAGGAGAGGCATTGGAATGTGACGAAGCATGAGATCTCCTGTGTCTTCCGGTTCGACAGGTGCCGGGCCCGCTCGGTTCCGGCGGGCGCCGGTCCGGCACCACAGAGATGCCGTGATCCAAAGGTATGCTCCTCCTCTTCGACGCACGTAACGGTCAGGTAACTACTCGAACACCAGCGGAACGGAGACAACAGCGATCCCACCGTCGGGCTCGGGGAAGCGCAACGCGTTGATCGCCTTGGCAACGCACGCCTCCATGCCCGGATGGCCGATCGCCGACTCCTCGATAGCGCTAGCTTGGGCCTGCCCGGTCCCATCGATCTTGAATCTTACGACCATCTCCCCCTCGAGACCTGGCTTCTGGCGCCGCGCATCCCGGTAGCACGCGACCAGCTTGCCGCGATGCCCCTGGAGCGTGGTGGTGACACTCCGCTGAGAGATGAAACCCGCCAACGACGGCCTGCCGACCGACCTCGAAGCGTCTCCTCACCACTTGTGCGAACAGCGGATTGGCGCGGCACGTGGCCCGGCCCAGCGCCATCGCCTCGAGGAGGCGCCCGCGGACCGTCTCTTCGCTGGCGTCCGCCACATCCTCGAAGGACAGCGTCTCGATCGCCACCACGAACTGCCCCTCGTCCGCCTCCATAGCGGCCGCGCCCCACTCCCGGCACAGGGACACGACGCCGTCATAGGTCTGCCACGCTTCACCGGCCATGTCTCGGCGTTCAGCCGTAGTCAGGCACGCATCGCCGACGCGAAACCGATCTGGCGCGCATGGGGTCTGCCGGGTTTCAGATCCCGAGACCGACAGACTGCTCGACCTCGAGCGCGCCGCCGTCGAGTCCGAGGACAAAACGCCGCCCATGAACGCCCTGCACGACCGCCTCAGCCAGGCGCGACCGTACCTGTTCCTGTGGAGCTACGAACACAAGAGCGGCTGGAGCAACAAGGTCCGGAACAACACCATCAGCTCCTACTGGTACTTTGTGGAGTTTCCAGAATGGCGCGTCGACCCCATCGAGAAGCTGCCATAGGCCGGACCTCACTGCTGGCTGCTGAACCAGTCCCCGAGCCAGTCCGGAGCCTGGGTGGTCCACCAGTGCGTCTCCGGCAGCTTCTCCCGCTTTCCAAATGCCTTTTTGATGCTCTTCATGTGGGCAGCAACGTCGGCCGAGTCGCTGCCTTCGAGGCCCTGGAAGAGCTCGGCCGTCCGCTCGTAGCTGCCAAGGGTCGGGTGGGCATCGAGCCTCGCCAGCCGCTCGTCCCATGAGCTCGCAGCGCCCAGGATCTCGGCAGCTCGGGCGAGGGTCTCGAGGGGGTCGGGTTCGGGATCGCGCCAGGGGCGTTCGCTGATCTTGGCGAGGAAGTCGAGCAGAGAGCAGGTGTTGCCCCAGGTCTCGTCCTCCCGCACGTATCGATCCTCCTCGATTGCCGAGGCGAGTCCGGTGGCGAGGTCGTCTTGGAGGCGACCGAGGCGACCGATATCCAGGCTGCTCTCCGAGCTCTGCAGCAGATGCAGGAGGTAGGCGTTCTGCTCGCTGAGGTCGTAGAACCGCTGCGGCAGGCTGCGGCTGGTGTTGTTGAGCAGGTTGGTCACGCGGGTGAGCTGGCTCTCGAGTCGTTCGGTCATGGTCGAACCTCCTGTTGTGACTTTCAGTAGCGGGTTCGGGTGCGAGCGATAGGAGTTTGTTCGCTTCTGTTCACTCCAGGGCGACGCGCAGCAGTCCTGCCGCAAACACGGCGTCCCGTCGCCGCTGCATCGGGGTCGGTGCTCGACACCCGCTGTTGGCGTTCTGATCGCGGGCTGGCGTTCTGATCCCCGGCATAGCCAGGTCAGTTTTCCGCCCGGTCGAACCTCCACCACACGAAGAGACCCACCACACCGGCCATCAGACCACCGAAGAACAGCCACAGCCAGCGGAGTGGCACCGAATTGCCTTGGACCATCGTCAGGTATTGCGCCGTGGCTGGGTGTTCCGTGGCCTGTTCGACAAGTGCGACATCACACCCTCGGGAGGCGACATCTGCGGACGTCCAAGTGTCGGTCGTGCCCGCTAGCCCGACCCGATTTCGCCCGGCGGCGTCCTTGGCGGAGTACCAGACGAGGTAGTCATTGCCGACCCGGGTCACGTCCCAGTGCCGCCACTCATGGGCGCCGGCGAAGGTGAAATGGGCCTCGGTGTCCACGAACCAGGAGGTGCTGTCTCCGGAGGTGGCCTCGCCCCAGCCCCCCAGGTCGATGATCCAGCGGGTGACGTTCCGGCCGCCGTAGAAGAGCGTGAAGGGCAGGCGGTCTTGCTCGCAGACCATGGAGGGATTGTACAGTTCATCGCGGCTCCATCCAGTTCCACCGGGGATCATGACCGGGTCAAGCTCCATCACCCAGCCGCTACCCGGCTCGCTCGATGTGGCCAGGTAGAAGTCGGGAACCTTGGCGATGAGCATGTGGTATCGCCCGTCGATGTTCACCACGGTGGGGTAGCCGAAGCCGATGACCTCGACGACAGGGGCCTCGTTCACCACGAGATCGGCCGATGGCGCATAGGTCGTTCGGACGTCGTCGATCAGGTCCTGCAGCTCCTCCTCGACCGGGATGAGGTCGACCAAACCGTTCACGACGTCCAGGAGTTCGAGCGTCTCGATGGCGAAGGCCTCGGCTTCAGGATTTTGAGATTCCGCCGCGATAAAGCCCAGAATCATCACCAGCCGCTCGATGATCGGCGCGAGGTCCAGCTCGTTGCCGTCCTCGATGTCCGCGACCGAATCCCGCAGGATGTGCTTGAGCTGGTCGTTGCCGCGGTTGTCATCGCTATTGCCGTTGGTATTGCCGTAGTGTTTGCCCTTGATCACGTCCCCGAGGTTCTCGCCGATATCCCGGTCGTCCCACCAGTCTCGGGCATCGTGCTCGGCGGCGTCCGACGTATCTTCATAGGCGATCAACAGGTCGTACAAGGTGTCGGTGGCAACGGAGAGCTGGCCTTCGGTGTCGGCAAGATCCTCCTCTATCAAAGCGCCTTTTTCTTGTACCGAGAGCAGCTCGAGGGTCCCCGTTGCGTAGCCGACTCCACTCTGAACACCACATCCCCAGGGTTTGTCTCCGTCCGCGCAGGCGTCCTGACCCTGGTGGGACTTGAACCAGACGTGGTAGGTCCCGTCTTCGAGCACGGCCGCCGGGTGAGCGACGACGCACTGGTAGGAACTCCCCGCTTTGGGGGCGATCACCGGATCGGGCCACACGGTCCAGTTCGCTCCATCGGGCGAGGTCGCCACCCCGATGGCCCATGGACCCCAGATGCAGGTGTCGGTCCCTGGGCCAGTGCGGGTCTCGAAGAACATCACGTACCGGGACATGGCCTCGTCCCAGACCACCGAGGGCGATCCGACGCCGTTTTCATAGAAGGTGCCGGACTCGGCCTCGAGCACAAAGCCCTGTTGCAGTTCGAAGGACTGTTGGGCGAGCGCCGGACCGGACAGCAGAGAACAAACCAGGCTCACGAGAATCATCCGATCTCCACCGACCACGACATTTCTGGTCGGCACACCTCGGCTGTTCTGAAGTGGTTCCCCCTGCCAGGTATCGGATCGTCAGGATGAGCCGACGGGCGGCCCCATCGAGTTAGGGTTCCAATCATGGGCGAGGACGGCGGACAAATCCGCTTCTCAGATTGTGCGGTAGATGTCCGTACCGGGCGAATGCTCGGCGGGCGTGGCGGCACGCTATCCGAGCGAGAGCTGGCGTTGTTGGTCTACCTCGCCAAGCGGCCGAACCGGTGCGTGACCCGCGACGAGCTCATGAAGGCGGTGTGGGGTTCCAAGGCGTCTCTGAGCCGCGCTGTGGATACCACCATGGTTCGGTTGCGGACGAAGATCGAAGCGGAGCCCAAGTCCCCTCAACACCTGATCACGGTGTACGGCGCAGGCTACCGCTTCGTGCCGTCCGAGGCCGACGAGCTGGGAGGGGGCACGAATCTGCGCCCGCCCGAGCTGGTCTTCGTGGGTCGCAGCGACCTGGGAGAAGCGGTCGCTGCCCACTGGGAAGGCGGGGCCAGGTTGGTGTCTCTGGTCGGCCCTCCGGGCATCGGAAAGACCCGCTTTGCCGTTCAATACGGGCTGGATACCGTCGACTCCCTGCCTGGGGGGGTGTGGTTTGTCGACCTGGCGGCAGCTCGCTCCCTCGAGCAGATCACCAGCGGCGTAGCAGCCGTGCTCGGGGTGCCACTCTCCAATCGGCGAGACGAGAGACAGCGGGCGAGAGCGCTGGGTCACGCCATCAAGGGACGCGGTCAGGCGATGTTTGTCTTCGACAACTTCGAACAGGTCGCGGAGCTCGGTGCGCAGACCGTCGGCTCCTGGCTAAAGGCTGCCCCAAAGGCCAGGTTTCTCGTAACTTCTCGAGAGCCGCTCTGTATTGACGGCGAGGGGGTCTTGCCCCTCGAACCGCTCTGCGAGGCCGACGCGGTCGATCTGTTTGTAGAGCGCGCGCGCGAGGTGCGGCCCGGCTACGCTCCGAACGCTCCAGAGCGAAGGGTCCTCGTCGAGATCTGCGAGGAGCTCGACCGGCTTCCCCTCGCTCTCGAGCTGGCAGCCGCTCGCATGGGCGTTCTCACGGCGGAGCAGCTCCAGTCTCGGCTCTCGAAGCGCTTCCGACTCCTCAGCCGCTCGGTTCGAGGGGCGCCCGGCCGCCAGGCCACCCTGCGCGCGGCCATTGACTGGTCCTGGGATCTTCTCGACGAGGTCGAACAGAAAGCACTACGGGAATGTGCTGTTTTTTCCGGTGGTTTTGCCGCGGAGGCCGCAGATGCGGTGCTCTCCGAACCCGCCGCACTGCAGGCCTTGGTCTCCCGTTCCCTGGTCCGTCGCTACCGCGTCGCCTCCGGAGACTCGCGCTACGGCCTCCTGGAGAGCATTCGGGTGTACGCGGAGGAGAAATCGGCCTCCAGACCCGTGGACGCCCGAGCCGTAGAAGACCGCCACGCCGTCCACTACGCAAGGTGCGGGCGGGCCTGGTCCAACGACGTCATCCTTCGCGGCGGCATCGCCCCCCTGGATCGGCTTCAGCTCGAGCTCGAGAACCTGTCAGTCGCCCATGGCCGAGACCTGTCAAAGAACCCTCGCCGTGCCGCCGCGCTGGCCTTCGCCGCCAGCGCCGTCCTCAACATCCGCGGACCCTTCGACCGCCTCACGTGTTTGCTCGACGACTCCATCGCAACCCTTGAAGATGACGGTTCGAGCATGCGCTGCCGCCTCCTGGGGGCTCGGGCCAACGCCCGCATGCTCACCGGTGATTTCGCCGGCGCGGCAGCGGACTTCGAGGCCGCGATCGCCCTCGCCAGAGAGGCCGGGGATGCAAAACTAGGGGCGAGATACACCGGAAACCTCGGCAATCTGCACATCGAGACCGGCGAAGTGGCGCGGGCCGAGCCTCACATCCGCGAGAGCCTCGTTCACGTTCGCGCCGTTGGAGACCGCCACACAGAAGGGCTCCGGCTCTGCGATCTCGGAATCGTCTGCAGACAGCTCGGGCGAGATGCCGAGGCGGAGGAGCACTACCGAGCAAGCCGGGAGATCCTCAGCGAGGTGGGGCACCGGCCGAACCTCAGCATAGTGCTGGCAAACCTGGCCATCCTTCGCGCCCAGACTGGAGATCTCGACGAGTCGCGCAGCCTGTTCACCGAGGCCTTGGAGATCCACCAAGCCGTCGGGAATCGGCGCTTGGAAGGCCAGGTGCTCCTCAATCTGGGGCAGCTGGCGGCGCAGATGGCTGATCTGGATGCCGGCCGAGACCTCCTGCTCAACGCGATCCAGGTGCAGCGCGATATCGGAAACCGCCGTTTGCAGGCGACTGCACTGGGTTTTCTCGGGGTCGTCTGGCTTCGTCTCGGCGACCTCGCCGCGGCGGAGCGCGATCTGCTCGAGGCCATCGAGCTCCAGGTCAATCCGCGGGATGTCGCCAGCTTGAAGGCCGATCTCGGCGCGGTTCGCTGGAGCCAAGGTCGCCTGCAGGAGGGCCACACGCTCTTCAACGAGGGCATCGCCCTGGACGACCAGTCGGGGAACCGCATCATGCACGGTTACCACCTGGCTTTCCGCGGTGTGCTCGAGGCGGAGATGGGCGACCACGGCGCGGCACGAGCCTCTCTCGAAGAGGCGGAGGAGCGGCTCAAGGGGCAAGGGGACAACCTGCTCGCCGTGCTGCGGGCCTGTGCAAACGCTGCGGGCTCCGACGCCGAAGTTGCAAGTCTCGAGGAGGTCTTCGAGGCCGTGTCATCGCGACCACTCCAGCCGGGCGTGAGCCACGCTCTGGAGATCCTCAGGGCTGGAATCCACCGCCTGAAGTCGCTTCGGGAGACGACCCCACCGAGTTAGGGTTCCAAGCATGGGCGAGGACGGCGGGCAGATCCGCTTCTCAGATTGTGCAGTGGATGTCCGTACCGGGCGGATGCGTGGAGGGCGTGGCGGCACGCTATCCGAGCGTGAGCTGGCGTTGTTGGTCCACCTCGCCAAGCGGCCGAACCAGTGCGTGAGCCGCGACGAGCTCATGAAGGCAGTGTGGGGTTCCGAGGCGTCTATGAGCCGCGCCGTAGATACCACCATTCGTCGCGTGCGCATGAAGATCGAAGCCGAGCCCGAGTCCCCCCGACACCTGATCACGGTGTACGGCGCGGGCTACCGCTTCGTGCCGGCAGAGGTCGAGGAGCGGAAAGGGGGCGACACCAATCTGCGCCCGCCCGAGCTGGTGTTTGTCGGCCGCAGCGACCTGGGAGAAGCGGTCGCCACCCACTGGGAAGGCGGGGCGAGGTTGGTGTCTCTGGTCGGTCCTCCGGGCATTGGAAAGACACGCTTTGCCGTTCAATACGGGCTGGATGCGGTCGATTCCCTGCCCGGGGGGGTGTGGTTCGTCGACCTGGCCGCAGCGCGCTCCCTCGACCAGATCATCAGTGGGGTGGCGGCGGTGCTCGGGGTGCCGCTCTCCGATCGGGGCGACACAAGCCAGCGGGCCAGAACCCTGGGTCACGCCATCGGCGGACGCGGACAAGCGATGTTTGTCTTCGACAACTTCGAGCAGATCGCCGAGCTCGGAGAACAGACCGTCGGTTCCTGGCTGAAGGCTGCCCCAAAGGCACGGTTTCTCGTAACTTCTCGAGAGCCGCTCTGCATCGACGGCGAGGGGGTCTTGCCCCTGGATTCGCTGTGCGAGGCCGACGCGGTCGATCTGTTCGTAGAGCGCGCGCGAGCGGTGCGGCCCGGCTACGCTCCGAACGCTCCAGAGCGAAGGATCCTCGTCGAGATCTGCGGGGAGCTCGACCGGCTTCCCCTCGCTCTCGAGCTGGCGGCCGCTCGCATGGGGGTGCTCACGGCGAAACAGCTCCAGTCTCGGCTCTCGAAGCGCTTCCGGCTCCTCAGCCGCTCGGTTCGAGGTGGGCCAAGCCGCCAGGCCACTCTGCGCGCAGCTATCGACTGGTCCTGGGATCTGCTCGACGAGGTGGAGCGGCGAGCACTGCGGGAATGTGCCGTGTTTTCCGGTGGTTTCGACGCCGATGCCGCGGATGCAGTGCTCTCCGAACCCGCCGCGCTCCAGGCCCTCGTCTCCCGGTCGCTGGTCCGTCGCTACCGCGTCGCCTCCGGGGCCTCGCGCTACGGCCTCCTGGAGAGCATTCGTGTCTACGCGAGCGAGAAATCGGACGCCGAACCAGCTGATGCCCGAGCCGCAGAAGACCGCCACGCCGCCCACTACGCAAGATGCGGGCGGGCCTGGTCCAAGGACGTCATCGATCGCGGCGTACTCGACCCCCTGGCTCGGCTTCAGGTCGAGCTCGACAACCTGACGGTCGCCCATGGCCGAACCCTGTCCCAGAACCCTCGCCGTGCCGCCACGCTGGCCCTCGCCGCCAGCACCGTCCTCGACATCCGCGGACCGTTCGACCGCCTCACGTGCATGCTCGACGACTCCATCGCAACGCTCGAGGATGACCGGTCGAGTCTGCGCTACCGCCTCCGTGGGACTCGGGCCAGGACCCGCCTCCGCAGTGGTGATCTCGCTGGCGCCTCGGTGGACTACGAGGTCGCGATCGCGCTGGCCCGAGAGGCTGGGGATTCCGACCGAGAGGCGAGATTCACCGGAAACCTCGGCAATCTGTACATCGAGACCGGCGAAGTGGCGAGAGCCGAACCCTACATTCGCGACAGCCTCGCTCGGCATCGCGCCCTCGGAGACCGCCACAACGAGGGGACCCGCCTCTGCGCCCTCGGAATCATCTGCAAGCAGCTCGGGCGAGAAGCGGAGGCGGAAGAGCACTACCGAGCCAGTGTAGAGATCCTCAGCGAGGTGGGGCACCGGCTGCACCTGAGCGTGGTGCTCGGAAACCTGGCCATCCTTCGCGCCCAGACTGGTGATCTGGACGAGTCGCGCAGCCTGCTCACCGAGGCCCTGGCGATCCACAGAGACACCGGAAATCGACGCTCCGAGGGCCGAACGCTCATCAACCTGGGGCAGCTGGCCGTGCAGATGGGAGACCTGGACGCCGGCCGAGACTTCCTACTCGAGGCAATTGCGCTGCACGGCGAGACCGGAGATCGCCGCTTCCAGGCGACTGCCCTGGGATACCTCGGAGCCGTCTGGCTTCGCCTGGGCGACATCGCCGCCGCCGAACGCGACCTCCTCACAGCCATCGACCTCCAGATCAATCAGCGGGATCTCGCGACCTTGAAGGCCGATCTCGGGAGCGTTCGTTGGAGCCAGGGCCGTCTAGAGGAAGGCCAGGCGCTCATCAACGAGGGAATTGCCCTGGACATCCTGTTTGGGAACCGCTTCATGCACGGTTATCACCTCGCTTTTCGCGGCGCACTCGAGGCGGAGATGGGCGATCACGACGCAGCGCGAGCCTCTCTCGACGAGGCCGAAGAGCGCTTCAATGGGCAGGGGGACAACCTGCTCGTTGTGCTGCGGGCCTGTGCACAGGCGGCGGTCGACCCCGATGTTGCGAAGCTCGAGGCGGCCTTCGCGGAGGTGTCATCGCGCCCACGACAGCCCGGCGTGAGCCGCGCCCTCGAGATCCTCGCGGCCCGAATCGACCGCCTGAGGTCGGCGACCTGAATCGACGAGCCCAACCGGGGCGATGTCAGAATCAGTCGCAGGTCGCGGCGTACTCCCTCCCGCACTCCCATCTGCCATTTCCCTCGAAGGAGTACGTGCAGAACTCCCCCTCGGTGGCATCACACGGCTCGTCGCTGCGACAGGTTGGGCTATTGTCCGACCGCATGGAAGAACCTGCTGACATCTCCGCTGTCGATCCCTCCGCCGCGGACCCCTCTCTGAGCGGCGCGCCGGTCTTGGTGCGGAAAGCCGACGCCTGGCTGGCCGAGCACAACAAGCGCACCGGTCGGCGCTGGGCGCTCATGGGGGTGACCTTTCTACCCCTGGCCGGGATGTTGGGCGGGGCCGGGCTCGCCACGATGACCGGCAGCGAACCGACGGGTGCGGTGCTGATGCTGGGCAGCTGGGCGATAGCCGCTGGCGCGCTCTATGCGATTCACAAGGCTTGGGGCGCTACGCAGGGCTGGGCGACCAACGTCGTGACCCGGTACAAGCAGCTGCAGGAGATGGGCGTCACCGCCGAGTTCGGCCTCGAAGATGCCCCGGAGATGAGCGCCATCGATCGCATGGTCGATCGCATTCGCGCCCTGGCCCCACCGGACCACACGCGCGCGGCAGAAGCGGCGGTTCAGGCCCGCGATCGGGCGCGAAGGCTGGAAAAGGAGCTGGTGCACATCGACGAGGTCGCCACCGGAGATCCGGACACTGACGTCGCCCTGGACGCCGCCAAGGACCGCATCGTCTCCGAACTCGCGCTCACCCGCGCGAGGATTGCCGAGGTCTACGCAACGCTTCTCGAGCTCGAGGCTGGGGCACAGCGCGACGCGACTACCGATCTCGAATCCACGCTGGACAAGCTATCGGCCTCCCTCGAAGTCGAAGACGCGACAAAGCGGCGGCAGATGCAGCGCGCCAGCGTCGCAAAACAGGCGAAGAAGGTCTGATTTTGGACATGATCCCCGCTGTCACTCACAGACCGATTGGCCACCGACGAAGGAGCAGGTCAGGCTCTGCCCCCCGCTAATCTTGTTCACCGCCGGCAGTCCGCCCTTGAATAGAAGGTCGCAATTCTGGTCCGGTACACCTGGAACGGTGGCCTTGCCGCCGAGGAACGTGCCGCGCTGACGGAAGCCGTTGGGGCACGTGATCTCGACTGATGTGAAACTCTCGGACCGTGGGATGGTCACGGTGGCGTCCTTCCCGGGGTCGTGGGGCACAGTCGGGTGGACCTCTACCGCGTAGATGATGGGGGCACCGGTCTCGAAGACGACAACCAGGTCGGTGACCCCTATCTTCTTGGCGCGAAGCATCGGCCGTTTGGCATCGCGAGTCTCCAGGATCTCGGCGATGTACGGATTGGAGACGGCCATCGCCACTGGGATATCGGGCAGCTCCACCGGCGCCGTAGTCTCGATGGTCCTGACGATGACGTTTTCCTTCGGCGTGGGCAGCTCTGCAGCAGGCAGGACGTCGACGTCGTAGGTCATGTCCCGGCGACCGTCGAAGTGGAGCGTCACCGAGGTCTCCCCCTCTTCGAGACCCCAGATCCGAAGCTTCGATCGGCGCAGGGTGGAGACCCCTATGCCTCCGTTCGGCCCCACCTCGAACCCCTTGGGCATCATCGGCATGTCGAGGACAACACTCTTCCCAACTCTGATCTCCAGCCGATCGAGCCTCACAGCGGAAGAGCCGTCGCAGCCGCCCTCGAGTCGCTCGCAGCGAATGAAGTCGTTGGCCAGCAAGCGCTCTTCCACCACCCGGCCAATCAAGTCTTCGTCCCTGGAGAATGTTCCCCTGGCGACACTGTCCTCGGGCATCTCCACCGAAGAGAGATCGGCTCCGGTGATGGTGTGTCCGGCGGCCAGATCCTGGGCCGCGACGACGACTTGAGTGTTGGCGTCATCCGACCCAGATTGGGTGTCTGGGAGCAAGGTCGGGACCATGCCTAGCAGGACCACCGCCGCGGCGACAGCGGCGATCGAGGCGGTGTGGAAATACCGGGACATAGCGCTACTCCTCGTCTCTGGTGGCGCCTCGACCGCACGGGTCCAGGCTTGGTCGAATCCGTCCCGCAGGGCGAACTCCTCGACGTGCTCGAGCACATCCCCCTCGGCATCGGCGAGAGCGGCGGCGAAGTCCCGGCACTCTGCGCAGACCGACAGGTGGGCGATCCCCGTCCGCTCGGAGGCTTCGACATTCAGGAGGTGTTCGCGGGTCTCGTCACAGCTCATGGGCCCTCCTCCAGCGCCGTTCGTAGAACCTGACGGGCGCGAAACAGCAGCACCCGGGCCGTCGAGGGCGTGATGTGCAAAGACCTCGCCGCCTCGGCAGCGGACATACCGTGCAGGCAGAGGTGCATGACCTCCCGCTGCCGCTCCGTGAGCTCTTGGAAGGCCGCTACCGCCCTCCTCGCTCGCCGACGCCGATCCAGGTCCAGCTCTGCAGAGCGCTGGTTTCCCGGAAGCGCATCACTGAGTCCCAGGTGGTCGTGCCGAGTGTCGCGGTTGTGGACTTTTTTACAGCAGTTGCGGACGATGGAGCGAAGCCAGGGACCGAAGGGTCGGCTCGCGTCGAACGACTCGATCGACTGCACGAGGCGGATCAGGGCGTCCTGGCAGGCATCCTCCGCCAGCGCGACATTGCCCAGCTGATACACCGCCCAGCGGCGCATCTGCGGCCACCACTCCCGGGCGATGGACTCCAGGGCGGCTCGGTCCCCGGCCACGGCGCGGCCCAGCGTGTCTCGGGACTCCTGGGTCTGTGCAAACGAAGCGGCCATCACGCTCGGTATCCGCCAAAGGCCAGAAGCGTTTACAACATTCTCAGAACGACCCAACCTGGGCTGCGTCTCACTGGGAGAGCTCATCGTCTGCGAGCTCCCCCAGCCGGGTGCTGAGGCGCTTGCCGTAGCCGGCAGGACCTTCGAGGGGCCCCATGGGTATGAACACCAGGGGCCCGTCCGGACCGTCGGCGATAGTGGAGTTGTGCAGCGCACCACCGCCCACGTGGGCATCGAACGCAAACTGCACCGACGCCAGATGTAGCGAGGACACGCTGAGCGTCTCGTCGTACCTGAAGATCGCAACACACGGAAACTCGGTGCAGTCCACATCCACGAACTGTATGCCCTCATTGAGGCCATCCGGCGTGTCGAGCAGCTCGGTCAGCCAGGAACGAACCCCCTCTGGACGGTACGCGGGCTGGAGGTCCGTAGGCCACTCCGAGACGACACCGCCCGCCAGGTCCAGCTGACCTCGAAGGACCCGGTTCTGAAACTCGAGCTCTTCGATTCGGTCATCGGCGGTCTTCGTGGGCGCGGGCATGGCGGCCGCCGATCTCTCGGGTTGACGAACGACGGCCTCTGTCTCCCTCACCACGGCTGACTCGACCGCCGGCATCTGTGCATCGGCAGGAGACAACCGGGCCGACACCTCGTAGACCGCGGCCATCGCCACCGCTCCCGCTGCCGCCGAGGCGAGGTTGCTCTTCCACGTCATTGTCTGTCCTCCACCGTTTGGTATCCGACGACAACAGTGATCACCAGAGCGGGGAAAACACAGTACTCGCCGGGAAGTTCACGGCAATCGCGAGGCCGACGAGCGCTCCCACAATCCAGATTGCGAGATGAAGGATGCCCGCGTGCTCGGCAGCTGCAGAGAGCGGATGCTGCGCTTGTTCTTCGTCGAGTTCGATGCGCGGGCCAGGCAGGAGCACGGCGAACAGCCCGCTGCCGATGAGTGGCAGACAGATCCAACTCGAGACGGCGTAGATTTCGCCCTGCCAGACCAAGAGCACAGCATTGGCAGCCCACAGCAGGAACCCGAGGATCAACGCTGCTGGGCCGAAAATCCAACCGGGCCGGGTCACTGTTGTGTTGGAGTCGGGCATCACACGCTCGTTCGACGGGTCTACCATGGCCCGGCACGACCACGCGAGATGTTGCGCTCACTGTCGCGTGTCTTGCAGGAACAGATCTGCCCGCCGCTGGTGTCTCGCTGAGTGAATCGATTGGAGGAAGCCATGCTGATGATCTTGCTCAGCTCCGTCGCGCTCGCAGGTGCCACCGTCGCGCCGGATCAACCTGCGCTGTCGCTCTCCTACCGCGGCGACACCCTCATCCACCCGGGCGGCGCTGCTGGCATCGAACTGCCCCTGGCTGGCAAGGGCGGTCACCAGTTGATGGGGGCTGCGCGTCTGGGCGGCTACTACCACCGTCGCAGCCTCACCGCGCTCTCCCTGGAGACCGAGGGTGCGTGGCGGATCACCGCTCCAGTGGGACTCACCGCGGAGATCGGCGCCGGCGTCGGCTACCAGCACACCTGGCTCGATGGCGAGGTGGAGACCGAGGATGGCTCAAAGAAAAGCGCCGGACGACCGCACCTCATGCCGCAGATAGCCCTGGGCACCGGCTGGGACTTCGCCACTCGAGATCTGGCCCCGCTACGACTGTTTGCACGGGTCGACCTGTCCGGAACGTACCCGGTCAGTCGTCGTCTCATCCCCCACCTGGCGTTCGAACTCGGCGCCGCTTGGCGCTTCTGAGGAGGTCGACATGAGGACCATTGTATCCATAGGTTTCACCCTTGCTCTCGTTGGATGCCAGAGCGAATTTGTCGGCGGAGACCACTTCTTCGTTCAGCACGAAGGCGCCGACATGCCGGTCTGGGTCACCGGCAACGACGACGCCGATCAGACGCTGTTCATCGTGCACGGCGGCCCAGGAGACACCGCCTTCTTCTATCACCTGGTGCCGGTAGTGCAGAACTTGGAGGCCGACTATCGCATTGTCTACTGGGACCAGCGCGGCGCCGGCTCTTCCCAGGGCAATCCCAAGGCCGAGACCATGACGATGGACCAGATGGTCGAGGATGCCAACGTGGTGCTCGACGCGGTGGAGCGACGCCACGGATCGCTAGATGTGACGGTGCTCGGACACAGCTGGGGCGGAGGTCTGGGAACCGCCTGGCTCGGGGGAGATCCCCACCCGAGCGTGTCGAGCTACATCGTGCTCGACGGCGTCGTGGATGGTCCGGGGGCCTTGGCCGCCTCGCGGGAGTGGGTCATTGCCCACGCCGAGGACCACAAGAAGCAGGAATCCTGGAAGGACGCCTTGGCTTTCTACGACGACAACCCGACCATCACCATGGACAATGTCCGGGAGCACGCCGGATACGTGGGAGACGCCGACGGCTACGTCTACACCGAGGCTGGGCAGGCGCTCATGGACAGCGCCCTCGGCGAGGCCTTTGCGTCGCCAATCACCATTGGTGCCATGTTCGTGCCGTCGGGTCTCTCCAACGAGCTGGACTTCGTGAACCTGGACATGCGGGACCATCTGCCCCTCATCGACGTGCCCACGGTGGTGTTCTGGGGTGCCCACGACGGCATCTTGCCCGAGCAGACCGGCCGCGACCTCTTCGACGAGATCGGCACCGCGGAAAAGGAGTTCGTGCTCTTCGAGGGCTCGGCTCACTCGCCTTTCCTGGATGAACCCAAGCGATTCGAGCGGGAGACCCGCCGCTTCCTGGAGGGGCTCTAGCACTCGGTCGACATCGGAGAGCGCAGCCTCGCGAACATGCCTGCCGGGCGTGGTCGGCTTCCGGCAGCGGATTCCCGGCTGAAGGCAAACTCCCCCCTGCCATGGCTCCGTGGCGGCGGCGGCCAGGGAGGTGATGGCGAGCGGTCGGCATCGGTCGTTTACATCTCCCTTGCCAGAGTCACTACCGACAGCAGGAGGGAGAAATGGTGCGAACGACGGTCATCCTCACCGCGCTGATGGCGGGGTGCACGAGCGACGATGCAACAAAGGCGAGCCATCGAGCAGAGGAGGTGGCTCCCCCAACCGCCACAGAAGGCACCGAACCCGACGACGAGCGCTTTCCCGCAGCGACAAACACAGTCGAGAGCTGCGCGACCATCAACGAGGTGGACGACAGGACGATACCGCCAACACACGGCAAGCGTTGGGAGACCTACAACATCGACGATCAGATCTTGGACTCCCACCTGGACCGCAACATTGACGACCTCATCGACGGCGATAGCATCCATTGGTATCGCTATGATGAGTCCGGAAGACTCTGGGTCATGTTTGAGGCTACCGGGCAGAATCTGCAGCGCCGATCGATCGAGACGTTCGTCTACGATGCCGAGGGCCGCGTGGAGCGAACCGACCACGACGAGAACGGGGACGGGGTCACTGACTCAGTCACGCGAAACACGTTTTCCGACGCCCCACCCCAAACCGTCGGCGAGTACGACGAGCATGACGACGGGACAGTCGATACCCTGCAGCGTTCTATTTGGAAGACAGCGGCGACGTGACCACGGTGCTGGAGACCGACGAACAAGTCGACGGCTTCATAGACTTCAAGCTGGTCGTCCGCACAAGCGCCGACGGCCTATTCCTGGGGTACGACTACTACTATATGGAGGTCTACCAGTCCACTACCACCTACTCCTATGACGAAGATGGCCTGGCAACCGGATACCGGAGCGAGGTGCACACCGACGATGAGATCTTCCTGGAATACGAGGTGCAATACTTCTACGACGATTCTGGCAGGATGGCCGAGAAGCACATCAACTACGAGACCGACAGCTCGGACCCCGAGGTCATTTCGACCTGGACCTGGGGCTGCGACGATTTCCCGCTTCCCAACTTCAAGGCGCCAGGATGAGGGAGCGGGACAGTGCCGCCGGCAGTACGCCCACGCTATTCCGCGCGTCGGAGCGTGTGATCTGGTCGGTGTCGCCATAGGCACCATCGTGGCCATCGTGCCCTTCGCGGCCATCTCGCCCTCGTTGCCCATCGCGGCCAGAGTCGCACGAGGGGCCCTCGAGGGCGTTGCCTTCCTCATCGTATTCGGTTGAAGGGGTCGAGGCCGAGGGCGCAGTCCCATAGGAGCCGCCGCCGCCTGCCATGCCCTCGTTGCCCCCCGAACCTCCGGGAGCGGAGAGCTGGAAGTGACTGAACAACGCGGTGCTTGACGCGATCAACTGCACTGAGCCGCCGCGTCCGCCGCGCCCACCATTTCCACCGTCGGCACCGTCGCCGCCGTCACCGCCGTCGCCCGAGAGGCACCCCCCTCCGCCTCGGCCACCGTGGCCACCGTCGCCGCCAGATCCACCGGAGCCGCCGTTGCCGCCATAGGCAGCGATCCTCAGCGGTGCGGCATCCCACCTCTTCACCAACAGCCTCTGCCCAAACCTGTAGACCACCACCCTGTCGCTGCGATCGAGGGTCCAGGCAGTCGACGCATAGACCCTGATTCGAGGGCCGGATCCGCCGTCCTGCCCGCTCCCACCTCTCGAGCCGCTCTGCCCATTCCCCCCGGCCTCGGCGTGGCTGGTCGGTTCGCCGGCGTCCCGGCCGTCCTCGCCATCGCGGCCGTCGCTCCCCGAGTCACCGGAAGACCCGGAGACGCCGCCCCACACAAGCGGTCCTGATGCCCAGTACTGGTCGGGGATGGATCCGATGTAGTCGGCCTTCATCATGCGCACACCGCCCAGGTCATTGCGCCGCTGATAGCGAAGCTCCAATCCGAACTCCTTGCCGGCAGGGACCTCTGAATCGACCCGCAACAGGCCCCGCTCCGGCACCCACCTGGCGCGGGTGGACGCGACCTCGAGGCGCTCGTGCTTCAGGGTCATCTGGCCGCCGTTGTGGAGCTTGAACACTCTGCCTTCGGTGGTGGTGGCCTCGACCTGTACGGCCAGATGAGAGCCCAGAGGGGCCTTGCCGGCGGGACTGTCCGGAGGTTGTTCCAGGCTCCAGTTCAACGACGCGATCTCGGACGGCTCAGGCCCGCGCAGACGCTGAAAGTCCGCCCGCCACGCCCCCACCGCGGCGTGGCTGGTGTCGAGATAGGTGACCTTGGCCCGGTAGCCATCGTCTGGGACGTTCAGGTGGGCGTGCAGAACCCCCTTCTCGGCGTCCATGGCTCGGGTCTTCACTCCGAGCCGCTTCCACGGCAGCCGCAGGGGCTGACTGTCGGTAGTATAGGTGCGACCGTGAACATCCTCGGCGCTGACAACCAGCTTCACCCGCGCCCCCGGCAGGAGCCAGTCGTCCATGATCTCTGCGGAGACCGGCCGCATGGACAACGAGACGACCTCGCTCGGGTCGGGTCCAAGCACGGCTCGCCAGTCGATCGGTCGCTTCTCGCGGAGGTCCAGATCGGGACGCTTGCTGTATGAAGCGGAGATGACGACCTCGCTGGTGCGCGCGCTGCCGGCCGCTGGTTCGTCGGCGATGACAATCCCGGTCGCGGCGTCGTAGCTGCCTCCGACGACCTCGATGTCGATCTTGCGCGTGGTGCGCTTCAGGGACCCGTCGTGGGTGGAGACCTTTCGGCCCTTCCTGTCGATGGCCCGGAACTCGAGCTGAGTGCCGACGCCGGGCACAATGGCTCCGTCGAGCCCGGGACCGACGTCGACGGCGATCTCGAACTTGGAGACCTTCTTGCTCACGAACCCCTTCTTGCCGGCCAGCGCCGGCGGGCTCTGGACCAGGGCAATCGCCGATAAACAAGCCAGAACCGGTACTCGAGCCAATCCAACCTCCCCGCGGAAGCATACAAACACCCGTCGCCAGCACATAATGCCGTCCTTACAAATCTTTGCCGATCACAGCGTCGAGGGCGCGACGCAAGAGCAGATGCGCCTGCTCCATACCCGCGGGGATCTCCCGGTCGAGCTCGATCTCTGCCGCGCGCCACAGCCGACGTGCGCGCTCGATCTCTCCCACGTGCCTCGCTCTCCGGGCCACGGCGAGGTCGATGTGCAGGTGGGTGATCCGCTCCAGAGCGACGCCCCGCTTATCGGGATGTGGCGTTCCGGCCTCGAGGATCTCCCGGGCGCGCTCCGGTAGGTCGTCATCGGCTTCCAGACAGGCGTGTTGACACTCCAGCCAACGTAGGTGTTTGGAAGGTGCTTTGCTCTCGAGCATCAGCGCGCGGGACGTGACGTAGCGCTCCCGACCGGAGGCGTGGTCCCCGAGGAAATGGCTGATTCTCCCGTGCGTCATCTGCAAGACGGCGTGAAGCAACAGGGTCTGCATGCCGGCCACCAGGCGCCGGGCGCGGTCTGCGGAGGCGCGCGCCTCCAGGGGTTGTCCCAGGTTGAGCTGCGTCTCGGCGATGTTGCACAAAGCGATGGCCTGGTCGCGGGTGGAGGCGATGTTGCAGAACGCCCGTTCGGCGACCATCAAGCGCTCGAGCGTCACCGCGGCGGGCTCGGTGAACATGGCGAGGGCGCCAAGGTTCCCGAGGACCCGAGACTCGCCGACCAGATCTCCGACCCGAACGAAGATCTCGCGGGCCTGGTTCATGAAGTAGTTCGCTTCCTCGAATCGTCCCTGTTGCATCTTCACCGTGCCGATGCCCATGAGATTGTTGGCCAGTGGCGGCGCGTCTCCGTGTGCCCTGCGGATCTCCGCCGCCCGCACGTGGGAGTCTAGCGCCAGGTCGTAGTTGCCCGTCCGACGGGCGATGTTGGCGCGCGTTTGGTAGCAGCTGGCTTCCAGGTCCCAGTCGTCGCAGGCACGCGCAGCGACCAGGGCGTCCTGAACGGCGGCGTTCCCACTCTGGGGGTTCCCCGAGAACAGGCACCACGACGCCAACCGTGCCAGGGCGGAGGCCTCGACCTGCTTGTCGTTCGCCCGCCTTGCCAGGTCGATTGCCTCTCTAAGGTCATCTCCCGCCAGCTCAACCAGCGACTGCGCTTTGCGGAGGAAGTAGCGGTTGACCAACAGCCGCGCCCGCAGGATCGGTTCGGCCACGATCGCCAGGGCGGCGCGATTCAGACTGACACGGCGCATCCAGGGGCCGCGGACCCCAAGAGCCCAATCCATGACGAGCGCGATCCGGCAGGCCTCGTCTGGGTGGTCGGTCGCCAGCAGCTCGAAAGCGGCTTGAAGATTGGGTAGCTCACGCTGTATGGCGTCGATACGGAGGACGTAGTCCGGCCCCCGCATGCGCTCGAGATGCTCCTCGGCCACCTCCAGATAGCGGCGGGCGTGGCGAAGAGGACAGGCGGACTCCAGGTCTGGAAACTCCTCTAGCCGCTCCCCGGCATAGGTCCGCGCCGTCTCGAGCAGGGTAAACCGGAGTCCCGTCTTGCCGCGGGTCGACTTGAGCAGGGAGTGCGCACACAGCGCCTCGAGATCGTCGACGACCGAGCCTTCGACGGCTACGACCTCGGCGTCGTCGAGCAGGAAGCCGCCGCGAAAGACCGAGCAGGTTGCAAAGGCCCGCTGCTGTGCGACAGAGAGCAGCTCCCAGGACCAGTCAAAGGTCCGCCGCAGGGTCTTGTGCCGTGCATCCGCGGACGGGCGGCTGGTGCGGAGGATTTTCAGGGGTTCAGCGAGACGTCCGCGAATGCCCGCCGGCGACAGCACCAGAGAACGCGCCGCCGCGAGTTCGATAGCCAGGGGGATCCCCTCCAGGGCAGTGCAGACCTCTTCGACGATGCCCATCTCCTCTTCGTCGGGCTGGAAGTCGCTGCGCACGAGGCTCGCGCGGTCGACAAAGAGCGCCACGCCCTCACGCACGCTCAACTCCGGCAAGGGCAGGACGAACTCCCCATCGAACGAGTGGGCTGCTCGCGACGTCCCCAGGATTCGAAGGGCTGGGGCGACTTCGAGCAGGGTCGAGGTGATCTGGCTCAGCTGGCCGACGAGCTGCTCCAGGTTGTCGAGAATGAGCAGCAGGTCGCCTCGGCTGGCCAGGACCCGTGCAATCCGCCCCACCTCGGCATCAAGGGTCTGGTCGACGACGGTGGCCAGTCCCAGCGCTTCCCGGATCGCAGCCAGGACATCGCCGTCCATACGCGCCGAGGTGAGGTCGACAAAGAACGCGCCCGCTGAGAAAGGCTCGCTGCGATAGAGCGCAAACTCCCGCGCCAACCTGGTCTTTCCAGCCCCTCCCGACCCGAGGATCATCACCAGAGAGTGGGACTCCAGCGCCAGGCCGAGCTGCGCCAACTCGCGGTCGCGGCCGATGAAGCGCGTCGCAGACAGAGCCACGTTGGTCGGAACCGCAGAACGACGACGGGCCGAGAGCGGGCTGCGCGCCTCGCCGGTGACGAACCGATAGCCAGTCCCCACAACGGTGACGATGTGGTCTGGTTCTTTGGGATTGACCTCGACCTTGGCACGCAGCCGCATCACCGTGTTCTCGACGGCACGGGTGACGACCCCGGGACGGTAGCCCCAGACGTCGCTGAGTAGCTGGTCCTTGCTGACCACCTCGCCGGCCCGCTCGTGCAGATATGCCAGGAGCTCGACCTCCCTTGTCGTGAGCCGCTTGGTGCCGGTCGGCGTCTGCATGCGCGCCCGAGAGAGAAGCGCCACACCGGCGGTCAGGCGGACGTCAGGGCGTTCAACATGCGACTTCGCCACTCGCTCTGAGTTCATTCGCGATCGGTCCCCGGCCCTTGGCCCCCTATACGCTCGAATGCTCCCGAACATTCGATCAAACAATTTCTTCGCACGGATTTGATGCACCCGCACAAGCTCAGATCATGCTCGCCTCAGGATGCATGACGCGCACCAGGAAGATCACCACGTCGCCCGCCTTCACATGCATGCCCGGCACCGCGATCGTCGCCCCACCGTCGCGCACCACGAACATGGGCACGATCCCCGGCATGACTTCCAACAGCTGGGGTTTGTCGATGAGCTTGTCGCCGATGCAGGCGCGCTCCTCCTCCCACTCGTGGATGATCTGATCGAGGTCCAGGGGCGCCAGGAAGGCAACCTGCTCGGTGGGACGCAGCTCGTCGTCCACACCCTTCAGGTCAGCCCTGAAGACGCGTTCCGCAGTCATCACCTCGCGCCCAACGGCCGCAACCTCGGCGTTGAACCTCGGATCTCGGGTCATCGCAACCAAGGACTCTACGGCGTGCTCTTCGTACGCCTGCTCCAGAACGGCGCGATCGGTCGCCAAGCCCGTCACTGCAGCCACGTCGTGCTCCCGGGCCGTCGCGAGGGTCCGGTGGTTGGTGTCGACGATCACCACCGGCACGTCGTACTGCCTCAACACCCGGGCGATATCGGGCCCCAGCGGCCCTCCAACGAGCAGGACCCCTCCAGCTTCGGGATCGGCCACTCCCAGCCAAGCGGTGACCCAGCGTGCCGACAGACCCTGCACCACCACGGTGCCGGCAATGGTAGCGAAGACCAAGGCTTGTAGCGCCTCGCCACCGGGCACCCCGTGTTCGTGAAGCTCGATAGCTCCCAGCGCCGCTACGGCTGCGGCAATGATGCCCCGCGGACCGATCCAGGCCACCGCCGCCTTCTCGGCGAGACTCATGCCAGAGCCGAACGTCGCCGCCAGGACCGCGAGGGGGCGGACAACCAGCGCCACCAACACCACCACTGCCAGTCCCGGCCACCCGAGGGCGGTCACCTGACTGAGGGGAACCGAGGCCGCCAATGCCACGAACAGCCCAGCGACCAGCACCGTGGTGATCTGCTCTTTGAACTCGCGGATCCCGTGCAGCATGGGAATGCTGTGGGCGCCGAGCACCAAGCCTGCTGCGGTGGCGGCGACGATTCCACCCTCGTCGATGACCGCATTTCCCGCAACAAAAGCCAGTGTTCCGGCCGACAACGCGAGCAGGTTGGAGCGCTCGACGGGAGACCCCACCGAGAAGAACGGGCGCTTGAGGATGTTGGCCGTCAACAACCCGAGGGAGGCTCCGATGCCCGTACCCCAGGCCAACTGCACCGCCAGGTGCAGCAGTGGCTCGACGCCGATGCCCTCACCGGCTGAGTCGACGACAAAGGCCAAGGCGAGGACGCCTAGCACAACGCCCAGTGGATCGATGAGGATGGCTTCCCAGTGAAGCAGAGCGCGCACTCGCGGTACGAGCGGCGTTCGCCTGAGGATCGGTGTGATCACTGTCGGGCCCGTGACCACCATCAGCGCCCCAAAGACGAAGGCGGGCCCGAGCTCCAGGCCGCCGACCAGCCGCGCCGCCGCCGATGCGCCCAGGAAGTTGATGACGGCTCCCCAGGTGAGCAGCCCTCGCAGCGGCTTTGTCGCGTCGCGAATGGCGTCGATATCGAGGGACAGAGCGCCCTCGAAGAGGATGATGGCCGCCGCAACGGGCACGATCTCCGGAAGCGCCGCGGTCAGCTCGGCGCTGGGCATCAGATCGAGGCACGACGGGCCCATCAGGACGCCGAGCACGAGGTAGAAGAGGATGCCAGGCACGCGCAAGATGTCGGCGATGGTGTAGCCGAGCAGTCCCACAGCCACGCACAGCGGCAGCACCAGTCCGAGGGACAGAGACTCCTCCACTACGAACTCCGCAGCTCAAGCGCGTACAACGGCCTTCCTCTACGTTCCTCTGCCATGAAGCTTGCCCCACTGAGAGGATAGGCCGCATAACGCGCTCTGGATACCGAAGGTGCCCCAATCTGAGCGCAGAAACCGTCTGTCCCGTCATTTGCGGCGCCGGATTGAGTACGTCTTACCACGTCAACCACCAACCTCGGGTGCGCTTTTTGCCTCGATGACCTCTACAGTCTCATCAATATGTGTTCGTCAGTTTGCAGTTCATGGGTGCAGCCGCAGGGGGTCGTTTCATGAGGAATTCAACTGACGCCCAACCCAGGTCAAAACCAGGGGGGCATCTTGCTGGAGCCCACAGAGGACTTCACATGCTTCCCTTCATCGTAGCCGGCCTGCTGACCCAGCCAGCCCTCGCCGACGAGCCAGCTCCCGTCGACCCGCCGAGCGTCGACATCCTGTTCCAGCAGGTCCATCCCGCCGCGAGCGATACGCCGGTTCGATCCGACGAAGTTCGACAAGCAATCGTCCTGGTCCACGGCTACTTCCCAGCGTATTCGTATGCTTCGGCCCACAATGCACGGCTGCACGGCTGGCAGAAGCCCGGCTCGAAGCTGGTCGAGTCCCTTGGAGCACACGGCGATGTCTACTCCGTCGGATATGGCCAGGACGCCCCGGTCGGGGAGATCGCCAGGCAGGCTGAGCTCGGCCACGCCATCGAAGCGCTCGACGCAGCGGGCTACGACGAGGTCACATTGGTTGGCCACAGTGCCGGCGGCCTGCTGGCTCGGATCTTCGTCGAAGAGCACCCGACCAGCGGCGTCGACCGCGTCGTGCAGGTCTGTCCAGCCAATGGCGGCGCCGGATTGAGTACGTTTTACCGCGTCAACCTCCAGCCTCAGGAGGCGTTTGTCGCCTCGATGACCTGGGCCGAGAGGGCGTCGAGCAAGGCGTTTCCGGGAGATGTGGAGCTGGTCAGCGTGGTCTGCGAGGGTGGAGGCATCGGCGACGGCGTCCTGTCCGACACGGCCCAGTGGCCACCGGACCTGCGAGCCCAGGGCGTGCCCATGGTTCGGCTGGCTTCGTCCCACTTCACGCCGATCCGCTCGAGTGGCGGCATCACTCTGATCACCGAGCTCGCGACGACGTCTTCGCCTCGCTGGACTCAGGAAGAGGTCGAGGCGGCGCTGGCGCAGGAGTGGGTGTCGATGCCAACGCTGTAGCCCGAAGACCCGACCATCATGGCCCTCGAGCCGGCGCTTCCAAGCGAGCGAGCTTGGTGCGAACGCGGCTCGCAGCCCCGTCGAGTGCGAGCCGGGTGTACTCCGTGCAGGCCAGCTCCCAAGCCTCGCGAGCGGCGGCCACACCCAGCGCGATCCGCGCCCGCTCTCCGGCGAGCTCCAGCACCTCGGCGACCTGGACGCCACCGATCCCGGCCCGCACGAGCGCCCCCCGGACGACGGGAAGACGGCGCCGCCAGGCCAGGTGATCCTCGGCCTCGCACGCCAACATCGCCACCTGGGCGATCCCGGACATGAGGTCGCCGTGTCGCTGGGCGAGCCGCATCCCGGCCTCGATCAGGGCCTGCGCCTCCCCCCAGCGTCGGCGCATCATGCGCACGAGCCCGAGGTTCAGCTGCACCACGGAGCGGTCGACCGGCGTGCCCAGGGGCTCGAATACCCTGGCAGCCGCCGCCAGCCCGGCCTCGGCGCTGTCGAGGTCGCCACGGAGGCGAGCGGTCTCTGCCAGGTCGTTGAGGACCAGCCCGATGTTGTATGGATCTCCGATCTTCCGAAAGATGGCGAGGGCGGCGCGTTGATCGCTCTCGGCACGCTCGAGGTCGCCCAGGAGTCCAGCGGCCTGGCCAAGCCCCACCTTGCTCATCCCCTGGCCGCGAAGGTATCCGGCCCGCTCGTGGCTGGAGAGTGCACGCAGGAACGTCGACCGAGCGGCCTCCAGCTGGCGCAACCTCAGCTGGGCCTTGCCCACAACATCCAACACGATCGCGTGGTCCGACAGGCGACCCCACTCGAGGAAGCGGGAGGCGCTCTGCTCGCCGTCGTGTACCACCCGTTCGAACTCCCCGGCGATGTAGTCCAGCCACTGCAGCCGCTGGTTGACGACCTCGCGCCCGAGTCGATCACCGCGCTCGCTGTGGATGGCGTGGGCACTCCGGTACAGCTTCCGCGACTCCTCGGGACGACCGCTGCGCTCGCTGTGGAACGCCTCGGCACACAAGATCTCCGCCGCTCGCTGCTCATCGGCGAGCTCCCGCGCTCGGGCGATGTGGCCCAGAGCGTGGTCGAACTGACCCTGGGAGGTGCGGGCATGGGCGGCAAAGAGCAGGAGATCCGTCGCGAGTTTCGGATCGGCGGGCAGACCGGCGGCGATGGGCTGCTCGAGGACGGTGACGATGGCAAACAGCGGCGCCCCCCGCCACCACATGAGCTCCCGCAGGCAGATCGCCGCCCGCGCGCCGAGCTCCGGTCTGTGAGCCATCAGCCGGTGCACCTCGTGCAGGTTGTCCTCCTCGGCCCCGAGTACGGAGAGTCCAGTGGCGCTCTTCGAGGTGCCCAGCTGTGCGGCCGCAGCCTCTCCGATCTCCAGCACCCAGCTGGCATACCTCTCCCGCGCTCGGTCGACGGCTCCCCCTTCGGCGAGGGCGGCGTACTCGCGCACGTTCTCGGAGCAGCACAGCCGGTCGCCTCGCCTTCGCAGCAGCGATCGATCGCGCAGGGTGGCGAGCAGATCGAGGGGTACAGCCGAGACCTGGAGGACCGCTTCGGCGGCGTCGGGCGTGAACCCACCGGCGAAGACCGACACCTGGGCCAGGGCCTGCCGCTCGTCCGGCGCCAGCGCAGACCAGGAGTCGTCCAGGGTCGCCTTCAGGGAGCGGCGACCATCCCGGTGATCCACGAGGAGGTCGAAGCGGTGCTCGAGCCGATTCGCGAGCTCTTCCACCGACAACACGCGGGTCCGCTCGGCTGCGAGCTCGATGGCCAGCGGCAGACCTCCCAGGCGGCGCACCAAGTCTCGCACCTGGGTCTCCGGTGCCTCTTCCCGATGGCCGAGGGCGCTCGTTCGCGCCGAAAACAGGCTTGTCGCCTCGTCATCTGCGAGGGGGGCGACCTCGATGCGCAGCTCGCCCCGGAGCCCGAGCGGCTCTCGAGAGGTCACCAGGAAGCGCACCTCGGAGGCCCGCGCCATCCACCCCGAAATGGCCTCCCGAGCGAGATGCAGCGCCCTGCTGACGTCGTCGAGGATGAGTAGGTGACCCTCGCGCTCGCAGAGTCCTCGCCCGATGGCCTCGACCGCTGACTCGGCCGACGCCGACGCCGGGAGCGCCATGCCCAAGGTGCTCGCCATGGCCGCACAGAGCCCCGCCGCGTCGCGCACCTCGGTCAGCGAGCACAGCCACGCCCTGCGGCGCTGGAGCCCGAAGTGGACCGCGAGGCGGGTCTTTCCGATCCCGCCGATCCCCGTCAGAGTGACCAGCGGCGCCGACCCTAGGGCCGACTCGATGGCGCGGAGCTCGGCGGCCCGCCCGACGAAGAGATCCCGCTCAGGTTCCAGGTTGGAGCTCGGGATCGGCTCGAGGTGGGGAAGCCCGATCGAGGGACTCTCGGCGAGCTGGTACAGGCAAACCGGGGTCACCTGGTCGGTCAAGAGGAACTCGCCGACCTCGACGCAGACGCTGGCCGGCAGCTGCTCCCAGACCACCTGGGTGACGACCACCTGTCCGGGACGCGCCACCTGAGCGAGCACCGATGGCACCCGCAGCGCATCGCCAAACCAACACAGGCGGCCGGTGAACCGCTCCGGGCCGCGGAACAGCTCTCCCCGATGGATGGCCACCGACAGGTTCGCCCCGCCCGCCACCACCTCCCGAGCCCACGCCACCGCCGGCTGGACCGCCTCGAAGCGCAGGGCAACGGAGGTCGGACTGGTGTGCAAGACCGCGTCGCGCCTCAGGCAGACCGCCAGGAACTCCCGATCCCCGCGGCTCGCCGCCGAGTGCTCCACCACCGCCACCGTGACCTGGGCGGCCTCGACTGCGGTCTGTGGCGTCCGCACGTACAGATAGCCCTCGTTCAAGCTGGTGTGCAGATGATCGGGCTCGCGATGGTCCCGCTCGATCTTCTTGCGTAGCCGGTACACGTTGGTGTCCACCGTTCGCGAGACCACCTTCGCGTTGTAGCCCCAGACCTCGAGCAGCAGCTGCTGGCGAGTGATGATGCGTCCGTGGTTGGCGTGCAGATAGGCCAACAACCGCGCCTCGGTCGGAGAGAGGCAGTGGAGGGTCCCGTCGATCCGGATGACCGACCGCGCCTCCAGCTCGACCCGGCAAGCCAGGAGCTCGAGCACAGCTGAATCGGCATCATCGGTCGACACAGCCACATCCTGTCACACGGAGGACGCCGGCAATCCGTCGATGGCGTGGCCTGCCGCGACTGTCACACGCTGTGACACCGCGGCAGCCCGGCACGGCCCTATCTTGGTCTCGAGAGGTGGCTCTTCGGGGGCGCCCCGTACAGCGAGGCTGGGATGCCCGGACAAAGCTACACAACGCCCGAGATCGACAAACCAACCCCCCGGTTTGTGCACGGGAACTCGGAGGTAGAGGACTCGGGCTTCGCCGACGAGGACCTGCTCGGGAACCAGGCCAAGCTGGCCTCGCTGAAATCCGGGGGCCACGCAGACGATCCAGCCCCCGAAGAGACCGCCAATCCAGAGGACGAGGCCCTCGATCGCCTGCTCGAGGCCCTGGCAGCGGGAGGGCTCGATCCGGCCGATCCGCCTGAAGATTTAGTCGAAGCGCTGATCTCGACCTTTCCGGCCAAGCGTTTCGCCACGGCCTCGATCATGGACATGGGAGAGCTCGCTGGCGGCACTGGCATCGCGCCGGAGCTGGCGGCACTCGTCGACCTGCTCGCCGCGGAGGGCCGAGGGGACCAAGCGCTGCGTGTGGCCTTCTACGCCTCGTTTCCGGAGATGATCGGGCGCGAGATCCCCGACTGGGTGTGGCGCTGTGGAGCGGGAGCCGCGACCGACGAGCTCTACGAGGTGGGCGGCTTCCAGTCGTTCGACAGCCACACCGACGACTCGAACACCGGGCTGCTGGTCGAGCAAGCCGAGCGGATCCGCTACCTGGCCTCGCCCGAGCTCGCGGCAGAGCACCACGGCATGCGCTGCAACGAGGGCGGGCAGCGCTTCGACACTGAGGGCGGCTTCCTCGGGAGGGCCGGTGCCGAGGCCGGCGAGGGGGAAGAGGGGCGAATCGGCGAGACCGGGATGCGCTCGGGCTACATCCGCCAGCGCGATCTGCAGGACGACACCGGGCCACTGGTGGCGATGGCGCAGGAGTACATGGACTACACCAGCTGGCAGTATGCCCTCTCCCAGGCTGACTTTCGAGCGGGAGATCCGCCGGTACTACACGAGCTCTACCGGCGCCTCGCCGCGCGCTTCCCCCGTCAGAGCGACGCCGGCAGGGGCCTGTGGATGCGAGCCGCCCAGCAGTCCGCGAGTCTGGTTCGGACCGCCACGCTCGGAGAGATCGAGATCGCTGCCCGGGTTCGCGCGTCGCTGCGCGGCCCCTTCGAAACCGCCACTGGGTGTTTTTCCCGTGCAGGCGACGAGGCACTGCTCGGCGCGCTGGTAGACGTGGCGGCTCGGCGCGCGATCCAGACCGGAGCGCCCGACCCCCAAGGAGTCCCCTCCCGTCCCGAGGACGCGTTGGCCTGGCTCGAGGCGCTGATCGCCGCGGCATGGTCGGACCTCCAGAGCATGGCCTCTTCTCCCCTGGATCTCGCCAGCCAGGTGTGGACGACGGCCCTGGCCCTCACCGGGCACATCGACCCCCAGATGTTTGGAGAAGGCGCCTACGCCAACGTCCTCCAGGGCATGGGATCGCTGCAGCTGATCGGCCTAGAGTGCTGGCACCTCGGCCTCGACCCCAACCGCCTGGCCTACGACCTCGGCATCCTCATGCGCGCCCATCAGCTCGCGCTGGCCAACCCAGACACCGGGGATCGAGGCTTGCCCCTGGAGAGCGCCGACCTGCCGGGATTCGACCTCGAAGCCGGACGCGCCGCCCTGGCCCTGGCGCCGGAAGACCTGGTCGATGTGGTGGGCACGCTGTCGTGGATCCAGGCCTTTATTGCGTTGATCCAGCTCTATCGCGAGGCCGGCGACACCTGGTCTCCGTGGTGGTCGAGGGCGTGGGTGGGCGCGTTCATCCAGTGTCGCTTCGGCGGTGTCGACGCCCTACCTCCGGCGAGGGATCTGCTGGTGGTCAGCGCTGCGGAGCTCCCCCTCGAGCTGGTCGATCGCGCCGTGCTCCCCGACGAAATCGACGTCGACGGGACTCCCGCAGAGCAGCTCCTCGCCCGCGCCCCCATCCTCGTCCTCGTGCTGGAGCACCTCCTGGATTCCGGGCATGTCGATCGCGTGCACGAGATGATGCTGCGCCTGCTGTGGCAGGACGCCGACCTGTTCGGCCTGAGCGACGAAGAGGTCTCCTGGAGTGGAGAGCCGGAAGAAGCGACCTTCGAGGCCCTCGCCACCTCGGCCATGGCGCGGGGAGAGCAGCTCGCCGACGAGCGCAGCCGGGAGACCCACACCTACAGCGAGGACCCGGAGCGCTGGGGCTACACCTGGGAGGAGGAGGGCGTTCCCCTTGCCTTCGAACTGCAGCGGAATCTGCTGTTTCAGGGCTTTCTACGCGGTGGACTGCCGACCGAGGCGGCCATGGAGCGGGTCGAGACCATCGTCGAAACCCACGGGAACAGGCGCCACGCCGACCTCGACGAGGAGACGACGCGCCGCTACCTCGAATCGCCGCTGGTCGCCGACGAGGAAGAGCTCCAGGCCTGGGCCGACGCGCCCGATCGACCTGGCGGCAGCCTCGACCAGGGCTCGGTCACCAACTACCTCGACGCGATGTGCCCCGGTGCGAGCGAGTTCCTCGCTCCGGGTGGCCCGGTGTGGCAATGCTACGCCGACTACAAGCGCTTCAACCCCGCTCTGATGGTGCGCCTCCTGGAGAGGGCATACGAGACGCCGCCCACAATCCCAGAGATCGCCGCGCTGGCCGAAGAGATCCGCGAGGCCGACGGGGAACAGGCCCTGTTCGAGGACACGGGGCCGGTGAACTTCTACATGCTCGAGCGCATGGACACGGTGATGAACGCCCGAGAACCGGAGGACGCCGTCGCCCAGCTCCGCCACCGACTAGCCGAGGACGAACTCAGGGAGTCCCGAGAATACGGAATGCGGGGCAGCCGGGAGCACGTCGAGGCCGATGTCCAGGAGACCTGGCAGAATAGCCGCGTCGCCCCTCGACAGTACGGAGCCGATGAACTCTCCACCGCCGAGGTCAGCGACGAGCGGCGGCGGATGCTCGAGTCGATGGCGGTGCTGCGCTCGGTGGAGCGGGCGTCGGGCCGAGGCGGCTTCGAGGCCACCGGCGACACGCTGGCCTGGATGATGGGGCTCACCGACGAGCGCGTGGCGACGACCTGGCGGATGGACGATCTGTCCGAGGCCGCTCCAGAGGAGGGCGGCGGAGCAATCGATGCCGCCGAAGCCGCGTTGGACGGTTTTGAAGGCCACTTCGACGAGCTGCCACTGGAGGTACTCCTGCTGGTCAGCAACCGCGGCGGGCGGTGGTCGGAGCTGCGGGCCCGCGTGCTCGCTATTGCCGCGACCGACCTGATGGATCGCATCCCCCGCTCCCCGAGACGACCGGTGATGCCGTCGAAGTTCCTGGAGCGGGCCGGCGCCTACCTGCCTCCGCAGCTGGTCGGTTTCCTGCCTCCGCACCTCGACGAGCTCGGGGAGTATCAGAGCTTCACCGCCGCTCTCGAGGGGGAGCAGGCGGTGGAGAGTGCCCATGCGAGCACCGATCTCGAGGTCGGCGATCCCGGCGGAATGGCGGTGCTGGAGTACGCCCTCGGGCTCGCCCGACGAGACACCTACGCCGCCGGTGCCCACCTGATCCGTTTTCTCGGCAACCAGGCCTCTGGGGCTCGCGCGGCGCTGGCCTTTGCGGTCGGGGTGAGCCGATCCGAGACCTGGCCCCAGAACCACCCCGACGAAAACCCAGAGTCCGAGCTGGATGCGGCGCGGATCTACCTCGATCGAGAGGAGGAGAAACGCACTGACATGTCGCCTCGCGAGTCGCTGAACAGTGATCACGAGGACGTAGAGATGGCGCTCACGAGCACTCGCCTCCGGGCCGCCACCGATGGCGCGCTCCCGGAAGGTGTGGTGTCGGCGCTCCGGAATGTCTCGGTGCTCCGCGCCTCCTCGGTGGGAGGGAGCGACGCGCTCTGGACCGCCCTCGAAGCCCTGCAGGCCGCCATGGTGGCCAACGACATAGACGCCGACGAGGTGGATCGAGACGAGAGAGTCTGGGACGAAGCCGACGATCTGCTCGAGGATCTCGACGACCACATCCTTGACGCCTACGAAGCCCAGGCCGATGCGCCCTATGTCCACTCTCCCTACGGGAACCCGGCCGGTCATCGCCTCATGTGCGCTCGGGCCAACAGGCGCGCCCGTAGCCTACGCGCACTGCACTCGCTGGGCGACGAGCTAGAAGACGTGGTGTCGGTGCCCTATGGCAGGGACAACCTCCGTCCCCACCCGCTGCCCGCCATCTTCTTCCCCGAGCGCGAGCCCCGCCAGCAGGAGCCCGAAAACTGGCACGACGAAGGCATGCCCCTGCGTCTGTATTGGTGGAGGGAGGGGGACACCTGGCATCTGCGGGATCTCACCAACCCCGACAACACCTTCGACGACACCTGCGATGTGGAGCCACGAGACGGCGACATCCTGCCGCGACGCATCTACGAAGAGCTCGACTACGTCCGTCACTTCCCGGCGGGATACGTACGGATCCGCCATCCCGACGGGACCGACCACGGCCAGCGAACCTCCGGCGACAAGACCCTGGTCGACTACCTCGGAGACGTGGCGCTGTACACCGGCATGGCCGCGCTCGCCGTCGCCACCATGGGCTCTTCCATGCCGCTGACCGTCGCCATCGTCGGGGGTCTCGCAGCCACCGCCGGCGCTGCCCACGCCACTGCGGACCTGATCGAGCGCGGCTCCCACGGCAACCTCGACGGCGGCACCATCGTCCTCGATGTCGCCCAGATCGTCGCCTCGCTGGCGGCGATGCGAGCGCTACAGGTGGGCACCATGGGTCGAACGGCGAGCGCGGTCGAGACCATGGGAACCCGCGGGCTCGCCGCCAGCTCGGGTCGAGTCGCCGGCCGAGAGGGGTGGAAGCTCCTTCGGATCGGGCTGTCCATCGGCTCCGACCTCACCACGTTGCTGGTCACCGGCGCCATCATCTCCGATCAGCTCGAGGAGATCGATCGCTCCAACATGACACCGGGACAGAAGCAGGCCGCGCGCTCGGCCCTGCTGCGTCAGGCCGCCATCACCGGCATGATGACTGTCATCAGCGTGCGCTCCGACATGGCCGATCTGGTCTCGACGGGCCGAGCGAGAATGAGCCTCGATCCCCAAGGACGCGTAGTCGTCGAGGATCCGGCAGGTCGCCCCTACGACTTCGAGGCGAACGCCCAACGCCCATTCGACCGCTCGTCTCTCACCCAAGGCGAGTTCCCGACTGGCCGCCCGCGCCGTCGCACCAACCCGGCCGAGTCAGACGCGCACCCCGACGCCGCACCGGGCACCCGACGCCCGACCGAAAATGCACCCGCCGACGCAGGACTCGAGGCGCGGGTGCGGGAGGACTACAGTGAGAGGCTCCGTCGTTCCAGGGGACTCGACGACGAGTGGTCCCAGCGGTGGATGCAGCGCCACCAGCACCTGCGAGATCAGGCCGTGGACGGAAACGTCGAGCCGCTGCGAAGGGCCGTCGCCGCCAACGAGATCCCCGGTGTGCCGTCCGATGTTCAGATCTCCACAGACGCCCCGACAAGCCTGAACACGCAGCCGCGGGTCCTGAACAGCGAAGACCTCGCCTTCCACGTCGATGCGCTCATGCAGCTGTACTACACGCCTCGGGGCCGGCAGACCTTGCTCGACATGCAGACCCAGTCCATCACCGGGATCTGTGTGGCCCACCTCGACCTCGGCGGGCAGACCTTCTTCAGCCCCACCCGTGGAAATCAGCCGGGTCGCATCAACGTCGACGCCGGAGTCCAGACCGTGATCGGCCGGGCACGGGGCCTCGTGCACGAGACCTCTCACGCCATGGAGGCCTGGCAGGCCCCGAAGCCTCGCGACTGCACCGTCGACGAGTTCGTCAACTGGCACATCGGCGGCGAGACGCGATCCGTTGCTGCGGAGTTCGACTACCTGGTGGAGCTCGGCTACTCGTCGCGAAGCATCTCCCAGACTACCGGCCGTAACCCCGCTATCGTCGACCAGTACTTCCGGACCTACTACCGCGTGCTCGACGACGTCATCGCTCATCCCGACGTCTTCCTGCGACAGCAGGCCGCTCGCACCGAGGCCGCCGCCTCCCTGGAGTCCTGGCAGCGCGCTCGCGTCCCCTCCACCTCGACCTCGCCGGACGGTGGGGCCTTCCGAGAGGGCGCCCCGCGCAACTACCAAGACCACTACGAGGTCATGTACTACCGGAGCCGAAACGAGCCGTTGCCGGCCGAGCTTCAGTCCAGGCTTGCCGGCCCGGAACAGCCTCGTGGTCGTGCGCGGCAGTCTTCCCCCGACGCGACCTCTGAGACGGCCTCTCCCTCCGAAGCCAGCTTCGAGCCATCGAGCCCACACCTCGCGAGAGAGGCCCTCGAAGGCACAACCGACGCCGTGTCGATCCGCCGCGAGACAACGGACGAAGCCGCCACCGACGCACTCCTTGCCGGCCGCGCTCAGGGCGCCAGAACCCTGGACGAGGTGATGGCGACCCTTCCCCAGGGCAGCGGCGGCATGACACACGTGCGCGGCTCCGAGCTGCCCGAAGCCCTGGCGGACGTCTGGGTCTACCGCGGCATGAACAGCGCCGACGCCTCTGCCCAGTGCATCGACGAGGTCGGCGCGCTCGTGCCCGGCGGCACCGCCCAGGACTTCGCGGCCGCCACCTCCTCCACCAACAGCGCCACCAACCAGCTCGCCGGCTTCGAGTGGACCCTCGACCCGACCTATGCCATGAAGTGCGCCAACGGTGACGGATACCTGGCGGCGGTCCGGCTCGGCGATCTGTCCGACGGGGTCGCCATCGTCCGCCACCCCGGCAACAACGAGGGCGGAATCTGGCTCGTCGGTGAGGTACAACCTACGCGAATGCGCGATCTACGGGGCAATCCCGACGCCGACACCTATGAGCTCGGCGCCGCGAGAACCCCCGAACTCGACGCCGAGGGCCTGGCCCGACTGCGCGCTCGACTACGAGACGAAGAGGGCTGGGCAACCCCGACCGCAAGGACCCAGGACCTCGACGGATCTCCAGGTCTCGACGATGCCTCCTCCCTCTTCGACAGCCAGGCGTCCCTCACCCACACGGTCCTCACCGAGGCCCCTGACTTCTTCCGTAGCCAGTTCGAGAAGTCCATCGGGCGGCTCGATCCCGAGGTCGCCCCGTCCCGCCTCCAGGCCGCGTTGGATCGGCTGCGGGCGGGGGACGACGTGGGAGCCCTGAACGTCCTCAGAGCGGGTTGAGGCCGGGAACGCCCACGTAGACCTCGGGCTGGCGCCGGACGATGGTACTTTGCCTCGCCGGAGGTCTGTTGGGCCGGGGATATCGGTTTGCATCATTCACTTTCCTGGTCGACGAGGGGCGGCTGCTGCACGGGAACCGCTCGGTAGAGCTGCAGCCCAAGGTCTACGAATTGCTGTTGCTCCTGCTCTCCCGCCCAGGCGAGGTCTTCAGCCGAGATGACCTGTACTCGAGCCTCTGGCCGGACGTCTCCGTCAGCGACGACTCCCTGACACAGGCCATTCGCAGACTGCGTCGCGCCCTCGATGACGGGACCAAACCAGCGCGTTTCGTAGAGACCGTGCGGAGCCGCGGCTATCGGTTCGTCGCCGAGGTAGAGCCGATCGAAGCCGAGAAGCGCCCGACGCTCGATCTCACCCTGGTCGGGCGACGGGACCTGATGGCTCAGCTGCACGAAACTTTTGCCCTGGCTCGACTGGTGACGCTCTTTGGGTTTGGTGGCGTTGGAAAGAGCACCATCGCGCGTCACTTTGCCAGGACGTGGCCCACCGGTCTGGTCTCGACATGCGAGCTCGAGCCCGACGGGACGGGGTCTGGGAGCTCGGAGCAAGTGATCGCTGCCGTCGCCAACGCGCTCACCCTGGTCCTCGGCCAGGGACGGGACCGGGCTGCCCGGGTAGGGCGGGCGCTGTCTGCCAGAGGTCGGTATCTGCTCGTCCTCGATGGCTTCGAGACCCTGGTGGAGCACGGGCCGTTGCTGGCGGATTGGATGCTGCAGGCTCCTGAGCTGCGGATCCTGGTGACCTCGCGCGAGCGTCTTCGGCTGACCCAGGAACACGTGATCGCCGTGGGACCGCTCGAACAAGCTGATGCCCATACCTTGTTCGTCGCACGCGCCCACGCCCAACGCCAAGGATGCTGTGAGGGCGCCGAGGAAGACGTAGACCGCATCGTCGCGACCCTCGACCGACTCCCGTTGGCGCTGGAGCTGGCGGCTGCGCGAATGACGATGCTCTCCCCAGCGACGCTGTTGCAAAAGCTCGACGCCAGGCTCGGTCTGCTCACCGACGGTCCGCGCGATCTGCCTGCCCGCCAGCGGTCGCTTCGCGCGACGATCGCCTGGTCATGGCGGCTCATGGAGGTGTGGGAGGCCGAGGCGCTGACGCAGTGTACGGTGTTTCGAGGCGGGTTTACAGCCGATGCCGCCGAAGCGGTGCTGCTCCTGCGCTCGGGCGCGCCCGACGTGCTCTCGGTCGTCGGTGCGCTGGTGGACCAGTCCATGGTGCGCGCGATGCAGACGCCCGAGGGCATGCGGTTCCACCTCTTCGACACCGTCCGAGAGTACGCCATGGAGCAGCCATGTGCGCTACGCAGCCAGGTCGAGGCGCGACATGGGGCTTGGTACGCGCAGCTGGCGGCCGCCATGCTGGACCGCAGCGACGAGCCCGAGGTGGATGGCCGCCCCAGCGAGCTCGCCAACTTCATCTGTGCGGTGGAGCGTGGCAGCGTCGCCGCTGGAGACGCAGCGCAGCTCGCCCTGCTCCTGGCCGACCAGCGGCGCAACGACGCGCCACTCGCCCAGCTGTGTCACTGGGCGGAGCGAGCGATCGCCCTTGGTGAGCAAGTGAGCGAGGCGCTGCACAACGATGCGCTGATACGCCACAGCCAGCTCCTCCGGGACGCCGGCCGCAGTGACGAGGCTCTGGCCGTGGCCCATCGCGCCATGGACATGGCGACAGCGCGCTCGGATCGGCCACGGGAGGCCGAGGCTCTCAGCGCCCTGGGGTCGGTCGAGCGGGAGCTCGGGAACGTCGATGCCGCTCGAAGACACCTCGAGCGCGCTCGGGAGCTGTACCGGGCGACCGGGGATGTGCAGGGCGAGGTTCGAAGCCTGCTGAGGCTGGGGCTCGCAGCGGACCAGCGCGGGGGGGATGGCGGAGAACAGCACTACCGAACCGCACTTGCCATGCTCGACGGGGACGGCAACCCGTTCATGCGCGCCATGCTGCTCCTGAACCTGGGTCAGATCCTGGTCTCCAAGGGCAAGTACTCGGAGGCCGCCGCCAAGCTCGCCGCCGCCGCAGAAGCCAATGCGGGACGGCATACCCGCATCGAGGCGGCGATCAAGATGTTCATGGGTTTCCTCTGCCACAGGCAGCGGCAAGCCGAGAAGGCCGACGTACTCCTCGAGCAGGCACTGCAGATCAATCGCAGAACAGGCGAGCTGGGGCGACAGGCCATCGCAGAGCGGTATCTCGCCTGGTTCGCCCTGCACCGCGGGGACGTCGAGGCCGCGAACCGGGTCGCCCTGGCTTCCCTGGAGCACTCCGCCGGGAGCGCTCTCAGCGTTGCGGGCACACTGTTGGTGCTCGGCGCGGCGGCATTGGTGGAAGGATCCCTCGAAAGAGCGTGTCAAAACCTGCAGGAAGCGCTGACGATCTATGAGGAACTCCGCCGCGCGAAGAGCAGGATCGAGGTCCTCGGCTGGCTGTCTGCAGCGTCGGCTCTGCAGGGTAATCCCGACGCGGAGGCCAAGCTCGCGGAGGCGCGCGATCTGGACGACGGAAAGAACGCATACTTCCTGGCTATCTGCGCGGATTTTGCTTCCCTGAGGGCAGCCCGGGAGGCGTGGCAAAGTGGAGATCTCACCGCCCATCGCAGGCATCTGATGACGACCCGAGGCAGGCTGGGCGAAGAGCTGCAGACCGAGCTCGCTCCCCTGCAACACGCGTTCACGAACGCCTGGAGGCGCATCGATGCGCTCGCATGACCGCCAGACGCTGCCCTGGTGAAGACAGAGAGGCTCATCTCGCGAGGGTCTCGCAGAGGGCCTCCGCATGCTTGCGCGCAACGATATTGCCGCCTTCGAGGGGCGGATGGTAGGCGTAGCACAGGTGCTCTCCGAAGGTGCGGGGCTCGCCCATGTGTCTGTTGAGGCGACCGGCCTGGACCAGACAGGGCTGCATGGACGGAGGCAAAAAAGGCTCTATGAGCCGCCGTGGTTGCCGAAACAGGGACTGGATCTGCTCCGCCGGGCCTAGGCGAAGCGGATGCATCGCGACGCACACCTGGTTGTCGCACACCATCTGCACCAGCTGTCCACAGGCCGCTTCCGCCCGGCCCACCTCGGCGAGGAAGCCGTCGCGCCACTTGCGGACCTCAGCATCGCTCAGGGGCGGCGGGTCGTCTGGATGAGGGCGACGTACGCCGTCTCTCTTCGTTCCCGGCTCCCAGTCATCGGGCCACTCCCCCTGCGGGGACAACTCGCCGCCGACCTGACGAGGCGCTGCATCGACGATCCGCGCCCGGTGAGGAGGCGCCGCGTCGGTGTTCATTCGGAAGCTCGTGTCCAGGGCCAGCAGTCCAGCGCAGCCCAACACGATCAGCGACAACACCAACGCAATGCGGCGAGAGAGGCCCATTTCGGGGCGTCGGAACAAGGATTGGCGCATCGGAATACTCTCCGGTCTCCAACTCCTATCACTACAGTCACGCTATATGCTGGAGCCCAGCCGAGGCTCAGCACCGATCGATGACCCCTACCTGCGCAAAGAGAACTCTGGAAGTCGTCGTGCTGACCGCCATGATTGCATGCGCAAAACCGCACAAAGCCCAGAGTGTCGACCTCCCCGTCGATGCCGTCCCGACCCCGATGCCCCCCGCTCCCGTCGATCTCGAGAGCCTCGCCAAGAAAGCCGTGATGCTCCACAGCGGTCACCTCACCTACTGCTACGAGCTCCGTCTGAAGGTCGTTCCAAACCTCGAGGGTCGCGTCGAGATGGCCTGGTCATTGACCCAGGGCCAGGTGAGCGACGTGCGCGCCATCGCCAACACCACCGGCGACTCCGAGCTCGCCACCTGTCTGGCGCAGCGGATCGAGAAGTGGGACTTTGATCCGTCGGCCTCCGGCGACCTCAGCTGGCCGTTCGTCTTCCGCCGCAAACACTGATCGTCGGCTGAAGTAGCAGAGTCGAGGGGACGCTGTTGCGGCGCTCCCGGCCACGATCCGTTATATGGGTGGGCACCCACCCATATAAGAGTACATCATGAAGATAGACAGTCACAAGGTCAGAATCGACGAACTGGACGTGCACTACCTGGAGTGCGGATCGGGACCGCCGGTCCTCTTGTTGCACGGCTGGCCCACCAGCGCGCAGCTATGGCGACATGTGCTTCCCGCCATCGGCGCGCACCGACGCGCGATCGCAATCGACCTCCCCGGCTATGGGGCGTCCAGCAAACCCTTGGACGCTTCCTACAGCTTTCGCTTCTACGATCGGGTGATCACCGGGTTCCTGGATAGTCGAGGCATCGACACCGTCGGCCTGGTGGTCCACGATCTCGGCGGCCCGCTCGGTCTGCACTGGGCGATGGAGAACCGCGAGCGCGTGACGGATCTGACCCTGATGAATACCGTGGTGTTCCCGGAGATGTCGTGGGCGGTGAAGGTCTTCCTCGCCGCGTCGATGACCCCGGGAGTGCGCGCCCTCATGAGCAGTCCGTGGGCACTCAAGGAGATCATGCGCTTCGGAGTCCAGGACAAAACCCGCATCACGCCGCAGGTCGCCGGAATCTATCAGGCGCCCTTCGAGTCCACTGTGTCGAGAAAAGCGCTGATCAAAGCCCTGCAGGGCCTGCATCCCGGCGGGTTCGCAGCCATCGCCGAGGGGCTGGCCAAATTCGACAAGCCGGTGCGGGTGATCTATGGCGAGCGAGATCGCCTCCTGCCCGACGTGGCCGACACCATGGCCAGAGTGAAGCGGCTCTTGCCTCAGACCGAGCTCACCGCAATCCCGGACTGCGGACACTTCCTCCAGGAGGATCGGCCCGAAGAGGTCGCCGAGCTCCTGGCCGAGTTTCTGGCGGCCTGATGGCGCGCATCAGCAAGGAGGCCCGCGTGCAGGTTCGCCTGCGCCTCCTTGCCAGCGCTGCACAGCACTTCGCAGAGCACGGCTTCAAAGGGGCGAACATCAATCAGATCTCCGTGGATGCGGGGTTCGCCAAGGGCACTGTCTACAACTACTTCTCCTCCAAAGAGGAGCTCTTCTCGGCCATTCTCGCCGTCGGAACCGAGGAGACCGTTCGCAGGTATCGCGCGCGAGATCTACCGGACAACCTGCGGGATCACCTGCAAGCCATCGTCGAAGAGGACGTCGCCCTGGTCCTGGAACAGGAGGCGATGGCGAAGGTCTTCGTGCGCGAGCTGCTCTCGAGTTCGCCGACGACCCGAGAGCTCGTGCACGCGGGCATCGCACCCCTGGTGGTGCTGGTCGTCGAGCTCCTCGAGGGCTCACAGTCCCGCGGCGAGTTGCGTCAGGACCGGTCTGCAACGGAACTATCAACGGCGTTCTTGGGAATGATCACCATGGCCTATGTGCAGAACTGGTCCTCCGATGGGCGGCGGCCCACCTGGGAGGAGCTGCCAGCGTTTGTGGTGTCGATGTTCCTCGACGGAGCTCTCGCCTAGCTGGGACCCGCCGGGACACCTGGGACGTGTCGGATCCCGCAGGAAGAGACAGGCGCCGGCTGATCCGGTCGCGCCGAACTCTGCAAACAGGAGCCCTCATGTGCACTTTTCTCGGCATCGCCTCTCCAGTCGAACTCAACGACAACAACATGCGCGAGGTGTTGCTGCCATGAGTATCCGCACAATCGCACTGTTCACCGTGGGCCTGCCCTTGATCTGTGGGTGCCGATTCACAGAGTTCGACGGGGTGATCGCCTCGGTGAACGAGACATTGACGATGCCGGCCGAGCACGTGCTCACCGTGACGGACGACCTCAGTCGCCTCGTAGTGTTCGATCGGAGAACCCCCGACGGGCAGATTGCCTATTCCCTCGAGGTCTATGACACCGACACTGGCGTGCAGCTCGACACATATACCGGCCTGACCGGGACCTGGGGGGTCGTTGCGGTCTCGGCGGATCCGGTGCACACCGATGAGTTCTGGACCTTGCACCTGAATGGATACCGGTTCCGCTGGTCGACCGACCTCCAGATCCAGGACACGGAAGTACCGATACCCCCCATGGACGCCGACTTCATCTCCCGTGACTACATCGACATGGAGATCGCCAGCGACGGCACGGTCTTCATCACGACCGTCGACCGGACAGTGGGTGGGGCGGGCACTGGCTGGCTGTACCGCGACGACGGTGGAGGCTGGGATCGCGTCAACGACATCGGCGGTGGCGAGACAATCTACAAGGACAGCACAGTGAGCTTTGACGAGGCCAATGGCGAGGCCGTGCTCCTCCACGGCGAGAGCTTGTACCGATACCGGGCGGACCTGACCCTCGACCGGGTCACCCCGCTTCCCCATCTGGCCAGCGGCTACTATGCGGACCTGGACACCTACGGGGGGCGCACGGTCCTGGCTTCGATCGCGAACAACGGCGGATACGGACAGCTGCACCTGGCCGACAATGTCACCGGTGCCATCGAAGATACCTTCGACGTGAACCGGCCCGAGGCTGTCGCCCTGGAGACCAGCTCATTCGACCCATCGGGCACCATGCTCTACGGCTGGTACGTGGGCACCTCGTCCGACCTCAAATACAAAGCCGAGCGCTACCAGATCATGAATTGACGACGCACCGTCGGAACGCTGTTTCGACGGTGCTTGTGCAGAAGCGGCCACCGCCGCTTCTGCCCAGTGGCATCAGGGTTTGAACTCATCAGGGTTTGAACTCAAAGTAGCGATTGTCGGTCTCGGAGGTCTCGTCCACGATGAAGTCATCGGTGTCGACGATTGCGATCCACCAGCCGTTGGCCACTGCCGGCATGGTGTAGAACTCGAGCTCGACTTCGGTCTCTGCAGGGATGGTGCTGATGCATTGGTAGAGGTCAGACCAGTCACCGAGATCCGGCATAGGCAACACCCAGTCCTTGAACACGTCGACGCAGATCACTCCGATGGCGTCATCGGTGCCTGTGTTCTCGACAGCGACGGTGACTCTTATGGAGCCCCACCACGCTGGCGCGGTTGTGATGTCGTTGATGGTGAGGTTGACGTCGTCCGCTGCGGCCGCGGGCATCGCGAGGGTAGAAAGCATCAGAAACTGGAGCATTTTTAGAGAAGCTCCCAATAGAGGTTGTCGTCTTCGTCGGACTCGATGATGAAGTCGTCGGTGTCCACGATGGCTACCCACAGATCGTGGACCAAAGGCGCGGGAGTGTAGAACGTGAATTCCTTGGTTTCCAGGGAGTTGATGACGCTGATGCAACTGTAGATGGGCGACTGGTCGTCGACCCGAGGCCAGAAGAATGCGTCCTTGAAAACATCGACGCAGATGGGTCCGATAGCGTCGCCGCTGTCCGTGTTCGTGACCTCGACAGTGACCTTCACGATGTTCCACCAGGCAGGCACGACGTCGATGTTGTCGATGGTGAGGTTGACGTCGGCCGCGACCGCAGCGGAAGGCATGACGAGGGCACTGAGCAATAAGAATCGCAACATTCGTTCTCCAGGGTTCGGTACGCCAGATTGGCGCTGCAGAACGAATACACTGCCGGTCGTGTCTCAATTGTCCCGGCGCGTCCCACATCTTTGCGCGGTGGCCGAGTTCCTCCCCGACGGGACGAGGATTGGGACTCGCTGGGACACCTGGGACACGCCCAGAGTCCTACACAAAGAAGCCACCGGGATGCTCCCAGTGCGCGACCAACTCCGACCGAGGTCACTATGACGATGCTCTCCTTTGCAGCTGCCTTTCTCCTCACTCCCCAGAGCATTGCCGCCACCGGCGACTGCGATCTGGAGATCGACGGTTTGTACGTCCTCAGCGCGACGGCCAACACGGCAAACGTCAAGGTGAAGGTGAAGAACAAAGGTAGTACGTACTGCAACGGCGCCTGGCTCGACGCCTATGACGACGTGTACTACCTGGCAATGGCGGCGTACGGTGAGCAGTACGTGTATGTGCCGGCGCTCCCGGGCGGCTACCACGTCGACGTGGAGCTCACCCTCGACGAGAACGTGGACTGGACATTGGTGCTCGACATCGACGACCAGGCCGGTCAGACGACCCGGCTGAACGACTACGGCGTGGTCGACATCTCCGACATGCTCTCCTGCCCCGACATCTATTGCTACGAGGTCTATCCCCCCGAATGCCTCCCACCGGTTCTCGTGGAGGAGGCCCGCAGAAACAACATCGCAATCGACGAAGATGGCTGCTACGACCCCGCCCAGCAATGCCTTGTCTACGACCCGTGCTCATAGGGTCATATCTAGGGATTCTCGTGGCCCACCACGAGGCGAATGTCGCGCACGACCGAATCTAGAAGCTCGTGCTGATACGTCACCTCTCCGCCGTACCAAGAGAGCTGCATCTCTTCCTTGAGCGAGCCGGCGTTGCAGTCGTTGCTCATCAAGGTCACGTCGGTGATGTCGAACAGGTTCACACCCTGCAGCACGTTGGCCGGAACAGCACCCCCGCCATTGAGGGGCGCGGCGGGCAGCTCGTAGGGATTGGCTGGGTCGGTGACGTCGAGCGCGGTGACGGTGACTAGCGATCCCTGGTTCCAGACATCTCGGATCAGGTCGAGGTAACAACCAGTGCCCTGGGGCCAGCCATTGTTGTTGATTGTCATAGTGGCCCAGCCAAAGGCGACATCGAACTGGTAGCCCACCATGTCGTAGTCGAACATCAGGTAGACCCGGACATCTGGGTCCTGCAGCACATCCAGGGGAACCGCTGTGTGAGACAGCAGGCCGACGTCGATCCCAATCCCAAGGGGGTATTGCAGCTGCTCGAACAGCGCCGAGTGCTCGTAGTCGATGACCACACTGTAGTCCGAGGTACTGGAGGTGGTGTCGGTATCGGCATCGGCATCGGTGTCGGTGTCGGTGTCGGTATCGGTGTCGGCATCACCATCAGTCAGGGGGTCTGTGTCCGTGACCCCCTTGTTTCCGCACGCCAGGAGGAAGAGAAGTAGACATCGCATGCGCTCATTCTAGCGTCGAACGCCATCATGAAACCGATCAAGATTCGATCAGATCAGTTCCTCCTCGGCCAGCCGTTGGTATTCCGAGGACTCGGAGGTGTGATGCGGTTTCGCCATTGTTTGTTGTTCCTCGCCCTGGGCTGCACCGGCTCCGAGGGCGACGAGGACAGCATCGCCACCGAGGACTCCGACGCCGACGCTGATGCGGACTCCGACACGGATGCAGACACCGACGCGGATACGGATGCAGACGCCGACGCGGATACGGATGCAGACACCGACGCGGATACGGATGCAGACACTGACGCGGATACGGATGCAGACGCCGATACGGATGCAGACGCCGACGCGGATACAGACGCGGACACAGACACGGACGCGGACGCAGACACCGATACGGATGCAGATACCGATGCAGACGCCGACGCCGACGCCGACGCCGATACGGATGCAGACACCGATACGGATACGGATACGGATGCAGACACCGACACCGATACTGCTGACACAGGAGCGCCCGTCGGAGCCCCGACCGCCCACGAGATGAGCCTGCTCCTGGCGGACGTCTGGCCGCTGCCCTGGCCCCTCTCCGGAGTGAGCCCGACGGTCCACTACTTGACGACCGTGGACTACGTGATGCAGCCCGGAGATCACATCTACCTGCTGTGCGACTACTGGCTCGCCAACTATGATTTCGACCAGCAGTTCGACTTCCTTCTCTACCAGCTCAACCCCAACGGCTGCGTCATCGACCTACCCCAAGAACTGGAGCCAAACGAGCTGTTGAGCGTGCCCGTATACGACATCGCTGGCGTCCCGATACCGATGTCGCCGTATGGCGGATTCGGGGTCTACCCAGGCGATGTCGGCATCAACATGTGGGACATCACCGACATCCCCCTCGTCGACCCAGACTGCGGCTCCACACCTTGGGATAGCACCCAGTACCCAGCCGGACAGGGACCGTACACCATGGTGTGGCGCTACAACGGCTGGGCCGCTCAGGTTCGCGACTTCCAGCTCTATGTGGGACGGCCAGTCTACGGGCCCTGACCATCGATCGTCGCCGGACGCGGCTCGAGCACCTGGATGCGCTGGGTGAGGAAGACGGCCACCCAGATCGTCCCCGGAAATGGCCCTTCATCCCCCTGTACCGCTACATCCAGCGGCCAAACACCCATGCCAGTTGCCAGCGGCTGACCGACCTCAGCGGCAACGCCGGCGCCGGGAGCGGTGCCGCGGGGGATTCGCCAAAGCACTCCGCTGAAGCTCGCGACGAGCAGATCCCCCTTCATTGCGCCACCGAAGGTCGAGGCGCTGTACTCGGCCAGCCCGTTGGTGGAGGTGCCAAAGAACACCAAGGCGGCGGATTTGTCGGAGTGTCGCAGCGTTCGGCACTGCTTCCGGCTGGGATTGGCGTGCCCGCCAAAGGTCCCCTCGGACACCCGGTGCAGGGTATCCATGCTGGTCTCTCCTCCTTCAACCGGACGATCCGAACAGTCCTTCGGGGGCCCGCCCCAGGTGCGGTTGGGTCCGTTGTCGGTGACGTAGAGGTGTCCGTCGGACGCCAGCAGCAGGTCGTAGGGGTTGCGGAATCCACTGGCGTAGACCTCGACCGGACCCGGACCCTGGGTGGACACATCCCAGCCTCCCGGACCCAGACGAGACAGGTCGATGCGCAGGATTGCCGCCGATAATTCACTCTCCGGCAAGTACATGAAGCTGCTGGAGGGCGCGCCCATGTTCGTGTTCCCGCCTTGGGCGATGAACAGCTCGGTTCCTCGCTTCTGCAGACCGTGGGGCGCGTGGTCCTCGTTCGAGCGCGGAAGCCCGCGAACGAGGTCTTCGCGCCTCCACTGCCCCTCGGCACGAGTGAGGCGGGAGACGACTCCAGAGTGGTTGTCTATCTTTGGATCGGAGCTCCCCTTGTCCCCCACGCGCGGGTCGCTGGAGGTGGCGTAGATCACCGGAGAATCCGCAGTTCCCTCGACCAAGATGCCGGTGACCAGGCGGGTCGTCAGATCCGGCCTCGGCTTGCCGTCTCGGTCGTGGTTTTTGATCTGCTGGAGCGCCTCGATTCGCTCCGTAGCCGTGACGGCGTATCGACCCGGCCCATGCCGCACGATGGTGTAGGCAAACAGCGCCCCGTCCACGGTGGAGACATAGAGCCGATGATCAGGGCCAAACTGCAGCGAGGTGGGTTTGGCGACCTCGACCAATCGGCTGTGGAGGAACGCGATATCGGTGCCCGGGAGCTCGGCGACCTGTACGCCCGGGGTGACCGGTGCGGCGTGGGTGAGCTGGGCGCAGAGCAACAGAGCAAGCACGACCCCACTCTATTGGACCCCTGTTTCCGCCACCAGGTCGAGGCGAGTACGATGCTGGAGCCCAAGAGGTCCCCATGCGCGCACTTCCCCTGATTTTGTCTCTCTGTCTCCTCTCCTGTTCCTCGACCAAGGACGACACCGATCTCGTGGAGGCCGACACCGACACAGACACGGATACCGACACAGACACGGACACGGACACGGACTCCGACACGGACACAACCCCCGCAAACATCGACTCACCCCTGGCTATCAACCTCGCCTCGGTCACCTACTACTCCCGGCAGTGGACCTTCCTCGACCTGACCAAGCAAGGCAGCAGCTTCAACTACGCGGCCACCCCCACTGCCACCGACGCCGACGGCTGGGTCACTGCGGGAGACGCCGGGTTGTTCCTCAGCACCGGCTTGGACGGCCACTATCCCGGAGGACGCTACGTCGGTTTGTACAGTGGCGAAGCGGACTTCTACACCTTGGGCAACATCTGGGATGCCTGGGGAGCGCCGATGCCCAACGACGCCGTCCTGAACACCGGCGACTCGACGCCCGGACGCCTCGCCATCGACGTGAGCCCCAGCAACAGCGGGTTTGTGCTGTCCTACGAGAACATCAGCCCCGGCGATCCGGTCACCGACCTGCAGATCGTGCACGAAGACTACGAAGCGACCTTCGCCGCCGACATCTTCCATCCTCAGTTCATCGACAGCATCCGACCCTTCAGCACCCTGCGCTTCATGGACATGATGCGGACGAACGGGTCCGACCAGCAGGACTGGAGCGATCGGCCCCTGACCACCGACGCCTTCCAGGGCACCGGGAACGGGGTCGCCCTCGAGTACCTCATCGCACTGGCCAACGAGGTGCACGCAGATCCCTGGTTCACCCTCCCCCATCTCGCCACCGACGACTACGTCACCAACTTCGCCACCCTGGTCCGGGACAGCCTCGATCCCGACCTCCAAGTCTATGTGGAGTACTCCAACGAGGTCTGGAATGGGGGCTTCGAGCAGTACAACTACGCCGAGAGCAACGGAGAATCGGCTGGCCTCGGATCCGATCGCGACGCCGCAGATCGCTTCTATAGCCGGCGTTCCGTGCAGATCTTCGGCATCTTCGAGGACACCTTCTCCCAGACCGGCAGGACGGGTCTGGTCCGGGTAATCGCCTCCCAAAACAGCCCGTACTGGGCGCTGAGGATGATGGACTGGGAGGACCCGGACACCGGGCGTCGGGCCATCGAGGACGCCGACTTCTGGGCAGTCGCGCCGTACTTCTGTGGCAGTCCCCCGTCCGATCCCGGCTCGGTGGAAGACCTGCTCGACCTGTGTGAAGCCGACATCGCAGACACCCTGGCCAGCGCCGCCGAGATCGGGGACGGCGCCCGGGGCTACGGGGTGCAGCTCATCTCCTACGAGGGAGGGCAGCACATCCGCAACGACGGGGCCGATGACAACGCCCAGACGATCTACAACCTCGCCAACGACGACCCCAGAATGGGGGCTTTGTACGTGCAATACCTCGATCAGTGGCGAGCTGACCAGGGCCAGATGTTCACACTGTTCAGCCTCATCAGTGGCCAGGGCACCACCGGCCGCTGGGGCATCCTCAAGGAACAGGACGACTTCACCTACCCCAAGTACGCGTCGTCGGTTCAGTGGGCCGCCGACAACCCGGTCTGGTGGTAGGCAGGACGGAGGCCGCATGGCGGACTGGTACGACAGGCTGAACGCCGAGCTCGAGAAGTGTCCGTGAGCGATCGGATCGAGCTCACGGAGGCCTGGGTCGATCTCGAGCGCGGAGAGGTGCACACCGACGGGCAGAAAGTGGCTTTGCGAGGCAAGGAACTCGCGCTGCTGTCCTTTCTGACGCGCAATCCCCGACGGGTGATCACGCGATCCGAGCTCTTTGTGCGGGTCTGGGGCTACGCACCTCACAGCCAGTCGCGCACCCTCGACACCACCGTGCGTCGACTCCGGAACAAGATCGAGCTGGACACCAAGAATCCCCGCCACCTCACCACGGTCTACGGCGAGGGATACCGTTGGATACCCGCCGCGATTCACTATCCTGCCGCGGCCACCGGACACCCCAACAACCTCGCTCCCCACTTCGACGAGTCCATCGGTCTCGACGAACAGTTGCCGGATCTGGCGCGGGCGCTGCAGTCCGCCGCCTTGATCACGCTGGTGGGACCTCCGGGAGTCGGCAAGACCCGACTGGCCTGGGAGCTGGGCCTGCGCTTGGTTCGTCAGCGATCGGTGTGGTTTGTGCGCCTTGGGGAGGTCATCGACGTCTCCGGTCTGCTGGCAGCGGTGGCAGAAGTGCTCGACATTCGCCTGGGAGATGCCGCGGAGGAGGCCCAGATCGAACAGATGACGAGGGTCCTCGCCGATCGAACCCCGGCTCTGTGGATCCTCGACAGCACCGAGAGCCTCGACGCTTCCGCGACCCAGCTGATCGCAACCTGGGCGAAGCGGGTCCTTCCAGGTGGCATTCTGGTCACCTCCCGTCGCCTGCTGGACATCGGCCCGGAGGTCTCGTGGCCGGTGCACCCCCTGACCACGAGGCGCGGCATCGATCTGTTCAAGAGTCGCGCAACAAAGGTAGAAAGGTCATTTTCCGCGGCTCAGAGCACGGTGGAGACTCTGGTTCGGGAGCTGGACGGGCTCCCCCTGGCCCTCGAGCTCGCCGCCTATCAGGTCGCCGTCATGGGTGCCGAAGAGCTGGTGAGTCGCCTCGGAGATCGGGCGCGCATCCTGCGAAAGCCCGGAGTCGACGGGCCCCACGGCGGTCTGGAGGTCGCCCTGGAGACCTCGTGGCAGCTGCTCGAGGCGCCAGCACGGACGGCTCTGACCCAGCTATCGGTGTTTGCCGGGTCTTTCGACGCTACCCTGGCGGAGGAGGTCGTGCTCGTTCCCGGGCACGACGCGCTGGAGCTGCTGCATGTGCTGCGGGCGCACTCCCTCGTGCATCGAGACGCCGTGACCCAGCAGCTGATGCTGCTCTCCTGCATCCGCGACTTTGCTAGACGGCGCCTCAAGAGCCCGGTCGCCGTCCTCGAGCGACACGCGCACACGGTGACCCGTCGGGCGCTGCCCTGCCTCGATCCCCTGTTCGGCGTGACCACGGTGGACGGCTTGCAGACGCTGCGCGCCCTCAGGGACGACCTCATCGTCGCCACAAAGAGAGACCCGAGGGCGGGGCTGATCCTCGCGTGGACCGACGCGCATCGCTTCCCATGGCCGACCGCGGCCCGCTGGCTGCCGACCCGATTCGACGATCCCGCCGACGAGGCCCATCGCCGGATCGCCCTGGCCCGCCTCGACGCCGAGCGCCCCCTCTCCGAGCGCCTCGAGCTCCTCGACGGGGCGGTGACCCTCGCCCCGGGTCCCGACGTGGAGGTCACAGCCGCCGGAGAGCGCATCGCCACGCTCACTATCGCCGGCGAAATCGACCGAGCTGCCGCGGTCCCGAGACCCCTCCGCTTCAAGGACGCCAGCCCCTGGTCACGGGCATACTTCCTCAATAGTCGAGCAATGCTCCACCGACGGAAGCTGGAGACCCAGCCAGCGGTCGAGGCGTCCACAGCCGCCGTGAAGCTGTTCTCCCAGGCGCCGGCACCCTTGCTCGAGGCGCGGGTCGTCACCGTGCACGCCGAGACCCTCTGGCACGCCAGCCGCACGGACGAGTGCCGCGTCGCCTTCCGCCGGGTTGTCGCGTTGGGGGAACGGTCACGGAGCAGCCACACCCACTGCAGCGGGCTCGTCGGGCTCATGCTCGAGGCCATGGAGCGGCGCTTTGGCAGGGAAGCCACCCAGTACGGCGAGCAGATCCTGCGCCTCGCACGCAGACAGGGCGACCGAGTGATGCTCATCACCGCCCTCGGCAACGTCTCCATTGTGAGGCGAGAGGTCGAAGACCACATCGCCGCCTTGGACGGATTCGCCGAGGCGATCGGCATTGCCCGCGGACTCTCGCTGCAGTGGCACGAGGCCATCCTCCAGAGCAATCGCGGCACCACCCTGCGCGACTCGGGCGACCTCGACCGCGCCGCCAGTGCCATCGCGCAAGCCATCGCCCTGACCGATGGCAACGTGCCGTGGCGTGCGCAGTTTGTGGGCAAGTTGGGAACCCTCGCCCACCTTCGCGGCGAGAAAGAACAGGCGAGACAGTGCTACCTCGAGGCCCTCGAGCTGCGGGACGCACCCAAGCACCTCGAGTCAGGACGGCTCTACGCCCTCCTGGCTTTATTGGCCGACAACGCCGAAAAATCCAGGGAGTGGGCGCGCAAGGCCGCAGACGTCCCCGTCCTTGACGCCACAGTGCACGAGGTCCTCAACCTCGCGCGCGTGGTCAGCGATCCGGACGACGAGCAGCGGTGGCTCCGGCGGGCTCGCGAGCGAGGGCAAGGGGAACTCTCTCCCCTCGAGGCCTTCTCGGAGGTCCGGTTTGCCCTTCGGGCCCTCGTGGCCACAGGACGGTTGTCACACCGTGTCACATTTGAGGTGTACTCGGCACCATAAACAGCCCTCCACCAGAGAGGTCAAGTCCTGTCAAACCCATGAGCTGTGAGCTGGCGTACATATTCTCCAGAAATGCGGAGGACCGTCGGGGCTGTCTGCAAATTGTGCAGGTTCCACCAACATATGTTCGTCAGCTGACAGGTCATGGGTGCCAAACGAGGGACTTGACCGCCAACTGTAGAGGTGGTGGATGAGAACGCAGTTTGTATGGATACTGAGTTTTGTGTTGTTCTGGACGTTGGGATGTGGAGGCCTGCCGCAGATCCAGATCGTCATGCCCGAAGGCACCCCGGTCGCCGCCGCCCCAGGCGTACGACGGGCAGCCAAACCCGCACCGTCCCGGCAGCCGGCGGAGATCCAGGTCACCACGATGGCCGCGGTCCAGGTCATTGTCGACGGCGTACCGGCTCCCTTCGACAGCCAGCAGGGATTCGTCGCTTCCGTTGCGCCCGGTGCGCATCGCGTCGAGGTCATCAACCTCGTCGGCCGCCAGGTGGGTGCCGCTGATGTCAGCGTAAACGCGGGGGAACGAGCGAGATTCCAGTATCGGAAGAAGACCCTGTCGGCCCTCTCCACGGTCGTAGCTTCGACCCCTGCTCCCGCTCCCGCTCCGGTTGCCGCCGCAGCGCCACCACCTCGAGCGGCCGCCGCGCCGGTTCAGCAGGTTCAACCGACCCAGCAGGTCGTGTCCGCCTCCGCGGGAGGGGTCACCACTTCGGTCTCAATCGGTCCCGGTGGAATCGAGATGCGCGTGCCAACCATGCAAGAAATGCAGGGTCAAGCACAACAATACCAGCAGATCGCCGCGGCCCCCGCACCAGCTCCAGCCGCTCCTGCCGCCATGTCCGCGGGCTCCTTCTCGTCCCTGCGCAGCTCGGTGGCCTCGGCGTCCTTCAGTGACGACAAGCTCGATCTCGTCAGGTCAGCGGCGGCCCGCAACTACTTCAGCTGCGCCCAGGTCGGTTCCCTCGTCGATACCTTTGCCCACAGCAGCGACAAGGTCGACGCCGTTCGCATCCTGCGGCACCGAGTCGTCGATCCTCAGAACGCGCACACGCTCTCGGCGCACTTCTCGTTCTCCGATGACAAGAGCACCGTGCAACAGATGTTCATGTAGTCCTATTCAAAACGACCTTTTTGTCGGAGTCACCGATGCCACGCTTTGCTGTGTTGTCCCTGCTGTTGTTCACCTGTCTCGCCTGCTCCGGAATGGGCACCGAGTCCACCGCCGACGCCGAGGTGGAGCAGCTTCGCGCGATGCTGATCTCGGCGCACGAGCGCCTGGAGCAGCAAGAGGCCCTGCTCGAGACCTGCAAGTGCCCGCAGAACGCGCCTCCGGTCGCCGCTGCCTCAAAGCCCCGTGCAAAGCCGGCTCCTGCGGCCGCAGCACCGGAGCCCACCAAGGTCGTCGACCCGCCGCCCGGTGATGGGCCTGGGGAGATCGAGGTGAAGGCCGGCTCTACGGTCAAGGTCCTTCTGGATGGCAAGGGAATCTCGTACAACCTGGTGAAGTCGGCCTATATCGCCAGGAATGTGACTCCCGGCCCACACCTGCTAGAGGTCCAGAACGCGCTTCGCAAAGTGATCTGGAGCAACACCATCGAGGTGGTGCCCGGGCAGCGCATACGCTTCCAGCATCGGCTTGGACGCAAGGATGTTTCGCGCCTCGGAGCGGTTCCTGTGAACTGACCAGTCGACGTCATCGCGGGGTCGGGATTCGCATTCGCGGTCGGCCCGCCGGACATCTGCCGCGCCGGGGCGAGGCGTCGCGGTGGGAGCGGGCTCAGCGGGCTGCGCGGGCGAGATCGGCGTAGGCTTCCGGCGGTCGAGGCGTGGCGTGGTGGGGCCGACCAGTTTCGTGGGATCGACGTGGCCCACGTGGGTCGGGCCGAACCGGTGGAGGCCTTCCAGATTCGCCTTGTTGTTGCGGTTGAGACCCGCCGGGACGGGACTCTCGCGACCGATGCCGTGGAGCAGGATCCGCGTCGACTGCGATCCGAATCGACGAGGGCCATGGGAGTAGACGTCCATCCGCGGAGGGGAGGTGGGAGCGGACACGGGGGCGTCGCGGCTTTCCGACGGGAGGGATGGGACGGTCGGGTGGGACGGATCGACCCGCCGGACATCTGCTGCCGCTGGCCGGGGCGAGGCGTCGTGGTGGGAGCGCGTGCAAAGCCGGCGAAATCGGCGTCCGGCTGCCGCTGGCCGGGGCGAGGCGTCGTGGGGGGAACGCGGGCTGTGCTGGCGAAATCGGCGTCGGGCTGCCGCTGGTCGGGGCGATGTGTCGTGGTGGAGTCGACCGGGTTCGTGGGATCGACGTGGCCCACGTGGGTCGGTAAGGTGGAGGCCTTCCGGATGCGCCTTGTCGTCCCGGTTGAGACCCGTCGGGACGGGACTCTGGCGACCGATGCCGTGGAGCAGGATCCGCGTCGACTGCGATCCGGATCGACGAGGAGTTCAGGTCCATCGCGGAGGTGCGCGACCCACGTGGGCACAAAGATGTCAAGAGTGCAATCTTCTCCTTGACGGATTTCGACCGGTATTTTCGTCTGAGGCGGCGACCCTTCCAAGAGCCGCAATTGCGTCGCAGCCACGAGCCGTGAGAGGTGGGCTGCAGGATACCGAGACGTTTTTGATTCCCGAGGGTCCACAACGGGCTCTACTGGCTGCTCAAGAGACGCGAAAAGTAGCGTGATAAGGGAACTCACGAGCATTCCGGGAGAATCAGATGTCAGTTGCCTACGCCGCGCCGTCCATCAGTGTCGCCGCCACACAACTCAGCGACCGCCTGGTCCTGGCCGCCCGCAAGCTTCGTCGTGCCGAGCACGAGCTGTCCGTCTTGTTGGCGGAGATGGCGGACTCACGGCTGTACCTCGAGCTCGGCTTCTCGACGCTGTACGACTATGCCGACGAGGTCCTCGACTTGTCCGCCCGCAAGACACGGGTACTGGCGCGGCTCGGAAGGTCCCTCGGAGAACTACCTGCTCTCGAGGCCGCCTTTCGTGCCGGAAAGCTCGCCTGGACAAAGGCCCGAGAACTGCTTCGGGTTGTCACTCCCGAGACTGATGAAGCTTGGACCCAGCGAGCCCTGGCCCTCACCAGCCGCGAGCTGGAGGGCCAGCTGGACCGGACCGTCGTGGGCGAACTGCCTCCCGAATCACCGGTTCTGGTGAAGAAACCAGCGCGATGTCGCTGGACGGTAATGCTCGAGTCCGTCGATGCGGAGCTGCTGGCTTCCGTACTGCAGCTCCTCCGCGCCCAGATCGGCGATCCCGACATCTCCGACAGCGCCCTCCTCGGAGAAATATGTCGGCGGTTCCTGCACGATGCCGATGCCGATGCCCCGACCTCCGAGCGCCTTCGCACCGTGATTGGTCTGTGTCCGAGCTGCGGCGACACGGTGGCGGATGGCGCTGAGGTGGATGACGCCATCGTTGCAGCTTCGGCCTGTGATGCCGAGGTCGTCGAGATGCGACCGGGACCAGAACGCGGACATCTCAGCCGCACCGTCCCTCCGGCGCGGCGGCGGGCGGTGCTCGAGCGAGATCGGCGACGCTGCGTGGTTCCGGGCTGCCGCTGTAGGCTTTGGATCGACCTGCATCACCTTGATGCTTTCGCTGGCGGAGGGGATCACGGCGAGGAAAACCTCGTTACGCTCTGCACATTGCATCATCGGCTCCTGCACGAAGGGCGGCTCGGGCTCTCGCGCGAGGGTGATGCGCTGGTCATCGCGCGAGCCGGTGAGGTGAAGCACGTAGACCAGTTCTTCGCGTAGGGGGCTGGTCGCCAAGGCCAGTCTCAACAGTCCCGTCCCGATGGGTCAAGTCCGGAGGCAAGGCCATGGGCTGTGAGCTGGCGTACATATTCTCCAGGTTTCGAGGGGCCGTCGGGGTGGCTGCGGATTGTGCAGGTTCCACCAACATATGTTCGTCAGTTTGCAGGTCATGGGTGCAGATGCAGGACTTGACCGGCAATTGTAGAGGTCTCAACCAGACATCAAGGCGAATCCTGAAGCCTCAGCCTTGCCGGCCCCATGTGCACGTCGATCTTGCGAACCCGGTCGGCCCTATCGCGACGCCTCGCCGGCCAGCGGCAGCGGATGTCCGGCGGCCAGACCGTCCCCTGAACCGTCCCATCCCTCCCGTCGGAAAGCCTCGCCGGCCCGACCCACGTGGGCCAGTCTCAACAGTCCCGTCCCGATGGGTCTCAACCGGGACTTGGCCTGCACCTCACCGACCCACGTGGGGCAGTGGACGACAGATGCGTCGCGTCCCTCGGCCTGTGTCGCCCGCCCTCAAGATGAGGTCGACAACCAATCTTCGGCGAGCTCGACCTCCAGGTGACGCCGGTACGCCGCTGGAATCCGAATGCGGTAGCGCGTTTCCAGAGCGTCGATCTCGTCCGCGGCCTCTACAGTTGGCGGTCAAGCCCTCCGTCTGCACCCATGACCTGCAAGCCGACGAACATATGGCTTTAAATCAGCACAATTCGCAGGCATCCGCGACGTCCTCCGAAACATGGAGAATATGTACGACAGCTCACAGCACAAGGGTTTGACTCCAGACTTGACCTGAAGCCAGGTACTTCGCCGCCCAAGGGATTCCTGGCCCCTCGTCGATCCGGATCGCAATCGACGCGGATCCTGCTCCACGACATCGGTCGCCAGAGTCCCGTCCCGGCGGGTCTCAACCGCAACAACAAGGCGAGTCCGGAAGGCCTCCACCTCATCAACCACGACCCACGTGGGGCACGTCGATCCTACGAACCCGGGCGGCCCCGCCACATCGCCCCAGCGGCCCGACGCCGATTTCGCCGGCTCCGCGGATGGACGTCTACTCCCCTGTGTGAGCGGCGCCTCCACCGTCGCCGACCAGATCCACTTCCGAGCATGCCCACCGACTACAACGTCTCGAGGTCACCCTGCGCACCTCAGGTCCCCGAGCCAACGAGCCCCACCCAGGTCCCCAGCAGCCACTCCCCGAGAAGGCGAGCCCCCTGCCCCGGTCCACAGCACCACCCTCCGTGCCAACGATCCCTCTACTCAGGTCCTCAGTGGCCACTCCCGGAGCAAACAAGCCCCCTGCACCGGTCCCGGCAGCCACTCCCCGAGCAAACAAGCCCCCTGCCCAGGTCCACAGCAGCCTCTCCCCGAGCAAACAAGCCTCCTCCCACTACTCACTGGATCCGCTGGGCTCGGGCGGAATGGGGAAGGTCCGGCGGATCCTCGATCGGGGGGCTTCTGAACAACGAGGGCGTCGCGTCATTGACCGTGGCGGTCCGAATCGTTCCATGGCTCGGACGACAGCGAGCTGGCGGATTGCCTGGCGACGTCGATGCACTAGGAGGGTGCGTCATATAATGAGGCATGGTTCTTGTGTTGCTGACTCAAGTTGCCCTGGCCTCGTCGTGCACAGGCATTCCCGACGTGCGAACCGAGATGGCGTCGTCGGACGCAGTCTTCGAAGGCCGCGTTGCGTGGATCGATGAGGGCATCGCCACGTTTGATGTGCACCGATGGTGGGCGGGGTCAGGCGGGAAGCAGGCGGTCATATGGCCTATCGGCCTCGAACCCATAAGGGTCGGGAGAGGCCAGACGTGGGTCGTCTACGCCAGTGAGCGACATGGCGTCCTGACCGCCTACGGTGGGACTTGTGGCCGATCGACGATGAAGGGTACGGAGCGGGAGGTTCAGCTTCTGCCCGAGCCAATCGAGACCCATGACTTGCCGCCGTATGTCCCCACGGCGCTCGAGGCAGCGGTTCGCAGCGGGAATGCCGATGGGGCGCGGAAGGCCCTCGCGGCGGGTGACGATGCCGGTGAGCCGCTGCGGGATGGCCTGCCCTTGGCGCTGGCAATCGCCGCGTGCGACGCGCCGGTCGTCGAGGTGTTGGCCAGAGCGGATGCGAAGGGATGGGGGCCGCTGGAAGCGCTGCTGCAATGCCCGGACAACAAGGGAGCGGAGGTCGTGCGGGCGCTAAATCGGGGATTCCGGCGCCCGCAGCTCGAGCAGACGCTGGTTCACGAGGCAGCGCGGAATCTGGAGCTTGTTCACCTGCTTCTCGAGGGTGGGGTCTCTGCCCACGCCGTCAGCCTCAGACACGGTGGGAGCGCGCTCGGGGAGGCGATGGCGGCGGACCGATCGGAAATTGCCACACTGTTGAGGCAGCGTGGGGCAACCTATGACCTTGCAGTACTGAGAAGCCTAGCGCGCAACAGCGATCCCGAAGTGCGACGCCGTGCTGTCGAAGCCAGACTCACGCCGGAAATGGCGACGGTCCTCCTTCAAGATCTCATCGTCTTCGGCGACGAGGGCGTGCTGAAGAGGCTGTTGGATGCCGGAGCCGACCCCAGCGGGATCGGGGAAGGCACTGCGCCGCTCGTCACGGCCATCCGCAGGAAGTGGCCGCTGCATGTCGACCGGCTGCTCGAGGCCGGTGCAGTCCCCAACGGTGAGGCCCTGCACCAGGCATTGATCGTCCACAAGGGAGATCCCGAACTCATCGAACGCCTGCTGTCTGCCGGCGCCAATCCAAATCTGTGGCCCGACGCCCGGGGGCGCCCAGACATGTCTCCCCTCGAGAAGGCATCGGAGTACCAAGCCCCATTGGCGACGATCGAGCTCCTTCTGAATGCGGGCGCCAGCACCGAGGTGTGCAATCGCGACCTCGGGTCCGCGATCGCGTTGGCGGCCAAGAGGGACCAGGACGCCTTCGAGGCCGTCCGCATGTTGTTGGAGGCGGGATCGGAGCCCTACGAGGCCTTGGTCTGGGCGAGAGACCCGGCCGTCATCGACTTGCTCCTGGCAGCGGGTGCCACACCAGACGCGTCCCATCGAGGCACCCATCCACTGTCCAATGCAGCGATGGACAACGACGTCCCTCGGATGAGAAAGCTCATCGAGGCCGGCGCTACCCTCGATGTGGTCGGTGGTCTCGGGCAGTCCCTTCTGATGCTCGCTGCGCTCAACAATGCGGAGGAAAGTGTCCGTTATCTCTTGGAACTCGGCGTCTCGACGAACCTCCGAGACCACGAGGGCAGGACAGCGGCTGACTACGCCGGGAGCCGAGGGCACGACAGCCTCGCGAAGCGCCTACGCGATCTGGAATAGTGGTTCCCGTGGCGTGGCGGCTATGCGGCGCACGGGCGAGGAGCTGTCGCGCTAGTTCTTCTTGTGTTGGAGGGCGAGGCTGTTGATGCAGTAGCGCTCCCCCGTCGGCGGCGGTCCGTCCCTGAACACGTGGCCGAGGTGCCCGCCGCACTCCGCACACAGCACCTCGACGCGCTCCATGTTGTGGCTGGTGTCCCGCTCCCGCCGGATCCGCCCGTCTTCGGCGTCATAGAAGCTGGGCCAGCCGCACTTCGAGGCAAACTTGACCGTCGACTTGAACAGCTCGGCGCCGCACCCCGCACAGAGGTAGCTGCCCTTGGCCCAGGTGTTGTAGAACTCGCCGCTAAAGGGCTCTTCGGTGCCTTTCTCCCGCAGGATGTGGAACTGCTCCGGCGTCAGCCGCAACCGCCAGCCGCGCTCGTCTCCAGGCATGTCGTCCGACACGGCCACCCCCATGTGAATATGGACGATATCACAGAGGAATGGCCGAGATCATCCCGTTCCATCGGTGACACCTAGATGCCGGCGGCGATCTCCTCGAGCAGGGCCGTCTCGGCTGCGGTCGGGTAGTGAGTACCGACCGAGGGGACCACCTCGCTCCCCAAGGCCGCCGCCGCATAGGTCGTCACCTGCGCTTCGCTGGGGATGACCTGCTGAGTGCCGTTGCTCACTGCGTCGCCTTCGCCACCCGGCAGCGCGTTGTCCTCGAAGTAGAACGTGCCGACGTCGGCGCCCTGCTCCCACCTGATGGCGTCATCCGGGTCGCCGTCCAGGCCCTCGACATAGTGAAAGACGTTGCCGATCACGTTGCCGCTCGGGTTGGTCTCGGAGTCGTTGTAGGCGATGTGCAAGCCCGCCGCTCCGCTCTCGTACCAACCCCAGCCCCAGATGACGTTGTTGACGTAGTCGACTTCGCTGTCGTGGCGCATGCGGATCTGGCGTTCGTTGTTGCCGGAGAAGACGTTGTGGTGGATCGAGACCCGATGGCGATCCGAGGTGATGTCGTTGGTCGACATGTGCATCATCTTCACGGTTTCAAACATCAGATTCCACGACAAGGTGACGTCGTCCACGTCCTCCCAGAAGTCAAAGACGCCGTCCCTCGCCCCCTTTGCCGTCACGTGATCGATGATGATGCGCGAGACCTGGTTCTTCTCCCCGTCCAAGCCCCAGATGTCGGCCCCTTCCAGGTCTGACGCCGGCCCGTTCCCAAGGCCATCCATGCGCAGATGGTGGATGATGACGTCGCTGATGGGGCCCGTGCTGTTGCCGGCCTCGAGGGTGGTCGCCACGCCATCCGGCTGCAAGATGGTGATGCCTGGCTCGGGGGCGGACGAGCCGTCGATGGTGACATGGGAGTATGGGAGGTTGAGGCTGCTGGCCAAGGTGATGGTGCCGCCGAGTTCGAAGGTCACCAGACGACAGCCGTCGCTCAGCGCCTCTCGCAGGGAGCCCGGCCCGGAGTCTTCCAGACTGGTGACGACGACTTCCTCCCACGGATCGGGACAGTCCTCGTGCCCCCGTGTGACTGCCCCGTAGCCCTCGTAGGCGCCCGGGCTGGTGTCGTCGTCGTCATCATCATCGTCTCCGACAGCGTCGTCATCGTCCCCGATCCCATCGCTACAGTCGGTCTCGACGCAGTCGCCGTCGGGCTCGGACGACTTGCATGCAGCCACCGAGGCGACGACAAACAGAGCAATGACGGACAATCTCGCGGTATTCATGCCGAGAGCATACGCCATTCTGGGGGTGACCTCCGCTGGGGGCCGGCCTACCTCTTCCGCAGTGCCTTTCCAAAGGCGCTCTGCAGACTGCCGAGGCTGCCCGTCGAGGCTGAGGACATCCCGGACTCGACGTCGAACACCGCACAACCCTCGAACTGAACCGTGCCCTTGGCCCCGATCCCAGGGCAGTCCAGCTCCAGCGATCCATCCCACCGGTCGATGTCGGTGACCGAGCCACCATCGCGGACCTTGCTCGACCCGCACCCCTTGGCACCCATCTCGGTCTCGGGGGGTTTGTTGGGATTCGACATGTCGAGGACCAAGGTGTCGCTGTTCGTGTCGGGGAAGGTGCCGTCCAGCGAGTGCGCAACCAGCCAGCCACCCTCCTCGGGCGCGTTCAGGCGTGCATAGATCAACGCGATCATTCGCAGGTTGGTGCCCGGATCGGTGCCCGCGACACAGAATTTCGGCTGCACGGTCTTGCCGGCGTGCTCGAACTCGCCCTTGAAGCGCAGTCCGCGAACCGGGTTGTCCACGTCCCAGCCGTCGTCGTCCTTGCTGCTGGGATCGTTGATGCCCCGGATCTTGCCCCAAGCCGCCCCGTCAGCACCGTCGGCATGGGCTCCGTCGCCCTCTTGGGCCTCGCCGAACCCGCACCCGAGTGTGAATCCCACGACCGAGACCAAGCAGAACCAGCGCATGCATTCCTCCCTTTGTCTGCATCAGCAGCGCGAGCAGTGTAGCCTAATCGCCGCGTTTCGCCGCTTCGTCGAGCCTCTTCTCCAGCTCCTTGAGGCGCTCCTCGGTCTCCCTCAGCCTCTCGGCGATGGACTCGGCGGCCTCGGCAGCCGCTTCCCTGGCGTGTACCTCGGCTTCTAGCGCATGGGCCTCGGCCTCGGCGGCCTTGGAACGGGCGATGACCGCGAAGTTACCCTCGTCGCCGTCGTAGAACTCGATCCACGGGTTGTCGTGCCCGAATGGGCCGGAGAACGCCACCCCGCGCTCCGGAGTCAGGTCGAGCTTGTGCCGCTTGCCGGCCCTGAGGATGGTGAGGGCGAGCGAATCGCCGTCCTCGAGGTCGGCGAGCGCGTCCTGGACATCGTCGACGGCGTGCACAGGCTTGCCCGCGACCTCGACGATGATGTCGTACTGCCGCATGCCACCCGATTCGGCAGGCCCACCGTCGACGATCTGGGAGACCAAGATGCCGTCTTCGGGCTCGATTCCAAGCTGGGCCGAGAGCGCCGGTCCGGGGGTGTCCAGCCACACCCCGATGCGCAGACTGTCGGAGCCCCACTGGTTCCCGCCGAAGAAGCGGCCGATTTCGCCAACGTTGAGCTTGCCATCCTCGAAGAAGGTGACCTCCTCACCGTCGATGGTGATCCTGACGGTGTCCTTCTTGCCAGCCTCGGCCGCAGTCGGAAGAGCAAGGACAAGGGCGATCATTAGGAGGGTACGCATCACAGCTCCTGTGGGAAGGCGTTGGTTAGATCGGCGGGCACGACGACGGTCTGGCCGAGTTCGTCCTCGCCTTGTTCGAAGACGGCAGAAGTGGTCCGGCGCTCCACGAGGCGCCGCACATAGGTGACCTCGACGTCGCCATCGGGGAGCTCGCGGGTCTTCATCAAGACGGACGGCAGCTCACCGACGACCTCGGCGCCCACGTCAACGGCGGGAGGGGCGTAGGGGATGGTGACCCAGGCCAGGATCATCGCTGCAGCGGCCAGCCATCCCGCGGCAGCCACCCAGCGTCGACGGGAGCGGTTGTGTACGAGCTCTACGCCTGCGGCCACATCACCGACCTCGGCCAGAGCCTGCACCAGCCGACCGTTGTCGCGCAGGTTCAGCGCGAGCCGATGCCACACCGCCGGATCGGCCACCGCCGAGTCGTGCAGCTGGTCCCAGTCTGCCTCGGATGCCTCGCCGCAGATTGCGCGATCGAAGAGGGTTTCCTCGGTCATACTCACCTCGCCTTGTCAATGGATACGACGCCCTCGCGCTCGAGTACGTCTCGCAGTTGTCGCCGCGCTCTTGCCAATCGGGTCTCCACAGTCGTGACCGGAACCTCGAGCTGGGCAGCGATGGCCTTTTGGCTCATGCCTTGGGCCCGCAGCAGCAGACACTCGCGCTGATCGGCTTGCACCTCGTCTAGCGCGGCCAGGGTGCGGGCGGTCTCGCGCCGGGCAGCCACCTGATCGTGAAGCCGACCCGCCGTGGGATCCGGATGTTCCAGGGCGCCCTCGTCCAGAGGCCCGAAGTGTCGTCGAGTCACCTTGGCGTGTCGGCCGCTGGAGATGGCGATGTTCCGCGTCAGGGTGCGCAGCCAGGACCGGAAACGGGATGGATCCCGGAGGTCGCGGATGTGGCGCACCAGGGCCGCTGCGACATCCTGAAGCACGTCCTCGAGATCGGCCTCGACGGGCTTGTGGGCAAGGGCGATGGCGGCGACCCAGCGCCGGTTGGATCGCCAGAGCTCGTCGAGGGCAGAGACACTGCCGCCAACCGCGCTCTCGACCATGCTTTGCTCGCGCTCATCACCCATGTGTGAACAATGACGCACGAGCCGCAGATGTCCGTCCGGTTTTTTTGACGGGCACAACCGGAGCCCGCGGCGGTTGGGCACGTCGATTCTCGTGCGGGTTCTGGAGCCGGCAGGTAAATGTCGTAAGAAGCATTGAGATCACTCCTTACCATTGTTGTGTTTGCGGGCTGTGGAGGCCCAGAGCATACCGGCGACAACCAACCCGCTCCCAAGGGCAGCGTTCACCTCGAGCCCGCGACCGTCTTCTCCCTCGACGAGGTCGTCTGCGTACCAGAGGGTGACGACAAACTGACCTGGCAGATCACCTGGGAGCGGGACGGAGAGCCGTTCACCGGCACCGGCACCCGCGATCACGAAGGCGACACAATCCCCGCTCACAACGTCGGCTATGACGAGAAGTGGACCTGCAAGGCGACCCCAGAGCTCGGTACGACCAAGGGCACCCCGGCGTTTGCGGAGTTCACGACCGATCCACCGCCGGGCGGAAACGTCCTGATAATCGTCGCCGACGATCTCGGCATCGACAACATGGCGTCTTGGGGAGTCGCCCCCGACCCTCCGGCCACACCGACCCTCGACCGCCTCGCCGACGAGGGAATGATCTTCCGGAACACCTGGGCCTACTCCGTGTGCTCGCCATCCCGTGCAGCGATGATGACGGGCAGGATGGGCCGCCGCACTGGCGTGGCCAATGTGATGGGATTCACTTCGTGGTTCGAGCTGCCCCTCGAAGAGGTCACCATCCCCGAAGCCCTGTCCACCGGGACCTGGTTCGACTACAGCACTTCAGCACTTGGCAAGTGGCATATGGGCAGCTATGCCGCCTCGGCAGGAGCCGCACATCCCCTCGCACAGGGGTTTGAGTACCACGCGGGATCCCCGGGCAACCTCGACGCCAACACCGGGGGCTACGAGTCCGGCTACTACCGCTGGGAGAAGCTCATCAACGGCGCAGTCACCTACTCCGAGCTCTACGCCACCACCGACACCACGAACGAGGCCATCATCCGCATCGAGACCATGCAGGAGCCGTGGCTCGCCTGGGTCGCATACAACGCTCCGCATTTCCCCTGGCACGTGCCTCCCGACGAGCTCCACACCCAACAGGGACTGACCGAAGACTCTCCGAATCCAGTGCTCTTCGACGCCGCCATCGAGGCCCTCGACACCGAGATCGGCCGCATGCTGACCCGCATCGACCCCGAGATGCTCGCCAGGACCACCATCATCTTCATCGGCGACAACGGCACTCCCTACCCGGTCATCACCCCCCCATTCGATTCGAGACGCGCCAAAAATACGCCTTACGAGGGAGGGATCAACGTGCCCATGATCGTGTGGGGGCCCCTTGTCCAGCAACCCGGAACCGAGACACAGGCTCTGGTGCACGCCGTCGACATCTTCGCCACCGTCTCCGCCATCGCCGGCGTGAACACTGGAGAGCTAGGAGTCGAGCTGGACGGGCAGCCCTTCAACCGGTGGCTCGCCGATCCCTCCGCCCCCTCCCTGCGGCAGACGATGTACGCCGAGCAGATCTCGCCCAATGGCGGCGCCGACTACTTCAACGAGGACATCGGGATCGTCCGCAACGAGCGCTACAAGCTGATCCGAAGCGCGGGGCAGGGAGACGCGTTCTACGACATGCAGTCGAGTGTCTACGACGAGGGACCGGACATCATGGGTGGGGTCCTCAGCGCTCCCGAGCAGGAGGCGTACAGTGCGCTGGACGAAGCCCTGAACAAGATCCAGCCCACCCTGGTCTATGAGGGACCGGAGAGGCCGGACTAGGTCAACTCCCCCCGAACTGGGCGAACACTTCGGCCGCGGTCATCTTCTTGCGGTCACCGGCGAGCTCGTAGGCGTCGGGTTTCTTGTCGATGAAGACCTCCAGCGCGAGTTCGAATCCGCTCGGATCGTCCAGTGCGCCAAAGCCGAGGTGGAGCCGGCCTGAATGCGAACCCGGCGCAGTGACCCGGTAGAACAGCGAGGTGCCGCACTTGGAGCAGAACCCGCGCTCGGCCCACTCCGATGACGCGAAGGTGGTGATGTGGTCTTCGCCCGCCCAGTCCACCGCGTCGGCGGTGAAGCACAGCAGCGGGCCCCCCGTCCATCGCCGGCACATGCTGCAGTGACAAGCCGTCAGCCGTTGCCGCTCGATGGTTGCAGTGAAGCTCACCGCTCCGCACAGACACTTCCCGCTTCGCTGCATTGCCGTCCTCCAGTTGCTTGCCCTCCCATACCCGATTGCGGGGTCCCTCGCGCACCTCCGCCTACGACGGTCTTGAGGAAGTCGTCGACGGTGTCGTCAGACCTCCGAGTATCGGCTCGACTGTGCCATTCTCCACGCGTCACGGAGAATCCATGCCCAGCGCCTTTCCTGGACTGCTCATCTATCTGGTCGCCCTGGCTCAACCCGTCATGGCGGCCCCACCGGAGCTCGAAGACCAGTTCACCGACGACCTCCATGGAAAACATCGCCAGTTCCAGAGCTGCCGGGGCCTGGATATGTCCATGGAGGTGACCTGGCACGTTCGCGACGGGCGGATCGAGAAGGCGACCTTCGGTCGGATGTCCCTCGACAATAGCGCGGGACCCTGTTTCACCGCCCCCTTGCGCGGCAGCACCTACGGCGACTTCACGGGCACGTTCGTCCGCGCGTACCCCCTGGACGTGCTGTTCTACTGCGTAGACACACCGTTCGCGCCGCCGTCTGATCGCGCGCGCAATCCCCGTCCCAGACGGGCCTTCCGCGAGGGCCGATTCCCGGGGCCGCTGCTACCGCTGAACCATGCTCGGCCCAGCCTGAGTGGCTGGTATGACTCCGAAGGCAGGGTGTACGGGGCGTTCGACGTGCTCGCCTTGCTGAAGTTCCACCCCGCGACCACCGAAGCTGCCAGGAGCCTACGCCAGGCCTCCCGGAGGCAGACTAGCTCGTTCGTAGTGACCGGCCTACCGGGTGAAGCAGCCATTACCTACCTCGACATCTTCCACGAGGCGATGTGCACCTACAACGAGTCCTCACCGGCAGAGCGCTGAGGCGAGAGGGGGCGCAACCTCACCCCAGCTCGTAGGTCAGCGTCACCGTCACCGTCACCCCCTCGGACTCGCCGTGTGTTCCGACACTCGGGATCTCCAGAGCCCTGTTTCCAGGAATATAGTTGGCCTCGTTGTTGTCGAATCCGCCAAAGCCACTGCCTTCGTGGATGCCGATGACGCGCCCCAGGGAGACCCCCAGCAGGTCGGTCATCGTCTCCGCCTTGTGACGCGCCGCCTCCGCTGCCATTTCCCGGGCCTGCGCCTTCAGAGCCGGCCGGTCTGCGACGCGGAAGGAGCTGTCGATGCGGGTCGCGCCCGTCGATGCACCGATCTCCATGAGCTCGGGCAGCGTCTCGAAGTCCGAGACCGTGAGCGTGACCACGTGCGTCGCCTCATAGCCGGCAAGGCGGGTGCGGATCCCCCGGCTGTCGATGGGTTTGTAGATGGGCGACAGGCGCAGGCTCGACCAGGCCTTGTCGTCCAGTGCCACTCCCGACTTGTCTACGGCCTCGTCGAAGCTCACCTTCAAGCTCCGCACCTCGGCAGCCGCCTGCTTCGGTGTCAGGGCCTCGCTGGTGAGCACGATGGTCAGATCCGCCAGGTCCTGGGAAGCGGACACCGTCGCAGTCCCTGTGACGACGTAGGTGGTGCCCACGGAATCGGATGGCCCGGCTCCCAGGGGCACGACGGAGCACGCCGAGGAACAGAGCAAGAGACCAGAGAGCATCAGCGATGTACGGGACATGGGTATCTCCAAGTGTGCCTTCCGGTATGACGCCGAAGGTGCCTGTAGATCCCGATTTACCGAGTCGTTACGCTGGATACTGCGCGACTACTTCGCCAGGAGCAAACGGGTCCATCAACATAGTGGCCAGGACCACATAGAGTAGTCCAAGCGCTGTGTTTCCAATTCCCATCCGAGAGCAGCCCAATCCCTATTGTTAGGTTTGGAAGGGGCTTGCCCCTTGCCGCGGGTCACGAGGGGCGCGCAGCCCCTGTCGACCGGAGGGCGGCATGCTCGCTCCGTCGTCCACTGCGCCCGTGTCCAATCCCATCGAGCATGTTGCGGTCCGGTTGGGGAGGGCAGAGGGGCTTGCCCCTCGCCGGCCGCAGGCCGCTAAAGGAGCTTTTCCACGCCTCGAATCCCCGGTCCCTCCCACCCTCCGACCCGACGTTTTCTCGGATCTCCATCCGGAGGCCCCGCGCCTCAGACCGTCGCCGTAGCCCGTCCAACTCCGTGGCCGTGCCCGTGGTCGTGGGCAACCGATCCGAGAGCAACCTCAAATCCCAATTGTTAGGTTTGGAAGGGGCTTGCCCCTTGCCGCGGGTCACGAGGGGCGCGCAGCCCCTGTCGACCGGAGGGCGGCATGCTCGCACGTCGTCCACAGCAGCGGTCGCAAACCCATCGAGCATGTTGCGGTCCGGTTGGGGGAGGGCAGAGGGGCTTGCCCCTCGCCGGCCGCAGGCCGCAAAAGGAGCTTTTCCACGCCTCGAATCCCCG
>PJEL010000135.1_pt1 | contig 83716 bp, 78 predicted proteins | sample 1853271 | NCBI WGS metagenome assembly PJEL01 (sample SAMN08108733, study PRJNA415343) | Invertebrate metagenome, whole genome shotgun sequencing project. | host: Globobulimina | place: Sweden: Gullmar Fjord | collected 2015-08
ATTGTGGACATCTCCGATCCAAGTTCTCCAACTTTAGCAGGCTCTTTGATTGATTCTACAAATATGAATGGTGCTATAGGGGTTTATGTCTCAGGCAAATACGCTTATGTTGCTGGTTCTCTTTCTGACTCCATAGCTATTGTAGACATCAGTGATCCAAGTTCTCCTACTTTAGCAGGAGTTTTGAAAGACTCTACAAATATGGATAATGCTTATGATGTATATGTTTCAGGTAAGTATGTTTATGTTACAGGTACTGATTCTGATTCTTTGGCTGTTGTAGATATTGGTGGTATAGACGCGCCGTCGGCTAGCATTGGAGACTTAGCTGTCTCAACTCTTGATGTTAGCGAGAATTTGGATGTTAGAAATGATTTAAGTGTTGGAGGCGGACTTAATATCGGTGCTGACATTAAGGTTGATGGCTTACTTTCAGTTTCAGGAGATGGTATGAGTTATATCAAGAGTGGTTTGGAGATTGGGGTTAATGATCCAGTTTTGGTTGGGGTTTTGAATGATTCTACAAATATGGGAGGTCCTTGGGATGTATATTTTTCAGGCAAATATGCGTATGTAGCAGGCTATGACTCCCATTCCTTAGCTATTGTAGATATATCAGATCCAAGCTCACCTACTTTGGCAGGCTCTTTGATTGATAGTACAAATATGAAAAACCCTGAAGGAGTTTATGTTTCAGGAAAATACGCTTATGTTGCAGGTTATACTTCTGATTCATTAGCTGTTGTAGATATATCTGACCCAAGCTCACCTACTTTAGCAGGAGTTTTGAGTGATTCTGTAAATATGAATGGTGTTGTTGGAGTTTATGTTTCAGGCAAGTATGCTTATGTTGCTGGTTCTTTTTCTGATTCTCTATCTATAATAGACATCTCTAATCCAAGTTCTCCGAGCTTAACAGGAGTTTTGAGTAACTCAACGGTTATGGATACCGCTACTGTAGTTTATGTTTCAGGCAAGTATGCTTATGTTACAGGAGTTATTTCTGATTCTTTAGCTATTGTAGATATCTCCGATCCAAGCTCACCTACATTGGCAGGCTCTTTGAATGATTCTACAAATATGGATTCTCCTTATGGACTTTATGTCTCAGGCAAATATGCCTATGTTACAGGTTATGCTTCTGATTCCTTAGCTGTTATAGATATATCCGATCCAAGTTCTCCTACTTGGGTAAGTACTTTGTTTGATAGTACAAATATGGATGCTATTTTTGCTGTCCATGTCTCAGGCAAATATGCTTATGTAGCGGGTTTTAATTCTGATTCTCTAGCCGTTATAGACATCGGTGGCATAGACGCTCCATCGGCTAGCATCGGAGACTTAGCTGTCTCAACTCTTGATGTTAGTGAGAATTTAGATGTTAGAAATGATTTAAGTATTGGAGGCGGACTCAATGTCGGAGGCAGTGGCATTAAAAGTGATGGCTTACTTTCAGTTTCAGGAGATGGTATGAGTTATATCAAGAGTGGTTTGGAGATTGGGGTTAATGATCCAGTTTTAGTTGGTGCTTATAGTGATTCTACAAATATGGGAGGTGCTTGGGATGTATATTTTTCAGGCAAATATGCCTATGTTGCGGGTTATGATTCTAACTCCTTAGCTATTGTAGATATCTCCAATCCAAGCTCTCCAACCTTAGCTGGGTCTTTGATTGATTCTACAAATATGAATTCTCCTTATGGACTTTATGTCTCAGGCAAATATGCCTATGTTGCAAGTAGGTTTTCTGATTCGTTAGCTGTTATAGATATAAGTGATCCAAGCTCTCCGAGCTTAGCAGGAGTTTTGAGTGATTCTGTAAATATGAATGGTCCTGAAGATATTTATGTCTCAGGCAAATATGCCTATGTTACAGGTTATGCTTCTGATTCTTTAGCTATTGTAGATATATCAGATCCAAGTTCTCCGAGCTTAGCAGGCTCTTTGAATGATTCTGTAAATATGGATAGTGCTTCTGGAGTTTATGTTTCAGGAAAATACGCTTATGTTATAGGAGTTGCTTCCAGTTCCTTAGCTATTGTAGATATCTCCGATCCAAGCTCTCCAACCTTAGCTGGGTTTTTGAATGATTCTACAAATATGAATACTCCTTATGGACTTTATGTCTCAGGCAAATATGCTTATGTTACAGGTTCTAATTCTGATTCATTAGCTGTTATAGATATATCCGATCCAAGCTCTCCTACTTGGGTAAGTACTTTGTTTGATAGTACAAATATGGATGGTCCTGAAGAAGTCTATGTCTCAGGCAAATATGCTTATGTTGCAGGTACTGGTTCTGATTCATTAGCTGTTGTAGATATATCAGATCCAAGCTCTCCAACCTTAGTAGGTTCTTTAATTGACAATACAAATATGGATTCTGCTCTTGGAGTCTATGTCTCAGGCAAATATGCGTATGTAGCAAGTTATAATTCTGATTCTCTAGCTGTTATAGACATCGGTGGCATAGACGCGCCGTCGGCAAGCATTGGAGACTTAGCTGTCTCAACTCTTGATGTTAGCGAGAATTTAGATGTTAGAAATGATTTAAGTGTTGGTGGTGGTTTGGGTGTTGGCGGTGGTGGCATTAAAAGTGATGGCTTACTTTCAGTTTCAGGAGATGGTATGAGTTATATCAAGAGTGGTTTGGAGATTGGGGTTAACAATCCTACACTGGTAGACTCTTTGATTGACAATACAAATATGATCAGTGCTGAGAATGTTTATGTCTCAGGCAGTTATGCTTATGTTACAGGATCTGCTTCAAGTTCCTTAGCTGTTATAGACATCTCCGATCCAAATTCTCCTACTTTTGCAGGCTCTTTGCTTGACACTACAAATATGGAAGGTGCTAAAGGAGTCTATGTCTCAGGCAAATATGCCTATGTTACAGGTTATGCTTCTGATTCCTTAGCTGTTATAGACATCTCCGATCCAAGTTCGCCTACTTGGGTAAGTACTTTGTTTGATAGTACAAATATGGATGGTGCTGGCGGTGTCTATATTTCAGGTAACTATGCTTATGTCTCAGGAGGTATTTCTGACTCCATAGCTATTGTGGACATCTCAGATCCAAATTCTCCTACTTTTGTAGGCTCTTTGATTGACGATACAAATATGAATGGTGCTGCTGGAGTTTATATTTTAGGAGAACATGCTTATGTTACAGGATCTGCTTCAAGTTCCTTAGCTGTTATAGATATCTCCGATCCAAGTTCTCCTACTTGGGTAGGCTCTTTGCTTGACCCTACAAATATGGAGGGTGCCTCTGGAGTTTATGTCTCGGGTGGCTATGCTTATGTTACGGGAGTTAATTCTGATTCCTTGGCTGTTATAGACATTAGAGATCCAAGTTCTCCAACCTTGGCTGACTCTTTAGTTGATTCAACAAATATGTTTAATCCTTGGAGCGTTTATGTCTCAGGCAAATATGCTTATGTAGCAAGTTATACTTCCGATTCATTAACTGTTGTAGACATCTCCGATCCAAGTTCACTTACTTTAGCAGGAGTTTTGAAAGATTCTACAAATATGGATGGTGCTGTTGGAGTTTATGTCTCAGGTAAATACGCGTATGTTATTGGTACTGATTCTAATTCCTTAGCTATTATAGATATCGGTGGTATAGACGCACCATCTGCAAACATTGGAGATTTGTTAGTTTCTACACTGGATATTAGTGATAATTTAAACATTGGAAACGATTTATATGTAGGCAATAGCTTAGGTGTTGGAAGCGGAGGAATATATTCACAAGGAGACCTAAATATTTATAATTCTAAATTAAATGTATCTGGAGATTCTGGATCTTTGTTCACAGTTGATAATGAAACTGGTAATACACATTCAAAAAACCTCGCAACTCCATTTGGCGGTTTTGGCAGGAGACAGAATCTATTGAAATATTCAGAAGATTTATCACAAAGTGTTTGGCAAAAACTCTCAAGTACAAGCGTTGCTACTGATACCGCGACTTCTACAAATGGAGAATTAACCACTGATCATGTTTATTGGGGTACTAATACTTTAGGACTAAGACAGACTGTATCTTTGGTTGACGGGTCAACATATACTGTGTCTTTCTGGGCTAGGGCTGCATCATCAACATCTCAAACAATAGGGATAGACTTAGGTGATGGTGGCGATGGTACTGTAACTGTTGTCAGTGACTATGCTAAAAGATACTTTATTACTATAGCGTCAGCAGGTACTTCTGATTGGATAGACTTTAATGATGTTGAAAAAGAAGGTTTTGAACTTTGGGGAATTCAAATAAACGAAGGTAGCATTGCATATCCATACATTAAGACTGGTGATACTGCAATTACAACTGATGACTATGGTGCTACTGTTAACGGCGCACTAACTGTTGTAGGTGATGTAGTGCCAGCTTCAACTAATTCATATAATCTTGGAACCTCAAGTGAAAATTGGGGATGTCTGTATTATGACTCTGGTACATTAGGCTCTTGTGTGTCAGATGAGCTTCTGAAAGAGAATATAAGAGAGCTTACTTTTGGAGATAATCCACTTGACCAGTTGGCTGGTATAGAAATATATAAATATAATTTTATAAGTGATGAAACAGATAATACATATCATGGACTGATTGCACAACAAGTATTAGAATTTGCTCCTAAGCTTGTTGAAACAAATGAAGATGGCTTTTATGTGCTTAAGTATGGAGATATACAATGGTTAGTGATTGAGGCGCTACAGCAGTTGTATACTAAATTTACTGAGTTGTCTGAAAAAATGGTTGCATTATTTGAAAGTGATGAAAAACAAAGTAATGAAATTGAAGCAATGAAAGCTCGCATCCAGTCGCTTGAGACTCAACTTAGAGCTACTACAGGCACAACCACGACATCAACAACAAATCCAAGCCCAGCAACCACAAAAAACCTCGCGACACCAACAATCACAATCCTCGGCAACAACCCAGCAAACATAGACATAAACTCAATATACTCAGACATGGGAGCAAAAGCAACAAACCAAGATGATGAAGATCTATCCATTACGACACTTGTAGATGGTATAGAAGTACAGAGTGTAGACTTAGACACAAGCACAAGTACAACATATATAATCACATACACAGCAGAATATAATGGACAGACAGTGTCTGCCACAAGAGATGTAATAATTGGTGATGGAGTTGATACCGCTACCACAACGAATGTAACTACAGGTAGTGGGGTAGGTGGCACAGCAACCACAACTAATGCGACAAGTACAGACGACACAGATACAGCAGATACAGATACAACAACAGACGATACCGACACAAAAACTAGCACAACAACAACTGACAGTACAGCCTCCTCAGCAACAAACTCTGCTACAAGCACAGATACAGCAGGGTAAAATTCAACACCGATAGAATTGGAGTATTACTTGTTTTATTTATAAAAATATAGAATTCGCCACAAGCATATGTCTTAAATGTGCTACTGCGGTAGTTAATACTATTATTTAATCTTATAATCCTTATAATTACCACAAACAACTATAATAATAATTTGAAGATATTTACCAGACTGTTGATTTGCTATTGATTTGCTATCATATAATGTATAAATGTTGTTCACATTTAGCATTTCATAAAAGCGAAATAGTTATATAGAATATAAGTAAATCGTCCATAACTCTTTAATTATCATGGAGAAAGAAATTTTTATAAATAGCATTAAATATATTCCCTCAAAAATCGCATCTTCTGGTGTAGGGTATACAAATGACTATATCACAAGGTTATGTAGAGAAGGTTCTTTGAATTGTGAAATGGTTGGCAACTTATGGTTTATATCTGAAGATTCACTTAATGAGTTTGTAATTGAGCAAGAATATAAGAAAATTTTATATAAACAAAATTTATCTAAAGAAAGAAAACAAGAACATAAATTCAACAAAAGAATTTTAAAAAACAAATTTATAAATAATGCACCAAATAATTCTAACTCCAGAGGACTTACTCAGTACGGCACATATACAGATGTAGAAGAAAGAGTTACAGAGTCAAAAGTTCGTCATTTACATTTTCCAAGTAATATAGTACTTGATACTGCGTACAAGAGTACGATATGTACTGATTCTGTTTCTGAGCAGAGTCCGATACCTACTACAATTGTTACGCAAGACTTTATACATAAAGCAGTGGCGCTTATCACGGCTGTCGCCATAGTCTTTTCTGTAAGTTCATTTGCAGGTGTTGAGTATATGCACAGAGTAGCAAATACAATAAATAACTTGGTTTACGATACTGTACAGATTGCAAGAAATATACCAAATATTGTACGAAGCATTGACGGTACATTCACAAAATCTCTCAAAATTGCAGATTCTATTACTACTCCAACTTCTGCACTTTCCACTGCTATTCTAAGCAATGAGTCGCAAGCGACATATACTGCAATTGATATATATAATGGTATAAATAACGCTATAGATAATGCTGGTGAATTTATCTCTCTTTCGCGCTGGTTTACGGTTGATGATTCCAATCGTGGCATTGTAGAAATTTCACTCATAGAGTCACCAACAATTAGCAAAGACACTAAAGATGAAGTGTTAAACAATAACGAGGTGGTCAATGAGAAAGAAGTGAGAGAAACTCTTGAAGTAGAGAAGTAATTATCAGACCTAGCGTGTTCTTCAGAATTCCCTTGCGGTGGATAAAATGCTAGAATAAAATTGTTATGGACTTTCTACGAGATCTTAAGCAATTAAACAAAGACGATGTGTCCATTGCTGGAGGCAAGGGTGCGTCCCTTGGAGAAATGATAATGGCTGGCATGCCTGTACCGCATGGTTTTGTGATTCTTACTTCGGCTTTTGAAAAATTTTTGGAAGAGACCGATTTGAATGCTGAGATTGATTCCATTCTTCACTTGGTGGATACAGATAAAATGCACACAGTTGAGGACGCTTCTGAGAAAATTCATGCTCTTATTGTTAGCGCGGAGATACCAAAAAATATAGCCGAAGAAATCCAAAAATTTTTCAAAAATCTTGATACAAAATTTGTAGCGATACGATCTTCGGCTACTGCTGAAGATTCAGCAACTGCGGCGTGGGCAGGACAACTTGACAGCTACCTTAATATTACAGGAGATGATTTGCTTGAAAATGTAAAGAAATGTTGGGCTTCATTATTTACTCCGCGTGCGATTTTTTATCGCTTTGGAAAAGATTTACACAAACAGAAGATATCCGTTGCAGTCGTTGTACAAGAAATGATTGAGAGCGAGAAATCAGGTATTGTCTTTTCGGTTCATCCTATTACACAAGATAGAAATCAGCTCATTATTGAGGCAGGCTTTGGCTTAGGTGAAGCCGTTGTGTCAGGGCAAATAATTCCTGACAGTTATGTTGTGGAAAAACAACCGAGACAGATTATTGATAAAAATATTCAAACACAATTGACTGGGCTTTATCGTGCAAGAGGCGGAGGCAATGTGTGGCATGGTATTCCAGAAGAGCGAGGAGAAAAACAAGTTTTGACGGATGATGAGATTTTAGAACTTTCAGAAATAATTTTAAGGATTGAAGATCATTACGGCTTTCCATGCGATATTGAATGGGCTTTTAGAAACGAAAAATTTTATATTCTCCAGTCAAGACCTATTACGACCTTGAGTAAAAAGTCCAGTAAGCGATTTAGTAAGAACGATTACATTTTGAGTTTTTGGGTTCAGGGTGTAAGCGTTTTTGTTACCGATATTCATCTTGATGCGTATAAACGCTTAGAAGTTCTTTACATTATTGATGATGGAATGTTTAAGCAATACTTCACAAAAAGAGCGTACCAACGCGCTCTCGGACAAGGTTTAGATTTTTATAAAAGTAAGGATGCCTACAATGATTATAAAGAAGATTTGTTAAAGCACTGTGATAACTTTAATGAGTTTTTTGAAACCGAAATAAAAGACAAAAAATCTCTCACGAAAGATGTCGTACAAAAATTTTTTGAGTACACGCAAAAACTTTGCGGTGACTATACCAAAATGAATTTTGAATTTACTGATAAGGCATTTTTAGAACAAGAAAAGGATTCGACAATTAAAGAAAATCTTTCTGATGTTGCAAAATTCAAAGACGAGATAAGGGCAGTTATGAATATGGTTTTGTTTGACTCAAACGGATATTCTGATCAGTTTTTCAAGATTTTAGGTAATCAGTTTGGTGTTAAACCGCCAGTATTTGGAAACTTAACCCAACAAGAAATTCTGGCATTTTTTGAAGGTAAAAGACCAACAGAAAGTATTGTATCAAAAAGACAAGTAGCTTTTGTTGAAAGTCATAACATAAACAGATTTTATGAAGGGAAAGAAGCAGAAGTAGTACTTAGCGAATTTACAGAGAAAGCTGAATATTCCGAAACGATACAAGGTCAAGTGGCAAGTGGTGGGAGAGTAATAGGGAGCGTGAAGATTATCCCAGTTGATTATGGAGATTTAAATCGTGTAAACGCAGAAATTGGAAAAATGCAACAAGGTGACATTCTCGTTGCAGAAACTACAGCACCTGAACTAATGATTGCTTGTAAAAAAGCGGTGGCAATAATCACAGATATGGGAGGTCTTATGTCCCATGCCGCAATCGTAAGTCGTGAGTTCGGCATCCCTTGTATTATTGGAACAAAGAATGCTTCAAAAATTTTGAAAGATGGTGACAAAGTAGAAGTAAATGCTAACGCAGGAGTAGTTAGTGTATTGAAGTAGCCGTCCAAATGGAATTTTTAGAATAACATAATTTGAAAAAGCGAAAAATGCGCGCGCAAGCATTGCTCCCTATTTTTATATAAGCCCTTTATATTCAGGATAATTTTTCTTTATAACCTGCTTCCATTTTGCTGTCTCACTTCCAGAGCCAACCAAGTGACTTTTATGGTATAGAAGCAGCACATTTACTTTTGAGTTCTTATGTAATGCCACAATACATCTGTTTCCTGAACCATGTCTTGATTGCTTAGTTCCAGCTACACGAAACTCTGTCTTACATATTTTAATATCACCACCATCAACAATGGTCTCGGCTATACTTCGTTCAAACAAAATGTCAAAATTTTGAAACTCTTTTTCAATAGCTCGTTGAGTTATGTCCCACGCAGTTTTATACTTCTTCTTGAAGTTTTTTATGTAGTGTCGTTCTACAAATAATTCAATCGAAACTGCATAAATATTAGTAGACATATTCGGGGTCTTCTTGAGTTATCAATTCATACGGTATTATTTCCCCATCAGAGCAAATCTTGTATGGTAATTGATTATGAGCGAAGTCAACTATTTCTGGGGTTCTTTTGGGCTTCCATTTTTTCGAGATCTCACATATAAACTTTTGTTCACTCTTATCTAGAAGATTAATTGATTCACGCTTGCCACTTTTTGTCTGCGAAATAAGCATAGCGCCTTCTTTTGTCCTTTCAATATCTAATTTACCGTTTTCATACAACTCCTCAACAACTCTGAAATATGTGTCTGGAACAGGGCCATACTGAATTTTCCGATAACGCATACCACTCATGCTTTCCAAATGATTATAGTACCAACCAAAATCAGCAAGATATAACAACTTGGCGAGCTTGGTTTTTGGTACTTTTCCATCATTTGCCAAACCATTGCGCAGGAATGCAAAAATCATTTGTCTGTATTTCGCCAAGTTTTGCACATTACCACCGACAAGCTCCTCGACAGTTATACCAAATATGTCTGATAATTTTTCAGCTTCCGACAAATTCAACTCGCGTTTTCCTTGCTCAAGTGCAATGTACGATGTGCGAGAGATTCCGATCTTATCGGCAACCTGTTTTTGCGACAAATCTTTTCCGTCGCGTAATGTTTTAATAAGTTCAAAATATGTATTACTCATATAGCAAGTGTACAGCAAGTGTTATGCATATGTCAAGAAGTTATACACACCCCTGTTTCATTTTTTGACATATGTAAATGTTCTTGATAAAATGTAAGTAATTCCGACTGTAGGGGGAGATTATTAGTTAACACAATTATCTCTATGTACACATATAATAATAGTGAAATTGCTCTTGAAAACTCGCAGAAAGCAGATACTCGCTACGCTCATCATCTGTAACTGCCTCAAAACAATCTTTAGCAATTTTGAGTGCTGAGTTTTTGATAACTTCAACATTTGTTTTGTCTTTCAACTTTTCTTCAAACAGAAGCAAGAGGGCATACTCAAAAGATTTACCTGTTATCATTTGTTTTGAGTTTTTACTTATCATAATTTATTTAATCAATTTATCTATCGTTACAGCAAATCCTTTGCTATTTAGATTTTGTGCCGGGAGCGGGACTTGAACCCGCACGGCCATACGGCCCGGAGAGTTTAAGTCTCCTATGTCTACCAATTTCATCATCCCGGCATATCACGCCTTTGCATAAAGCTACGGTGGGTGCTGATTTTTTCGTCAAGATACGGTATTCTTTAGAAAAAATCGCGGAGGTCCAGACCGGATTTGAACCGGTGCATAACGGTTTTGCAAACCGCCGCGTTAACCACTTCGCCACTGGACCAATTATAATACTATCATGCAATACATAATTAAAAAAGAAGACTAATATTTTTATGAGAGAGTATCTAGAAGCTGTCTATTTTTTTCTCCCTCGTCTATCTTAAAATCAAAGAATGGGAGCTTGCGGAGCGGTAGATTCTTCTTTACAAAACTTCTAAATTCTGCGCGTTTACGCTTAGCAAAATCAAGCGCATGCTCCTCTTGAGTATCTGGCAAGACTGTAAAATATATAACGGCACTGGACAGGTTAGGGGAGACATCCGCGCGAGTAATAGTAATCATAGATTGTCTATTTGACTCACTCTCTAAAAACTCCGCAGCAAGATGTGCAATTTCTTCTCCAATTTGTAATTTGCGTTGTGAATCTACCATTTATTTTTCTATTATTTCATAAACTATTAACTTGTCTCCACCGACAAGCTCCATATCAGACTCTATCTGCGCGCCAAATTCTGCTCCTTCTTCTATTTTATCTGTGTCTTGCTTTGCTTGCTGTAGGTTGATAATTTTTGCTTCTGTTATATGTTCACCGCGTCTATTTACGCGTAGCAGTGCGCCCTTTTTTGCAATTCCGCTTTTTACTTTAGCGCCGAGTACATGGAGCTTTTTATTTACACTGAATACTTTTATCACCTTTATTTCTCCCAGCTCATTTTCTATCTCCTGTTTTGGTTTGAGCGCTATTACTTGTTCCTCTAGCCACTCTGTAAGCTTGTAAATAATATTAAAAGTATGTATATCTATACCGTGTTGCCTTGCACATTCGCGTGCTGTGGAGTCTGTACTGACATTAAAGGCAATTACAAATGCTCCAGAGCCAATTGCAATTTGTATATCTCTCTCAGAGATAGAACCCACGCCACTGGATACTATTTTAAAAGAGATGTGTTCACCCCCGAGCTTATCTAACTCATGTCTTATTGCATCTAGCGTACCACCTACATCTGTTTTTATTACAAGTGGCATATAGATTTCATCCTTATCAAGTGTTTCAGTCGTAGACTTTTTAATTGTATCATTTAATATATTTTCTTTACGCGCTATATCAGTTTCTTTTCTACTACTGAATGCACTAAAGGCTAAACCAGTCTCTGGGAGTTTGTCAAAGCCTGCAATACCAACAGGGGAGGAGAACTTGGCAGACTTTATATTCTTACCAGTGTGATCCTCTATCTTACGAACAGGCGCAATAGCAGTGCCAGCTACTATGAAGTTACCAATATGCAAAGTACCGTCCTTTATAAGTAGTGTAGCTGCTGTGCCACTTTTAGGGTCTTTATGTGCTTCTATTACCACTCCAGATGCATATGTACTTGGGTCAGCGGTTAACTCTTCCATTTCTGCCACAAGTAGTATTGTGTCAAGCAAATCATCAATACCATCGCCGGTTTTGGCAGAGATTGCATTCCATGGTATGTCTCCACCCATTCCTTCAATGTATATTTCGTTTTCTATCAAGCTTGCTTTTGTGTTATTTATATTTGCTGCTGGCTTATCTATTTTATTTATAGCTACTATATATGGAATTTCAGCTATCTTTACAGCACTTAGTGCATCTAGTGTTTGTTGCTTTACTCCATCCTCTGCAGATACTACAAGTATTGCTATGTCGGCAACATGCGCGCCTCTTGCTCGCATCTTTCCGAAGGCCTCATGCCCCGGTGTGTCTATGAAGGTTATTCGTTTACCATTGTGTTCAACTTCGTAGGCACTTATATGCTGTGTTATACCGCCAGCTTCGCCTTCTACAATATTACTTTTGCGTATATAATCTAACAATGCAGACTTACCATGATCTACATGACCCATTACGACAACCACAGGAGGGCGAGTTATTATTTTAGTTTTGTTTTGCATGATGCCCAGCATTATGCAACGATTTGCACGCCTTTTCAAGTGCATTTTGTTCTTCCTCTGTTATTTCGTTTTCTGGCTTAAAGTCTACAACTTGTTTAGAGAATAATGTTAAGTTGTCTCTTGCGCATAGTGTAGAAATTATTATACCATTACCAGCCTCGTCTATAAGTGCGATAGCAAAACTTGGTTTACTATTACCAGAGCCAGCAAATGGGTTAAAGCGTGTAAGCCCTATACCGCGTATTGCACTGGAGAGCCTAGCATCAACGCTTGTAATCTTATCAGTCATCTCCTGTTGTTTAACTTGTACACTTTTATAATCTCTAGCAATATTTGCTATATGATTTTCTAAGTTTTTTCCATCGGAGCCTTTAGTGAGCCAGTGTAAGCGCAACTCCAACCATAACACCCAAATCAAAAGTATCGCCACAAGACCGATGGATACAGCAGTAATTATAGTATTGTATTCTGTAAATATATACATATGTTAACATTATAACTTCATATAGTCTTTTATGGAAGTCTCTGTTAAAATGGTATAGATGAAAATAGTATTAACAGGAGGTGGCACTGGAGGGCATTTCTACCCGCTGATTGCGGTTGCCGAGGAGATATATGTTCTTGCAAAAGAGGATAAGTTACTTGATCCACATCTATATTATATAGGTCCAGATGTGCATGATGAGCGCGCGCTTTCTGAGCAAAATATAACTTTCAAAAAAAGCCCCGCAGGTAAAATTCGTAAATACTTTTCTATACTCAACTTTACAGATGTAATCAAAACATTTATAGGCATAATTAAAGCAACAGTACAACTTTATTTTCTTTATCCAGATGTTGTGTTCTCAAAGGGTGGTTATGCAGCATTCCCTACAACTGTTGCAGCGCGTTTATTGCGTATACCACTTGTTGTACACGAGTCTGATGCTAAGCCAGGTAGGGCAAACTTAATTGCAGCCAAATGGGCGCGAGCTGTAGCAACATCTTACCCTGGTGCAGCAAAGTATTTTAAGGGCGTAGATGAAAAAAAGATTGCTCTTACAGGTGTTCCTATACGCAGACCAATGTTAATGCCTGTGCAAGAAGGTGCTCATAATTATCTCAATCTAAATCCAGATGTGCCAACTATTTTGGTACTTGGTGGTTCTACTGGTGCTGTAGAGATTAACAAGATGATACTCAATTCATTGCCCATTCTTTTGAAAAATTACCAAATAATACATCAAGTTGGCAAGGAGAATGTAGATCATGTGAATGATGTAGCAAGCGTACTACTTAAGGATAGTCAATATAGAGACAGATATAAAGTATTTAGTTATCTCGGTCAACTTGCACTTCGCATGTCGGCTGGTATTGCATCTATAATTGTAACTCGTGCAGGCTCTAGTACAATTGCTGAGATTGCTATTTGGGGTTTGCCAGCTATAGTTATACCAATACCAGAGGAAGTGTCGCATGATCAGACAGATAATGCGTTTGTTTATGCGCGCACTGGTGCTGCTGTGGTAATGAAGCAAAAGAATCTCACGCCGAATTTATTGGTGTCTGAAATAAATCGCATCTTAAGTGATTCGGAGATACAGTCGTCTATGACAGAAGCAGCAAATAAATTTACCAGACCAGACGCTGCCCGCAAGATAGCCCGTATGTTACTGGACATCGCACTAAAGCATGAACAATAATTATTCTGATTTTTTGAGTGTGAGTGGATTAGTTAAGAATATCATCTTGCTAATAATATAAAATTCAACCAGTGTTGTGGATAACTACATCATTTTTATTGACTAAAGGACGACCATAGTATAATATATAAGATACGAGATGCCGGGGAGCGAGCGTGATGCCGCAATCCGGTTTTTCTATTATGTCTTTATGGTAAAACTTTTACAACCTCAACCTTATCAAGAAATTTCTTTTTTGAAGTACTCACATTTCTTGGTGCTCTGAATAGTTTTTTGTTAAGTATTTTTAAAATTATATCTTCGTAAGAATTTTTTTTAATTTTTTTCTTCAAACTCTTGCATTTGATTGCGTATGCCAATAAATCTGCAATTTGTTCTTCAATGTCATGATTCTTTTTTGATACGAATGATATTGATGTAATAGTTTCCTGCACTTTTTTATATGATACTTTTGGTACTATTAATCCATCTGATAGAAAGTGCCCAAGTGCTCTATGGAAATAAAAATCTTTCGTAGCAGTCGCGCTTTCTATAACAATTTCTCCACGCGAATCATGCGACAAAAGTATCAGTATAAAATTGCGAATCATCACATTTGCCGTTTCTTTGTATGTCTTTACTTCATCCCACCCAGACTTTTTTGCGTTATCTTTATTTGTAATTGCAAAAAACATCTTGAATTTTGATTCTAACAAAAAACTCTCCAAATCTTGCAGAAAACTTTTATAAATATCCTTATCTTTCAAAATAGCAAACTTTCCATCTTTACGACCAATTTCACGCGAATGAAAAATTATATCCGTATGTCCCCAGTATTTAAATTTAATTTGATTAGCGCGAATCTTCATACGCTGGCTTTCTAAGTCGTCAACTGAGCAACATGATAAAATATATAGAGGTGAAGGATGTTTGTAACTTGTGTGACCAAGCTCGTCTATAAAAAGTTTATATGCAGTTTTATCAAAATGGTTTGTCATGTTTACTTTCTTATTCTTTAATTTACGATGTGCGTATTCTAGCATATACAGCATACAAATATTGCATAGATTAAACTTCTACAATTCTCAGGTTCACATGACGAGATAACTTTATTAGGCACAAAGGAACTAGGTTGGTATAATGATGTGTAATGAACAATAATAAAGAAAAAATAGTAGTACGCTTTCCTCCGAGTCCGACTGGATATTTACATGTTGGTAATATTCGTACGCTACTTTTTAACTACTTATTTGCGCGTAAGCACGAAGGTAAAATAATAATGCGTTTTGAGGATACAGATAGAGAGCGCAGTAAAAAGAAGTATGAAGATGCTGCACTGAACACCTTAAGTAAGATTGGTCTTGACTTTGATGAAGGGCCATATAGGCAGAGTGATAGGGGAGAGCGATATGAAGATGCTGTGGAGCGTCTTATATCCGATGGTAAGGCGTATGAGAGTGAAGATAGCAAGGATGGATCTGGAGATAAGGTTATACGACTTAAGAATCCAAATAAGCCAGTTATATTTAAGGATGCCATAAGAGGGGAGATAAGTATAGATACCACAGACTTTGGCGACTTTGTAATAGCGCGCTCGCTTGCAAATCCACTTTACCATCTAACCGTTGTGGTGGACGATATGGAAATGGGTATTACGCATATTATACGCGGAGAAGACCACATAACATCTACACCTAGACAGATACTTATAATAGAGGCACTTGGTGTGAATGTACCACAATACGCACACCTGCCACTCATAATAGGCGCTGACAAGAAGAAACTCGGCAAGCGACACGGAGCAGTAACTTGGGATGAGTTTGAAAGTCAAGGTTATCTACCAGAAGCACTTATAAATTATTTAGCACTACTAGGCTGGAATCCGGGGGACGAAAGGGAGTTCTTTACAAAAGATGAGCTTATACAAGAGTTCTCTTTAGAGAAAGTGAACAACTCACCGGCAATGTTCAGTTATGAGAAACTAGATTCTATAAACAAACACTATATAACATTGCTAGCTGAGAATGAATTTGAAGAATATGTTACACAGAGGTTGTCTAAAGAGCTTGTTGCCACACTAGAAAATATAAACAGAAGAGATATAGTAATACACGAGATAATAAAAGAGAGAATTTCTAAATTTGCAGATGTAGCAAAAATGGAAGAGGATGGCGAATTTGATTGGATTATAAAAATAGGGGAGTATGACAGTGGAAAATTAGTGTGGAAGAAGAGTACAAAACTAGGTACACTAAGGCACATAAATGCAGTGTCTGTGTTGCTAAATAATATTAAAAACCAAGACTGGGACGCAGAAAATATTAAAAAAGCGATATTTGGATATGCAGAGAGCGAGGGCAGGGGAGATGTGCTCTGGCCACTGCGCTACGCTCTTACAGGCAAAGAGAGATCTCCTGATCCGTTCATCGTTGCGACTGTGCTAGGTAAAGATGAGACTCTTGGGCGTGTGCAGAAGGCTGTAGAAGCTTTAAGCTAAACGCGTTACAATGTTGTATATGGTAAGTAGAACAAAATTTTTTCTAGCCCTATCTCTTATTGTGACACACACACTCCTGTTATCTGTGTTTGCGTATGCAGAGGACGAAGATGATATACGCCAGAAGATAGACGAACAACAAGTAGAGCTTAATAAGCTTGATGAGGAGATTGCTGAATATGAGCGTGAATTAACAACAGTAAGCAGAGAGAAGAACACGCTACAGAGTGCTGTGCGTACACTTGATATATCTCGCAATAATGTAGAAGCAAAGGTGCAGAAGACAATGAAGCAAATAGGTATAACCGAGGTGAACATAACAGATATTACAGAAGAAATAAAAGAGAAAGAAAAAAATATCAAAATAAACACAGACGCTCTTGCAAATACATTGCGCATGATACACGAGGAGGAGTCGGACACATTTGTGGAGATGTTTTTGCGTAGTGATACAATTAGCGATATATGGAGTGATATAGAGACACTTCGCAGGTTTCAGTCTGTAATACAGATTGAGGTGGAGAAGCTTACCGCACATAAACTAGATTTGGAAGATTCTATAAATATTGCTAAGACTGAGCATGATAGATTGAGTGGTTATAATGATGACTTAACAATACAAAAACGCTCACTGGATATAAATCGTGAAGCTAAAAATAACTTGCTTAGTGATACAAAGAACAAGGAGTCTAATTACCAAGCACTTATAGCTCGTAAACTTGCCGCTCGTGAAGAGTTTGAAAGGCAACTCTCAGAGTACGAATCACAATTGCGTTTCGTGCAAGATCCTGATGCCTTACCAGAGGTTGGGCAGAGTGTACTAAATTGGCCATTAAAAAAAATACGCATTACTCAATACTTTGGCAACACTAAGTTTGCTCAATCGGGCGCTTATAATGGCAGCGGACACAATGGTATAGACTTTGGCATACCACTTGGTAGCCCAGTTAAGGTTGCGCTCTCCGGCACTGTACTTGCTACAGGTAACACAGATGCTTATTCTGGCTGTCTATCGTACGGTAAATGGGTGCTTATAAAGCATAATAACGGTTTATCTACAATGTATGCTCATTTATCTGAGGTTATAGTTTCAGAAGGGGAGACTCTTGTAACTGGAGATGTTTTTGCGCACAGTGGTAGTAGTGGCTACTCTACCGGTCCACATCTACACTTTGGTGTGTATGCGTCTAGTGGTGTACAGGTAGTAAAGATTGGAGACATGCGCAAATCAACTTATTGTAAGAACGCACGCATACCAATAGCTCCATGGGAGGCTTATATAAACCCAATGGATTATTTACCAAATTAATATTTATATTATAATACCATTTTCTTTAATGCGCAAAATATAGAACAAAAGAATAAAACCCACATAGAATATTTATAATTACAAAAATGATAGAGGTTACTAATCCAGTTTTTCTTTTCAAATAAACAAGAACCAATGAGACAACACCTAATATAACCACAGCTCCAATTAGTTGTCCTATATGTCCTCCGGGTGGACTCGGAAATACTAAAAAAAGTATTATAAAATCAATGGTAAGAAATCCTATTAATAAAACTATTAGACTTTTAGTCCCTTTTGAAAGCTGATTCATAGTTTTATATTTAAATAATAAGATATATTATATTTATGAATAAAGAACAAATCAAACAACTTCTCCATATTTTATTTGTTTTATATTTGCGGAGTTTACGGAGCGAGAGAGCAACGCGGTTGAGTGATAATGAGAAGTTCAAAAAATGTTTTCGTTTATCTATTTTTGGATGAGCAGGTTCTAAAAAGCAATCCAACACCGACCACAATTAAAATAAGTGGCCAAATATAATCCCAATTTATATCAATTATATTTACGAAGTTTTTTAAGAAAAAAACAATACCTATAGTGATTAATGCTATTCCACCTGAATGTTTATTGTATTTCATAATAAATGTTAAATGTTAATAAATGTTGCTTTCAGTTTACCAAAAATTCTTTGTTACGCAAATAATTTTTCCACACTTCGTTCATTTTGACAAGAGCATTAAGACCAGACGACAGAGGATAGGGGAGTGCAGTGTTGCAAAATCTGGAGGATTTTGAGTTTAAGATTTATAGATTAAAAATAAAATTTATATAGATACTCTATATACTCCTAATGATTCAAGTTTTTCTTGGAATTCTTGACCGATATCTTCTACTAAAATCATATTGTTTGATTTAAGTTTTAATCTAATAAATCCATCAGTTTCATAAAAAGGATTTCCTATTCCATAAAAAGCAATTACTTCTTCTTTACTGGCCAGACACATAGCTTGATTTGCAGAGATAAGAATATTTTCATCGGTATTATTACCAATTAAACAATCATATTCTCCTTTTGTTAATGTGTTTTTATCATGCCCAACAATATAGCCAATTGTAAATGAAATGAGAATTCCAATAATAAACCAAGTAATAAATCTTTTTTTCATATAATGTTTATATTATACCTACAAATAAAAAATAAACCAGATAACTTTTCCACATTATGATGTGTTTTTTTGCAAAAAAATTGCAGGATGATGGCGTTATAGAAGAGGTTTAATATTATTAAATAATTCTTCAAATTTAACATATCCTGCTTTTTCGTTAAAATGACCTGCATTTTTGATAATATTTGGTTTTACATCAAGTTTATATGCTAGTTCATTTGCGTATTCTATTGGGACATATGGATCATTATCTGAATGATAAATAAAAAATTGTTTGCAATTTTGTTTTATCTTTTGCCAATTAAATTTTCTGTCAACAAAAGTTTTATTGATAGGATCAAAAGTTTCATTTCCTAATGATTTTAGAAATCCTGAAATAAAAAATGAACCTTTAATTGATACATTCATATGCTCTAATACATTTAATAAAAACGCAGGCGCTAAACTATGTCCTACAAAAATAGTATTTTCATCAATTTGGTTTTCATATTCTGTAAAAATTTTATTCCAATTATCTAATGTTTGGTTTTCAGGAGTTGGAAATTTTGGGACAATTACTTTATGATTTAATTCTTCTAATTTTTGCTTTAACCAAGGAAACCAATTTTCTTCTGGATTTCCAAAAGCTCCATGAATAAGGAAAATTTTTGTCATGATAATAAAAGAGTATATTAAATAGAGGATAAATCAAATGAATTTTACCACAATACATTCGTTTTGAGCAGATTGTACGAATTGATACACATCAAATTCGTACAATCTTGCGTTTCGTAAAACGAATAAACTTACTCGCAGTCTTATTCGTTTTGAGCAGATTGTACGAATTGCTATGCTAAATTCGTACAATCTTGCGTTTCGTAAAACGAATGTATTGTGGATTTATCCACACATTCGTTTTGAGCAGATTGTACGAATTGCTATGCTAAATTCGTACAATCTTGCGTTTCGTAAAACGAATAAACTTTTCCACAGTTTATTCGTTTTACATATATTGTGCGAACCTATAAATATGTTAAAATAGCCATATGCCCCATTCTTCCCTACAAAACAACCAAGAACCAATAACAGAACATATTTTACCGTTTTTAGACTATTGTGAGGTTGAGAAAGGCTTGTCCTCCAATACTCAGCGTAACTATAAACAATATTTGAACTTATTTTTGCGGTGGCTCAAGCTTACTAATAATTCCAACTTACTCCCCTCTGATCTGAGTCCCGAGCATATTTGGGATTATAGACTCTACATTGCTCGTAAATATAAAACTCCGCGAGGAGCACATCTCACCAAAAAGTCTCAAAATTATTATCTTATTGCACTGAGGGCACTTCTTGATTATTTTGCCGATAGAGACATCAGCTCATTACCATCTGCTAAAGTTAAATTAGCCAAACAAGAGGGTTCAGATCATGTTTCCTTCTTAGAAACTTATGAGATAGAGAAAATGTTATCAACCTTTGATACATCTACAACAATTGGTTTGCGCAATCGTGCTATACTGGAGTTGTTCTTTTCTTCAGGTATGCGTATATCAGAGCTTACTTCACTAAACACAGATCAACTTTCATTTTTAAACGATAAATCTGCTACAGATAAATCAATATTTGAGCTTTCTATAACTGGTAAGGGTAATAAAACACGCACAATATTTATATCCAAGCGTGCAGCAGATTGGTTGCGTAAGTACATTACTTCGCGTAGGGATGTACATAAGCCACTATTTATAAATTTACGCTCTAGAAATACAGGAACAAGACGGTTAACACCACGCTCTATACAAGTAATGATAGCGCGCGTGGCTCGCCTCGCGGGTATTTCTAAGAAGGTTACTCCACATACACTTAGGCACTCTTATGCCACTGACTTACTTAGCCATGGCGCAGACTTGCGTAGTGTGCAAGAACTCTTAGGACACCAGAATGTGGCAACCACGCAAGTTTATACTCATGTTACTAACAAACAGTTAAGAGACATCCATAAGAAATTCCATGGAGGATCTTCATTTAATGGATAGTTAGTTTATTTATCACTTAAGCTAGCTATTCCTTCAAAAGCTCTCAGTACCTCAATTGGTGTTGCAAATACTACAGTGTTACTCTGGTCACTTGATAGGTCATTAAGAGACTGTAAAGTACGCAAGTGTAGTGCACCAGCAGAACCAGACAGTATGTCTGCAGCTTTAGCCATATTCTTTGCGGCTATTACCTCACCTTCGGCTTTAATAATTACTGAGCGCTTCTCTCTTTCGGCTTCTGCTTGTTTTGCTATTGTGCGTTCCATGTTATCTGGCAGTGTTACATCTTTAAGTTCTACATTGTCTACCTTTATGCCCCATTCATCACTTGCTTTGTCTACAACACCTCGTATGCGTTCAGAGATTTGCTCGCGACCTGCTAGTAGCTCGTCTAACTCTACCTCACCTACTGCATTACGCATTGTTGTTTGTGCAAGTTGAGATACAGCGTAGAAGAAGTCCTCTACATTAAGAATAGCTTTATCTGCATGTGCAACCTTATAATAAATAACAGCATTAACACCAACTGAAATGTTGTCTTTAGTAATAGCTTGCTGATGTGGTACATCTACAGCTTTTACACGCATGTCTACCTTGTAAAGCTGTTGGAACACTGGTACTACAACTTTCCACCCGGGGTTACGCAAGCCTGTAAATTTACCCATCGTAAACATAACGCCACGCTCGTACTGATTAACTTGACGCAAAAATATAACAGCCAAAACTATAGCAATGACTAAGATTAATATAAATTCCATAATGATTTTATTTTAACTTGTAAAGTTTTTATAATACATCAAAATTATAGCACATAAATTGCTTTTATGTTACCAAAACTTGATGTGTATAACTCTTGTTGCCGCAGATTTGTATTGGAAAATAATTTCTTCACATCTTCTTCATTGTATAAGCAAATACTGTCTGAGATTCCAAATTTCTCTTGATTTTCCTTGCTTATTTTACAATAACGATCTTCTATAGTGTTACCACCATGTTTATAGTTTTGTCCAATTTCAGATGTAAGTCCAGAGAATGAAGTAAATACTTTCCCTTCCCTACCAACATTCTCACCAATTATTTCAATTAATATTTGCGCATTCATAAATGGTAAATGATGTAGCACGCGTTGCGCTATCGTAATAGAATATTTTTTTGGCAAGTCTTCTTTCGTAATTTTTGTAATATCTTTTTGGAAGAACTTCAACTTCCCTTCCATTGTAAGCGCTTCAGAAATTTTTGTAAAATGTTCGCGCAAATCTCGTTTATCAAAAAGCCATACTTCAAATCCTGCGAGAGCAAGCATTATTGAGACTCTACCGAAGCCACACCCAAGATCAACTGCCACCTTATCCCCCGCTTTGTAGTCAAGAGCGAAATGCAGTATCTGTTTATCAAGATCATCCAATCGCAATTGCGAAATATCTATACCGTGTTGCTCACTCATAATCAGTTATTATATATAAATAGTTTATTTTGTATAAAGTTATTTAAGAGTTTTTTTGATGGGAGGAATATCTTCTCTGGCAAATTATCCATATCAAACCATTGCCACTCTGTGATTTGCTCTGGCTCCATTGTACACACTTCTCCAGACCATTTCTTAGCTAAAAATCCAACAGTTAAAAAATGTACATTCTCTAACATATCCTCATTAAGTGCTATAAGTTCAAGATCTTTTATTTTTATATCTAAATTTGTTTCTTCTTTTACTTCTCTGATTGCAGCGTCATGCATTTTTTCTCTAAAATCTATTTTTCCACCAGGCATCGTCCAATGCCTCTCTCCACGCAGTTTACTATCGTCTTTCTTTTGGTTTTTATGCCTTTTACCAAGAAGTATTTGATTGTAATCGTTTAGTATAAGAACACCTACACCAACACCCATATATTGTTTTTTGTCAAAGTTTTTATTCATAAAATTATGTCTATATTTATATATATTCTTTGGTATCCGAGATTATCTGACTATCTCGTTTAACAGAGATTTATTCTCGTTTAGCCGAGCTCTCCTGTTCGGTTAGACGGAGTTTTTATCCAAGCCATGGAATATCAAACTGCTGAAATTCTGGTAGTAGTTTTTTATCATATAGCAAGCGTGAAATTACCTCTGCGTGGCTAAGTGCCCCAGTTAAAGCATTATGTGGTTTTGGCTCTTCTGGTATGCCAGTGTAATTGAGTACTGCATCTAGGTTAAGTGCGCTTCTTTTATGCTTCTCATCTATCGGAGGCTTCTCCCCTCTTTTTATAATATGCATCCAGCAAAGTGAATGTGAGTCTATGGTACGGTATGCAAATTCGTAATTAAATTTGGCACGCTCGCAAGCTGCCTTTACAAAATCGCGATCAAAAGAGACATTTTGCCCAGCAAAAGTTCTCTCTCTAACAGTGTTGCTCCATTGTAAGAAATTGCGAACGAGCTCAGTTTCAGTCATTTTATTTTCATCAGTAACCTCCTCCTTACTAAAACCATTTACTTCAAGTGCCTCGTCAGAGATGTGCGCACCGTCCCATACTTTGCACTCAGCATAGAATCTATTGTCAGGATTATCAAAATCCAGCGCACCAATAGACACTATTGAGTGTTTGTTGTAGTCAATACCAGAAGCTTCTATATCTAAAACCAGCATAATGTAGAGTATATCAGGTTTTTTTATTTTTGGAATATGTCCTTCTTGTTCGTGTCATTCATATTTGTTATATTATTAAGATATAAATAATAATAAACTTGAGTTATGACATTACAACTACAAATACGAGAAGATATGAAAGATGCAATGAGAGCGCGCGAAGCCGAGAAGGTTACGACTCTGCGCGGGCTTTTAAGCGCATTTACTAACGAGCTAATAGCACAGAAGCGCAAACCAACAGAAGAGCTTGAAGAAGAAAATGTACTTACAGTTATAAAGCGCGCAGTTAAGCAACGCAAAGATTCCATAGAGCAATTTACAAAAGGCGGTAGAGATGAGCTTGCACAGAAGGAGCAGACTGAGCTTGAAATATTGGAGGGTTATTTACCAGAAGGAGCAAGTAAAGAAGAAATAGAAAATATTGTCAAAGTAAAAATTGAGGAGCTTGGCATAACCAGTGTATCACAAATTGGTCAACTTATTGGCGCAGTGATGAAGGAGTTCGCTAGCCCTTCAAATACTCTAGGGCAAGCTGATGGCAATGATGTAAAAGAAGTTGCCTCTAAGCTACTAAGTTAACCCATTGCTCCTGTTAAGCACCACCATTAGTAGTGTGAAGATTGCCGCTAGTATAAAGGCAATTTTAAGACCAAATGTAGTAGCAAGGATATATACTAAACCAAGCATCATCAATCTTCCTATATTTAGTGCCATCTCTTTTATTGCTGTGTATTCATCTACATAGCGACCAGAGTCTGCAGATTGCTCGTATGTAGTGGCGTCAAAAGTAAGTGTATTTGCCGTACGCCCAAATTGATGATATGTGTCGGCCATAAAGATTTGCAGGGGTGTACCTACAAAGACTTTAAGTATCCAACCCGTTGTAGAGAAGAGCACACCGACAAGCAACATCCTCTTTTTGCTCCATGTATCAAATAATCTACCGATAAGATATCTCAATATCAAAACAGCGATAAGTGTAAGAGAAGCGATTATACCAACTGCTGTATATCTTTCATCTAGTAGTGTAAACACATACAGTGGCCAGAATACCACCACAGCAACACTCTGTGCACCATTGGCGGCGTGAGCAAGTAGCAGGGGTCTATTTACAGGTTTAAACAAGTTAACAAATGTATCTATATAATCCCAAGAGAATCTCTCATATACATTACATGTATATACTAATGGCAGTAATGCTATAATCAAAATAGAGCTGGCATATATAAATGTAGCTGAGAAACCAATAGATGTGATAAGCACACCTCCTATTATTGGTGCTAAAATTACTAATATCCCAGATATGTTGCGTAGCAGTGCAAGTTGTCTACCACGATATTCAGCACTAAGCAAGCGTGCGAAGTTTACATGATATGGTATCCAGTACAGTGCGCGGTATATTGCTGAGAATATCGCGAAGGATGTTGCAGAAAGTGCTAAGTACTCTTCCGCAAAATATAGTGAGCCAATAGCAAACACGGCCAACAACATACCTGTTATGAGCATTGGTTTTATGCCGAAAATTGAGAGTAATTTGCCTGCAATCGGAGTAAATAGCATTTGTAGTGAATATATTGTGGCGAATATAATTATTACCATTTGCAAACTTTTATCGTATTGTGTGTAGAAAAATATAGGCAAGAACACATACAGAGAGACTAAAGAAATGCGCATAAGTATACGGCTCGTATACAAAGATATCATATCTCTAGATACATGAGTTTCGCTTTGTAAACTTTCTAATATGTTCATATATTCTATATTCTATCAAAATCTTAAGATGATTCAAAGTCATCAAGCGAGTGTACATGAATTAAATATAATGTTAGAGATACACGAAGTTTTTCTGAATGAAACAGAGTGAAATATGGAATCAAAAAAATTGTTCTTTATCCACTTCTTCCCATACAAAATATGTGCTTATATTTGATTGAACTTCCACATAACCTTCTGGACTAAACTGTTCGTTATTAAGTATGACATGAAATTTATGACGAATATATTTTGAGGTGAGTCCTGGATAACTTGGTGAAGTAAAAATTTTTTCGTCAGTCCCAGACTCAGTTAAATTAATCTTGCTGTCAATACCTAGTTCCTCTTTGACACCGTGAATCATTGCTTCTATGGGATTTTCCTCTGGTTCCATTTTTTCAGAAACAGCTTGTCCCAAATCCCTTCTTCTTTCACGACCATCTTTAAAAACCTGCCTATCTTCTTTTAAACGATATGTTTTGCCAGCAGGAGATTCATAGTAAATATTGGCAGCACATACCGCAACTTGTCTTAATAATTCACCTGTTTCTACGGTAACAAGCACAGTTTCCCCACTTTCGATTTCTTTTAGGAGGTGTGTTAAGGTTTTTGCTTGTCCAGTACCCCAAGTAGAAGTATCAATGCCAGCAGATTCAAGCTTTTTCTGTAAACGACTAATAGCGAAATTTTCTGTCGAATTTAATTTTTCCATTGTATTTTTGATTAAAAATAGATTTTTTTGATTCCATTCGCTACAATAGTGGGGATAAGAATGTATTATTATTTCGCATGACTAGTTTTTATGCGAACTTTGTAATTGCATTGTAGCAATTTATTGAATATTATACAAACACTTGCTATTCTTTGATTATGGAAGATATGTCTATCAATAAGAACAAAACAAAAGTATTAGTAATCTTAGGCCCTACGGCAAGCGGTAAAAGTGATTTGGCTGTAGAATTGGCAAAAAAATATAATGGAGAAGTTATCTCTGCAGACTCACGACAAGTATATAAGGGTTTGAATATAGGTACTGATAAAATTACAAAAACGGAGATGAGAGGTATCCCACACCATATGCTTGATGTGGTTAGTACTAAGGTACGATTTACCGTGGCGGACTTCGTCCGTCGCGGACAGGAGATTATCGCAGATATCTCATCACAAGGCAAACTACCAATAGTTGTCGGAGGTACGATGCTGTATATAGACGCATTATTTAGTAAAGTACATGTACCAAGAGTCCCACCAAACCAAAAGCTAAGAGATAAGTTGCAACAGCGTAGCGCAGAATCACTACTTGCTGAACTCATTGTAAAAGACAGTAGACGCGCAAAAATGCTAACCCAAGAAGGTCAAAGTCAAAATAAACGCAGGTTAATACGGGCGCTAGAAATCATAAATACACTCGGGAGCGTGCCAAAAGCGGATGACACAAACACAAAATCATCGCCATATGATATTTTGTGGCTCGGTTTGCAGAATGATTCAAAAACACAAAAAGAAAAGATAAATAAACGCAATGCAGAAATGTTAAACCAAGACAGTAAATCTAAGCAACACGGTGGAGCCTCGCTACTGGATGAAGTAAAGTGGCTTATTGATAAGGGAGTAACACAAAAGCAGTTTGACACTTTCGGTTTTGAGTATAAGTACCCTGCAATGTACTTGTTCGGCACGCCAATTATTAAAGACAACCAACCAACACTTGATGATGTGCTACTTAAAATGAATAGTAGTACATGGCGCTACGCTAAAAAGCAGAGAGCATGGTGGGCCGGCAGAGATGAGATTAATTGGTTCGGTGCCGACGAGTATGGAAAACTACGCGCAAAGGTCAGGGAGTTTATTTATTAAGAATTTTTGTTCAGATATTGACAGTAGTTAGTTTTTTAGAATTATGGCAAGTTTTTGGCGGGTCCACCAGGATTTGAACCTGGAGCGTCCGCTTTGGAGGCGGAAATTTTACCAATTAAACTATAGACCCAATATCGGAGATTGTAACATAGAATATTACTCCATGTATAGAGTATAGAGAATTTTCAAAATTGGATGCAGTTTTGTGGCGAGAGTATAAAATACTTTGATGCGTATTGCACATACGGTGAGAAGGATTTTTTATGAACAACGCGAAAATGCGTCAATTCTGAAAATTCTGATTACTTTTTAAGTTCTTTGTGTTCGCAATGTGCCTTACACCACTTACAATATTTATTACAACTTAGCTTTTCTAGGTTCTCCCCCTTCTTTCGTCTACTAGACCAATAATTTATGTTTTTACACTTATTGCAGGAAAGTTTTATTAGTTTATCTTGACTCATGATGCGTGTACTATACAAAATTAAACCAATATTAGCAAGAGCTGTTTGTATTAGGTATATTTACTCTATTATTTTACTTACCCATAAGTGAGTGCTTTAAGTAATGTATTTACAAGTAAAAATGCAACAAGAATTATAATTATACCAATTACAACTGCGGAGAATATTTTCTTAGCGTCCGCAATTTTATTACCAGAGCCACCGTCAGACATATACAAGAAGCCAGCGTAAGAGAACATTATAGCAGCCGCAATAATAGATAGAGATATAATAAAATTTAAAATATTTGTGCCAAGCTGGGTCAGATCTTCCCACTTGCAGTTAGGTGCACAGTTAGGCACAATCTGTTTTACCTCTGGTGCTGCAAAAGTAATAACTGGTAATAATACAAGCGTAGATATAAATATTATTAAAAAGGACTTTCGCATATGTATATATTCTAACATGTACAATTGGGTTGTATACCAGTAAACTCATCAATTAAACTTCCCCAAATCATTAACACCAAAAAACACCCAAGTTAAAAACACCCAAGTTGGACTTGGGTGTTTTTCGTTTTTATGGAATTGAAAACAGATTATTTGCTTGTCGCTAGGAGCCTCCTAGCGACAGGCAAATCCAACAAGTTCTTTGAAACTCCTGTTTCTTATCATTTCTTCAAAGTGTTCTTTGGTTAGATGTGTATTTGTAATAATTTACTCTCAAGATTTACCTATTCCCTTTCGCCCGATTGTGCGTTTTGCATAACATCTCACAATTTTTAGCATCTGTTGCGCCACCATTACTCCACGCTGTTACATGGTCAGCATCCATATCTTTTATGCTCCATATTTTGCTTTTGTTTGCATCATGCCCAATGGCGCAATGTGAGCAGTTTGATGTCTCTTTTTCTTTAACCAGTTTTGTTTGCTTAGCATATATTGACTTTTTGACTGCCTCGTCAAATACGCGAACATCCAGCAGTTTTGTATCTTCCAAGCCACCTAAAATATATTCAAAGATACCTCTGCGATTTTTTACATAAGGGTCAGCATATAACTCATTAACCTGTTTGGAGACCTTTTTCGGGTCATAAGCTGTTTCGTGGTAAGTCTCGTATAGTCTCCCCCATTCTAGCCCGCGCATTTCACTCTCAACATCCATAAACACGCCAGAGACCCAATCAATCACACTGTTAAAATAAGTCTTCACCTCATCAATATTCTCATCATTGCGATGCTTGCTCATATAGTCACCAACATTGCCTTTACTCACCCAGTCCAAAGCCCTCCCCCAGAACTCCTGCCTATTGGCACTACCCTTTATATACGCGCCCCACTTTTGGATGTGCGCATTTTGACTGTTGCTAAACTCTGCCTTCCCAAGAGTTACAAAAGGTCCCGAATATACAGCGTTAAACAACTCTTGCTCATTAAGTGGCACGCCAGCAATATTGATTGTCTTGAACCATTCTTTTATTTCGCTTTCCTCTCCTTCGCATTCATAAATTAAGAGCTCTGCCCCTAAGATCTTTTTCTGTTTGTCTTCTGCCAAGCCACTGAAATACTGTGGTATATCGTTCTCGTCCATAATGGCAAACTTTCTCTTTACATATCTACCAACACTGGTAATGCGTTGTTGTCCGTCCAATACTTCTAAGTTGTTATTGCTCTTTTTCACAAAATATATTAAGCCCAGTGGATAACCTTTCAAAACAGATTCAATCACAGCCACGTCTTTCTTGCCGTCTGCATAAATATAGTTTCGTTGATATTCGGGCTGGATTGTCAATTTCCCCGCCAAACCAAAGAGTCCTTTGCCCTCTAGTTCATTATAAATAAAACCCTCGCAAACTTCTCCAATCGTATATTTTTTAAGTGTTGTTTTCATGTTATCCACAAGATTATATTTGATATTGATTTTTTTGCAAATAATGTTATAGTAAAGTCACATCTTTAATGGTGTACAATTTTATTGCGAAGAGTCCGGCAACCCCGGGCTTTTCTGCTTTATACTCATATCCATCTCTTTTAGTTTACATAAAAATTGCTTGAATTTTACAATATCAAATATCCTGAAGTGCCCATCGTTTTCTCCATTCTGCAACTCATAAAACTCACTAGCCAACCCCCTCATAGGACAAAGCATTACGACTTTTGCTTTATTTGCTAAAAGCCTTTTTACAGGATCTATAAAATCGCTATCATGTGTCATTAAAATTAAGGTATTCACACCATCCATTTCATTATCCAAAAGCATGTCAACACCCATCTCAACATCAAAGTTGCATTTCTTGTCTTTAAAATACAGAGTCCCTCCTTTATTTAATTTTTCTAAAATACCATTTAGGTATTCAACATCCTCAATAGAAATTTTCTTTAAAAAAGACTTTCTTATAAAAGACTTCAACAATGAAGTGTCGTGGCTATCTTTTAGACTGGTTGTATCTATGTCTATCTTTATGTCTTTTACTTCTTTTGTAGATACATCAAATACTTTCTTTGCATGGCAAAGTGTAATTTTGGATGTCATAGCATCCTTAATATATCCATAATAAAACCTCTTCTTGCTTATTTCCCCAAAAGATTTAAAGAATTGACCCATTCTTTTTACATCAACATGCCACTTTATTTTACTGTCCGACCAAGGGCGGACATTTCCATAATCAACATAGACACCAACTTTGTCATCCTCCCCAAAAAAATCCAGAAAGCCCTCAAGATTACTCTTATTAAGTTCATCTTCATATAAGTCTACTATTCTCTCTACTTTGGGTTCAAATTTTAATGTCATGTTCGTATTCTAGCATATTTTAATCGTATATTTTTTAAGAGTTGTTTTCATAATAGTGTAATCGTAAAGTTATCAAATTATCTGTCTTTTGCAACTGTATCAGAATCTAGGTCCCATTTTTAATAAAAGCAATCATCTCTCGAGTGGATTTTCTTAGATCCTCATCAGAATATTTATCATTTCCCGTATTTTCTGGATGATGAATTGAGTTTCTGATATAAGTTTGCAATATTCTGCCTGCATCTTCTGTCGAACTGTCTAATTTAATTTTTGTCCAAGTCATATTTTGTTCTGTGTTCAATTTATCTTTTAACCAGTCGTCAAAGTTTTCTTCGTAATAATTTTGCTCATCTTCATCTGTAGCTTTTGCCTGCAAGAAGCCATAAAGCTCATTATGAAATTCTACTGTTGGTAAATCATAAGCATGCCAGTTAATCTCTCCCCATGTAGGACTAAATCTGCCAAAAATTCCCCAACCATTATCCCTAGCATCTATTATTTTTATTCCATCTTCTTCTCTTTTGAAAATTGATAGTTTTGCACCCTCACCAATTGCTCCTTTAAACATGTAGGGTGAATGCGTGGAGATAAAAATTTGTTTGTCTTTTGATTCTTCTAAAAGCAACTCCAGTAACTTTTCTTGTGCTTTGGGGTGTAAATGCAACTCTGGCTCATCTATCAAATAAACAATTTTGCCACTTGATGTTCCCGCAATATTTTTTAGCAATAAAATTGTTAAAATTATTTCAATGCCAGATCCTAAATCCTTTACCAAAATTTGTTTTAGTTCATCTTTTTTTCTAATCGTGAAAAAAGCATTTTCAAATGGCTGCAAAAGGGGCAACAAATCAATTTTTAAATCTTCATAATCATCATTATCAAAAAATTCTTTCAAATCTTTTGCGGTCTTTGCGCCAGCACTACTGCCAATAACTGATTGAATATTTTTAAAATACTCACCGTCAATATTCTCTAAAAGCTCTTTTTGCTTTGTTTCGTCTAGGTTTTTTCTAAATTTCCAACTCAAGTCATCAAGTATCTTTTCAAAAGTTGTTTTGTAATTTCCAGTTGTTATTTGTCTATTTCGGTTTTTGTCAAAATAAAAAATATTTATGCCATCTCCTTTAATTCGTGAGTTAGAAAATGGCTTATCTCTTGGATCTACATCTTTTTGTGTTGTTCCTCCAATATACTTACTTGACACCTCGAACCATGAATGGGTTTCAAAGGGCGCAGAAAGAAGTTTGTTTCTTTCTTTTGTTTCTCTGCTCTTGGCAAAAAATTTTATTCCAGATGATTCAAAGTGCCACTTACTATAATATCCTATAGACGAGGCACATTCATATATATCAGTACCAGCAATAACTTCTATTGGTTGTTTGAAATCTCGAAAATCACTTATATTTAATTTATTTTGGACAGAAAAACTATTGAGTGTTAGGTAATTGATCGCTTCCAACAATGTTGTTTTTCCGTTTCCATTTTCACCAATCAAAATATTTAATCCGCTTCCTTTTTCTCCATTTGGTACGGCTAACTTTTCAAAGTTTTTATCTTTGAAGCATTTAAAATTTTTGATTTGTAACTGATTTATAAACATTTTCTCTAAAATTATCTCCCCTTATGTTTTATAAAAATACGCTTGTATTGTTTTTTACCGTCGACATACGGCTCATTGTGTTTTTTAAAATGTGGTAATTTATACTTTTTATCAACAGCACCGTTGTCACTTGCCCCAACAATCTCAAATTGATCCGGGTTATATTTATCTAGAAAGCTGATTGGTACACCCATTATACCATCATAATCACTTGGTATTGCATTTGTAAATGGTACTTCTATTGCGTCGTAGTTGTCATATTTTTGATAACTGCTGTCTTTCTTTTGGATTTGCTTATTGTACTTTTTATTTTCTTCCATTGGCAAAAGTCGCAACTCTTTATGACGACGCCCATGGTCAAAATTAGTGAACCAACATGAGTTGCCAAGTCTCGTGTAATCTCCAACATAACCGAGCCGAGCCGCCTTTTGTCTATCACTCTCTGCCACTTCTGCGCCATCTGGAACAGCAAAAACCATGTCACTGCCGTTTCCTGTTGCACCAAGCCATATTTTATTTTCCTTGATGAGTGGGAAGACTTCTTTATATGTAATTGCATTCATATTGCCGATAATCAAAAACTGTTTACCTGCTTCTACAATCCATGCCAAGAAATCTCTAAACAGAGAAAAGGGAGGGTTAGTTATAATAATGTCGGCTTCGTCACGCAACTTCTTTACCTCATCACTGCGGAAGTCTCCATCACCATCCATATATTCCCAATCCAGATCATCAACATCTATTTTACCATCGCCGGTTTTGTCATGTGTTAGTGTAAAAATTTTACCGTGTTTGGCGGTTTTACTTTTATTAAATTTCTTGTCACCTTTTTCAAACGGTGTTGGTTGATAGTCACTTTTATAAGTTTTACTGTCAGCCGCATAGCTCGTACTGATAAGTTTTTTAAGCCCCAAAGATTCAAAGTTTTGCGCAAAAAATTTAGTAAAATTACTCCACTCCGGATCATCACACGGCAAAAGTATTATTTTTCCCTTGAACACATCTTTATTGTATTCAATATAAGCGTTGATCTCTTTCTCAATGTCACTATACTGAGTATAAAATTCATCATTTTTTGCCCGCTTTGCATTTGTAAGGTTTGCGTTTGCCATAATACAAGCAAGTATACCACATTCACTAGCCAAACATAAAAAATATGGACTTCTAGTACACTTCTTCATATGCCTAGCGCACGGAAAGGTTGCGAGTTGCAACGCACTCTGTGCGTTTAGATTGTACACTCACATTTATTGTGCCGAGGGTGAGATTTGAACTCACGACCTAGCGCGTATGAGACGCTCGCTCTAACCAACTGAGCTACCTCGACAATGTATAGAAGAATACCATTCTATTCGCAAGTTTTCAATTTTTATGTTAAAGTGAGCGACAGCGGGGTGGAGGAGTAGTACCTCACAGGGCTCATAACCCTGGGACATCTGTGCAAATCAGATCCCCGCTACATTTTTTTAATAAGTTTTGCTTCTTGGAAGACTTGCCTATAAAGACCGATTATTCTTTTAACTTCACGCTCTGTTAGGTCAATAGCTGTACCCTCATGAGCTATTCTATTGCGTACTTTATGAGCCTCCCATGCCGCATCTACGGAGTTTAAGTCATCAGGGCGTATTTGTTTGAGCTTCTCGCCTAACCCTTCTCCAGTGTAGCCCAGTGAGGTAACGAGCTCATCTAGTATTATATCAGCTTCTATTATTGCTAGGCGCCAATCACTTGTTGTTCCTGCTATCATATGAGTTTCTATTTGTTGCCACCTTTGTTGTGTACGTTCCTCAGAGCTATTTATTTTTGCATTTTCCTTATGTCCAAGTATTAGCTCTGCCTGTGGAGACATGGGAGCTTCTTCAAACTCTTTTCGTTCTTGTAAGCGTATCTGTATAACACGAAATAGTGAATACAGGATTATCGTAAACATTATCGCAGAAAGTCCAAGTGCCCAAGAAAAAGTTGTAAACCAAATACTATCTGAGTGGTTGATAATAGATAGCGGTAAATCATAAATTTTACCCGCAGTCTCAGTAGTTTCTACAATCGGATCTTCATAGTAGACATCTCTTTGTATCATATTAGCATCAGAATTAGTGTTTGAAAAATCACTAAAAGATGGCGGTTGTATATTTGTGTTATTTGGCATACCTTCTATTATGCAATATTTTCAAACTTCTTGCCAACTTCAAAGAGTGCATTTTCTCTTCCGTGTTTGGTCATCAGTTGTAAGCCAGTAGGCAATTGCTTTCCTTCCCTCTCTACCTCGCCCGCTGGTATAGAGATGGCTGGTACACCTGTAATATTTGCCGGTACTGTAAATATATCTGTAGCGTACATTTTAAGAGGATCACTCTTCTCTCCGAGTTTAAACGCTGGTTCTGGGCTTGTGGGTGTGGCAATTATATCTACTGTGCTGAAGATATCTTTTATATCATTACGCACTAAGTCTTTTACAGCAATTGCCTTATTGTAATATGCATCGTAATAACCAGATGAGAGTACATATGTACCAGTTAGTATCCTGCGTCTCGTTTCTACCCCAAAGCCACTCCCGCGAGAATTACCATACACCTCGGCAAATGTGTCTGCATCCTTGTGTACACCATAGCGGATACCATCAAAGCGAGCCAAGTTAGACGATGCTTCTGCTGGCATTATTATGTAGTAAGCTGGCAATGTATATTTAAAGTTTGGTAGTTCAATGTCCTTTATCTCATAACCAAGCGACTTCAATTGCTCCAAAGACTTCTCAAAATTACCCAACACATCTGCATCTATACCTTCTTGTATCACATCTCTCGGCACACCAATAATTTTTTGTTTTTTAGTAGTTGTTAAAGTAGTAAAAAAGTCATCTTGTAAAGATGTGCTATCTTTTTCGTCATGTCCAGCAATTGCGTTATAGAGTATTTCTGCATCACCAACAGTCTTTGTGAGTGGCCCAACTTGATCTAAAGAAGACCCGAGTGCAATAATGCCGTATCTAGAAACATTACCGTAAGTTGGCTTAAGGCCTACAATTCCACATAAAGAGGCTGGCTGTCTTATAGAGCCTCCAGTATCTGAACCAAGAGATGCAACTGCTATATCAGCAGCAACTGCAGAGGCAGATCCACCCGAAGAACCACCGGGCACTCTAGAGAAATCATGAGGATTTTTCGTGATACCGAAGGCAGAGTTTTCTGTAGAGCTACCCATTGCAAATTCATCCATATTTGTTCTACCGAGTATTACCGCGCCTTGGTTTCTAAGCTTTTGGATTACGGTTGAATTATAACTAGCTTCATAATTCTCAAGCAATTTACAAGCTGCGCTGGCAACTTTACCCTTCATCAACATATTATCTTTTATTGCTATGGGTATGCCAGTCAAGTCCTGTTGTTCGTTATTAGCGATAATATTGTCAGCTTGCTTTGCTTCATGTACGGCGCTGTCTTGGAACACTTCCAAATACGCATTAAGTTCAGGATTCTTCTGGGCTATTACATCTAAATGTGCCTGAGTTAGAGTGGTAGCAGTATACTCACCTGCATCCAGTGCCTCTCTTGCTCCTTTTATTGTAAGTCCTGTTATGTCCATAGTTTTATGAGTTATCAATTATCTTATTAACTTTTAAGTAACCATTTTTAGACTCAGGCATTGCCTTTATAAGGTCTTGAGAATACATTTCTCCATCATGCCCCTCACCATCTTCACGCATTATATTGTAGTGTTCGCCAGTTTTTTTTTCTAGAGTACAATTTGCTTGTTGTACTTGCTCTACGAAGTCCAGTATATTAGGTAGCTCTTGCTCTAAGTTTTTTAGTTCATTTTTTGACATATTTACATGTGCGAGGAGTGCCAATTTTTGTATATCAACACTGCTGGCAACAGATTGTACTTTATCAGAATATTTTGATGTATTTTTTTTGTTCATAATTTTTGTTTCTGTTACTGTTCTATAAAGAGCAGTTTAGCAAATTCTTCCTCATTTAGCACCTTTACACCAAGCATACGCGCCTTGTCGTATTTACTACCGTGGTTAGCACCAACCACCACATAATCTGTATTTTTAGAAACAGAGCTAACAACCTTACCACCGTGTTCTCTTATTTTACTCTTGGCATCGTCTCTACCCATCTTTGTAAGCGTGCCGGTAAGTATGAAGCTCTTACCACTGAAGTTTTTAGTTTTTAGTTGATGGTTGATAGTTTTTTGAATTTTAATGTGTTTAAGTAATCGCTCCAACATCGCAATATTATCTTTATTTTTAAACCATGAATATATAGATTTAGCCACAATCTTTCCTATCCCATCTATTTGTTCAAGATCTTCTTCAGATGAGTTCATAAGGCTCAGAAGAGTAAAGTTCTCAGCCAAAACATGCGCTGTCTCTTCACCGACATGCTCTATAGAAAGAGCAGTTATAAGTCTGGCAAGTGTAACATTCTTCGCCCTGCCAATCGCTTTTAATAAGTTCTCGGCACTTAGCTCAGCGAATCCTTCAAGCTCTAGCAGATCACCTTTCTTGAGAGTGAATAAATCATCAAACTCACTCACAAATCCGGCGCGCACAAGTTTATCTATTACACTTTTACCGCAACCATCTATGTTAAAACATTTCTTAGATACGAAGTATTCTAGCTTGCGTGTCAATTGTGCAAATGAGTTTTTATTTACACAACGCCATGCCGCAGCACTAGGCACTCGTTCTATCTTTCCTTCACCTCCACATATATTTACAGTTTTTGGCCACCTCCAAGCTTTACTAGATTTTGCAGTAGTTGGTTGACGCATTTCTTTTAATACTTCTACTATATCTGGTATTACATCTCCAGACTTTTGTATTACAACTGTGTCACCAATCCGTATATCCAGTCGCTTTATTTCATCTTCATTATGTAGAGTTGCGCGCGAGACTGTAGATCCAGCCACAAGTACAGGGCGTAAATGTGCTACTGGAGTTAATACTCCAGTGCGTCCAATCTGTAATGTAATATCTTCTACCACTGTAGTAACTTGCTCCGCAGGAAACTTAAACGCAATAGCGAAGCGAGGTGCCTTACCAGTGTATCCAAGCTTTTCTTGTAAGTCACATTCGTTTACTTTTACTACAATACCATCTATCCAGTAATCTTCTTTTTGTGACTTTTTTTGCCATTTCTCCCAGAATTTTATAACATCACGCATATTTTTTGCATGAATGAAATGCTTGTTTACAGAGAAACCCAATTTGTGTAAATACTCTAACTCATCTGTCTGCGTTGCAATCTTCGGTATTGATTTATTTTCTGAAGATTCAGCAAGATCATATATAAAAGCACTTAACTTACGCTCTGCCACAATTTGTGGATCAAGTTGTCGTAATGTACCAGCTGCAAGATTGCGAGGATTTGCGTATATATCTTTGCCATTTTTTTTGTTTATTTTATTTATTTGTTCAAATTGAGATTTTGTAATATACATCTCCCCCTCCACTATTATATTCACACTCTCTTCTAACTTCAGAGGTATAGACTCAACAGTCCGCACATTTGCCGTTACATCTTCGCCAATTCTACCATCACCACGCGTTGCGGCTCTCATTAGTATACCGTCCTTATATTCAAGTATTACTTTTAGCCCATCTATTTTTAGTTCGCAACTATATGTTGGATCTACATCAGTCTTTAGTATTTTTTTTATGCGAGTTTGGAAATCATACATATCTTCTTGTGAGAATGCGTCATTAAAAGACCACTGCTGGACTTTGTGGTTCACTTTTTTGAAACCTTTGAGTGGCTCGCCTGCTACACGCTGAGTTGGAGAATCTAGCGTAATGAATTCAGGATGCTCCTGCTCTAAATCATATAACTCCTTCTTAAGAGAGTCCAACGCATCTTCAGATATTTCTTGCTTGTCGTGGACATGGTAAAGATAACGATGACGGTTTATTGTTTCGCGTAGTTTTTCCATCCTTTCTCGTATTGCCATATATTATAAACTTATACTTACAGATCTTTCTAGTAAGTGTAGAGATGAAGAGCGCGAATCACAAGAAGTATTATAACCAAGTGAGGTTATGCGTGTATTCGGATATCCTGAATCTCTTTTTTCAACATTTACACGCACGCAGTATTCATCACCGTCTCCGCCAGTAATATCATAACCAAATGTAGTATTGTATGCTCCACCTAATGATGTCTTTGCAATTCCAGAATTTATATCAAGCAACGCAGTGTTATCACAGTTCATGTTTATTATATTTGTAAAGGTAGTTGATGTTGCAAATGCATTATGTGCAAAATGTAAATAAAGTGCACATTCTGCACCTGAATCTGCTGCGTAAAAAGCAAATTGCGAATCTCTAGTTATAGAAGAGAGTTTGAGTTCTTTTTGTGCGATGGAAAATATGGCAATACTAATTGATGTCATAATAGATGTGATAAGCATCGCAAGCAATATCGTAAATCCGCGTTTTTGTTGAAAGTTAATCATGTTAAGGTAGCCAATTATAAAGATTTTCTTTTATAGTAAAAGTACGCGCACTAAATGAACCAGTTTTCCACCTTACCCTAGCAACCACCTCTATTTCGTAATCAGAGATTTTAGTTAATTCAATGACGCGTCTAAAATATGTATCATTGCCACTGCTATGATTATATATACTACCATCATGCTTCAGTATTGATGAATTATCATCTATGCCTGATATTTGGTCAACAAGTATAAAAGACAAATTAGATATATCGCTTACATCCATAATTACTATTACTTTTGTTCCAACAACAGCATCTTCTAGCTGTGTATTTCGTAGCCAGTCTTGCCTGTCATTATTTATAGTATCTTTGAGAAAAAGCATCAGGTTCTGGTCTCTTTTTTGACGCACAATTTCTATAGCTTCTTGTGCAAGGTGAGAGGCTACTAACTGATCTTTAGCATAATGGGCTGAGAACAAACTTCGTGCAGCAAGCGATAATGGAGAAGAAACAGCAATAACCAGTAAAGATATTGCGACTAAAGTTTCTATTAATGTAAAACCCTTATTAGTTTGTAGTTTGTAGTTTGTAGTTTGTCGTGTATTCTGTTGTATTTTTAATATTTTCATGATCTTATCAACAATAAACTAACTTATAAATCTAATAATCGCTGTGAGGCTGTAGCTTGTATTGTAAATGTAGTTTCTATCTTCTTTTTAGATCCAGACACACCTATACCACTGGTTATTTCAGATCCGGCAACACCCTCTACGGATATCACTACCATAGGCTGATTAGTGTCTTCAGAAAGATCGCTTAATGTTTCTTCGGCTCCTTTTACATAGACATCAAATGTTGAAATATTAATTTCTGGAGCTGTTATAGGTGTAGCTGGGGTAGTTTTATTCGTTTTTGATCTATAGATCCTTTTTACATTATTGTTACTTGAGTCTTCTGCAAGCCAATATACCCATTGGTCATTTATATTTGTAATATCGCCATCAAATGATTCAAATGCTATCTGTGTACTTGGCGTGCTCACACAGTCTTGTGGATTATACAATTCCCCAATACCACAGTGGTAGTTAGTACCCATGCGAATAGATCTAATCATACCATCTAAAGCGATGTTTAAATTGTTAATAACAGACTGCATAGCTTGTGCTTTCCTATTAGCATCTACTAAAGATAATAGTGCCCCGATACTTATAACCATAACTACAGAGAAGAGTGATACCGCTACCATCACTTCTATCAAGGTAAAACCTCTATTAGTTGAGTTGTTCTTTGATAATATTTTCATAATTTTAAAATTTACTACTCTGTTTAATTTGATATAAGTGGTGGTAACTCTTTTTCTTCAACTATGTCAGCAGGTTTTATTCTTTGTACAGAAATTTGCCCAGTGCTTCCTACAAATACACTCATCTCCTCACCTCTTGAAGACATAATAATTATACGAGCGTCTGGATACACATTACTGTTTTTTATGTTTATTATTTGTGCATCAGGTTCTGGGCGCTGAAAGCGTATAGCTAGCTTCTCAATATTAGTAATTGAATCACCATCTGCTTTTATATCGGAAATTGAATATCCAGTACCAAGATTATATCCAGCTACAAATTCTCCACCATCTTGCACTAAATCGTTGTCTAAATCTTTAAATATGTAAAATGAATATATAGAGCTTGGATCGCGATCAAAATATATAATAATTGGAGTACTTTCACCGAATGTATCTAATTCTTGAAATCTACCTGAAGTTCCAAACACTTGTGCCTCGCGTATTGTTAGAGCTAGATCATATGTCACATTACGCAATAAAACCTTAGAAGCAAAGTCATTATGATTTACCATAATTACAGAAGTTATAATTGTCATAATTGCAATAACAACTAATAATTCAACAAGTGTAAATCCAGCAGTAAATTTAAATTTGTAAATTTTAGTTTTCAAATATTGCAAAAACACATGGCATTTTTGTAGTAGTTTCAATATATTTAAAAGTATGTTCATAATTGCTAAAAATTAACTTACAATATTAGTTGTAAGTACAATGTATCTACATGCAAAAACCAAACAACAAAAAAGCCAAATATCAAGAAAGGACCGAATGGCACTTCCAACCTCATTTTACTATCATTATCAGTGCAGTCCAAACCTATTATGCACAGCTTTCGTATTGCAATATATCCTAACCCAGCCAATGCTCCAACTATAGAGGCAATTGTCAAGGTTATAAACCCGCCAAAGAGTCCTAGCATAGTACCAATACCAAGCATAAGCTTAGCATCGCCAAGACCAATCCACCTACCTCTGGATAATAACCACAGTAAAGCAAACGGTACAGCAAGCACAAGTCCAGCAATCAGGTACATAATCGCATATTGCATATTCCACAATATAGACAGTGCAATAAACATATAAACATAAAAGTTAGGAATTATTGTATGATATGTGTCGTATACTGCTATTATCAATAGTAGTATTGAGATAATCATTGCAAGCACAATATGCAGTATATCAAAGCCTTGTATAGATATAAGTGCAAATACCGCGGCAAGAGACAACTCAACTACTGGATACTGCAAAGATATATTACTACCACACTTTGCGCATTTGCCACGCAGGGCAATATAAGAGATTAGTGGCAATAGTTCAAACCATTTTAATTTACAACAACAAGACATACAACCACTCCTTCCTGATAGAGATTTACCAGTGTTATGTCGCAAAATTACAACATTAATAAAACTCCCAACAATAAGTCCAAATACAAAGAAAATAGACGCAAGTATAAATGTCATACTTACATTATAACAGAAAATATATATAATTATTTGTACTTTATAGTTTTATATTAAAGAATCCTTAGATTAATCCAAGGATTCTTTAGAAACTTTAACTGTAGAAGTTATTTACGGCGTCACACAGTATATGTAAGGAGCCTCCGTATCAATTGAGTCAGAAGCATTACAGTCAAAATCTGCATTTGGATCTGCTACGGTATCGTTATCTGAATCAAGTGCAGTGTTGTAATTTTCAAGTTCAGCTGCTAATACATAAGAATGGGCAGTAGTGGACGCTACATAAAGGTATTGAACCTTTGTAGAAGGATCTACTGGTGCAGTCGGTAAATATCCATCTACTAAGTCACCCAGTGTAGGTGGATATGAAGATTCATCATTATAATACAAACCAGCAGCAAGTTGTATCTGTTTCAGATCACCAACACGACGCGCGTCTCTACCCTTTTGACGGGCACTATTTAGGCTGACTAATACAATTGATGATAAAATACCTATAATTGCGATGACAACCAAGAGTTCAATAAGTGTAAAACCTCTATTTTTATTTGCAAACATAAATAAATTTGAATTAAAAATTAATAAATAGCAATTACGACCAGCTATTTCTATCTTAGATTATACAACTTTTTATAATGATAGTATACTTAAACTGTGGATAAGTTTTAAGTTAATATGGTATTAAATTCCTGCAGATACATTATATATAGGCACAAGTATAGATGCCAGTAATAATCCAACTCCAAGACCGAGTAATACAATCATAAGAGGCTCTATAAGAGATACAAGCGTGTCAACAGCATTTAAGACTTCTCTTCTATAAAATTTAGCTATCGTGATGAGTATTTTCCCTAAATCTCCTGTTTCTTCTCCAACTTTAACCATAGCAATCATAACAGTTGGGAATTGTGGATGTTTACTCATTGATTCTGCTGCTCCTTGACCGGTTTGTATATCTTGCGCTACGGTATTTAGTATTTCTTTGTATACAGGGTCTCCAACAACTGAACCTGCAATCTCAAGTCCGCGAATGAGAGGGATACCGCTATGTAGCGTAGTCCCTAAACTATCTGCTATACGCGACATATATAATTTGCGATATAAATCTCCCACATATGGAATATTTAAACGAGCGTTAGCAAGATATCTGTAACCATTTTCTGTCTTAGCATAGCGGACTAAAAAGAAGGTACCAATAACTATACCTATACCAAGTATCCATATATAGTTTGTAAGGAAAGTTGATAGACCAATAACAAACTTTGTATATATTGGTAAATCACCACCAGATTCCAGTAGCATACCAGATAGTCGTGGTATAACTGTAGTAAGCATCAGCACCATCACACCTATAAATGTAGCTATAATAAATGAAGGGTATATAAGTGCATTGCGCGCTTTTGTTGCCAGTGCATAATTTCTGTCTATATACTCTGCAAGGAAGGAGAATACCTCATCCAGCTTACCTGTCTCCTCTCCAGAGCGAACCATGTTTACATAAAATGATGAAAATACTTTTGGATGTTTACTGAGTGAATCGGCGATAGACGAACCGCTTTGCAGGTCGTTCGCAACATCTGTAAGAATCTTCTGAAGTTTAGGATTTGAAGATTCTGAAGCAAGCAAACGAAAGGTTCGCAATGCAGACACCTGAGCCTCAAATAATGTCGTAATTTGATTAGAAAGCATTACAATTTCTTTGTTTTTGACTCTAGAAAATATATTAAATTGTTTGCTTAATATTGAGTCGCCATCAGCAGGTTCTATAGATGCAACTATTAACTCCCTTCGTTGAAGTGCAGCAATTGCCACATCTTCGGACACGGCATCAATACTACCTTTGCGTTCTTGCCCATCTTTGTTTACAGCTGTGTAATTAAACAACGACATAATTAAATATTAGAGTAGTCTATCTAGAAGTTTAGGATTTAGCGAGTGTCTATAAGCAGTCTCTTGTGTTATTTGACCACTTGCGACTAGCTCTGCTAGCGAATGGTTCATATCTACCATTCCATCACGGGCGCTAGTCTCTATAACAGTGTTTATTTCGTATGAGCGACTCTCTCGTATAAGATTAGAGATTGCTTTATTTGTAATCATTAACTCGTACGCTGGTATCCGACCACCACCTATGCGTGGCAGAAGCCTCTGTGAGAATATTCCAGCAAGCGATGTTGCAAGTTGCAAGCGAATTTGACTTTGCTGATTGTGTGGAAATGTATCAATTATTCTGTTTATTGTCTGTGCCGCATCATTTGTGTGTAGCGTAGAGAATACCAGATGTCCAGTCTCTGCGGCAGTAACAGCAGCTGCAATAGTTTCTGGACCACGCATCTCTCCAACCAGTAGTACATCTATATCTTGCCTAAACGATGCTCGCAATGCGGTAGCAAAATCCTTAGTGTCTAGGTGTACTTCGCGTTGATCTATAAGAGAAAGATTCGGCTCAAATATATACTCAATTGGGTCTTCTATAGTTACTATATGCTCTGTCCGTTCTTGATTTATCATTTCAAGCAGTGCAGCCAATGTCGTAGTTTTACCCTGCCCAACAGGCCCAACAACAAGGAAGAAGCCTTGTTGCATCCTAGCAAAATTTTCAAGCATAGGGGGTAGATTAAGCTCTGAGATTGAGCGTATTTTTTTTGGTATTAGTCGCATGGTAATACCAACTGTTTCGCGTTGGTAGAAAGCATTACAGCGAAACCTATTGCCTCCCGGTAACTGGTAAGAGAAATCCGCTTCTTTAATAATCTTAAATTTTTCAAAATCTTCTTGACCTAGCAGTGTTAATGCAATACCAGCGGTATCTTCGCTGGTAAGTATGGGCTCATTTTTAAGCCCAAGTAATACACCGTCTACTCGCACTGTTGGGTGTGAATCTGAAGACAAGTGTAAGTCAGACCCACCTTCATGTATAAGTACATTTAGAAATTTGTGTAGTGTTTTTGTGTAATCCATCCCATTAGAAATTATTTTAATAATCGCAACAATATAATCCCGTAATTCTACCACAACGCGCAACCGTATTTCTAACGGAATCCATTACAATTAATTATACAGTAATCTCAAGCTATTCAATAATAGTAACTGTTGATAAACCAACAAACACCGAGGTTCAACCTCCGTGTTCTGTTCAACTGTGTTCTAAAGTTAATTATATTTATAATTCTTTCTCAGCGTCTATAAAAAGTTGTATACTTCCAGCAAGCACTGCCTCTATATCACTTGTTTCTACACCTGTGCGGTGATCCTTTACTTTCTTGTAAGGGTGTAGTACATAAGAGCGTATCTGGCTCCCCCACTCTATTTTTACATCTTTAAATATTGCTAAACCTTGCTCTTCTTTCTTTCTGTCATTCTCTTGTTTTTTATACAGTTTACCAAGTAACATACTCATTGCTCCTTCTCTATTCTTTTGCTGTGTGCGTCCTTCTGTACATTTTACTGTAATACCTGTTGGTTTATGTAATATCCGAACTGCAGTTTCTACTTTATTTACATTTTGCCCACCAGCACCACCTGAGCGCGTGAATGTAATTTCAAGATCATCATCTTTTATTTCTAAATTCCTTACTTCTGATAACACTGGTACAACCTCCACCATAGAGAAGCTAGTTTGTCGTTTACCTTGAGCATTAAAAGGGCTGATGCGCACAAGCCTATGTACACCACTTTCATTTTTTAATGTACCGTAAGTATTTTTACCAATTATTTTAAATGATATATTTCTATAACCTGCTGAGCTAGTTGATTGATTTAAGATGCGCGTGTCCCAGTCCCTACTCTCAACATATTTAGAATACATACGGTAAAGCATTGAAGAGAAATCTTCTGCATCATCCCCGCCAGCACCAGAGAGAATTGTAACAATCGCATTACCAGTATCGTATTTGCCACCGCCTTCTAACTCTAGTTTCAAATTTTTATATTCTGCCATAATCTTCTGCGCAACAGCAGAATTAGCCCAAAAGTCTTGCTCGTTCATCTGATTTTCTATATCGTCTATCTTTTTTTGTATTTCTTCTTTTTTCATTTATTTTAGCTTAACACTTTTCGTCTAAAAGAAAAAACCACAAAGTTATCCAAAATATGTATATAAATATCTGTGCTGATTTATTTATATTAGAGCCACCGAGCAGATTTGAACTGCTGACCTATCCATTACGAGTGGATTGCTCTACCGACTGAGCTACGGTGGCTTTAAATTTAAGCACGCAGTGTCTTAATTTGTTAATGTTTGACATCCGATGTCCAACATTTTGAGCCGAAGGGCGGAATTGAACCGCCGACCTCTCGCTTACCATGCGAACGCTCTAACCAACTGAGCTACCTCGGCTTTTGAAATTTTTTAATCTCGTCCATGATGATATCACGAAGCTTTTTATTATTAAAGTAAATCGTTAGTACACCGTGCTTAGTTTTTTGTCTGTAGTTTCCGATTCCTCGTGCTGGAGACCAGATGATTTTTATTATAGGAGAGCACATACTGTACAAGTATATAGTCTATTGTAATTACATTACCCTCAACGGCTCACATCTCCCGATGTGAGCCGTTCAGTTCAAATAAATATACAAGATACAAAATGGAACAAAGAGTTGTTTCGTAGTACCTTTCGCAGGCGACTCGCAAGGAGCCGAGGAAAGCGACCACCAATCGCAATCGGCAACGCAGAGCACTTCAAAATAAGTTATTTGTAGAGGTTTGTTTTTATTTCAATTTTTGTGTTACAATCCTGTTCATGACAATCCTTCAAGAGGCACATAATGGTAAAAAGCTAGAAATTGAAGTCGGCGGAGTGAGATATACACGCTACCCTGTGCGAGTACCTGTGGTAATGAAGGATGATAATTTAATTCAGATTATAAAGGACGAAATCGGAGCAGAAGTATCTGATGGCGATATTGTACTTGTGGCAGAATCTGCACTCTCGGCAGCTCAAGGTCGCGCAATACCGATGGAGGATATTAATGTGAGCTGGCTTGCAAACTTCCTCACTAAATATATGACCAAAACTGAAGCCGGTATTGGTGCAAGCGACCCGCTAACTATGCAAGTTGTGATAGATGAAGTTGGATACTTACGCGTATTGTTGGCGGCGGCAATTGCAGCAATTACCAAACCATTTGGTATAAAAGGCATGTTCTATAGAGTTGCTGGTGAGCAAGCTCGCGGTGTTGACGGCCCAGCAGATTATGTAATCCCGCCGTATAATAAGTATGTTGTACGCTCCCCTCGTAAGCCTGGAGTTTGGGCATGTGAAGTTGCGCAAGCACTTGGTAAAAATATAAAGGTAATGGTAATGGATGCCAATGACTTGGGTATAAATATATTAGAATGCGAAAACAGTGAAGATGAGAGGCTTGCAAAGGCTCTCGCCTTTGATAATCCGCTTGGACAAAGTGATGAGTCTACTCCGATATTGTTTTGTAAAAAACAGTAATACTCACAAAATATAGAGCTTGAACAAATTGTTTCACTTGTAGTGCTGTAGCGGAGTTTTTTGGTTTTGTTTCCTTTTATAAAATGGGCTGTAATTTAGAGCTCAAGTTCACAGGTACCACCACTGCAAGCTAATTCTTTCTTTACATCAGTATTGTCTTCATATTCATAAGTTATAAGTTTTGAGTAGTCTATATCTTTTACGCGTGAGCTTAGTTCCTCGTATTTCTTTTTTGTAATTTCTTCATAAGGTGCAAGTTGGTACACATGATCGTGGCGTGGAAGGAATGAAAGCCCTCCGACTATCTCCCAATTAGCATATACCCAGTTGGCTACCTCTATCCACTCATTGTCTCCGACACTTACGGTTACAGAAGGGTTATGTTCCGTGTAGTTTATTTTTACATCTTTCCAATGTTCCAGTTGATCTATTGCCGTAAGGTCATTCTTAAATGTAGCATCTGCCGGAGCTTTAACTGGGAATTCAAGTACATAAGTATTTGCATTATCTTTTGTTTGCCCCACTTCTGGGTAATATGGCAGACCTTGGTCGCGAACCATCTTAAAGAGAGAGTCTGTAGAAGATATGCGTATACGACGCACATAGTACTGTGAGTATCTTGGATGCATACCAGATGCACAGTCAAATGTTTGAGAGGCAGTACCGGATGGTTTAACGGAAGTTGCTGCTGTAGAAGGGTTAATGCCAAAGCGCTTTGCGTATTTTTGGTTTGTTTTTATTACTTCGCTACGGAGTTTACGCAGAGTTTCTGGCTTGCGTACTGCAGGACAGTCCCACTGGCCAGTGAGGGATACTCCAAGCAGTGCCTCTTCTTTTACATTTTGTTGCCAATCTTTTGATAAATATCTAAAATTTGTAAGCGATGCTTGATATGTACCAAATATTGTTGCAGCTCGCACCTTGCGTATCAATGACTTTTCATCATCTTCTTTTCGGCAAATAACCTCGGACAAGTTACAAAGTTCCTTAGAGCGTAATATAACTTCACCACATGGGTTAGTACCGAGCGGACCCAGATCACCATTTTTTGTTCTAAGTTTTTTATATAAAAAGTCCAAACGCCGTTGTGGCATTTGATGTTTTTGTGAGCCGCGGTTGAATATACCACGCTCTCCAGATCCACTCTTCATAAGTGCTATCCATTCATCCATAAAGTCAGTTGATTTTGGCTTTTCCAAATAGATAGCAGAGTTGTTTGCCATCATACGCTGCGGGTCTATATTGTAGAATTGTCCCTTCTTCGCATCTCGCATAGCCTCATCGTCAAGATCAGAAAGGCTTATCATCGCACTCCTGCGAATACCACCGGCAACTACAACTTCGCCTATTTTACAGACTATATCGTGTACATCTATATTGCGCAGACGCTTACCTTGCCTTTTCAGTATCTTCTCTCGTGCGAATTGCAATAAGTTACGCAAAGGATCAGGACCAGAGCTTTTACCTCCCATTACCTTAAGCCTAGCCCCAACTGGACGAAGACTGGAGAAGTCAAATTCTATATCTTTGCCAGCGTACCATGTTTTAAGCCCAAGAGTTAGAGCATCGCACCAACCTTCTTTTGAGTCTGCTATTGCGTGTGTTTTTTTCTTAATATCTAGTTGGCGTTTAATTTGCGGTAGCTGTTGTACGGTTTCGCTCTCCACAGAAAATCCTACTCCAGTACCACTCATACAAAGATACATAATTTCTGCAAAGTCTGGTAACTTGGTAGGTGTTATATATGAGCAATTGTATGCCACAATATTGCATCTACGAGCCGGAGGCCCAGAGAACTGCATAAGACGCATGCTTGGCATAGCCTCTTGTTTAAGTATTGTTTGTCGCAATTCTTTGTACTCTTTGCTTGTGAGTTTTTTACCTAAATTCTCTTCCATAAAATCTATATACCTGTCCACAGTTTCTATCCATGTCTCTCGTCTACCTTCGCCCTCTATCCAGCGTGAGTATGTCCTCATATATACAAATTCCCCAAGGGCATTATTTTTAAAGTACTTCTTACTTTCATCTGCGAGCTTTTTAACATGTTCTGGCACTTTTATAATTTGCTCATGGCGTAATTTGTTACGCTCTGCTCTGTATATAATGTATGCTTTAGCAGTATTTACATAATCTGAGAGTATAAGCTGACGCTCTACTTCATCTTGCGCGCCCTCTACTGTAGGTATAAAGTCTTTATGTTTGCGCGCTATGCGCACAAGATCACCTACAACTTTGTGAGCTACTAATGCCGCCTCTTCTTCGGAGCCTTCATCGGAGGCGATCATAGATTTATGTATCGCTCTAACTATTTTATCAAAATCAAAACTTACAAAACCACCATCTCTCTTTCTAATTTGTGGTATAAATTTTTGATACTTTTTCTTAGAAGTATTTTTTATCATGCGCACTTTATGTTATTTCTTATAAATTTTCAGATAACTTACATTTTACATCACTTAATGAAAAAATTAAACAAAATGTCTGTGTACAAACCAGTACAAAACATTTTTTGTTAGTCGTCTAGAGATATATAGTGTAGTGTATAACAAGTGGAGAATATAGAATATCCAATAAGAATAAATAGATACCTTTATATAATGGGCTATTGTTCGCGCCGAGTCGCAGACAAACTTATAAGTGCAGGAAAGGTGCATATTAACAACAGCGTAGCAGTACTCGGGCAGAAGGTAAACAATGGTGATAATGTAACACTAGCCAAGTCTATAAAGGCAATGCCAGATAACTATAAGTACTATTTATTTAATAAGCAGACAGGAATTGTATCGCACAATCCGTGTGTTGGAGAGAAGAGTGTAGAAGATGTATCAGGATTAGGTAGAGATATATTCCCAGTTGGTAGGCTTGATAAAGAGTCCAGTGGACTAATGCTCTTAACAAACGATGGTAGAATAGTAGACAAAATATTAAATCCTGTATTTGGGCATGAGCGTGAATATGAGGTAAATGTGGATAAAAGAATTACAAACAGTGCGCTGAATAGAATGCGTAAGGGTGTTCATATAGAGGGTATAAAAGATATCACGAAAACAGCTAAAATAGAACGCCTTGGAGAGAAGTCTTTTAACATTACATTAACAGAAGGTAAAAAACACCAAATACGCCGCATGGCAAGCGCGCTTGGGTACACCGTATGTAAACTCAGGCGTGTACGCATGATGCATCTTAAGTTAGCTGATTTGCCAGTGGGTAAAGCCCGCGCACTCAGTAAGGCAGAACGAGTAACACTACTCAATAAAATAGGACTTTAAATATTTATTACGACAGTATCAAGTATCAGACTCATTGCGTAGAGTACTACTAGCCAATAACCTGCGTTGATTGCGAATAGTTTTATTGATTTCCCTTCCCAAAATACTGACCAAAGCAGCACAGGAACGACAAGACTGATCCATATCAGTAGTGCATTTAAGATAGTTTGGTCAAATACGGTATTGCTGATTATTTGAGATATATCAACGCTTATTATAATACTCACCATAAACGCTACACACAGAAACATTATAAACGAAACAAGCATAAGTAGTGGCATATATTTTTTTCGCTTTTCCAAATCCTTCGGAGAGATATTTACAAGACGCAACCAAGCAGTACCAAATATCTTTGGATGATACCATAACGAGCCGATAAGCAGAGCAGAAAGAGCGGACATTACAATTGTTGTAATTAAATATATGTCAACCATGCACACATTATAGCATTATATATTTTTTCGTATATAGTTTTTCAGTTGTTTTGCATCTATGTCTATAATATGAAAGGCATCATCTTGCATGTTATCTTCTAAACCTACGAATCTTTCTGGACGTTCAGGTACAAATCCAAGTGCTTCTTCTATAGAGTCCTCAAACTTTACAGGCAATGCGGTACCCATGCATATTGTTGGTACTGTTTGTTTTTCATCATATTTTTTTAGTCCCACAGCGACAGCATCAGCAGTATGTGTGTCTATTACGAAACCAGCTTTTTCGTAGACCTCTTTTATTGCTCGCATCCTGTCTGCATGAGTAGACTTATCACTGTGGAATCCAATCTCAGTAAATACATCTTTACTGAGTCCGTAGTCTTTCAAATCCACACTTCCTTTCTGCGTGAATTCTTGCATGTAATTTACAACTTTATTTGCATCTCCACCAAAGATATCAAAAACAAGCCTTTCGTAATTTGATGCCTTAGAAATATCCATAGAGGGGCTTGATGTAACTTGCGCAGGAGTCAATTCATAGATTCCTGTTTTAAATAATTTATCCAGTACATCATTTTCATTTGTTGCGACTATTAGTCTTCTTATTGGTAGACCCATCTTTTTAGCAATATAACCAGAGAGTACATTACCGAAATTACCAGTAGGCACGACAAAGTCAACTTCCGTGCCAGAGAAACTGGTTTCATCTCCTACATTATCCGCTATATTCTTATTATATGTGCATGCTTGTAAATAACCAGAGAAGAAATAAGGAATTTGTGAAGAGATTCTACCCCAGTTTATTGAGTTAACAGTACCAAGTTTTGCAAACTCCGGATCTTGTTTAAGCTCTTTCACCAAATCTTGACAATCATCAAAGCGTCCACGCACACTTATGTTAAATATGTTGTCTCCAGTAAGAGAACCCATCTGAGCTTTTTGGAATTTACTCATACCTTCTTCTGGAGAGAGGATAAACAACTTAACTCGCTCCAGACCCTTAAAAGCTGCCTCAGCAGAAGAGCCAGTGTCTCCAGATGTAGCGCCAAGTATTGTTAACTCTTCATCTCGTTTATTTAATTCGTAATTCATCTCTTGTCCGAGTAGTTGCAACGCAATATCTTTTAATGACGCTGTTGGTCCAAGTGATAAGTTTTGTACATAAAAATTGTCTAGCACTTTCATAAGCGGTACTGTATTACCATTCTTGGTGCCTATAAATTTATCCGTAGAGTAGGCTTTATTTATAAGTTGCTTCAATACATCAATTGGTATTGCTCCTCCAAGCAGTTTCTGCTTTACAGCAAGTACAATCTCTGTAAAAGGCAAGTTTTGCATTTCTTTAATTTCTTCCAACGAGAAAGCTTGATACTCACTTGGTACATACAATCCACCATCAGGTGCAAGACCTTGCAATAATACATCCGTGTAAGATTTTGGTTGCTTTTTTGTGTCTCTTGTACTTATCATTCTTATTATAATTAAAGAGTATCCTAATAATTTTATTATACATCAAATAATATTATTCGCTATCTTTTTCTAAGTGAGCTTATAAGCAACTTTTTATTTTTTCTAATGTCTCTTGCGCGTTGAGATCTCGCATTTCTGCAACTGGTATAGTTATATTAGCTATCTTGCGATACTTCTCCAGCCTACTACGGACTAACTCCGGATAACATCTACGCAAGGCGTCTTCATGTGACTCATTTATATTTTTATTAAAAAAACCGCTCCACACCAGCGGTTTAGGTTCTTCAAAAAATTTCTCTATCATACTATCCATTGAGTTTTTATTAGTTTCTATATTTACCAGAAAACAATTCTCTCGTAGCCAGTTTATAGTACTCTCTTTTAAGTGCACGACACTACCTGTTGTGTCAAAGACCAAGTTTTTACCGTTTGTGTCTAAATTGTCCACTTTTGTGCACTTATTTTCAAGTTCTAAATATTCTTGCTCCCTGTCCTTGTATCCCTGAGTATAAGGAAAGCCGAGCCACTCACTAATCTGCACCATATTATCAAAACCAAGTGAATTAAATATTTGCTCATCCACATGATACCAGAAGAAGTCTAACTCATCACGCAATACCTTTGATCGGTAGCTTTTACCTACATTGCTAAGACCAACAAATGATATCCTAAGAGTTTTATTTTGAATATGTGTATCAAATTCAGATGATGTTAATTGTACAGGATCCATAAATTTATAAATTGGTTGTATTTAATATGAATGGAGTGTATCATTCATTAGTTAGTAAATCAATTAGGCGAATTATATATGGGTCCTATTAGAAATAGCAATCGGGACCAGATATATTCAATGTAAGTATAAAAGTTTATTAGTATAATTTCTAACGAGATGAAGATCTTAAAATTTGGAGGTACATCTATTGGCAGTGTCGAAGATATAAGAAAGGTTTTAAACATTGTTGCAAATACACGCAAGCAAGATAAAAATTTAGTGATAGTAGTGTCTGCATTTGGAGGTGTTACAAACAAGCTTGTGAGTCTAGCAAATAATGCCACATCAGGGGTTAAGTATACAGCAGATTTTGATGCACTAGAAAAGCATCACAGAGATATTATAAAGGCACTTCTCCGTGGCGCTAGAGCCAAAAGAGCAAGTACATACTCAAATACACAATTTAAAAATCTAAAAAATATTCTGCTAGGCGTATCACTTACTGGAGAGTTATCATTGCGTACGCTAGATACTGTTATGAGTTTCGGTGAGATATTGTCTTCGTACATTATTTGTGAGGCTTTATCTGAGCATAAGATTCCGTGTAAGCACACAGATACCAGAACCTTAATAAGAACTAATAGTTGCTTTGGCAATGCAAAAGTGTCTAAAAAGAAAAGCAACAAACTAATAACCGATTACTTTAAAAATAAAAAAGGGATACATGTTATTGGAGGATTTATTGCTCAAGATGAAGATGGAGTAACAACAACACTCGGGCGCAGTGGCTCTGACTATACGGCCGCCATATTAGGCGCTGCGCTACGAGCAAGTGTGGTAGAGATTTGGACGGATGTAGATGGAGTAATGTCTTCAGATCCCAGTAAGGTGCCGGATGCCTTCTCTCTTATGAATATCTCATATACAGAGGCAAGTGAGCTTGCATACTTTGGTGCAAAAGTTATACATGTAAAAACTATGATACCAACACAGCTTAAGAAGATTCCAATACATATTAAAAATACATTTAACCCAGAGGCCAGTGGCACAGTCATAACCCACAACAAAATAAACAGCAGACATCATGTAAAAAGCGTATCCTCTATGAGAGATATTGCCCTTTTTAGAATACAGGGCAATAGTACTCGTATCATTACAGATATAGTTACGCGTACTTTTGATTGTTTAGCTGAGCATAATATAGACGCGGTGCTTACAACTCAAGCATCAGCAGATCCGTCACTTTGTATTGCAATTAAAGATGTTGATGTAAAACGGGCGCAAGCGTTACTTACAGATACTTTTGCCCTAGAAATACAAACAAAGAACATCCAAAAGATTTCCGTAGAAGAAGATAAAATAATAATTGCAATTATTGGACAGAAGATGAAAGGTGTACCGGGTATTGCTGGTAAGATGTTTGATGCACTAGGTAAATATGGTATTAACATATCTGCTATTGCACAAGGCACTTCCGAATTAAGCATCTCGGCAGTAATAAATAAAGAAGATGAGTTGCGAGCACTCAATGTATTGCACTCTGAATTCTTCGCTCATAAGGCTAAGCCAGCTAATACATTCGTGGTAGGTACTGGGCTTATAGGTGGTACGATGCTAAATCAGATAAGCAAAACAAAAGCCCAGCTAGAAGACAAATATGGAGTACGCGTGCGTATATGTGGTATTGCAAATGTAGACAATATGCTAATAAACACTCACGGCTTAGAGCTTAAAGACTGGGAGAAAAACTTAACGCTTGGAGTGGCTAGTAATCTAAATGACTTCGTAAAAGAGATGCAAGATATGAAGCTACCAAATAAAGTCTTTGTGGACTGCACCGCTAGCGAGCATATAACACGCGAATACAGTAGTATTTTAGATTCCAAAATATCCATAGTCACACCAAATAAGAAAGCAATGTCCGGCACATATAAAACATACAAAGAACTGGGGGAAGTAGCAAAAAGGCACGATTGCAGATTTATATATGAGACGAATGTAGGTGCGGCCTTGCCTGTAATAAGTACACTTAAAGATCTTGCACACAATGGAGACTCAATAACTAAAATAGAGGCGGTGCTCTCTGGTACACTGAGTTACATATTTAATACATTCAGCAGTACAGACAAGAAGTTTAGCGATATTGTAAAGATTGCAAAAGAGAAAGGCTTCACCGAGCCAGATCCACGTGACGATTTAAATGGTATGGATGTGGCGCGTAAGATTCTGATACTTGCACGCGAGTCTGGTGCAACACTGGAAATGAGTAATATAAAAATGAAACCAGTACTCTCTAAAAAATGTTTTTTAGCAAAAAATATCAGTGCATTCTTCAAAGAGCTTAAAAAAGAAGATGAAGCTTTTGAAAATTTAAGAGCTAAATTGCGGAAGTCTGGTAAAGTGTTGCGATATATCGCAACTTTTGAATTCAGGGATGGCAGTTCTGCCGAACAGGCAGGTAAAGTAGAAGTGGAGCTTAAAGAGGTTGATTCTACTCATCCGTTCTTTAATATAAGAGGTAACGACAATATCGTCTCTATACATACCAAGCGCTACTGTGATACTCCAATAGTTATAAAAGGCCCAGGAGCTGGAGCGGAGGTTACAGCAGGTGGAGTTTTTGCTGATATCGTTAAGACAGTTGCTTAAAAACTTGTCTAAGGATTTAGCTACGCTTTTATTATTAAAATAATTATATTTTTAAAAATTGATTATGGACAAAAAAATCAAAGTTGGAATTCTTGGAGCTACAGGCATGGTTGGGCAGTGGTTTGTTAAGTTGCTAGAGAATCATCCATGGTTTGAGGTGACAGCTCTTGCAGCCTCACCGCGTTCCGCAGGTAAAACATACAGAGATGCGGTTGCAAATAAATGGGCAATGGACACTGGCGTACCAAAGAGCGTTGCAAACATGACTGTGTATTCTGTGGCAAGCGATGTAAGGCAGATAGCTAGTAATGTCAATATGGTATTCTGCGCAATTGATTTACCTAAAGAAGATATAAGAAATATAGAAGAGAGTTACGCTACTGTCGGTGTGCCAGTTGTATCTAATAATTCAGCAAATAGATGGACAGAGGACATACCAATGATTATGCCAGAAATAAATCCAGAACATATACACATAATAGACAAACAGAAAAAGAATCGCGGATGGACGACAGGCTTTATAGCTACAAAACCTAACTGCTCAATACAGAGTTATATTCCACTCATCCGTGCTTGGGAGAAGTTCAAGCCTAAGAGTTTGATTGTATCCACATACCAAGCAGTATCTGGAGCTGGTAAAACATTACAAACATATCCAGAGATAAATGATAATGTAATTCCATTCATAGCGGGTGAGGAAGAGAAATCGGAGCGTGAGCCGTTGAAGATTTTAGGTAAAGTTCTAGATAACAAATTTATACTAGCAGAGAGACCTATGATCTCTGCGAATTGCATACGAATACCAGTTTCAAACGGGCATATGGTAGTAGTAAATACTTCGCTTGAAGAGAATCCAAACGAACAAGATCTTATAGAGGCGATAAAGAATTTCAAATCCCCTATTGACGGGCTTGATTTACCGTCGGCTCCGACTCCGCTTATGACATACTTTACAGAAGATGACAGACCACAAACAAAGCTAGATAGAGACATATATGGTGGTATGGGGGTAAGCGTTGGTAGATTACAAAAAGAGCCGGTACTCGGCTTTAAGTGTATTACATTGTCGCATAACACTGTGCGTGGAGCTGCAGGCGGCGCAATCTTAACTGCAGAGCTTTTAGTTAAAAAAGGTTATATAAAAGCTCAATAAATAGCTTGTTACGCTCGCCAGTTCTCACCATTGTAATTGTTAAAACCTACCTAGTGGCAGGTAGGTTTAGTTTGTGAGTTGGAGTTGTTTTTTTTATTCTTCTACTCAGCAGACTTTTCTTTAGCACCTTCTTCCTCCTTGTCCTCTGAAGTTTCAGCGGAGTCTGGTTTCTTACCTTTCTCTTCCACTTCTACATCTTCTATATCGCGTTCTTCCTCTGGCTCCTGTGGTTCTTCCTTTGCTTCGGTAATTGATGCTACTGCCTCTCCGGCGCCCAGAGTAATCTCTGCACTTTCAGGTAACTTCAAGTCTCCTACTGTGATTGTACTAGATAGATCAAGAAGCTCAGTAAGGTCAACTTCTATATGTTGTGGTATATCACTTGGTCTAACTTTCATATTTATTTCATGTAGAACTTTGACAACTATACCTCCAACTTTCTCTGCAGGAGCCTCCCCAATAAACTCAAGTGGTACAGATACACTAAGCTTTTTACCGCGTTCTATTGTGTACAAGTCTGCATGCAAAACCTCACCAGAAACTGGTTGTACAACTACTTCTTGTATAAGTGCTTCTTTTTCATTTATGTCCTTACCTTTGATAGTAATAATTGTAGAGCTACCAACCTCATTCCAAATCTTTGTGAAGTCCTTTTGGTTGAAGGATATTGGTGTTGATTCTTCTTGCGGACCATAAAAAACTGCAGGCACTGACCCTGTAGTACGCAACTGTGCTAAGCTACCACCAGCATCTCTTTTTTGTACTTTTAATGTAATCATTATGCGCGTAGTATACCTATTTTTTATTTTTTCTCAACTCTTTCTCAAATTCTTTCAAGTCATCCATATTATCTATCTTTATCCAACTTGTTGCTTCTACTATTTTTATCAAGTAATCACTAGACATTGTTACAACAGTTTGTGGTAAGCCATACTCTTTACTGTCTTTTGCTTTTAGTACCATTTCGTAATTGAAGTATTCTGGTGTCAGTACAAAGAAGTTTGTATTAGCAAAAGATTCTTTCTTTTCATGTATACCTTCTATTATATTTTGCAAACACCCGTTCTCATCAAAAATTATATTACCACCGGCGAATTTCCCATAAACCTTTTTTACCAACATTGCACGCTCATACTTCAAGCACTCATTTATATCATCTTTGGAGTACATATCATCACCCATCATTACTATAAATCTACCTTTTATATTGTCCTTACAAAGGCTAACCGCGTGAGCAGTTCCTAACATCTCTTCTTGTTTTATGTATGTTATTTTTTTTCCGAGGAATTCATTACCAAAATAGTCCATTATTTGCTCTGCTAAATAGCCAATTACAAATATAATCTCATCAACCTCATCAGGGAGTTTTTCTATATTATGTTCCACAAGGCTCTTTTTACCAACCTTAGCCATAGGCTTTGGTACTTTATATGTGAGAGGGCGCATGCGCACACCATTACCTGCTGCTAGTATTATTGCTTGCATTTTAATTTGGTTAAAAAATTTTATTTATTTAAACTGAAGTGCATAAATTTTTGTTATAAAATCTTAAACTTCGTACTGACTTTATTGATTATTCTGGACTAACTTCAGTAGTACTTAAAGATTAAGTACTATGGTAATTTACTATATAATAATAATCTTTTGTACAGCTACATCATGAGGCTCAATAGGAACTTTGTCAACAACACTACACTCCGGTACAATACAATAAGTTAAAGGTCTAAGACGCAACTCTTTAATAAATATATCATAGCAACCCCGACCCCTACCTAGCCTGTTCCCTTCTCTATCAACCGCAATCGCTGGTACAAAAATTAAGTCCGGTCTTTTGTGCCTGAAGTACATTTTTTTACCATTCATCTTTGGATAGTAAAATTCTTTTTCTGGAAATTTTTCACACAACTTTTTTACAAATGGTATTTCATGTCCAAACGGCTTGTATGCAAAAATTATTTTTGCTTTTATGAAGCTAGCATCTTTAGATACTAGCTCAACAGCTTCTGTACCGAGAGCACTCATATCTAAACCGACACACTGTTCTAATATTGTGTTACGCATTTCTTTTTTTTGTTTTTTTGTTTTTTTCATGTAAATAATTTTAAAAAAGCATAAAAAACATCATCAAAATCTAAGCTTGTCAGCTCAGCACTCTTATCTTCATTTGTAAATTCTACTTTCTCTATGTCTCGCATTAATATTATTGGTGTTTGTTCACTCCCTTCACCAAAATATATACCTGCTGTAGCAGCAAGTGAATCTACAATATTTGTACTACTCATTTCTAACTCTCTCCCAAATATATCTTGCTTAGAATCATAATTACGCAGTGGTTCAAATCCAGCAAAACCCAAAGATATACCAACAGAACCTGCGCGCATAGGCAAGAAAACACTATCTACAACCACCACCCCCACAGCAACGAGGTTGAACCTCGTTGTTAAGTATTTATGGAGTTGCTTGGCGAATTTACTTGGATCTTCTGGCAGTAGTATATAATAGCCGTCTCCATTACTTTCATCTAATCCAGCAAAAGGGTTGATGGTGCGGTGCTTTATTCCAAGTGATATTCCATCTTTGTGCTCACTTTTTAGCATAGCGTCTGCTTCTCGTCTTACGAGCTCATCTTTGTCTTTTACTTCGTTTATAAGTAGGCATCTACCATGGTGTATAGAAACCACTTTAGATGTAACAAATAATATGTCTTTATTTTGTAGTTTCGGTATAGACTCATCCAGCACAGAGAACAAATCGTCCTTCGGTGGCAAAAGTTTGCGTGTTTTAATCGGTAATATTTCCATTAGTAAGTATTAATTAAACAGCGTAAATATTGGTAACAATATACCCAGTGTTACAATTATTGCACCTGTATATTGCTGGGCTGTTAGGCGTTCTTTAAGTAATAAGGCACTTGTAAACAAAGCTACAATAGCACTTGCACCAATAATTGCGGATGCGATACTAATATGGCCAGTTTCAAGTGCTAGATTTAAAAATAATGTTCCGAGCCCAACACTTAAACCTGTAACAGATATCATAATAATTGCGCGTGTTTTAAAGATATCTTTTTTATAAGGTTTCCAATTTAAGAAGTAATTCTGCCTTTCTTCTAATATTCCATGAGTGATTGCAGCCAGTAGGATAACTACTTCAATAATAAATGCGTAGTACATGGCTCCTAGTTCAAAGGAAGGTAGTTGGAAAAACGGCATTGTAACACCCCATCCAAGTGCGGTAAGTAAGGCAAGTGGCACTCCACTGCGCCATTTGAATATGTTAGATTTACTGAATGCTTTAAAATCTGTTGATGAAATTATTATACCGATAAAGACCATTAACAGTGTTATTATTTTAATAGTGTTAACTGATTCAGATAAAAATAAAAATCCAATGATTGCCATAATGATAATACGCCCTGATGCTATGGGAGCAACCACACCAACTTTCCCGTAACTTAGAGAATACATAAGAAATATATACCCCGAGTAGCTTAAAGTAGCAATAAGAGCACCGATACCTATCCATTTGATGTCATTTAAGAATGAAATATCTAATATAAATAATACAAGAGCAAGAAAAGTAACACTTACAATACTGCGAAGTACAGAAGCACGCAATGGACCGAATTTTTGTATTATCTCTTTAGCTGTTGGACCTGCAACACCAAAAGCGAGCATTGACAGAAGTGAGAATATTATTGCATTTGTAAGCATGCGAAATAGTGTATAATATTAATAATGGTAAAACAAGCGCATAAAAGAGATTTAGACTTCCTTTATGAGATTGGGACTCTTAATAATATGGATAGAGGGTGGAAGCAACATCTCGGCATGAACTGTGCGAATGTGCTTGGGCACAGTATGCGAGTTGCATTCTTAGCACTTGTTATTGCTCGCAAGGAAGGTGTGGAAAACGAGGAGAAGATTCTTAAAATGGCACTTGTGCACGACATTACAGAGACGCGTACTTCGGATTTGAGTTATGTACAAAAAGTATATGTGAAGGAAGATGACGCAAATGCAGCGAAAGATATGTTTGCAGGTACAATCTTTGGAGATATTTTTAGTGAGTATTGGAATGAGTATGAGAAACGCGAGAGTATTGAGGCTAAGATAGTTAAAGATGCGGACAACTTAGATATAGACTTGGAGCTACGCGAGCTTGCGATGCGTGGCTCAAGACATCCCGCAATATGGACACAGAACCGTAAAATGGTGCGTGACGAAAAACTTTACACTGATGCCGCTCGCGAACTTTGGGACGAGATCCAAAATTCTGATACTGAAGATTGGCACATGATAGCCAATAAATGGCATCATATTCCAGATGCGGGGAAATAGTAATTCCATATTTAATTCTGGAATTTAATATGTAATTAAATATATATTTAATTTCGTAGCAACTAAGCTATCTATTAGCCATAATAGTGTTGAAAATTTCTTGTGCCTCGTTTGTTTGCACTACAAAAGTGTTCTCTTGCGTTAGGGCAATTAGCTCGGTCTTTTCCAGTATCATGTTGCGTAATTCCTTATTGCCAAAACCTATACCACCGGAAAATGTAAGTGCGTCCGCACCACCCAAGAGTCCATAGTAAGCAAAAATCTGCTTAACTATCTGATGCACAAATATATCTACTGCAAGTTTGTACGGCTCCTCCCCTTTTGTAGCCCTCTCTATTATATCTTTTGTATCTTTAGAGCCAGTCAGCCCATAAAAACCCGACTGTTCATTAAGTATTTGAGAGACTTCTTGCGTAGGGAGAAACTTCTTTTTTGCTATAATACGCAATAAGTCTGGGTCTACACTACCACTTCTGGTAGTCATCATTATACCCTCAAGAGGCGTGAGACCCATAGTCGTATCAATTGATTTAGCATTCTCTACTGCAGTTATAGAAGATCCTCCACCGAGATGGATCATAATTATTTTGCGTGGCATTGGTATATTACTTTTAGTTACTTCCTCTGGTAATTGTGCAAGGACACTCTTAAGAGCAGTACCATGGAAGCCATATCTGCGTATATTAAGTTCATGTGCCAATGTCGCCTGTATTGGATATGTATATGCGTGTGCAGGTAGCGTAGAGTGGAAGTCTGTATCAAATACTGCGATTATCTGTACATTTTGTAAATGTTTGCGCAAAGTCAATATTACATCAATAGCGATAGTGTTGTGTATCGGTGCATAATCTTTCGCGCTCTTTATCTCAGCGAGTACAGTGTCATCTATTAGTGTAGGTTTTGTAATACTACCTCCGTGTACGATTCGTATACCAATAACATCAACTCCTTCCAATCCATCTAGCCACTTTAGCTCACTGGTATGTACCCAGTCTGCGTCTTTTCTTGAGAATTCTTGCACATCTAAAATATCTCCATTCCCATCGAAGAGCGTATACTTTACTGCTGTTGACCCAGGATTTACTGTTAGTATTTTATTCATAGTAAATTTCTTTATACTTGATTCATAATTTTTGAGATATGTGTGGTTTATTATTTTTATGTGTAATTAAGTATAGTCCAATAATAATAGGCATAACACCAATTATTTGTGTGTATGTTGGTATCTCGCCCAGTATAAAATATGCAAATATCAATGTAAGAACTACTCCAGATGACGACATGGTATTTGCTTTAGCTATCGTTATATGGCGTATTGCTTCAAACCAAAATACCTTACTCACTCCGAATAAAATCACCCCATTTATGAGCATATATAACAGTGCGTACCAAGAAAATTCAATCGCTAGTCCTTCTATAAATAGCCCCAATATCACTAAAAATATACCTGCTATAATACTGCGCGCCATCATTAAGAAGTGCGGACTCACAACCTTGGTGGCTCGTTTTGCAAAGAAATTACCAAATGGTGCTAAGGTTGTCGCTATGATAATCAATAACGAACCTCTGTTTAAAACCATACCTTCTTCTGGGAAAAGGACAATCACTGCACCCAAAACCAAAATGGCGGCACCAAAATATTGACGGGCAGTATTTTGTTCTGCTCCAAGCAAAACATTAATAAATATAAAAGAGAAAAATGGTCCTGCAAGTGTAAGAATTGCAGCAGTCCCAGCTGTAGTATAAGTTATCCCTACGAAAATAAAACTGAAGTACAGTACGCCTATAAGTAAAGTAGATAGTAATATTTCACGCCATACTGTGTTTTTCAGCATATACCATTCGTGGCGCTTAGTAATCCATATAACAAAAAATAAAGCTGCAAATAAAGTTGAGATGCCCGCATTAAGTATTGGTGGTACAGATACAGCAGACAATATTGTGAGTATAGGGAAAAATGACCACAAAAAGGTCTCCATGATTATGTATACTTCTCCCTTTCTTTCCTCTTTATTCATATTCCCAATTTGTTATATCGTGCGGGTCTACTTTATGCTTTATTATGTACTCTTTTTCTAATTGTAGTTTTTTATCCATATCTTTTTCTATTTCTTGAGCACGCTCTTGTGAGAGTGCGCCGGAGAGTGTTGCGCTAACTGCAATATTTTTGACAAGATGGAAACGCGAGAGGCCATTACGCGCTTTCATGTCAAAAGGGCTAGTTGTGGAACCCTCCTCTTTATACCCATTTATGATGACCCTATTTGCCTCTATCGTGCCAAAGAGAAGCTTTTTTATCGTTGCGGCGTAGCCGTGATAGTTAAATACCAGTCCCTTATCCGGAGTAAGTAAATTATTGAAAGCCTCTCGTGCACTTTTATTTTTATTGGCTTCCGCAAGGAGATCAAGCTTAAAGAAGTTTACAAAGCGTACTTTTACATTTGGTTCCAGTGTACGGAATATTTTTAAACCTATCACTGCTTCTTCTGTAATATAATCTCCTGCAGTTGCTACTACCACATCAGGGTCTTCGTCAGAGAGGAAGTCCCAAATCATAACACCGTCGTGGACTTGTCGCTTCGCTTCTTCCGGTGAGAGCCATGTGCGATGCATCCTTTTCCCGCAGGCTATAATATTTAAAGAGTTACGAGAATGAAGACAACCTGAGAGTGTGTAAAGCATCACATTTTTATCCGCTGGGAAGTATACATTCACTATGTCATGATCATGATCTAACATTGCTGCAATAAAAGACGGATTTTGATGAGAAAATCCATTGTGATCTTGTCGTTCAAGTAAGGATGATAATATTACATTTAGCGCGGGTACTTGTGCTCTGAAGCACACATTCTGTGCCACTTTTATAAATTTTATGTATTGATCGGCTATACTTGCTACAATCTGTGCGAAGGCTTCATAAGTATTGAAAAATCCATACCGACCTGTGAGTGTGTAACCTATGAGCATAGCAAAGAGTGTATGCTCAGAAAGCATTTCCACCACTTGACCATTACGGTCTAAATCTTTATCCCAGACTTCTTTTGGCCACATCCACACTCGTTTAGTCGCAGTAAATATTTCCTCAAGATGGTTGGAGTATGTCTCATCAGGGCTAAAAACTCGCACACACGGATTTTGCTTATTCTCCTTAAATACTCGCGCGAGATACTTGCCACCGGTACGCATTGAGTCCAGTGTTTCTTCTCCTCGTTTTTTTGGAGTTTCAAGCATATCCTCCATTTGAGGATATATAATAGGTTGCGCGCCGTGATGTGCACACTTGGCTCTGCCAATAGCTCTCTCACCACGCGGTAGGAGACTCGCCAGATCCTCGTCAAGCACCAACTCACCCTCTGGTGTAAAGCTAAAGAGCTCGTGTACATTGTATTGAGTGAGCCACATTTGGAGTTGCGATAGGTGTTCTTTGTTTGTTGCCACATCTGCAAAAATGACCTGATGCGATAGATGATTACCTTCCATCTTTTCTCCGTCAACCTCTTTAGGACAGCCGAGACCTTTTGGAGTACGCAGTATTATTACCGGCCACTTTGGCGCTTCAGCTTCGCCCATATTAGCGCGCACAATACCTTGAAGGATGGTAATGCGGGTGAGTGCTTTGTCAAAAATATCAATACCTTGTTTGTATATGTCTCCACTGCTGTAGTCTATAAAGAGTGGCTCATAACCGAGCCCAGAGAAGTATTGTGTTATCTCATCATCGCTCATTCTGCCGAAGATTGTGGGTCCGGAAATTTTATATCCATTTAGATGCAGTACCGGTAGCACCGCACCATCTGTTGACGGATTGATGAAGCGGTTGGCATTCCACGCAGCACTAAGTGGTCCAGTTTCAGCTTCACCGTCGCCAACGAGGCATACAGTTACCAGATCTGGATTATCCAGCACGGCGCCGTATGCCGTTGCAAGTGAGTAACCAAGCTCACCACCTTCAAGTATCACTCCTGGAGCTTCTGGGTTTAAATGTGAAGGATATCCATATGGCACTGAAAAATTAGAGCAGATTTCTTCAAGACCAGCTCGTGTAAAGGGAATTTTATCTTTGTAATAATGGCTTAGAGACCCATCTATAAACAACCCAGCTTGGAACGCAGGGAATCCGTGTCCGGGTCCGACAATGTATAGAAAATCGCGTTTCTCGTTTTTTATAATTAGCCTGTTTATTTGTGCATATACGAAGTTAATCCCTGGGCTCGTGCCCCAGTGTCCAAGTAGTCGATGCTTTATATGCTCTGGTTTGAGCTCAGACTCAAGTAGAAAGTTGCCTCGCAAAAAAATCTGCGCCACAGACAAATAATCTGCAAGTCTCACATATTTCTTGAGTGCTTCTGCATCATCCATATTTTGCATATATGCATTATAGCATGCACATAAAAAATAAAATTCAGTTATCCGCAAATTTTATTTCAACATAATAAGACCGGCAAACCTGCCAGTTTTTGAGTTACGGCTATATGAAAAATAATCTTTATTGCAATGTGTACACACTGTGCTTGCCAATATATTTTCTTTCTTTATGCCGACATTTAATAATTGCTCTTTATTTAATTGTGGTAAATCTAAATATTTACCATCAAATTTATAACAAGAGCCTTGAATTGATGGACCAAAAGAAACAAGCATGTCCTCTGGCTTAGATTGAAAAGCGTTTTGCATCTCTTCTGCCGTCTTACCCGCAATATTTTTGAAACTCCCCTCACGCCCTGCATGAGCAACTGCTACAACCTTTTGAACCCTATCAAAAAATAACATAGGTATACAATCTGCAACCATTACAAGTAATGCTAACCCTATTTTGTTTGTAATTATCCCATCACTTTTTGCAACAACTCCAGCGTTATTTACAATTTTAATATTATTAGAATGTACCTGCTCCATCCAAGAGATATGTTTTAATGATAAATCATCCATTAAAATCTCTCTGTTTTTCTCTACATCATCAGGATTGTCGCCAACATGTAGAGCAATATTTAAAGAGTGAAATGCCGCTTCACTAACACCTCCATGCCTGTTGGTAAATCCAGCTAAAACATCACTATTGCCTAGAAAAGTTTCTTTTAATAATTTCATGGATTCTTTATTTCTTCCAACACTTCCTTTAACTGCGGGTCCTTTATCCATTGGTTAGCATATTTTTCAAATAGATTAAAATCCATTTTACCAATACCATGGTTATGGTAGAAATATCCTTGTATCATAAACTCTAATTTATCAATTTGTTTTACAAAAATAGCCTCTTTACTTTCACAGTTAACATATTCATTATGCAAGTCCATAAGATGCTCGCTACTTTTCAATCCTCTGTATATTTTTTCTGCGGCATCTTCTTCAAGTATGCGTTTCTCTTCATCTGGAAATTTATCTCTCGCTGGTATGTCTCCTATGATTGCTTCTGGTATATCGTGGAATAGTGCAATGCGAAGCACTTTGTCCGCATCTAAGTCTGGCCTATATTCTTTTGCAAAAATATAAGATATAACTGACATAGAAAAAATGTGATCACCAACAGATTCACATTTATTCTCATCAACATTCCAATACTTGAGCCACCCTTGCCTATATAGATTCTTCAGTGCAAATATATGTTCATAGAGGTTAAGTACACGGCTTTTGTGTTCTCTTGATTTTGGATTAGTTTTGTATTTCATAAATCTAACTATAACATAAATTAGTACTTCTCAATCCAAAATGAAAAGGTGTTGAATAATTTTTTGTATCTACCAATCTTTGTGCGCTTAATGCTCCATGCCAGTCCTACTGTGCCGAGATGTTTGGAAATATCTTGTGCTAATGTGCGCATATATGTGCCACTAGAACACAGACAACGGAATTTTAATATCTTTACCTCATCATATACGGCATTATTTTTTTGTACCGCTCTGTTGGTACAGTGTGAGTTTGAGCCTTCCTCTGGCGAGTGGTTTAGTGAGCTTTCTAACCATTCATGCCAAGATTTTATTACCATCTCTCTGCGGAAGTTATTCCCTAGTTTTTTTGAATCTTCTTTTTTCTTTTTTGATTTTTCTGAATTTGAATTTGTGGCTTCAAGCACTTTGCTAATTTTTGCCAAGGCTCCACAGGAGACTTCTTTGCGTGTCATTGTACTAGCGCAAGATAATAATTTTAATTTATATATTTGTACTTCTTTTTTTGGGATTTCTATTTCACCTAGCCTGTCTTCAAGTGCCCATAAAAAGAGTGGTTTATTTTCACCATCTTTGTTCCGCACAGTCTTGCTAGAAAATGCCGGATACTCACATATATACTTACCTGTAAAGTTTTGCAATAGTTTTTCAATAGTTTTTTCTAGCTTGCGTAACGATATACTATTGCATCCAGCTGATTTTTTAATAATACCTAAAACATCACCAGTATCTGAGCTTGTGCCTAGTAGTATCTCAAATTCATATTCTTTATCTAACCCTAGATATTTATCTTTCTGTTTGCATTCTTCGTCAATTAGTATCAGCAACTTCCCTTCCGCTAGTGGATCAAGTCTGCCAGCGTATGTCATTGGAATGTCAGTAGCGATTCCATTTCGCTCGCGCAATTGCTCAAGTGCCTGTAGTGGTGTCTGTCCAACTCCTTTCCATATTACTTGCATAATGCTGTTATCTCATTAGCTTTTTTGATTGTTGACGGACCGAAGTAGCCTGTTGGCTCTGTAAGTCCAACACTCTCTAAAATGTCTTTTTTAAATAACTCTTGAAATCTTTTAACTGCCTGAACAGTCAAAGCTCCATAATACTCTGTCTCATTATCTCGGCTCCCCAAGCCGAGCTCGGATACCCGAGTTTTTGAATTTTGGTTTAAAAATTTCTGCAATGCCAAAACATCCGCACCATTGTCACCTTGGGCAAGTGGATTTATAAAGGTTACTTTAAAACAGTTTTTAAGATTCTTTTTAACTTTTTGAGTATCATCAGATGAAGAAAATATATTTTTAGCAATGGTTGCAATATCTGTACTTGTAGGTAAATCTAAAGTAGAATGGAACATTAATTGTTTTGTGTATTCGTAATGCGAAATGTACGGACTTGCTTGTATATTTGCACTGTAGTCAGAGCTTGTATTTTCTTCGTCATCTTTTTCATTATCCGTCAGAGAATCTAGCAATTCCAGTAGCCCAAATGAGTCACTGTTGCTATAAGTGCTGATGTTTGGGGCACTGTCTAATATATCATCCACTGTGAGTGCCACGGCGGGTGTAAGCACTGGTATAAATAGTATAAGCAGAATTAATTTTCTCATATGGTATATTATAACAATTATGGAAATATTATTCTACATATCAAGTGTACTACTGATTGCACTTGTATTTGCGGTGCTCATCCGCAAGCCAAGGCAGGACAGAGATTGGGTAACAGAGCATTCCGTGTTAGCCGAAGCTAAAATCAGTAGTAATAAAATTACACTTAAAAATATTATATCTGCAGATTATACTGCGAAGAACAAGTGTACTGTTTTGTATTATAATAAGACTTTTGATATTAATGATGTAGAATCTTTATGGCTTTTGATAGAAAACTTCAATGTATATGCTGGACCTATAAAAATAAATCTTTCTCATGCATTTCTTACATTTGGCTTTAAAGATGAAAGCTATATTTCAATATCAGTTGCTGGTAGACGAAAGAAAGGAGAACGCATGACTTTTGCGCGCGTATTACCACATAAGAATGAGATTATTTATAAAGTTATTAACGAGGCCGATACAATACTTGAGAGGTGTATGTATAGTAAAAATAATGTTAACTTGCATAAGTTACGCACAACACCACATGTATCGCAGAAAATTCTCCTCAGTATGTTAGATGAGCTAAATAATCTCTGCAAGAAACCGAAATGGTTTGACACATTAACTTGCAATTGCTGTACAGAAATAATAAGGCACTTGAAACTCGCAGGATTTAAGCTACCAATGTGGCATATAAGCTATATAAATACCGCTGGCTTGGGCGCACTACTCCAGAAATTTGGAGTAATAAAAGCAGGTAGCAATATAACACCAAAAGTGCAGAGTCTTTGGAAAGACACCGCACTTTCTAAAAAGATTAGAGGATAAAATAAATTAAAACTTCAACTCAAGAAACTAACTTTTCAAAATCGCTTAAACAACACAGCAAGCTCATTCTTTGTTTCGTTTTGTTTTTTCGCAATCACTCTACATCATTGGCATACCACCTGGCATACCAGGAGGTGCAGCCATAGCCGCTTCTTCGTCAGGGTCATCTGCCACTGCAGCTTCTGTGGTAAGTAGGACTGCCGCAGCACTGGCAGCATTCTCTACGCCACTTCTCGTAACTTTTACAGGGTCTATAATACCAGCCTCAAACATATCTACTATACTTTCGTTCTCATCTGTAGTACGAGCGTCAAACCCGTAGCTTGCTCCTTTCTTCAGAACATCACGAAGTACTACGGCAGCGTCTTCCCTACCTGTATTCTCTACAATTTGGTGCAGTGGCGCATTAAGTGCACTTGTAAGTATGCGATATCCTATTGCAAATTCGTCATGTTTTTGTGCAACATCGCTCTTAGCGAGAGTGGCTGCAACCTTAGCAAGAGCGGTACCACCTCCTGGTACAATACCTTCTTCTATAGCAGCTTTCGTAGCATTTACCGCGTCTTCTATCTTGTCCTTCAAGTATTTCATCTCTGTCTCTGTAGCCGCACCAACCCGTATTACTGCTACTCCTCCTACTAACTTAGCTATTCGCTCTTCTATATTCTCTTTATCAAACTTTGAGTCTGTGTTTGCAAGTTGCGTGCGCATGCTGGCAATATGTGTTTCCACATCTGCTTTCTTACCTTTACCACCAACTATCACTGTAGAGTCTTTAGTAGATACGATACGACTTGCTTTGCCAAGTACTTCTAGTTCTGTATCTTCAAGTTTAAGTCCAACATCTTCCGAGATAACTTTGCCACCGAGTATAACCGCTAGGTCGTTTAACATTTCTTTCTTCCTCTCGCCGTAGCCTGGAGCTTTTATAGCCAGTACATTAAATGCACCACGGAGTTTATTTACTACAAATGTCGCGAGAGCTTCACCATCTACATCGTCAGCTATTATTACCAAGTCCTTCTTCCCAGTTTGCGCAAGCTTCTCTAGCAGTGGTAACACATCTTGTATTGATGATATTTTTTTGTCTGTAAGTAGGATTGGTGCATCTTTAAATACTGCCTCCATACGCTCCGGATTTGTAACCATGTACGGAGATACATACCCTTTATCAAACTCCAAGCCCTCTACAACTTCTGATTCTATACCAAAGGATTGTGACTCCTCTACGGTAACTACACCATCCTTACCAACCTTTGCTATTGTATCAGCTATTGTGTGCCCTAACTTCTCACTCTCCGCAGAGATTGAGGCAACATTGCGTATTTCGTCTTTACCTTTTACTTCTCGTGCCATTTTGCGTAGTGCAACTACGGCATCTTGTGCGGCTACTTCTATACCTTTGCGTACCATAGTAGCATTCGCACCCATGCTTGTGCGCTTTAGTCCCTCACTTATTATCGCACTTGCAAGTACCATTGCTGTTGTTGTACCATCTCCTGCCTTGTCGTTTGTTTTGCTTGCGACTTCTTTAATTATTTCTGCGCCCATATTCTCAAAAGAGTCTTTAAGAGAAACTTCGCGAGCTATTGAAACACCATCATTTGTAATTGTTGGACCACCATAGCTTTTTTGTAGCGCTACATTGCGCCCGCGTGGTCCAAGTGTTACACGCACGGCATTTGTAACTGTATCCACACCTTCTTTAAGTGCGGTGCGCACCTCTGTATCAAATATAACTTTTTTACTCATATTATTCTAATTTTAAGTTTTAAGTTTATAATTACTTTATAACTGCTAATAAATTTTTACTTTGGATTATGTAATACTCTTTACCGCTGACCTTCACTTCATCATATCCGTAATCTGAAAATAGTACTGTATCACCAACTTTTGCATCCTTTATCGTCTCTAGATTACCAACAGCTACAATCTTACCTTGTTTAGGTTTTTCTTTATTTGCCGTGTCTGGAATTATAATTCCTGATGCTGTTTTAGAATCTTCTTTTGACTCTGGATCTACTAGTACTCTATCACCAAGTGGTGAAATATTCACTTTTGCCATATTTAGATTGATTAATTATTAAACACACTTCTTTGAAGTATGAGCATTATATATAAACAAATAAAAAATGCTAGTCAAAAAAGATATAATTTTAAAATATACTATACTACATTATAGTGTATTTGTTTTGACTTTGTGATTTAAATGTTTAATATATGCGATATATGTATGGAGAAACAAGACCTGTGGATAATGACATTGTTGGTTGGGACAGATTCCTAATTAAAGTTGTGAAGGAATTCGCTAAAGAAAACGATATAAAACTAGACTTAATTTCTACTGGATGGATAATGCGTCTACAAAAAGACAATATTATTCGCTTTATATTCGGTCTAGATCTAGGCCTTAATAGATCCTCCAATAAATTAATTGTTAGGGATAAGGCCGCAACTTCTGACATACTTAAGTTGGAGGACATACCTCACATACCGCATAAGCTCTTTTTAAAACCATGTTCACTTGCATCTAACCGTAGTGGCAACTGGGCAACAATTATTAAGTATTTTAATGAGTACGGTAAGGATGTGGTGTGCAAACCCAACTTTGGTTCAGGTGGCTCAGGTGTAGAGCGCGCAACCGTGCAAGCAGACTTAGAGCGCGTGATGCAAAAGCTCTTGGTAGAAAACAGAGCAGTAGCACTTTCTCCATATGTAGATATGAAAGCAGAATATAGAGTAACAGTACTGGATGGAGTCGTAGAACTTGTATATAAAAAAGTTAAAAAGGACTCTAAGGAGTTGAAGTTTAATTTGTCCAGTGGCACATATGCAACAGAGGAGAGTGATGAAGACATAATTAAACAAGTTTCTCAGCTTTCAATCCGCGCCACAAATGCATGTGGCATTAGGTTTGGAAATGTAGATTTAGCACAATCAACCGATGGAGTATTTTCAGTACTAGAGATCAATGGCGGTGTAATGTTTGAGCATTATGCAAAGCAAGGCAAAACAGAAATGGAAAACGCACGAGCCGTATACAGAAAGGCACTTGCAAAGTTATTTGAGTAGTGTAGGATACTTGTAATGGATACGGTTTTAGGGGTTATGCCCTACATACAGATTGTTCTCTCAGTGCTTTTAGTTATAGCTATTTTGCTACAACAAACTGGCGCTGGACTAGGAGGAGCATTTGGTGCTGATAACTTCAGCACTGGCTTTCATACACGCAGGGGTTTTGAGAAGACATTATTTAGCATCACAATTACTCTAGGTATACTATTTGTGCTTTCTGCAATTATTACTCTACTTTTCGTTTAGGCAGTAAAAGAATTACAAAAATAAAATGTTCAATACATTAAAAAAGATTCCATATCTTGGACCTGTTGAAGATGCTTCAAAGCAGTTCACAATTTCAGAAAAGATTGTTGTGTTCATACTTACCTGCACGCTTTTTGTTGGAGCTATTGGTATGATGTATGAGTTAGATAAGTATGTGGCTATTAGAGTTCCAGCCAGTGGTGGCTCTCTTTCTGAAGGAGTAGTTGGTACACCTCGTTTTATAAATCCATTGTTAGCACTTACAGATTCAGATAGAGATCTTGTGATGCTTACATATTCAGGGTTGATGCGTGCGACAACTGATGGACGGTTGGTTCCAGATATTGCTAGCTCATACTCGGTAAGTGATGACGGTAAGAGTTATATATTTACAATTAAAGATAATTTAAAATTCCATGATGATAAACCTGTAACGATAGATGATATAATTTTTACTATTGAGACAGTACAGAACCCGCTACTTAAAAGCATAAAGAGAGCAGATTGGGACGGAGTGCAAATAAAGAAGACTGGAGAAAATGAGGTTACTTTTACTCTAGAGAGACCATATAGTCCATTCTTAGAGAACACAACAATTGGCATATTACCAAAACATCTATGGGAGTATGTAAATATACAAGAATTTTCTTACAGTAAGCTAAACACTAACCCTGTAGGCTCAGGACCATATGAAGTGGATGAAATTTCTTTTAGTAAATCTGGTATACCAAACAGTTATAGCCTAAGGGCTTATGATAATTATGCGCTTGGCATGCCAAACATAGAGGACATAACTATACATTTCCTTAGTAGTAAGCAGGAGTTAATTGAAGAATTGGAGACAGGGACTTACGATGCTGTAGCAGGTGTGCCTATTGATCAAGATGTATATATACAAAAAATAGTAAACCATATTACTTACCCCAGAATTTTTGCTGTATTCTTTAACCAAGATAAAAACCAGATCTTTGCAACTAAGCAGATACGCAACGCCTTGAACAGTCTTATAAATAAGGAATCGTTAATAAATAAGGTAATGGATGGGCATGCATCTGCGCTTAGCTCACCTATACCTGAGGGTATATTACAAGGTGAAGATGTAAATACAAATGAAACTCAGTGGCTAACAAAAGAAGAAAGGCATGAGAAGGCAAAGAATATATTAGAAAGTGCTGGTTGGGAGTTTAGTGAAGTTGGCGAAGATGAGAATGTACATAATGTATGGAACAAAGATGGTAAGATTCTTGAATTCACACTCACAACAGCACAAACTCCAGAACTTACCAGTGTTGCGCAAATATTGAAGAGCGCGTGGGAGGAGTTTGGTATAAATGTTAAAGTGGATATATTTGATATTAATGAGCTTAATCAGAGCATAATACGAACACGCAACTATGATGCGTTACTATTTGGTGAAGTTGTTGGTAGATCACTAGACCTATTCGCCTTTTGGCATTCTTCACAGAGAGATGACCCAGGACTGAACATAGCAATGTATGCAAATTCAAAAATAGATGAGCTCCTTGAACAGGTACGCATAGAGAATAATCCTAAAGCGCGTGAGGATATATATTTACAAATCTCTGAGATTATGATGGACGATATACCATCTATATTTTTATATTCACCTGATTTCATATATACACTACCAAGTAATGTAAATGGGACAAACTTGAAGTTACTTTCTACACCAAGTGAGAGATTTGCGGAGATACATAATTGGTATATAGATACAGACAGGGTGTGGGATATATTTATAAAAATAAAACAATTTATTAGCAAACTAATTTAATAAAGATATGAATGAAGTAAAAAAAAGAGCAGCTGTAAACAGTATGCGTAGTAGATCTACAAACAAAAGATCGCAAGCAGGCTCCTCAGTACACAAGAGTCGTCGTAATTTAATTGGCACAACTGGCAAAAGTACAAGAATTGCAATTGCTACACCTCGCCCGATGAGGACACGGCGTAATATACAACCAAAAAATAACGACAAAATACCACTACTACCACGCGACACAATACGAATAGTGCCACTTGGTGGAGTTGAGGAGGTTGGTAATAACATGACAGCAATAGAGTATGGTGATGATATACTGGTATTTGATGTTGGCTTTCAATTTGAGGAGGAGGGTGCCCCTGGTGTAGATTATATAATCCCAAATACTACATATCTTGAAGAACGCAAAGAAAGAATACGCGCCATTATTGTTACACATGGACATCTAGACCACATAGGTGGTATACCATATATTTTAGACAGGATAGGTAATCCGCCAATTTATACACGCTATCTTACTTCGTTAATGATAAACAAGCGTCATGTTGAATTCCCTAATTTAACAAAACCAAACATAAAGATTGTAGATCCGGGAGATAAAATGAAGATTGCCTCTTTTGAGTTAGAATACTTCCATGTTACACATTCCATACCAGATTCAATGGGTACAATAGTAAAGACTCCAATAGGGAATGTGGTGGTAAGTGGAGACTTGCGCTTAGATCATATAGATGAAGACCCAACAGACAAAGAGAAGATGGTTTGGGGTCATGTTGGCAAACAAAATAATTTATTATTTATATCAGATTCTACCAGTGCTGAGCTGTCTGGGTGGTCTATACCAGAGAGGAAGATAATAGAAAATTTGGATGTGATAATAGGTAAAATACAAGGTAGGGTTATTATTGGCTCTTTTGCTTCTCAGTTTGCAAGACTTGTTAGCATTATCAACATTGCAGAGAAGTACGGCAGAAAGGTAATAACAGAGGGCAGGAGTATAAAAACAAATATAGAAATAGCTCGCGAGGCAGGCCTATTGAAGATTAAGGACGACACAATTATTCCAATAGAGAGCATAAAAGATTATGCACCAGATAAAATATTGATACTGGCAACAGGCGCGCAGGGTGAGGAGTTCGCGGCACTTAACCGAATTGCGTCAGATACTCATAAATATATAACTTTAAATGATCGTGATACACTAATACTATCTTCATCAGTTGTTCCAGGTAACGAGATGTCCTTCCAGCGACTTAAAGATAAATTATATAGGCATGGTATAGATATTATTCACTATCGTGTATCTGATGTGCATGCAAGTGGACACGGACGCATAGAAGAGCTCAAGTGGATACAAAATCAAGTCGGAGCTAAGTACTTTATGCCTGCTTACGGGTATCACTCAATGTTGCGTGCCTATTCTCTTTCTTTACAACACAGCGGATTCCCTAAGGAGAATATAATAATCCCTGACAACGGATCAGTGATAGAGATAGATAAAGACGGATATAAAATTCGTAAAGAGAAGGCTCCGTCTACTACCCGTGTTGTTGAAGGGCCTCATGTACGCGATATACAAGAGGTAGTAATGCTAGACAGAAAGGCTCTTGCGCAAGACGGCATGTTTGTGGTTGTGGTGACTGTTAATATGCGAATTGGTAAATTACGCAAATCTCCAGATATAGTATCTCGTGGATTTGTATATCTGCGTGAGTCTCGCGATTTGCTTGATCAGGCAAGACTCATTGTCAAGCGCATAGTAGAGAAAGCTTTTGCTAGATCCAAAACAGTAAATATAGACGATGTAAAGAAAGATCTAACACGAGAGCTTTCAAACTTCCTGTTACAAGAAACGCACAAAAGTCCTATAATTATTCCTGTTATAGTTGGAGTATGATAAAATACGGTACCAAAAATAAACGCCCAGCAATGAATACGCTATATGTGCTCAACTTCTTACTTGGTGCACAAATTGCACTTGTAGTATATTTTAATTCTAATTTCTTAGAGAGTCGCGGTGTTTCAGAAGAATTATTGGGTACACTTTATTCCATAGGTTCTTTTATAAGCATATGTGTACTTATATTCTTACCAAAAATACTGCGTAAAATTGGTAATTATAAGACTGTTATGTTAGCGTCTTTTGTAGGGATAGTGCTTTTTGTAGCTCTGGCCTTTTCTTCTTATGAACCACTTACATTGATTGTCTTTATATTGGCTATTACCTTCCCTTACACGCCGCTTGCTTTTGGGCTGGATATTTTTCTGGAGAATCATAATAATGATGAAGAAAATACCGGTGACATTCGCGGATCATTCTTAACTGCACTTAATATAGCTTTTGTGATTTCTCCTATTATTGCCGGTTTCTTGTTGACGGTACTAGGGTATAAAGGACTGTATTTGATTTCAGCATTTATATTGATACCATTTTTACTCATAGTAAGGTACAAATTTAAAGATTTTAAAGATCCTGAGTACATACCACTTGAGCTAAAACCAATACTTGGCAAGTTGATTAACAGTAAAGATTTGCGTGCGTCATTTGCTATGCACTTTTTAATCCGTTTCTTTTTTGCAATTATGGTTGTATATATGCCAATATATCTAATACGGCATATTGGCTTCTCCTTTGAAGAGATAGGTGTAATGTTCTCTATAATGCTTTTGCCATTCGTGTTTCTAGAGTATCCGCTAGGTCATTTTGCAGATAAAAAGTTTGGAGAGAAAGAATTTCTATTCGTAGGTTTTTTAATTATGGCAGTATCAGTTGTCGCAATACCATTCATAAGTGGCGCACACTTCCTTCTTTGGACATTCATTTTATTTTTTAGCAGAGTTGGAGCTGCGATAGTTGAGGTGATGAGTGAGATTTATTTTTTCAAGCATGTAGATGGAGATGACCTAGACACCATAAGCTCTTATAGAGCTTTAAGACCAGTGGCTTATATAGTAGCTCCAATGATTGGATCAGCACTTTTGTTTATAAATGGGTTCCATATTATATTTATAACATTGATGCTGTTTATGATTGTAGGAGTTTTAATTTCAGTATTTTTGAAAGATACAAAATAATTACAGCTCATATATAACATCCTTTCGCTCTACTACGACATCCCACCCGCGTACGCGTGCTTGTCTGTACAGTGCAGTATTAGGATTAAAGCATATAGGCTTATCTACCATTTCAAGCATTGGAATGTCTGTCTCCGTGTCCCCAACACCCAAAGAGTCCTCAAGTGTCAAGCCTTCCTTCTCTGTGGCACGCTTGAGAATATTTGCCTTGTTGAATATTAAATGTTTATCTATAATCTCACCTGTGAATCTATCTTCGGGCCCTATCTCGTAAATCATTCCATAAACTTTATCAAAACCAAGCTCAGTACAGAAAAAGTCTAATATAGTTTTTGGTGAGTGAGATATTGCAAGCATATAGTAATCATCGTCCTTTAAATTTTTAACCAAGTTTCTTGTATATCTATATATATGCTTTGTTTTCGTTTCTACGACTTTCTTAGACAGATCTGCAAAATCACCATAGTACACACCTTTAATGTTTTTGTTGAATGCATCAATCATTGCTTTTAAATATTCACTATATCCACCTTCCCTATTTTGCCACTCTTTGTATTTATCTTCATATATGTTGGCAACATTTTTAGGGAATACACCCTCTTTAACCATAAGTTTAACAAGTTGTATAAAAAGACTTGAGCGAAATATTGTTCCATCTACATCAAATACCGCTAATTTTTGTTTCTTTGTGCTCATAAGTTAATTATAACATTAAGAAGATTAAAATTTATAGTCAATAAATGTAATATCTACTTTGATTTTGGCCAAATTTTTGAAGCTTTTGGGTAAATTTTTGTTAACAGATGCTCTGTGCAGTTGTGTTTGCGGGCCGAGCATACATACCTACCATACTGTATAAGTCCATTATTTACATACTTCCAGTCTTTCCTTGGTACTAAATTCTCAAGATCTTTTGAGATTTTATCTGGGTTTTTATTATCTGTTAAGTTAAAACGCAGTGCGAATCTACGCACATGCGTATCTACTGCTATTCCGTCCCATATGTCATGCACTTCTCCGAGTACAACATGTGCTGTTTTGTAGCCAACTCCGGGTAACTTTTGTAAGTCTAGTGCGTTTTTAGGAACACGGGATCTAAAATGCTCTTTAAGTAATTTAGAAGCCGATATTATATTTTTTGCTTTGTTTTTATAAAAGGTCACACTCTTTATATCTTCGGTGAGTTCTCTAAGATTTGCACCAGCAAAATCATCTACAGTTTTGTATTTTTTAAATAAGACACTCGTAAGTTCGTTTACCTTCTTGTCTGTATATTGAGCGCTAAGTATAACTGCTACAACAAGTTGCCAAGAGCTGTTGTATTTCAGTTCAGTTTTTGGCTTTGGGTAGGCTTGTTTAAGACACTTTACAATCTTATGTGCCCTCTTCTTTCTCTTTTGTAAGTGTTGCATCTTCTGTTTTGTTACTCTTTTCAATTTCTTCTACCTTTGCATCCTCCTCTTGCACTCGTTCTTTTTCAGTATCAATAGTGCTAACTGCTATAAAACGCTTGCGATGCACACCCATAAGTGAGTAGGAAAACATACTTGCAAAGATGATGCCAACTACATTGATTATAAACATCATAGTAGCACCTGAGGCAATTTTAACATCTAGAGTGGCAATACCAATACCAATTGTAGCAAGTGGAGGAATAAGAGCGACAGATACTGCAATACCAGGTAATGTTGATGATAAAGCTGGTTGCACAGATGTATATGCTACAGCAAGTCCGGCAATAATAGCAACTGCAAAGAATAGCAGTGATGGTTCTGTACGCTGGAGTATTATTGAGTTCATCTCTATATTTGAAAATGCAAACAACAGTGTTGCAGAAATGGCAGCGATAATTGCGAATATACATGCCTTACTCGCAGTTTGTAGAGACCTATATATAAGTTTATGGCTTGACATTGCGAGTCCAAGAGATAGACCAAGCACAGGGCTCATAATAGGAGCGAGTAGCATTGAGCCAATTACTATGGATTCAGATCCTGCGTGCAAACCAAAAGTTGCCATAAGTACAGACAACACAATCATAAAGAAGAAGTTAAAGTCTGGCGTGGAATCTTTAACAAGTTTCGCAACAGCTATTGTTTTATCTTTCTCACTTATTGCTTGTAGTCTTGAGAGTAACATGGAGTGTTATTGTTTATTTTATAGTGCTAATAACTCACGGATACGAGCTTCGTCAAAGCCTACTATCATATCATCTCCAATAAAAATAACTGGCACACCCATTTGACCGCTTTTTTCTACCATCTCTTTTGCTTTATCTTTATCTTCTTCAACATCATAATTTGTATACTCTACATTATTTTCGTCAAGAAAAGCCTTAGCTAATTTACAAAAATGGCATGTAGGCGTACTATATATTACTACGCTCTTTTTTTCTTCGTTCATATTATTTATATTAATTTAACTTTTAACTGTAAGAAGTATAACATATTTTTCTTAACACTGTCTCTAGGAATTGTTAAGTGAAATCGTAGGTTAGCTCCAGTCTTGCATTATCACACGCGAAATGAGCGATATCACCCAGAATGAGATTCTGCTCCTATAGATCTTATGATTTTTTTATATGCCATACTTATTTGTGCAGCTTCGTTTTTGTCTGGAGGTACATAACCACTTCTGAGTCTTGAGAGCATCTTTTCCGAAAAAGAACCCTTGCCATCTTTCTTTGCTTCTTTGACCAAAAAAGCCTCTACGCTGTTATGGATATTTGTAAAGTTAATACTTAATTTGTTCCTTACAGTATCATGTATTTTCTCTGCCAAGATATTATTTATCAATTCCGTGCCTGTACCAGTAGTACTCCACACAAGAGTGTTAGGATTAAGGTTAAGAATTTTCTCCATATTTTTATTTCCACCACATGAGCGCAAATTAACGAAAATAACATTTGGAGTTACTTCTTTGAATCCATCTCTCTCTACATTATAGCTGTGTCCAACTTCTGTTATAATCATTGGAGGTCCAATTTTACTTTTATCGTCTTCTTCCCCAACTTTTTTTACACCTGCTACCTCTCTTAATCTTTCTCTTGCTTTTGTAGCTCCGTCTGGTTTGTCTGGAGTGTTTATGAATAACTTTTCTGCATATTTTGTACCGTCGCGTGTCCATTCGCGAGTAAGTATGAAATAGCCGTCATCAATCTTATGTTCAACTTCCCAGGCTTGTGAAGATACTTTGTTTATATTCCCAGATTTATCCCAACCAACTTTTACACCAAGGCGCTTCATGTAACTCCTCACAGACAGGTGCCCATCCCACGATTTCTCAGGTCTTGAACTCCCTCTGTCGTCATAAATATATACTTGGTGTAAGTTCGTCATTACGCCATTTATATCTACAAAGAGACTCTCTTTTGATAATTCGTGTATATTTTGCATGTTTGGAACTATCTCAGCGTACATACCATCTGCCCAAATCATATTACCAAGTAATTTACTTTTTCGTTCATCTTCGTTAAGGTTTTGTAGATATTTTACAACCACTAATTTATACCAAGCAATCGCGCTCTTTATTTTTGTTATTTCAAGCTCACTTGCATTAGTGTCAGTATTTTTGATCTGTAATTCCAATTTATTTATTTCATGATGGATTTTATCCAGTAGAATTGTGCGGGTTGTATCATCTTCTAAACTACTGACAACATCAAGCAAGGTAAACACTCGATCAGATTGTGCTCTTCCAATATCAAGAGATTCTAAACCAAAGAATAACATTTCAGATACTTTCAATTGTTCTTGCCCATCTCCGATACTTGCCATAAAGTAATCCAGTACCCCTCTTTGAGTAAGTACCTCTAAGAAACGGACGATATCTTTATTTGATATATTTTCACCCTGAAAAAACTCCAGTATACTGTTATATTTACCTCCACTCTCGGCAATGCGCCCCATGAGTGAATAAGGATACATTACGCCAAGTTGTGAGCCTTCATTTTTACCGTTTAAAAGCAACTGGAATGTTGATAGATACATTTCATCGTTAAGAAGTCTAATTAGGTCAAAAAGTACTCTAGGGCTCAGATCTTTAATTTCTTCCACTCTTAACTCATGTGAACTCCTTTGACCTTCATGTCTTTGATTAAATTTATTTATAATTAATTCATACACTAGTTGTTTATAGTCTTTAAGTATTTCACGCGCAAGCGGTGTCAAATCTGCGTTTTCTAATACATGTGAATAAGCAACTATATCATCCAGTAACTCGTCTAAATTATTAATCTTACTTTGTAAATATTCTATATCTGCTCTATAGACTCTAGTAAAAAAATCATCCTGTTTAATATTCTTGAGGATCTTTATATACTCCGACTCTCTTGTTCTGCTCATAGTTATATAATTTATATCCCATATTTCAATATCAATGCTAGCATTCTTTAACTCTACAAATGCGTTCATAAATTCTTTAGACGCGAGTTTTTCTAGAGTCATACTATCGTGTTTCTTAGTCACAAAGCGAATCACATCTAGGTCAGGAAAACCAACATCATGCAACTTTTCTACAGTGCTTACTAAATTACTATCTTGCAACCTATCGATGTTAGATTTGCCGATAATCCAAGCATCAATTTTGATCATTTTTGTTTTCAAATAGAGCATATTCTGTACGAAATCATTATTCTCTCCAAGTTTTAGTGATAACCGCTCAAGCAAACTGAAAGGAGTGTTTCGTTCAAAACCAGCCTTATTTAGTAAAATCAGATTTTTGAGGTAACTTTTACTTTTAACTTTCTCCATTGTTAAGTAATCTCTAAGTATATATTTTTTTGCGCCAATTGCACGGAGACGCACATACGCATCCATATATTCGGTGCTTAATGCTTTTTCTTCTGACATTTTTTTCAAATCCAACACTGAAAGTTTTACACCTTTTCTATTGCAGGAAGTAATAGCATCAAAGAAGACCTTTTTATTTTTACCAATTTTAATCAAATATGATATTTCAGCAGAATTCCAAAGAATACCGCGTGCGGACAATTCGTTTGCTGTGTCGACAAAGTCTGGATTCTTGTATAATTCGGGGTCATAGTTTTTAGAATTTGAAAATTCCCTAAGTGCAATCTTAAATTTACCGTGCAATTCTTCTGGTATGTTACCAAGTCTTTCTAGTAAAAAATCCTTATTTTTCAACACAATTGGTGATATTCTGTTTGCGACACTTTTCACATCAACCACGCTATCTTTTAAAAATAGTAGATTTTCTAAATATTGTGTATCGTTTCTGTGTTCTTCTATCTCAAATAGAGAAGTCCGGAGTCTCTTAATGGCTTTTTCAAATTTTATTAACCTAAATTTTTTTAATTCAGCGATACGTTTTTCTTTTTGTTCTGTTATGTCAGTTAAAAGTGTATCTAAATACTTTCTGTTTTCCGTGCTTATTTCAGCGTTCTTCATTTCTATAGTGGTTTGTTTCTCTCCGACAATTTCACCAGCATGTGATTCGGAAATTCCTGACTGCGGTGCTGTAAGCAAACCAGCCGCTACCGCAGCAACACGCAAGGTTTTAGCAGGATTGAAAGCTATCTCACTTTTCTTGTTGCTGTCATCTCTTTTTGGTAGCTTTTCCATAGTTTCTATTTTACAAATAATGAATAGTAATTTCAAGGCATTTTACAATCAACTTCAATTAGTTGATTCGTGAATTTTTTGTTGTTGCTGTATAAATTGTTCACTGTACTTTTCAAATGATGGATGTCTCCCATTTTGTAATTGTCGCAATTGATCTATAATGTCTTGCAGTTTTTCTTGCATTTCAGTAACAAAATCTTCTTTGAATAATGGAGCTACAGCATTGATTAGTGTGAATAATAAATAACCTTCAAGAAAATCGATTCGATCTTTAATGAATTCTTGAAATTTAAGCTCTATTGAGATTTCAGCATATGCTAGAAAGCTTTCTTGCATCCACGGCTCAAATCCATCTATGAATCCACTGATATCAGCAAAAGCTACTAACTTTTCAGTATCTGATTTTGGTGCATAAACACGATGGTAGCCCTCTTTATCAGGTTGTAATATATTTTTATTGTTTTGACCGCGTGAGGTCGCAAGAATATGATCTTTCATAAAACATATATCTTCTTCAGAAATATCATCTGAAAGATCTTTTTTCATTAGTATAACCGCATATTCTTCATTACTGATTTTATCATCAGGATGAATGTCTTGTCGATATACACTTCCACAATGCCCATCATTATGACGGTACCCTACTTCGCGTAGTAGTACCTGCTGTCTTTCAGTAATTAATTCAGGATTTTGTAAGTTTTTTAAAAATAAGTCTATTCTATCTGCAACAGAAATAGCGTGTTCTTTATTATGATAGGGATTTTCTAACGAACCAAGTCGTTTAAATAAATCATTATGTTTAGATGTAAGTGCTTTTTTAAGCTCCATAGTATCATTGCTTTGTTCATTTTGATGTAGAAGTGTAACGCTTTCCATTACGATGCAGTATGCATTATTTTTTACAGTATTACAATTTGTATTACTTGATTTATGATATACATGCATGAATGGCTAAAAAACAGTGCGCAGGCACTGTTTTTCTTAACGCAATCTCCACAAGTCGCTAAGTATAATTTCAGCTTCGCTAAAATTCTACTAAGCGCTCGCGGACCCGGCTC
>PJEL010000136.1_pt1 | contig 83714 bp, 76 predicted proteins | sample 1853271 | NCBI WGS metagenome assembly PJEL01 (sample SAMN08108733, study PRJNA415343) | Invertebrate metagenome, whole genome shotgun sequencing project. | host: Globobulimina | place: Sweden: Gullmar Fjord | collected 2015-08
ATTCTTTTTACTTTCGATTTGAAACCGAAATTTTTCGTTATTCTCAGCAGCTCCTCTGTTGTGAGTTCTTTGTCCGTTAATCCGTATTCCCGTATGACCGCTCTTAAATCAACGTCAATACGGTTAACCCTTGCTGCAACCTCAAATGCTATAAGGGCAGTCTGCATCAGTTATAAACCTCCGACAATATATTTAGTTTTTTTAGTGTAGACAATCCAATTACCAATGTTTTTTCGAGTTCCGCCCCTTGATGTATAAGTTCGATCTTCTGGTTTAAAAGCGCGGACCTGTCCGATATCTGCTGAGCGGAGAGTCGTTCCACCATCGACAGCTTATCATCAATCCTGGCGGTCAACTCTTTCCTGTTATCAAGTAAGACTTTATTAAATACCGCTTTGTCCCGTAATATTTTGTACTCATTATTCACTTCAGCCATTCTTTCATTTTTGCTAAGCTCAAGCCGTTTTATCTCATATTTTATTTTCTCGACCCTGGCGGAATTCCTGAAACCGTCAAACAGTAATATCGTTGCAAAAAATCCGACTGAATAGTTCGTCTGGCTCAAGTCGTCTAATGATTCGAAATATTTTTCACTATTCATACCATACAGTCTGTAACTGGAGTAAATGCTGAATTTCGGGAACCTCTCTTTTTTTACATTCTTAATCTCCGTCTTTTTGTTCTCGATAGCTAATTCATAGGCCCTGTATTCAGGCGACTTTTTGTAATCCATGTCGCGGACCTCTCCGGATTGGTCCCCAGCAAAGCCTGTCATCACAACATCGTCAACATCATAGCTTTCCAGCGTATAAAATGAGATAGCTTCAAGAGTTTCTTTCAATTTCATTCTCAGGCTGTCTATATTATCAATTGTCCTTGCAACCCTGATTGCCTCATCCGCTACCGCTGTCTTTGCAATTTTCCCCGCTTTGTTCAACCTCTCCTGTATATGGAAAAGTTCCCTGTAAAATGGAAGGGCTTTTTTATTGGTTTTCAGTTCTTTATATGTCAGGAGGGTGTCCGTGTAAAGCTCAAGCACCTTTACTTTTAAGTCCTTGAGGTTCTGGCTGTGCATGAATCGATTCAACGCTATGTCTTTCTTTGCGATAAGAAGTCTGTTTTCTCTTATCCCGAAATCATATAGGTCATATGTGAGCTTTAGTGAAAAGGAATTCTGGAACTTCGTACCGCTGACAATAGCACTCTCTCCCACAAATTCCGTAGTTCCGTCATCAACGTCCGTCAGGTCTTTTAAATACTCGGAGTTGAATTGCGCGGTCATTTTCGGGTAGTACAGGGATTTTGTCTCTTTTAAGGCGGCTTTGCTGATATCAATTGTTGCATCTGATATTTTCAGTTCATAAGAATTTTTAACCGCTTTTTGCAGAACAGTCACGAAATCCAGGTCTGTTGTTTCGTAAGCTGAAGCGGTTGATACAAGCAACAATATCAGAGCGGCACATGCTGTATAGCATTTCATATAAAAATATATTTCCTGTAAATTAAAAGTTCGATCGTCAGAAAAAAATGGGACAAAAAGTCGGGAGTCACTCTCATGAGTGGCTCCCAACTTTTATGTTAATTCGCTGCTATCGTTGCCAGCAAACTGCCGGCATGTCTGACCCTTATCAACTAGAGTATGTAACAGACACTTTGTCAATCGCATTACTATTAATAATCTCGGCAAGACCAGTGAGTTGAGTTTCATTCATACCGCCCTCAGCCGCGTACGCCGACATCTGTCCTACTATATTGTACATGTCCATTACATCCAGCTCATTAAAATGAACAGTCGCCATAGAATCGTTATCACGATAAAAACCGATATCAATCTCCTCTATCATTCCGTCCAGGGTAAACTGATTTATAATCGTTAATTCACCCGGAGTCGCCGCATTATTATTCGTTATGGAAAGATCGTCAAAATAACCATCTTCATCGAGCGTTTCGGTAAAATTGTAACCAATACCAATTTCACCAGGAGCATCCGTTAACGAAAACAGCACCCTGTCGCCTCCCGTACCCGGATCTGAAATATCTTCTCCACCTGTACCTCCCTGTAACCACTTTACAACCGCCGCGTCTGATGCACCGCTTTGATCTACCAGTGTATCGCCGAAAAAGGTCCTGTAAGTATCATTCATTTGGCCGCCAAGCATATAATCATCCCCGGCTCCTCCGTTCAGAAAGTCCATACCGTCCCCGCCATCAAGCCTGTCATTACCATTTTCACCATATAAGTTATCGTTTCCAGATCCACCGTAGAGCATATCTGCGCTGTCTCCTGCATATATCGTGTCATTGCCAGCTTCACCGTAAAGAGTATCCCAATCTGCGCTTCCGTAAATGAGGTCATTACCTGCGCCGGCGTTAATGACCATACCATCATAATCAGAATTGATCATATGGCTATACTCATATCCCGTATCAGCGTCTGGTGTCCCATAATATTGATGTAAACACATAACTGTATTTCTACCTTTCTTTAAAAGATTTAACTACTTAACGATTGTACTGATTAACCTCCTTTCAATTTAGGTTTTGTAAGTTGAAAGGAAAAATTACATTTTTTCTCAACCTACGCCGGTTTAAAAAGACACACCCAATGTCTTGAATCAATTTCAGTACTGCAAGCAAGGGATTACCTGATGACAGATATTTGCGAGCAATCCGTTACTGACTTCTTTTTATTACAGCAAATACTCTCTATTTGCTCTGTCGTACTTCTTGAAAATGAGTTAATTGTGCTAAGAGTGAATAAATATTGTTATGCCCAAATGCAATATTAGTATATTTTATACACTAATTAACAATAGCTTGTCAATAAAAAAAACCATTAATAATTAGCTTACTACAAAAACTCTCTATTGCTTTTGTATGTTAAAAGGTATTAACTATCTTATATCCTCTTAGTAATTACAAGGGTAATTTGCTCAAGAGGAGTAAACAGGGCTCTCACGACGCATAACTGAATATTTATCATGCACATACTATTTATACATAAGAATTTCCCGGCCCAATTTGGACATATTGCTCAATACCTTATCCGGGAAAAAGGGTATAAGTGCACATTTGTCTCCGAAAAAGAGCCGGGAGTGGAAGCAGGAATAGAAAAAATCCGTTTTCGCGTAAAGGGCGGGGCTACAAAGAAGACCCATTACTTCTCACGTACATTTGAAAACGGTATATGGCATGCGTCAGCTGTATATGAAACCCTTAAAGCGCTTGGCTCTCCTCTTAAGCCTGATCTTATTGTCGGGCATTCAGGATTTGGATCCACCCTGTTTCTCCATGATCTCTTTCCCGGTGTTCCGGTAATCAGCTATTTCGAGTACTTTTACCACTCCCGGAATAGTGACATGGACTTCCGCCCCAACTGGCCGGTTTCGGAACTTTCCGCACTAAGGAGCCGCGCAAGAAACGCAATGTTTTTACTTGACCTTGAATACTGCACCGCCGGGTGTGTCCCTACGTTATTTCAGAAACGGAAGCTTCCCGAAGCCTACGATTCAAAAGTCCATGTTATCCACGACGGGATAGATACTGATTTCTGGCAGCGCAGAGATCTTCCTGAACAGACAAGAGAACAGTATGAGATTCCCTTAGATACCCGTATTGTTACATATGTTTCCCGTGGGCTTGAGTCAATACGCGGTTTTGATATTTTCATGAAGGCCGCAAAAATGATTTATCAGGCTTATCCGGATGTAGTCTTCCTTGTTGTCGGATCAGACAATGTTTTTTACGGAAGCGACCTGTCGCGTATCAAGGAGAAGAGCTTTAAGGAGCATGTCCTGAAGCAGGATGATTATGATCTGAAACGGATCAGGTTTCTCGGACGTGTCACCCCCCAGGTCCTGGCAGATATTTTCAGCATAAGTCATCTGCATATTTACCTGACCGTGCCTTTTGTTCTTAGCTGGTCACTCCTAAATGCCATGGCATGCAGGTGTACTGTTCTTGCATCAAATACAGAGCCTGTGAAGGAATTCATCCAGCACGGCCAAAACGGTCTTTTATGTGATTTCTTCGATGTGGACAAATTGGCATCCATGGCTGTTGATGTACTTAAAGATCCGGATGCTTATCACAAATTGGGCCTGTCTGCAGAGATGACGATCAGGGGAAATTACAGTATGCGTGTCATCATGCCAAGAATAATTTCATTTTATGAGAAAGCACTATTATAGATGACATCAGACCATTTTTCTTATAACCTGTCAAGCCCGGATGTTGCGGAAGCATTTAATTAAAAGAATACTGAAGCTCTTCTAGGCCGCCGCCTTATTCGTGTAGTACTGCTGGATAATACCGAGGATATTATTAATAAACCAGTAAATAACCAGTCCTGCAGGAAAAGAGAGGAACATAATTACGCTTCCAACTCTTTTTTGTCTGCCGCTACATTCGCGTAATGCTGCTGGATAATCCCGAGGATATTATTAATAAGCCAGTAAATAACCAGTCCCGCCGGGAAAGAGAGGAACATAAAGGTAAATACAATCGGCATAAGCATCATCATCTTTGCCTGTTTCGGATCCATTGTCGAAGGCGTCATCTTCTGCTGCAATACCATGGTTGCACCCATGACAATCGGGAAAACGTAATACGGATCTTTTACTGCAAGGTCCGTAATCCAGAGTACAAACGGCGCCCCTCTTAATTCAATCGCATTAAGGAGAACATTATAAAGAGCGATGAAGACCGGTATCTGAAGAAACATTGGCAGGCAGCCGCCGACCGGGTTGACCTTATGCTTCTTATACAGGGCCATAGTCTCTTTCTGTAATTTAGCCTGGTCTTTCTTATATTTTTCCTTCAGCTCTGCCATCATAGGCTGTACCTTCTGCATTTTCTTCATGGATTGCTGGCTCTTATGCAGAATAGGAATAAACGGTATACGAACAACGATCGTCAAGACAATGATTGACCAGCCATAGTTGCCGAGATAACTATAAAAGAATTTCAGTACCCAGAAAAGCGGCATCGCTACAACAGAGAACCACCCGAAATCAACAATATGTTCAAGCCCTGCATTTAATTCCTTCAGCGTGTCATACTCCTTGGGGCCGATATATAAAATAAAGTCATGCTTCTGCGGAGCGAGCTTAAGTGCTATTTCAGCCTCAGGACCCTCTTTCCAGACACTCACGCCTTCAATAGGTGTAATAGGAATAATGGCTGTAGCAAAGTACTTATCTTCCTGAGCAATCCAGCTTACATTCCCGGTAAAGAACTGTTCACCTTCGAGTCCCGAATCAAACTCTTCCCGGTCAGTCCCTATTAGCATTACAGGGCCTTTATGCTCCCGCTGTTCTTTATCAAAAACACCGAAGTGCGTCCCGACAGGGAGCATATACGACGGTGTATTAATAGACTCTATAGACATATTTACTTTGTAGTTATCACTATAAAAAACAAATGTTTTCGTAATAGACATATTGCCGTCACTATAATTAAAAACCAGTTCTGCCTTTTTTCCCGTACCTGAGAGTGAGATGTTTTTCTTGTTTACCGAGTAGATAAAGCCCTGGGGCATATTCCGGTCCGGTCCCTGAAAAATAATACCCAGTGGAGCAACGACATCGGGCTCTTTCAGAAGTACTACCGGGGACCCGTCACTGTTTGGATGAGTTTTCAATTCCCAATATTTAACAATCGCACCTTTCGTTGAAAAGACCGCTTTATAAAGGTCTGTTTCAATCACAACATTACTTGCATTGCTTTCCGGGGAAATAACAGGTGCCGGGGTCTTTTGATAAGGTTGTTTTTCCTGTTTAAATTCAGCGGTATGCGTGGTTTCCACTGTTTTATTTTCAGTAATCTGGTTTTTCTGGGGTTCCGGCGGTTTTTGAAACATTGACCAACCGATCAGTACTACAAGAGACAATACAACAGCTATTAACGTACGTTTATCCATTTATTCACTCTTTCGTTTTTTAACAGGAGTTATCAATACTATCTACAGGATCATAGCCGCCCGAGTGCAAAGGGTGGCATTTAAGAATCCTTTTAAGAGAAAGCCACATTCCTTTTGCCAGACCGTATTTCCCAAGTGCCTCCAAGCAGTAGCTTGAGCATGAAGGATAAAATCTGCAGGTATCGGGCAGAAAAGGGGAAATATACTTTTTGTAACTTTCAACAATAAAAATCACTATTGTCTTCAATTATTTTCCTTAACATCCAGGGATTTATTTTATTAGGATTACGGAATTGATTCGTTATTATACAGACAGTTTCTTGCGACCCTTAGCACGTCTGCTCTTGATTATACGGCATCCGCCGGGACTGCTCATCCTGTGTCGAAAACCATGTTTTCTTTTGCGTTTTCTATTCTTAGGACGATATGTTGTGTATGTCATTGCATTCTCCTTTTTAAAATACTGCGCTACATGGAATACAGCTTCCTGAACTCCAGTCATGTATTTTACTCGTAGAGTGGTGAAAAAATCAAACCTTATCGCTAAAAAGAGAATATCTTGAATTTTTTCTAAATAATATATTATATATTTACAAAATAGCACATATGACCTTATACCAATAAACATTAGATTAATAAATCCAGGGAGGCCGCTTATGACTGACGGGGGAATTACTGCAATAAATGAAAAAGTTAGGCTGGAGAGCACGTTTGTACACAACCTTGTATCAGAGATGGAAAAGGTTATTGTCGGACAGAAATACCTTATAGAAAGGTTACTGGTGGCCCTGCTTGCCGACGGCCATGTCCTGATTGAAGGCGTCCCGGGTCTGGCAAAGACCCTTTCAGTGAAGACATTATCAGAAACAATCAATACCAAATTCCAGAGAATACAATTTACGCCCGACCTTCTCCCTGCCGACATACTCGGCACTCTGGTCTACAACCCGAAAGACGGGAATTTCACAATCAAAAAAGGTCCGATTTTTGCCAATATTATCCTTGCTGACGAGATCAACAGGGCACCGGCAAAAGTGCAAAGCGCCCTCCTGGAAGCAATGCAGGAAAGACAGGTAACTATTGGAGAAAACACATTTCCACTGGATGATCCATTCCTGGTACTGGCAACACAAAATCCCATTGAGCAGGAAGGGACATATCAACTTCCCGAGGCACAGGTTGACAGGTTTATGCTGAAACTGAACATTTCATATCCAAGCATGGATGAAGAACACAGGATCATGAAACGAATGGCCTTTACCAACAGGAAATTCAATGTGCAGGCCGTTATCAGCCCTGATGACATTAAGAGAGCAAGAAGCGTCGTCAATGAAATATATATGGATGAAAAAATTGAAAAGTATATCCTTGATATTATCTTTGCCACCAGGGACCCTCAAAAATACAAGCTTGATGAGCTTTCAGGCCTTATCCAGTACGGCGCATCTACCCGTGCTACCATTTATATGAATACAGCTTCAAAGGCACTTGCGTTTATTCAGGGAAGAGGATATGTAACACCACAGGACATCAAATCAATAGGTCCGGACATTCTCAGACACAGGGTCATCCCAAGTTATGAAGCAGAAGCAGAAGAAAAAACATCAGACGATATCATAAAAAGAATATTCGAAGAAATAGAAGTACCATAAAACAAATTACAAATTACAAATTATGAATTACGAGATATGATACCCAAAGAAGTATTACAGAAGATACGCAGAATACAGATAACCACGTCCCGCATGGTCACTGATGTCTTTGCAGGCCACTACCATAGTGTTTTTAAAGGCCAGGGCATGGAGTTTGAAGAAGTGCGCGAATACCAGCCCGGTGACGATATACGTTCCATCGACTGGAATGTAACGGCACGCATGGGCCATCCGTTCGTAAAGAGTTTCAAGGAAGAAAGAGAGCTTACCATTATGCTCATGCTGGACATATCCGCTTCTTCGTATTTCGGAACAGTCAATAAACTGAAGAGCCAGATTGCAGCAGAACTCTGCTCAGTACTGGCAATGTCTGCAATCAAGAATAACGATAAAGTCGGACTCATCGCATTTACGGACAAGATAGAGATTTTTGTACCGCCCCGTAAAGGGTTGAGCCATGTCCTGAGAATAATCAGGGAAGCAATCTTTTTCAGACCAGAGAACCGGGGGACCGATATACCCGGTGCACTTGAATATCTAAGCAGAACAAACAGGCGCCGTACAGTTACTTTTATTATCTCCGATTTTCACGCTGCAGATTTCAGAAAACCGCTGGGCATCGCAAACAAACGCCATGATATTATCGCTGTTTCCATTACAGACCCCCGTGAAACAGACCTGCCGGACATCGGCATCATTAACCTGGAAGACGCTGAAACAGGAAATTCATATCTTATTGATACATCAAGCGCTGACGTCAGAAATGACTACAAAAAGAACGCAAGCAGACTATTTAATCAAAGGCAGCATATATTTCGCTCTACAAATGTTGACCATATCAATATAAGGACCGATGTGCCATATACCAAAGAACTGTATAAATTTTTCAGGATGAGAGAACGGAGAATATAACATTATAAAAGCATATTGCATAATAGCGTTCCTCTTGCTCTTCAGTACTACGGTTTTCGCCGAAATGCCAGGGCAGGCACGGGGGCCGGCCCCAACAATGCCGCCATTAACAGTTCAGGCTGGAGTCGACAAAAATCCCGCGTCAATTGGTGATAAAATAAAATATACAATCGAAGTAAAGTCTCCTAAGAACATAGAGGTTCTATTCCCATCATTTGCAGAAAATCTTGCGGGCCTGACAATCAAGGATTTCGGGTCGTCAGAGAGCGGTTTCTGGGGCAGCAAGACCCTGGCTAAATGGTATATTCTCGATACCTATGAAACAGGGACTTTTACTATCCCAGGCGCTACTATCAAATTCAGGAAGAAAACTGATACTGAATGGCAAGAGACGGTTTCAAAAGAGATTACCGTTGAAGTCAGGAGTTTACTAGGTGATACAAAAGAAGAAGTAGAAATCCATGATATTGAACCCCCGATTAGCACACTGAATACTACGTACATTTATATCGGCCTCGCCCTGCTTGCCCTTATCATAATAGCTGCTGTTATTGTTATATTGCTGAAGAAAAGGAAAAAAGCAAAAGATACGTTCATCCCTCCGCTGCCCGCTCATGAAATAGCATTCAAGGCATTACAGGACTTAATTAACAAGGATTATATCAAAACAGGGAAAACCAGGGAGTATTATTTTGAGTTGTCCAATATCGTAAGACATTACCTTGAAAACCGTTTCGAACTGAAAGCACCGGAAATGACAACCGATGAATTCCTGAACAATCTAAAACATACGAACGCTCTGCGTTCAGAACATAAAAGCCTGCTCAGAGAATTTCTATCTCATTGCGACATGGTAAAATTCGCGCGATATCTCCCTGAAGAAAATGAAATCGAGTCGAGTTATGGTTCCGCCAGGCAACTTGTAGAACAGACCAGAAAACCGGTTGAAGGAGCAGCGAAAACATAATGCACTTTCAGAGCCCATGGGCCTTCATATTAATACCTGTTGCCATACTCATTACTGTAGTCAGCAGGAAAATGGAAAGCAGGCCTGCCTTTAATTTTCCATCAGATAAAGCACTCCTGAATCTGCAGTCCACCCTCAGGATTTCTTTAAGTAAAAGTATTGTCATTTTAAGAATAGGTGCCCTTTTTTTCTTCATCATAGCACTTGGCCAGCCCCAGGAAATGATAGAAGAATCACAGATTGAAACAGAAGGGATAGACATTGTCCTGGCGGTCGACACATCTACGAGCATGCTGGCAGAAGACTTTAAACTCAACGGAAAGCGGACAAACAGGCTTGAAGCGGTAAAGGACGTTGTAAAGGAGTTTATCAACAACAGAAGGAATGACAGAATAGGTATTATAGCGTTCGCTGCCAGGGCATATACTGTCTCACCTCTTACCATGGACTACGGGTGGTTAATGAAGAATCTCGAAAGGGTAAAGATCGGAATGATAGAAGACGGTACCGCTATTGGTCCGGGGCTAAGTTCATCATTAATCAGGCTGAGAGATACCGAAGCGAAGAGTAAAGTTGTCATTCTCCTTACTGACGGCCGCAATAATGCAGGGAACATTTCACCATTAACAGCCGCGGAAGCCGCAAGCGCGTTGAATATCAAGGTCTATACAATAGGCGCGGGAACAAAAGGACTCGCGCCATACCCTGCCAAGGACATGTTCGGAAACACGGTTTACAGACCGGTCAACATAGAAATTGATGAGGCAACACTTAAAAGAATTGCAGAAAAAACAGACGCAAGATATTTCAGGGCCACAGACACTGACTCACTGCGGACTATCTATAATGAAATAGACGAACTTGAAAAAACGATAATAGAAGAAAAAGGCTACATTGAATACAGGGAACTTTTTCATTTTTTCCTGATACCGGGATTACTTTTATTGATTCTGGAAATTGTTTTGAATAATACAATTTTGAGGAGGATACCTTAACCTCCCCCAGGAGCTAACCTCTCCCCTTTACAAGGGGAGACTGAGAGGGGTAATTTTTTAAACATGAAATTCGGCGACTTAAATTCAATACATTATTTATGGCTGCTGCTCGCTCTTGTACTTTTTTATTTCTGGTCACATAAAAAGAAAGAACAGGCTATTGAGAATTTTGCGGACAAGGAACTCCTTAAGGAAATAACACCCTCACTGGACATAAAAAAACAGAAATTCAAGCCGATAATCCTTTCTGTCTGTATATTTTTTTTAATCCTATGTTTAACAAGACCTCAACTCGGATTTGAGTGGAAAGAGGTAAAGCGGAGCGGCCTCGATATCCTTATCGCTATCGATACCTCCAAGAGCATGCTGGCTGAAGACGTGAAACCCAACAGGCTGGAAAGATCAAAGCTCGCTGTAAAAGACCTGATAAAAAAATTAAAAGGAGACCGGATCGGCCTCATTGCATTTGCCGGCAGCGCGTTCCTGCAGTGTCCCTTAACAACAGATTACAACGGCTTCATGCTGTCCCTTGACAATCTCGATGTCAACACTATCCCCAAAGGTGGCACCTCAATAACAAGCGCCTTAAAAACAGCCATTGATAGTTACGAAGGCGGCAAGAAAAAATATAAAATACTGATCATAATAACAGACGGTGAAGATCACGAAGGGAAGGCTATTGAACTTTCTGAAACTGCAAAAGAAAAAGGCATTAAAATATTCACTATCGGTATTGGGACAAAAGATGGAGAACTCATCCCTGTGACCGGCCCCAATGGCAACAGGACATTCTTAAAAGATAGAAATGGTAATGTCGTAAAAACAAGACTGGATGAAAGCACAATGCAGGAAATCGCGCTTAGCACAGGGGGCAGCTACGTAAAATCCAGAGGAGCGGAATTCGGCCTTGACCTTATATACGAAGAACGACTATCGAAAATGGAAAAGAGAGAGATCAAAAATCAAATGATCAAGAAATACAAGGAAAGGTTCCAGTTCCCGTTGATCATAGCTATACTACTTCTTTTAATTGAGCCTTTTATCAGGGAGAGAAAAACCCTTTCGTAAGGGCGATTCGCGAATCGCCCCTACAGGAATAAGACAAAAAAATGAGAACATTCTTTTTATACATATTGTGTTTATCTTATTTGATACTGGCTGCAGTTTCCGCTCATGCATCATCTGTTTCCAAAGGGATCAGAGAAGGCAACCGTCTATATGAACAGGGAAAGTACACTGAAGCGATAGAAAAATACCGTGAAGCGGAGGAAGAAGCCCCTGATCTGGACATTCTAAACTTTAATAAAGGAGACGCGCTCTACAAGAACGGACAGTATCAGGAATCCATTGATGCATTTACCAGGGCTTTAAATACCGAAGATCCGGAGATTGAAGCGAATGCGATTTACAATATCGCCAATGCAAAGTACAAGCTCGGCAGCAGCATGTCTGAAGCAGATCCAAACAATGCCGTCAATCATTATCGAGAAGCGCTTAATTACTACAAAAGGGCCATTGAGCTAAATGAAAATGGCAGTAACGCAAAATATAATCATGAGCTTGTTGGAAGGGAACTGAAGGTCCTCCTTGAGAAGTTAAAAAACCAGCCCGAACAACAACAGAACGATAAGGACAAGGAAGAGGGAGAAGACAGCAAAGAAAATCAGAAAGAAAAAGAGCAATCAGAGGGGAATTCAGACAAAGAAAAAAATGATGAACAGAAGCAAACTGAAAAAGAGCAGCAACAATCCGATGAACAATCACCTGAAGAAGAGCAGGGAAAAGAAAACACCGGACAACAGGAAGAAGACTCTGGAGAGATGACACCTGAGGAGGCCCGGATGCTACTGGACGCATTCGGTGAAGAAGAGACACTGGAGAATAGAAGAAAGCAGAAAAGAGGTTATTATCCTAACGTGGCAAAGGACTGGTAAAAGAATATGATAAGGATACAGTGAAAATAATTACTACAAGGGCATTCATGTTATCCCTGGCACTCGTTCTTTTATTTTCCATGATTCCGGCATCCACCTTGAGCGCCGGGGAAATTGAGTTTGAACTCACTGCAAGCAGATCAGTTGTCTCTCCTGGACAGCGCATCAAGCTAAACCTGCAGTTCAATGACACGAGAGATATACCGGCACCGGACCTCCCGGAGATTGAGGGTTTTAATTTACGTTATATAGGGCCTTCGACAAGGATGTCTTTTGTTAACGGCAGGATGTCTTCATCAATAACCCATACTTACAGTCTCGTCCCTTTAAAAACAGGCAAAATCAAAATTGGCCCTTTTTCTCTTGAACATAACGGAGACACTTATATATCAAATGAACTCACCATTGAAATAGTAGACTCATCTCAGGGGCAGCACCCCGCCACCCAAAGAAGATCAAGCAGTGACGCATCACATAAAGACAATTTGTTTCTGACTATGAAAGCAGAGAAATCAGAGATGTATATAAATGAAATAGTTCCCCTGACCATAAAACTCTATGTCAGCGGCTTACGCGTCAGGGACATTCAGTATCCTGAATTTAATCATGAAGGTTTTTCATCCGAACAATCTGGAAAACCAAAGCAATACAAAGAGCAAAGAGGCGGGACCGTATATAGCGTTGTAGAATTCAATACATCGATTTTCGGAACAAAAGCAGGGAAATTAGACCTCGGCCCAGCAGTACTTGAGGCCAATATCATCGTACAGAGAAATAGAAGAAACCATTCTTATAATGGACAAGACCCCTTTGAGAGCATTTTTGGAAGTCAAAATATAGAACCGGTCAGATTAAGTTCAGAAGCGCTTACTGTCAAGGTATTGCCTCTTCCCAAAGACCGCCGGCCATCCGGTTATAACGGGGCTGTTGGAAATTTCAGTATAAACGTCAATATTTCACCGGCCCAGGTAAAGGCAGGGGACCCACTGACCATGAAAATGATCGTTACAGGAACCGGCAACCTGAACACGGTCATGCCGCCTAAACTCGAAAACATGAACAATTTCAAAACGTATGAGCCGCAGACAAGCACAGAAGGAGAGAAAAAAGTATTTGAACAAGTTCTAATACCTCTTGACGATTCGGTAAAGGAAGTTCCTGTGATAGCATTCAGCTTTTTCAACACAGCTACGGGTCAATACGAGACCATATCAAAGGGCCCGTTCCCGGTTAGAGTAACAATCCCTGATTCAAAAGAAGAGATTACTATCCTGGAAGCTACGCAATCTTCTGAGAAACACCTGAAAAAGGAGATCTTCGGCAGAGATATTATATATATCAAGGAATCTCCCGGCAGCCTGAAGCAAAAAGGCGTCTATCTTTACAAAAATACATTATTTCTTTTCCTCAATATTGTTCCACTTCTGGTTTTCTTCGGCGCATGGAGAGGATTAAAACAAAGAGAAAAAATCAGCACGGATATCGGTTACGCACGCCGTCTTGTGGCCCCGAAAAAAGCCAAGAAAGGTATCCGCAATTCAGAAAGGCATCTGCACAAAAACAGTACGACTGAATTTTACGATTCCATCTTCAAGACAATCAGGGAATATATAGGTGACAGATTTCATATTCCATCAGGAGGTATAACTTCTGATATTGTGGATGATACCATGCAGGACAGGATCGGAAACAAAGAAGTACTTTCCAAACTTAAGGACATCCTAATTGAATGCGACATGGCCAGATATGCCCCTGCTGAACTCAATACAGCAAATATGGAAAAAACCCTGGCCCATTTAAAAGAAGTCATTGACTATATGGAAAGACATAAATAATGAATACGCTTTATCATTTAACAAAAACCATTGTTCTGTCAGGCAGGACTATCTTGCCGGCCATCCTTCTTATTATGTCCTTTCTCTTTTTACCGGCCACTTCCATAGCAGCAGCCGAACAAAAAAGAGACAGCGACCCTGCTTATGTTTTTTATAAAGGAAACTCCTATTATGAAGACGGCCAATACAATGAGGCAATCGAAGAGTACATAAAATTACCAGCAATGGGCATGGAAAGCGGCAACCTTTATTATAATCTCGGGAACAGTTATTTCAAAAAGGGAGAACTTGGAAAAGCAATTTTGTATTACGAAAGGGCAAAAAGATTAATACCCCGCGACAGCGATCTTAAATCGAATTACAATTTCAGCGTTTCTCTCATTAAATACAGCCGTTCCGGAGAGACAACCCTATGGTCCAGGACAGCACTTCCCATATTTGATTTCTTGACAATCAATGAGATAACCATGCTTTTATCCTTCCTTTTTGTTCTGGCGGTCTTGTTCCTCATGATAAGAATGTTTGTTCCTGCTTCAAGAAAGCTCATGATCTTTCTTGTATCTTTTTCACTAATTATTATTATTTTACTTTCCATTTCATTATCAGACAAGATATCTCTTTCAAATAAAGATTCTATTGTACTCTCGGAAAGTACTGAAGCAAGATTTGAACCAATTGAAAGCGCGACCACACATTTCACCCTCTATGAAGGCATGAAGATCCAGTTAATTCACTCAAAAGAAGAATGGAACAAAATCAAACGTCCTGACGGAAAAATTGGCTGGATAAGGGCAAGGGATATGGAGAAGATTTAATTTATTTTAGTAGAGCAAAGGGGAGGCTGCTTTTAAAAGGTTTTAAGACGGCGCACACATCTTATTTGGGATGATTCATACATTCTTTATTATTATTTTTTGAGAAAGAAACTTCTTTTCAGCCTTCTGCAAAATCTTTTAAAAGCAGCCTCCCCTTTGCTCTACTAAAATAAATTATATTGATACGATTCCCATCTATGAATAAGTGAAACAGCTTCTTTATACATTCCGTTGCTTTTGGGATAGTCACTCAATTTAAACCACTTATTTTCAGGACTTAAAAAACTCTGACGCTGAAAATCGTAAATAAGACGTCCATTGACACCAACTATCCCAATCTGTCGCGGTCTCTTCAGATAGCCTATATACTGAAAGACACGTTTATTCTTATCAAGTGCAATGCTACCCTGTCCCGCGTTTCCATGCACTGCAAGTGTTCGCTGCAAAACAGAGCGGACTTCATTGAGTCCAATCGGATAAACAACTTCAATCCCTCCATGAACAAGAATAAACGGGATACGTGTCTGCATATCATTGAGCGCATACCCATGCCCCAGATAACCCATACCGTCATCAAAAAGTTCTTCGCCATGATCTCCAACGAGAATGAAAACAGTATCATCATAGGTCCCCATCTCCTTGAGCCTTTTCATTAACTCTCCTAAAGCACGATCAGTATTCGCCACTGCATTAAGATAGGTCAGCTTCAACCAATCAGCATTGTCCGCATCCATTTTATATCGGGGAATAGGAGAATCATTCAATATATCCTCATGCATGGGGGAGTGATAAGGAAAATGGGCCTCCTGGTAGTTAATATACATGAAAAGCGGACGTGAGTTTTCCCTATTTTCTAAATAATCAAAAATCTTGCTGTTGACACGGGACGATGCAATCATACGGCTCATGGGCAGATTGCCCGGCTGCATACGATATTCAGTTTCCATACGGGCGTCATAGAATACATCAACACTATCCAATCCTGCGATCTTGTCCGTTCCCCCATAAGATTCATCAGCAGCTGAAAATATGGCTGTCTCATATCCTAATGCATTAAAATCACTAAAGACAGATCCAGACGATTGCAGGGAAAATAAGCTTCCCAGAAAAATATTCTGGAGAGTAATTTCACTCACAGGATTATGAGAAACAGCGACTGGAATTGATATTCCCTCTGCTACAAGTCTGTTCAGGTTTGGGGTAACCTCCTGGCCTTTTACTGTTGCTTCTAAAACATCCCATCTAAAAGTCTCAAGCACAATTAAAACAACGGGGCGCAAAACAAGAGGTTTTGAAGGGCCGGCTTTGTCCTGTTTGTCTACTAAATTTACGGGAAGATCTCCTGCAAGCCCGTTTTCATCCAGACCGTTGCCCGGGAAATCCGGGGCATAGGGATATACCTGGCTTGAAAAGAGCGCGGGGTCCCTTGGCGAAGAGAAGAGACCAAAACCATCCCGGTCAAAGTCCGTCATTATATCAGCTATTTCGCTAAAGAGAAAAAAGGATAGTTTTTTATCAAGACCAGAACGCAGTTTCGGCAACTCTCTGGACATCAAGCCGTTACCCACTGTAAAAACAAGGCAGGCCAGGGTTATAACAATAATCGATATACGCGACATTTTCAGGGAAGGCAACATCAGATCTGGACGTCTCTTAAGAATATGCAAAACAATTCCTCCCAAAACTGCCAGGACTATAACAGGAAAAGCGACCCTCCATATCTCTGGAGAAACATAGCTCAGTGTTTCTCCAAGATTACCGCCACCCAGGGCACGCAGTAAATGAAAATCCAGAGTGTCACGGAAATAAGTAAATACTTTATATTCAATAACAGCGTATGACCAGATAATTGCGATTGGAAAGAAGAGGGAAAGAAAAGCGACTATAGATTTATTACAAAAACGGCGCATTAACACACAAACAGCTGAAACTATCAATGAAACAAAAAGAACATCAATGCTGAAAGATAGACCGACAAACACAAACAAACTCTTCAGGCCAGTTAAATCGAGACCATTCCGATCGCCGATCGTGAAAAACATAAATTTTCTCTGCAGCAGAATGCATTCTGCAAATTGTGCCGCAAGCACAGCGACCAGTACTGTTGAAAACCAGAGGTCCCCTACTCTTATACGACCGGACTGTATGTTCGTGAGACTCATTCTTTACACACCATCTTAACGTTACTGTTTGAGAAAAGCTTCAGATGCTTTACTGAGAACACGCTGCACTGCATGGAGAGGAACAGAGTCGTCTTCCTCATCCGAAACAAGGACATCGGCAAAGATAAGTGTCATAGGCTCCCGCTGTCCCATGAGTAATTCGGGTATTATAGACAGGTAAAAGAAATATGGATTTCCAACCGGCCGGATCCCGTAGAACAAAGCATACAGGACTATACGGTCTTCTTCAAGCCCATTAAGTTTTATCATCTTGACCAGTATCTGTCCGCCGGAAACAGCAAGTGTTATTTTCTGCACTTTTTTACCTGCCCATGCCCTGCCAAGTATTCGCTTCTCAGGATAATAAAAGAGCGGCTGCGTATTAAAAGACCTTGCAGCAGAAAGGACAACGCGGGGGCCATCCCCGATTTCAATATATTCACGCCTGACCCAGTCTTCAGTATAAAAATGTTTCCCTCCCCATGATCGTGAACCTTCAGAAATATCCTTGCCATGAAAAGTCCCCATTTCCAGAGGGATCAACGTAGTCCTGGTGTTTCCAAGAGACATGTCGGACGGAAAATAAAAATTCATCAGCGTCGGGACAAAAGCAACACATAACAAAACAATAATAATGGTTATATAACGGTTCGAAATTGTCATATTTTTTTTGCGAATATCCTGGAAACACCTCTAGTTATAGAAACAATCAGAAAAAATGCGAGCATGAATGTCATGACACCCGATGCACTATGCACCCATGTATCAAGGATCCCGACTCCAAATTGAAGTATCAATAGAATAAGAGCATAAGACCTTACCGTGTTAGCTGCAATCGCACACGGAACTGAGATAATCAATACAAAGATGCGCAGCCACCGTCCTGAGATCCCTGTGTACGCATATAAGGAAGAGATAAATACCATTGCTGTAAGAGTTGAAAACCCGCTGCATGCGTCAGCAATGGTAACAGGGACCCTTGTGGTCATTATTACATTCCCTTCCCGATATACAAATACACCGGAAATATTAAGGAGATGTTCTGAAAACACCGCTGTAATATGCTGTAGTACAGCACGGAAACCTTCAACCATCCCAAGAGGGATAGGGAGCATAAACAGGAGAAAACCGAGTGAGAACCATATGGCACGCGTACGACCGGTACCCAGAAGCAGGAGAGAAAGACCTGTAATTGCCAGGACAAGAGAGATCGATGAAAGAAGATAACTCCTGAGGGCAGTATCAATAATGTGAAGGAACAATGCAGGGACCAGGAGCAGGAAGCCATAACCGAAAGAAGATGGTACTCTGTCAGGATATTTCTGGAGCGTCTGCCAGGCCAGGTATCCACTGATCGGTGCGACCAGGAAACCGTGAGGGTGATACCAGACACCAAGAGACCACCTTTGTATAAGCCATTCGATTGTTGGCCCGTATACGAGAAAAAAAAGGGCCGTAAGTAAGATAAGGGAAAACAGATCCCGGTGTGATAGTGTCGGAGAGGAGAGTTCTGGTCCGTTTTCAGATTTCTGAAATCCTGAAAGCACTTCCCCGTTCATGTCTGAGTTTACCAGAAGCCCATTATTTCCTGAAACATTCATACTGTTTACTATAACCCAACTATAATGCTCCGCACAACGTAACAGAGTATATATTCAAAACATTTTAATGCTCCTGATAACTTCATTACAACTATAATTGGAGCAACTCATGGCATGCATATGTCAAATAAAATACAAACGATATAATCAATTTAAACTGTGTCGGATTCCCTAACTTTTTATTATTTTTTTACAGTTTCCAGAATAATCTTCAGGCACATTATTTGTTTATTATTTACAATAGGATACGTCTAACAACTTTCTTTTCTGGCTTTGTGATCACGATATTAAAACAATATATGTCGATTTCATTTACACTATTTACTGCTTTTTTTGTAGCAGATTTGAGGTTGCAATTATTTCATCTTTAAGTTTCATATAGTTAATGATATACAACTATAATTGGCATATCTTTTGCATACCATATAGTACTTCTAAACAATAAGCAGCTCTTATATATAGAGCAAAAAAAAGGAGGATGAAAGCATGAAAAAATACTTACTTGTTGCTTTATCATTAGTATTAGTCATGGGATTCGCCGGAACATCGTCAGCCGTCTCTACTGCTGATATCGGATTTGTTATCGATCAGTCAGGAAGTATGAGCGGTGAGTTCGCATGGCTCGGAAGCAGCATAACCGGTATAGACACACAGGTACAGGCTGGTGGTGTAACAGCTAATTATGGTGTGGCAGGTTATGAATTTTACGCAGGATCTGCTGATGTTAGAAATGCATGGCAGGATATTACATCTAGTGTTGCTGCAGTTGTATCAGAAGTAAATAGCGTAAATGTCTACGGTGGTACTGAAAGAGGTTATCACGCTGCTGACTGGTCTACAGACAATTTCAGCTGGACCGGTGGGACTTATGCTAAAGTTCTCGTTCTCATCACGGATGAACCCAATGATTATCGCAGTTCATATGCATACGGCGGTTTGACCGGTGAAGCAGCTCTGGCAAAGAAGATGAGTGACAATAATATTCTTCTGAATGTTATAACATTCCAGGGCTATTACGGCTATTGGGACGATGCTGTTTACTCTAAGGACTCTTATAGTGGTCTTTTCGATCTCAACTACCTCAGAACTAATCCTTCTGGATTCACAACAGACTTCACTACAGCAAAGTTACAGGAAATTAAAGATGTTCCTGTTCCTGAGCCAGGCATTTTATTGCTGACAGGTATCGGTTTAGCATGTCTTGCTTTTTCAAGGAAAAAATCCTAAAGTTAAACAGACTGACTATATTTCAAAGGCCTATTCTCTAAGAGAATAGGCCTTTTTTCGATACGGCATGATTATCTCTTAATGATAATGCTCCCACAATATACCGAGTATAAGTTCAAAACTGTTAAGAATGAATTGATTATTATTAATTCTTAACATAATAGGAACAGTTTCGACCTATAAATGTCAACCGCATTTACAGAATGACGACAATATCTGTAACTCATTGAAACAGTGTCGGATTTTCTAACTTTTCAAATAGTATTTAACAGTTTATAGTAGAAATCGCCAGACACATATTTAACCTATTATTTTCAATAAGATAAGTCTAGTAATTACTTATATTCGGCTTTGCGGTCATGATATTAAATCAATTCATGTCGGTTTTACTTACATTATTCAGTGCTTTCCTTGGGGCAGAATTCAAATTAAACCTGAATGCATCCTCTTTTATTATTTATTTTAAGCTAGTTAGCGACACATAGCCATAATCGGCATACTATTTGCTAACAATTTCAATACGGCTCTTAATATTTTTCAATTAACAAAAGCTCTCATATATGGGGCAAATTAAAAAGGAGGGAACAATGAAAAAAGTATTAATTTTAATGACGGCTTTACTCTTTGTAATGAGTATGGCAGTAAGTAGTTTTGCTGTATCTGATTATTATGAATATTCAACATTCGGCTCGACTGGAAGTGAATTTGATGTGGGCAGCTACGGTAATGATATTTATTACGGTGGAGGTTATAGTGTATACCGTACAACTGTTTCAGTTGGCGACATTACAAAGGTGAATGCACCTATTGGGCATGCTGACTATCAAACAAGGTCTTTCACACCAGTTACATATATCAATCTATCTGGTGCTCCTGGTGCATTAAACGGTTCGAGTATTGGTGAAATGCAGATTGATGCAACAAGTATTTATACATCCGGTGGAGCAGGTTATAACCAGGTTTATAAATTCAACAAAACAACTGGTGCATATCAGGGTCAGGTAGTTACGAATTCTGCCTCCGTTCCCAGAGCTTCCCAGCTAGCTTATGGCGGCGGCAAGTGGTGGATGGGCAACGAAAACAACCAGATATTTAGCTCAACAGGTGGTAACTGGACCTATGAATTCAACAATATACTTTCACCCGGAGGCGGTCATTTTGACGGACTCGAGTACGCTGGCGGTAATTTGTGGCTTTCAGACATGACTTCAAATTTTATTAAGAGATATGGATACGGAGACGATCCGGATACTGCTGGAGTAGAAACAGGCTGGAATCAGTGGAACATATTCGCCTATACAGAAACCAGCGGCAGCAAGGCTGTTGAAGGTATGGGATACGGTGCACTTGGTCATTTCTGGGCAGGCAGCGGCGGTGTTGTTTATGAACTCGGCGGCGGCGAGATTGCTAAGCATATACCAACATGCGAAGAACTCGGGAATTGCCCATCAACTCCTGAGCCTGGAATACTTCTTCTCCTCGGCAGCGGATTAGTAGGACTTGCAGTATGCAGAAAGAAACAGAAATAGTACTGATTTAAATATCAAATCGAAAGCCCCTTTCAGGTAATCCTGAAAGGGGCTTTTTTTGTTGCAACACGATTATTTTTCAGCATTGTTCAGGAGTGTTTCCCGAACTTTCATTAACTAACTACATTTTTTAATAAGCCTTTTCAACTCTTTGCCAAATTCTTCAGACCCATTCGGGCCCAGCAGTTCCAAAGCCTGTCTAAATATTTTCTTTGCCTCTGCCTCGTTTCCAGTCTTGCATTGCACCAAACCCAAATGATGCAGGTACTGCGGGTTGCCCTTTTCTAAACGGTTAGCAGCTTCAAACTGTTTCAGGGCTTTCGAATATTCCTCATGTTGATAATACACCCATCCAAGCACATCCTTTGATTTTGAATCATCCGAATATTTCTCAGAACCTTTGACAGCATAAGCAATGGCCTTGTCATAGTCTACTATTACATCTATATATATAAGAGCCAGTTGCTGATAAGGCATGGGGATTTCAGGGTTGGCTTCAATCAGTTCTTTATAAGTATTGACTGCCTGAGAAGCTTCCCCTTTTTTTATCTGAGCGGCTGCCAGCAGCATATACGCCTGGGGAATAGGAGGATACAGATCTATCAATGCCCGTGCCCGTTTTATTACATCATCATATTCTTCACGCTGCAGATCTATACGACAGAGAGAGTAATGAGCGTTCAAGTGATGTTTTATTGAAAGCTTCTTTCCCTTAAGCACATTGTTATACTGCTTATATGCTTCTTTCAATCTACCCAGATCATAATAGAGTACCGCAAGGCCCATTTGTAATTCAGTCTTGTCCGAAGCCTTTTTCAATCCCGTCTTATACGCTGCTTCCGCACTCTTAAAGTCCTTACGAGCCAAATACGAAAAGGCCAGGGCCTGATGCAATACATATGAATCGGGATCTAGCTTTTTGACCTTTTTCGCTTCTTCACGAAAATTATCCTCGTCATGCAGCCCTTTATAAGCAGCCGCCATTAGTGCATGCGCATTAATATTGTCTCCTTGTAAATTAATTATTTCTTTACAGCCAATAATAACATCTCCAAACATGCCGGCCTTTAAATTTTGTTCAGCAGACCAGACTGCACGTGGAATGTCCTTTTCAGATATTGGAATAACAAGGTCAGAACCGGAAGTCCTGTCTATATCAACAGGTATTGCATTGACCACAGCAGGACAAATAATCATCATTAAACAACATGCAAAAACAGCGGCACTAATTCCGGCAAAATATCTCATATGACCCCCTGTATAAATAATAATTCCCCTTAGACATTAACTTTCACACATTATACCAAATGGCCTGCATTATTAATTATAGGTGGCAAAATTTCAGTTATTCAAGTATTCTACCAATACATAATATCTTAATTCGCTGGAGGCAAAAATATGAAAAAAATCAATCTTCTTTTTATCGCATTGTTTATATTATTCATCGCAATATCTTCCGTTTCCGCTGACGAAACATCGACACAGCCGCTACCTGTAGAAAGTGCAACAACATTCAGTGTAGAACGAATGGTGATAGCCGGAAGCATTGAAGATAGAGAACCTGTAGGCGTAGTCAATACTTTTTCTTCTGCAACAGAAAAAGTATACTGTTTCCTCAAAGCAACAGATATTATGGAAGATTCTACAATCAGTTTTGTCTGGTATTATGAAGAAAAAGAGATGGCAAGGGTTGAGCTCCCGTTAAAACAGGGGGCAAGCTGGAGGACATACTCAAGCAAAAAACTGGCGGGCTTAAAAGGCACCTGGCAGGTTGTGCTCCAGGATGATGAAGGGGCCATTATAAGAACTGTTGAATTCAGCGTAGAGTAATTTAAACTTTTTGACCACCACTACATATGGACATTAAAAAACTGGTAAAACCAAACATACGAAAATTACGCGCTTATCATGCAGAAGAGGTACCCTGCAGGGTAAAGCTGGATGCAAATGAGAGCCCTTACGGATTCAGTCTCTTAAAAACAGTAAAGACAAATAAATATCCCGATCCAGAGGCAAAGGCATTAAGAAAACTTATTGCCAGGGGACTCAGGGTAAAGCCGGACCAGGTCCTTCACGGTAACGGCTCGGATGAGCTTATTTTTAATCTGATAGCTGCATTCGGCGGACCGGTCATGTACCCGGTCCCGACTTTCTCAATGTACGGGATTATTTCAGTGACCCTTGGAGAGCAAAAAGTCGAAATACCACTGGACAATGAATTCGACCTTAATCTCAAAGAAATTCTCAGCCTGATTAAAAAGATGAATCCTAAAATTATTTTTCTAAGTTCTCCAAACAATCCGACAGGAAACAGTTTCTCATCAGACAGGATATTGAAAATAATAAAGCAATCCAGGGGGCTGGTAGTTGTAGATGAAGCATACCAGCAATTCTCTGACAAGAAATCATTTATACCCTTACTAAAGGAATATAAAAACCTTATCGTCCTGAGGACATTAAGCAAGATCGGACTTGCCGGCCTGCGTATAGGTTTCATGGTCGCTGATCCTAAAATCATACACGAGGTCAACAAGGTAAGACTGCCGTTTAACCTGAATGCACTATCGCAAAAAGCAGCAATAGAAATATTAGACAAAAAAGAACGTCTGCGCACTTCAATCCGGACAATAGTCTCTGAAAGAAAAAAACTCCTGAAAGAGATGTCATCATTGGACGGAATTACCCCCTATCCATCTGATGCGAATTTTATATTATTCAGGACAAATAACGCTGATGAGATTTTCAATGGCCTGCTCCGAAAAGGGGTACTTATACGCAACATGACCGGGGCAGTAAAAAACTGTTTAAGAGTAACGGTCGGAACACCGGGAGAAAACCGTGCCTTTCTTAAGGCGCTTAAACAACTTTTATGATATTATGTAACAGCATATATATTCTATCAGGAGGAATTTAGATGGCCCGAAAAGCAACTGTGACAAGAAAAACAAAAGAAACAGACATCAATTTAACTATCAACCTCGATGGTAAAGGGAACTATAAAGTAAATACCTCTGTGCCATTTCTTGACCACATGCTCTCTCTCATGTCCAAACATGGCCATCTGGACCTGAATGTACAGGCAAAGGGAGATATCGATGTTGATTATCACCACCTGATAGAAGATGTTGGTATTGTCCTTGGAGAGGCCATAAAAAAGGCACTTGGAGAAAAAATGCAGATACGGCGTTATGGGGAATCGCTCACTCCCATGGACGAGACACTTGCTCAGGTTGTAATTGATCTCAGCGGAAGGCCGTATCTTGTTTATAATGTCAAGCCTCCAAAAAACAAGACACTTATCAAAAACCTGGACATTTCTATATTTGATGATTTTTTCAGGTCTGTCTCGAACAATGCGGGGATGAACCTTCATATAAACCTTCAATACGGACGCGATCCACATCACATTATCGAAGCCATCTTCAAAGGATTTGGGCGGTCGCTGCACTCTGCAATAGAAGTACACGCCAAATCCAAAGGGGTTTTGTCCACCAAAGGGAAGCTTTAAAAAAGTTTACAACAAACTTCCTGATTATTCAGTAGGAGCAGGGGGCTTCTCTTTTTAAAATGGTAAAGCATCTATTCAAGAGATTACGTCACAGATTAATTTCAATATCTGAAAAAAGTTCAATTTATCGTATGGTGATCTTACCATTTTAAAAAGAGAAGCCCCCTGCTCCTACTGAATAATCCAAGCTATAGGAACGCTCCCTCTGCAACCATAACAACCTTCCCCCCTACATTTACTTCTATTTCACCATCAACGTCTTCCGCCCTTAAATACAGGGTCGATGGTCTTCTTATTTCATAACCCTGTTCAACACGAACATTGATTTTACCCTCTCCCAGGTAACGGTGCTTGACCAGATATCCTGCAAGGCAGCCATTTGCACTTCCGGTAGCAGGGTCTTCGGGGATACCGTAATGGTCCGCAAACATCCTGGCGTTCAGATCGTTCGTCTCATGATACGTTTCAGTACAGAATATAAAAACAGCCTTGGCTGACGTACTGTTAATTAATTCATAGTATTTTTCCAGATTAATCCAGGCCGCTTTCACGTGTTCCAGGGTTTTTAGCGGGACCAGAATAAAAGGCAAACCAGTAGAGACCTCCTGGACCGGAAATCCGGCATCAATCGCATCTGCATCGAGATTTAGAACCTCTGCCGCTATTTCCCTGCTAAATGTCTCTCCAAAGACAGGCCCATTCTGTCTCATCCACAACCTGTCCGTTGAATCTCCCTTATATTTAATCGCTACAGGAATCTGCCCTGCGTGCAGATTCAGTTTTATCTTTTTTATGGCTTTTCTGACAATCTCCCTCTGTATAACAAAAGCTGTCCCGAGCGTAGGATGCCCGGCAAACGGGACCTCCGTATCAGGAGTGAAAATACGTACATTGTATCCATTATCCTTCTGTTTACCTGAAACAATGAACGTTGTCTCAGAATAATTCATTTCTTTAGCGATATTCTGCATTTCAGAATCGGACATGTTTCCTGCATCACGGAAAACAGCAAGCTGGTTGCCGGAGTATTTCCCCTCCGCAAATACGTCAACTATATTAAATATTCGTTTTCTCATCTTTATAATTCCTGATTATATATTATTCCACTTATTTAGATAAATACGGCCTCTATAAATAGTGCTGTCTCCCGGTTTTTTCAAAGAATTCAAGGGTCCTTTCATGAATAGAAAATAATTTGGTTTACTTTACACTGCCTTTTGTATTGTGATAATATTAATGTTGCTTAAAGTAACATTATATATAGTAAGAAGTGCAGGAGAACTATTTCATGAAAATCGCCATTGGCATAGATATAGGTGGAACAAGTACTAAATTTGTCCTTGCTTCCGAAGATGGAAAGGTACTGAGCAGCCATAAGAGCCCTACCCCATCCATTACAGGAAAAAGTAAAGAAAAGATTGAAGCCTTGCTGGTCAAGAGTTTAAATACTTTTTTAAATAAAGACAGTTCCAAGTCCGTACTTTCCGGTTTGCAGGAAAAATCAGACCTTGTGGGTATCGGTATAGGGGTTGCCGGCCTGATAGACAGGAAGAGCTCAAAGGTAATACAATCCCCGAATATTTCCTCAATTAACAATGTCCCGTTAAAAGAGGTTTTTGAAAAGGAATTTTCCCTTCCCGTTGTTATTGAAAATGACGCCAATATTTATGCTTACGGAGAAAAATGGGTCGGTGCCGGAAAAGACTTACAAAACTTTGTTGTTTTAACACTAGGTACAGGGCTCGGCGGAGGATTGATCTACAAAGGCGAGTTATATGAAGGTCCTGTTGAAATTGGACATATGACCATTGTGCCGAGCGGACGCTATTGTACGTGCGGCAGTACCGGCTGCCTGGAATCATATGCTTCCGGCAGGGCGATCGTGGACAGGGCGATATCATCTCTTGAAAAGGGCACCGAAAGTCTGCTTTCAAAATGTTGTGACGGCAATTTCTACAAAATCACTCCGGAAATCATTTACCAATCCGCTCTGGATGGAGACAACCTGAGCAGGGAAGTACTGAGAGAGGCCGGACATTTCCTCGGAATCGGCATTGCCAACCTGATAAATATACTGGACCTTGAAGCTGTGATAATAGGCGGCGGTCTCATAGGCGCATGGGACATGTTATTGGAAGAATTAACAAAAGAGGTCAACAAAAGGGCCTTCCAGGGGCTTTCCTCAAATGTGAAAATACTTAAGAGCGCCCTGACAAAAGATGCGGGATCCATAGGCGCTGCAGGATTTTTATTCAGTAAAATTAATACTTCTCAGTCCGGGGCTGCATCCCACCCCGCCTCCTAAAATAATGTCCGATAACAATATAAGAAATTTTTCTATTATTGCCCATATTGACCATGGCAAGTCGACAATAGCCGACAGAATACTTGAGGTAACCGGGGCCCTTTCGGAGAGAGAAATGTCCAAACAGGTGCTCGATTCCATGGACCTGGAACAGGAGCGGGGCATTACAATAAAGGCCCACGCCGTTACACTGAATTACAAAGCTCTGGACGGTAAAGAATATAAACTCAATTTAATCGACACCCCAGGCCATGTTGATTTTTCTTATGAAGTCTCACGCAGTCTCGCATCATGTGAAGGCGCGCTTCTTATTGTTGACGCATCACAAGGGGTTGAGGCGCAAACACTCGCAAATACATACCTGGCTGTTGAGCACGATCTCGAAATACTCCCGGTCATTAATAAAATCGACCTTCCAGGCGCTGAACCGGACAGGGTAAAAGACGATATTGAGGAATCAATTGGCATTGACTGCAGTGAGGTTGTCCTTACCTCCGCAAAAGAGGGAACAGGTATTATTGAAGTACTGGAAGCTGTTGTGCATAAGGTGCCGCCGCCCACGGGCAACAGCAAGCTTCCGTTAAAGGCCCTGTTATTCGACTCATGGTTTGACAACTATCAGGGAGTCATTGTCCTTGTAAGGGTCTTTGATGGAGAGATAAGAAAAGGCACGAATATATTAATGATGGCTTCAGAGGCGACATATGAAGTGCTTGAAGTAGGCATATTTACTCCAAACAGAAAAACCGTTGAAAGCCTTAAAGCAGGAGAAGTCGGATATATTACCGCAAGCATACGGAATGTATCGGATACAAAAGTCGGTGATACGATTACTGATGCGGACAATCCGGTCACCGAACCATGTCCTGGTTACCGGGACATTAAACCAATGGTCTTCTCCGGTCTTTATCCAACAGAGACCCATTTTTATGAAGACCTGAGGGACGCCCTTGAAAAGCTGGGACTTAACGATGCTTCTTTCAGCTATGAACCCGAGAGTTCAACCGCCCTTGGTTTTGGGTTCCGCTGTGGTTTTCTCGGTCTTTTGCATATGGAGATAATAAAAGAACGACTCGAAAGAGAATTTAAGCTTTCCCTTATAAACACGGCACCGACTGTTGTATACAAGGTATTGTTGTCTGATGGGAACGAAATATATATCGACAGCCCTGCAAAACTGCCCTCCCAATACGAAACCATTGAGGAGCCGTATGTTAAGACAACGGTTTTCGTACCTGCAAAATTTGTCGGCAATATCCTCGAACTTTGCCAGGGCAGGCGCGGCGTACAAACAGACTTTGTTTACATAGGTAAAGACAGGATTATGGTTACATATGAATTACCTCTTAATGAGATTTTGTGGGATTTTTATGATAAACTAAAATCTTCATCGAGCGGCTATGCCTCCATGGACTATGAATTCCTCGGATACAGGGAGTCAAAACTTATCAAGCTGGACATACTGATAAACGGTGAGTCTGTCGATGCCCTTTCATTAATAGTCCATAATGAGAATGCCTATTATAAAGGCAGGCATATTGCTGAAAAGTTACGAAAAGTTATACCGAGACAGATGTTTGAAGTGATCATTCAGGCAGCCATAGGCAGGAAGATCATTGCAAGAGAGACCATAAAAGCATTGAGAAAAAATGTCCTTGCCAAATGTTATGGCGGAGACGTTTCGAGAAAAAGAAAGCTTCTTGAAAAACAGAAAGAGGGAAAGAAACGAATGAAACAGGTCGGAAGTGTAGAAATTCCCCAAGAGGCCTTTCTTGCAGTTCTGAAAGTTGAGTAAACAATAAGGAGTATAGTAGTTTGGCATCAAAAAGAACAATACAAAAATCGAAAATCAGGGAGTACACGGAAGCTATTATTATAGCCGTATTTCTGGCCCTCATAATCAGGGCCTTTGTTGTACAGGCATTTAAAATACCGTCCGGCTCCATGCTGGAGACTCTTCAGATAGGGGACCATATACTTGTAAATAAATTTATATATGGAGTCCACTTACCCTTTTCCAACAGCAGGTCCATAATCTTTAAACAGCCTAAAAGAGGCGACATCATAGTTTTTTCTTTTCCCAAAAACAAGGAAAAGCCTGAATGCACAAGCTCCTTCAATAATATTTCAGCAAGGGTTGGAAATGTTTTCAGCAGCGGCAATCCTTTCTATTTATTCAAGGACGACTGCAGAGACTTCATAAAAAGGGTTATGGGAGTAGGCGGAGATACAATAGAGATTAAAAATAAAGTGGTTTTCGTTAATGATATACCTCTGGATGAACAGTACATAATTCACAAAGATGAACGGACCGAACTCGGCACTAGAGACAATTTCGGGCCTTTCACAGTACCCCGCAGAAGCTTTTTTGTCATGGGAGACAATAGGGACCAGAGTTATGACAGCCGTTTCTGGGGAATTGTGGACATAGAAGAAATAAAAGGCAAGGCATTTATAATGTACTGGTCATGGAACAGAGAAGGATCATTGTTTAGCAAGATCCGATGGAATAGAATCGGGAAACTCATTAAATAAGAATATGTTTACAGGATTAATTGAAACATTAGGCACAATCACTTCGTTTACAAACACTGGGAACGGCATAAGACTGTCTTTAAAGCCGCAATCTGAATACGAGGTACAACTTGGCGACAGTATCTCAATAAACGGAGTTTGCCTGACGGTTACAAAACACAACGGCGATATTGCCTTTGATGTTTCACCTGAGACAATGCGAAGTACCAATCTGGGAGACCTGAAGGCAGGCAGCAAGGTAAACCTCGAGAGGGCCTTACGATTATCAGACCGTCTAGGCGGCCATATTGTATCAGGTCATGTAGATGATACCGGAAAAATAATAAATAAAAAATCCGTAGGAGAGTATACATTCTATACCTTTGAGGCTTCCGCGGAAATATTAAAGTACATAGTCCAGAAAGGTTCGGTGGCTATAGACGGCATAAGCCTGACAGTGGTAGAGCTTGACAACCGCTCCTTCAGCGTAGCCATAATACCGCATACCCTTACCGCGACGATTATCGGAGGCAAGGGTATTGGTGACAAAGTTAATCTGGAAGTGGACATAATAGGCAAATACGTTGAGAAGTTGCTTGGCAAAAAAAACCCCGGGTCCGGGCTTATGGACTTACTGAAACAGGAAGGATTTACAAATGAATAAAAAACAGAGCAAATCAAATGCAAAGATCAAATTTGACACTATAGAGGATGCGGTTGAAGATATCAAGAATGGAAAGATGGTCATCCTGATTGATGATGAAGACAGGGAAAATGAAGGTGATCTTACGATAGCTGCTGAAATGGTAACACCAGAAGCGATAAATTTCATGGCTAAGTTCGGAAGGGGCTTGATATGTCTCTCCTTGACTCCCGAGAGAGTAGAACAGCTCCAGATCCCGATGATGGCTGAAATGAACACATCACGTTTCGGAACACCTTTTACTGTATCAATCGAAGCCAGGAAAGGTGTTACAACCGGCATTTCCGCTGCAGACAGGTCAACGACCATACAGACTGCAATTAACCCGGATGCCAGACCAGAGGACATAGCAATGCCCGGGCATATCTTCCCGTTACGTGCACAGCCGGGCGGGGTACTCAAGCGTGCGGGCCAGACCGAAGGCTCTGTTGATCTCGCAAAATTCGCCGGTCTCACCCCAGCAGGAGTAATCTGTGAAATCATGAATGACGACGGCACAATGTCGAGGGTCCCTGAGCTGGCAAAGTTTGCAATCAAACATGGACTGAAAATGGTCACGATCAAAGACCTGATCCAGTACAGGATGCGCAACCAGTGTCTTGTAACCAGAAAAGCGGAAACAAAGCTGCCTACCAGGCACGGTGGAGAATTCACCGCTTATGTATTCGGCAACCATGTAGACGATTCAGAGAACGTGGCATTGGTAAAGGGAGATATAGGCCCTGACGATGAAATACTGGTAAGGGTCCATTCAGAATGTCTGACAGGAGATGTATTCGGCTCAAAGAGATGCGACTGCGGAGACCAGCTCCATAAAGCTATGGCCATGATAAAAAAAGAGGGCAAAGGCGTACTCCTGTATATGAAGCAGGAGGGTCGCGGCATAGGACTCGTAAATAAATTAAAGGCATACGCACTCCAGGACGAAGGCCTCGATACAGTCGAGGCAAATGAAAAACTCGGTTTCAAGCCTGACCTGAGGGATTACGGCATCGGTGCCCAGATACTTGTAAACCTTGGTGTTCACAAGATGCGTTTAATAACAAACAACCCTAAAAAACTTATCGGCCTTGAAGGATATGGGCTGAGCATAGTTGACAGGGTACCAATTGAAACACCCGCCCATGATAGGAACATAACTTATCTAAAAACAAAGAAAAAGAAAATGGGCCATATGTTGAAAAATATATAAAACAGTTTAATTTTCAATAGAGGAGAGGTCAATATGAAAAATTATGAGGGAGAGCTTCAGGCAAAAGGACTTAAATTCAGCATCATAATCAGCCGCTTTAATGACTTTATAACAAGTAAACTTGAAGGCGGTGCTATCGATGCCCTCATAAGACATGGCGCTTCAGAGAAAGATATTGATATCATAAAAGTCCCGGGTGCCTTTGAAATCCCGCTTGTGGCAAAAGTAGTGGCTGAGAAAAAGTCTCATGACGCCATTATATGCCTGGGTACAGTCATCCGCGGCGCGACTCCTCATTTTGACTATGTTGCATCAGAGGCCGCAAAAGGGATTGCTATGGCTTCAATGGATACCGGGGTCCCGATCGCGTTTGGGGTCCTTACCACCGATTCAATTGAACAAGCAGTGGAAAGAGCAGGTTCAAAAAGCGGAAACAAAGGATGGGACGCAGCCATGGTAGCGATCGAGATGGCCCAACTTTTGAAAAAATTATAATATGAAAATTCTATCACTATACAGTAGGGGCGATTCATGAATCGCCCCTACTATTTTATTGCCATATGAAACGAAGACGATCACGAGAATACGCATTGCAGCTCCTTTTTCAACTCGAACTCTCCGGAGCAGAGTTGAACGAACAGCTTACGGATAAATTCTGGGAAGGCAATGACGAGGAAGATGAAGTCAAGGAATTCACCTACAATATAGTCAGGACCACACGGGAACATCTTGATGAAATAGATGCGGCCATAAAAAAGGCGGCCGAGCATTGGTCCATTGAGAGGATGGCTGTCATAGACAAGAATATCCTCAGGGCCGCGACTTCTGAAATTTTCTACAGAACAGACATTCCTAATACCGTGGTAATAAACGAAGCCATCGAAGTCGCAAAGAAATACTCGACAGAGGAATCGGCCTCTTTCATAAACGGGATACTGGACAAGATTGCCCAGGGGGCAGCAACAGCCTCAGGCAAAAGAAATAAGCAATAACGCACCGGCTGCTGAAACTCTCCAACATGATTTCAACCCGGCGCTTCCATAATTAAATTATATAGAAGATATTTTAGGAGGACACTTTGATACCAAGATATTCAAGACCTGAAATGGCCGCTATCTGGGAACCTGAGAATAAATACCAGAAATGGCTCGACGTTGAGATTGCAGCATGTGAAGCATGGGCAAATCTGGGTGAGATCCCGAAGAAAAGCCTAGCGACAATCAAAAAGAAGGCGAAGTTCAGCGTTAAACGGATTGACAAGATAGAAGAGAAGGTCAAGCATGACGTGATCGCTTTTTTAACGTCCGTTGCAGAGAATGTGGGGGAGGAATCGCGTTTTATACATAAGGGACTTACGTCTTCCGATATCCTGGACACCGCACTTGCACTCCAGATGCGTGAGGCTGGTGACATTATAATTAATGACATAAAAGAACTTATGAAGGTCCTGAAAGAGAACGCATTAAAATATAAAGATGTCCTCCAGATGGGCAGGAGTCATGGTATCCATGCCGAGCCGACAACATTCGGCCTGACCTTCGCACTCTGGTACGAGGAGATGAAGAGGAACCTTGTGCGTATGGAGACCGCAAGGGAGACAATTAATTACGGTCAACTTTCCGGCCCTGTCGGGACATTTTCGAGCCTTCCTACTTCTATTGAGAGATTTGTTTGCAAAAAACTCAAGATGAAGGCGGACCCTGTAACCACACAGATCATCCAGAGGGACAGACATGCGGAATACATGAATACACTCGCGTTAATTGCAGGGGCCATTGAAAAGATGGCGGTAGAAGTCAGACACCTGCAGAGGACTGAGGTACTTGAGGCAGAGGAGCCATTTGCAAAAGGCCAGAAGGGTTCATCAGCTATGCCGCACAAACGGAACCCTATCAGCAGTGAGAACCTGAGCGGACTGGCAAGGATCGTTCGTTCAAACGCGATCGCGGCCATGGAGAACATCCCATTATGGCATGAGCGTGACATAAGCCATTCTTCTGTCGAACGTGTAATTGTCCCGGACAGCACCATTCTCATAAATTACATGCTAGTACGAGTAACCGGGATGCTGAGGGGCCTGCAGGTCTATCCTGAAAGAATGCAGGCGAACATTGACAAGAGCTTCGGCCTGCATTGTTCACAGAGGGTGCTTATTACGCTTACAGAAAAGGGCCTGAGCAGGGAAGATTCGTACAAGCTTGTTCAGACAACGGCCATGAAGAGCTGGAAGACAGGACAGCAGTTTAAAGATCTGCTGCAAAAGGACAAGCAGATCCTTAAGTACATTCCAGCAAAAGAGATTGAAAAACTCTTCAATATGAAGTTTTATACGAAAAACGTGAATTACATATTTAAGAGGGTTTTTAAGTAAGACCTTTTTAATGGTGTTACAAATGGGGTCAGGCTTAAATATTGAGTTTTCATATCAGTATTTAAGCCTGACTCCACTCACTAGCGTTTAGACTTTTACTTACACCGTTTGTTTTCGTACATCAATTGATCTGCCTCAGCCAATAGTTCGTCAATAGTACAATCACATTCCTGTTGACAATAAACTATGCCCGCACTTAATGACAACTTAAAGATGTGGTCTCTTTTTTTATTGTAATCCTCAATGCCTTTTTCTAAGCGGGCTTGAAGTGGTTCAATATCTTTACGAGTATTGCTTGTCGAAAAAACCACAAATTCATCCCCACCAATACGAGCAATGATGTCGGACTCCCGAAAAATATCTTTTAAAAGATTGGCGGTCTTAACCAGCAACTGATCGCCTTTCTCGTGACCAAATCCATCGTTAATCGCTTTCAAATGATCCAGATCAGAATAAAGCAGCAAAATTCCTTCCTTCATACGATTAGATCTCTTCAATTCCTGATTAGCAAAAGTAAAAAAACCTCTTCGATTGTAGAGACCTGTCAGTTCATCGGTAATTGAGAGAGTTTGCAGTTTCTCCTCCATTCGCTTGCGGGCAGAGATATCCCGGACAACATGGATTAATCCATCTATTTCGTTATTCATATTGAACCGTGGGATCACTCTTATTTCAACGAAGCTATTTAAATGAGGCTCAAAGATTTCAAAATTGCATGGTTCCCCTGTGTTGAGACAATCGCAGCTTGGACATCCTTCCGGGGGTGAATTCATACCATGATAATAGTTATAGCATTTAGCATTTACAATCTTTTCTAAATCAGGAAGTTTAAGTAGTTTCTCAGCTGCCTTGTTGGCCTTAATCAGATTAAAATCCTTGTCATGGATAGTAATCATGTCGGTTATTGTATTAAATGTATTCTCCCAGTCATACTTAGATTTGAATAGCTTATCCTCCATTTCAGTGCACTCATCTTCATCTTTTTCTAATTCAGCAATTCTCTGACGAAGGTCTGCCAATTCCGCTATTAATTGATCTTTTGTCTTATTACTATCTTTCACTATAGTATTCCTTGGAACTAATCCTTTAGAAAACACTACTCACGCAACTTCTTATAATCTTTGTACAATTGTCGGGGTAAATTCGTATTCTGACCCTTCTTCCATCTTGACCTTGCTGTAAAAATCACATATGGCACAATTACCGTATTTCTGAGCATACGTTCCCTGTATTTCGCCACCGCACATTGTACCTGCTAAAGCCCAACATGCCCTTCCTGCATTTTCCCCACCATGCGTACCATCAAGACGCTCATCATTAGCAGCCGGGCATGTACCCATGTCCCCAACGTTTTCACCGCTTGGTTCCCTTCCACACAATTTTACTTCCCAACAATTTTTTTTCTTGCTCACGATTTTAATCCCCCAATAAATAAATGCAACACATTTGAGTATATTATCGAACTAAGTTATTGATAACTTTAGCAATTCCCGATACATGCATTCTCACATACAAGCAGAATTTCATCCTGTGTCGTATGGAAAAGGGGTACTAGAGCATAGGGCAAGAGGCGATAGCCACAAAAAAAGTTTATTGAAGTTACGGATTTACAATAATAATGATAGAACTTATTGATGCATGGAGTGAATGCTCACGGCATTCAAATTACTATCCTCAACCATACCAGGGCTTCTCATCCATCTCCACCTGCAATCCGGTCAATAGCTTATTAAGCCCACTAAACAAATCAACAACAGCCATTAACTCAAGAACACCCTCATCATCCAACCCCAGCTTCTGCACCGCAGAAGTATGAACTGAAATTCAGTATTGGCATCCCATTGTTGCTGATACAGCAACCGCTATTATTTCTTTAGTCAAGCTATCAAGCTTTCCTGAACTGCTCATAACTGTTTTAATCTTATTCCAATTCATTTCAAGGTAATCAGGCTTTGGAGCCATTACCTTGTACATATTCGGGACAAAGTCAATTCCAAGCTGGGACTTGATATCATTGTATATATCTTTGACTTTGCCCGTGGCATCTTCTTCAGTAATCATCTTGATTGTTGCCATTGTCATTGCTCCTTTCACAGTTACGTTCTTACTGGATTATGTAACCTATTATATCGCTAATTCAATACAGCGAAAAGGGCACGGGGACCATGCCCCTACCTCGCCCTCTTCAAACTGTTCTTGTTAAAGTCCCTGTCTTTGAGTCCGCTGAGGAACTTGTAATCCGAGAAAACCAGCTGCGTGCTTTTCCCATTCTGATGGTTGACCATATTCATCTCATCTGCACGCCAGTATTTGTTCAGATACTTTTGATAGCCGGCTATGGTTTGGGTCTTCAAAAGCGAGTCCTTCCGGTCAAAGTATTCAACTTTTAGTGTGCGGTACTCTTTTTTGTCTATCCAGTTCACCTGCCGGGTATATCCGGAGTTTTTCTTATCAACGGGATACCGTTCTATGACAAAACATTCCCGGTCATCGTAGACTTCATCTCTTATCCATTTATAGGTGTATTTCTCAACTTCCTGACTCGCAATATCCTCATAGGCAAACTCACTGCCCATGAATGAGCCGGACTTGTTTCGTGAACTTATACGTTTTACCCTCTTTAATGCCGGAAGGTAAAGCCATTGATCATCATCTCCTTCCTTGTGTGTGAAATTCAGAAATGCCGTACCCTTTACATCTCTTGGATTATCAAATATGGACATGCTCTTGTCACCGTCCCTTTCAACCTCCAGCGTTTTGGTACGGATCTTACGATTACTTTCCTGTCCATGCTTGTTCTTCAGCGTCATCAGCACATTGGCAGTATAATCCTTATACCCGATGTCCCGTCTGTCAGCCTCTACCGCAATGGCAAGGCCCTGCTCCTCCGGGGTCACGGCATTTGCGATCACCGGCAAAAGCAAAACAGATAATAGCAGTAACAGCATCACCCCCTTAATTCCCGCCTCGCCTCTATTCTTCCAAAGTTGCTGCAATAAGTCTTTCATCGATTTTTTCCTCCACTTTATCACTGATTTTATAAGGTTTTTTATCTACCTTCATCAGAAGCACCGGCAGGAACAGGAAGTCCAGAGCTAATGCCAGGGTTATGGTAATGACCGACATCAGGCCCATATCGGAATTCATTCTGTAACCTGAAAACATCAGTACTGAAAACCCCGCAACCAGCGCTACAGTTGTGATCCACATTGCCCTGCCCACATGGTTAAAAGAATACCGGACAGCATCGGCCGGGTCCATATCATGCTCTCTCCTTGCACGAAGGTACTTGCTTAAGAAATGAATCGTATCATCAACAACAATACCGATAGTCATCGACACAATTATAGACAAGCCAAGACCAACGTCTCCCCTGATAAAACCCCATACTCCAAAGGCCATCAGTGCAGGCGCAAGATTCGGGATTAAACTCAGGAAACCGAGTTTCGGACTTCTAAGTGCATAAATCAGAATGCCTGAAATCAACACAAGGGCCCAGAAAGATGCGTTTATCATGCTTTTGATGTTACGGCCGGTTATATGGGCCCACATAATCGAAATGCCCGAACCATAGGTATACATACTGTCCGGAGCATTCAATCTTAACCACACCCGTGCTTCTTCATCCATCTCACGCAGACCAGTTGCTGTCATGTCTTTTAAGGTAACTATCAACCGTGTAGCTGATTTATCCACATTTATCTGATTATTGAGATCAAGCCCAAAGGGCAGTGACATCTCATAAAGAAGTAGATACTGCGCCGCCAGATCACGCTGTTCGGGTATCCGGTAGAATGACTCATCGTTCCCATGCATGTCTCTGTTCAGACGCTTCATCGTATCGGCAATTGTGCTGACATGAACGACGTTTGGATTTTCACGGTACCAGTTTGCGAACTCCTCAACCGTTGCCAGGTATTCAGGATTGTTAATACCACCTGTTTCACCGGATTCAAGAGAATACTCTATTCTGTCCAGGCCGGAAAGGTTGTCCTCAACAAAATCACTTGCTATACGGATATCAAAACTTTCATCAAAATACTTAACGAAGTCGTCGTTAAACTTGATATTAAATAGCCCTATAGACAGTGCCAGGATTACAACCAGTGTTCCAATGAACAAAGGTTTGCGCCTGTTTATGATGAAATTAGCCAAACCTTCGCATGAGCGGCAATTTGAATCGCCCTTTGGTACAGCCCTTAAAGGAAGGACAGCCATTATTGCCGGAAGGAAAAAAACAGAGTAGACAAACGCCGACATAACACCGGCTGCGACAATGTTGCCTAGGTCACGGAAAGGCGGGACCTCGGAAAAGTTCATGGTGAGAAAGCCGATGGCTGTTGTCACGCTGGTAAGAAAAACAGGCACCAGGTTAACTCTGATCGACTCTGCTATGGCCTCACGTTTGGGCTTTCCCTGACGCATATGGTGAAACATAGTTACCAGTATATGTACACTGTCTGCGACAGCCAGGGTGAGTATGAGTACAGGAGCATTGACTGACGCAGGGGTTATCGAAATCCCTAACCAGCCTGCCAGTCCCAGCCCTGTGATCATAGAAAACAGGACAACTATGAACGTTGCAATCGTCCCGAAAAACGATCTCAGCAAAATCCCCACTATGAGAACCAGCGTTAAAAACATCAAGGGATACAGGGTACCCATATCTTTCTCACTTGCCTCACCAAAGGCATTGTCAAACATGACTCCTCCAGCAAGATACAAGGTGATGTCAGGGTGCTTTTGACGAAAATCATCGGCCATCCCGCGGGCGAAATCCGCCACCTCTTTAAGTTCATTCATTGATTTTCCAGGTACGAGGACATTGACGTTTACACCTGTAACATGTCCTGAAGCTGATATCAGGTCATCAATAAGCTGCGGCTCTGAAAGTGCTATCTTCTTAATTCGTTCAATGTCCACATCTGACATACTCGCAGCATTCTGTACCAGGTCTTCAACTATAAGGTCGTCTTCCTCCACCTCGGTATACTGAAAATTACTGATCGAATCAACCCTGTTTGAGTAAGGGAGTTGCCATGAACCCTCTGTCAACTCTGCTACTGCAGCAAGTGTTTCCTTTGTAAAGACATTACCGTCCTGCGGTTCAATGACAAACAGAACGTTGTCTATTTTATTGTAAGTATTCTCCAGTGCCTCCAGCGCCTGGAGCTGCGGGTTTTCTTCACTGAAGAAAACCCGGGTATCGTTGTTGATTGTCAGAAAACGGATCCCGCTTGCTGCGGTTACCAGAATCAGTATAGTGGCGATAATAACCCACCAGCGGTTCTTTACTACCCATCTTCCAAAAACATCTTCAAACCAGCTCATATTAACCTCCCAATCACATAATGTAACTAATTATATTTTCACTCCTTTGACTTTTACACTCGCGACCGAACCAAGGGCTTCTTTTGCCTCTTCAATTGTTATGCCCAGCTTTTCAACAGCTGCTAATACAACCGGCTCACTGACCCAGTCTTCAACCTGGACCGATATCTCATTGACTATTTCCACTTCCTTGAATCCGGCATTTTCTATGGTTTCGAGGTATTTGTCCTTCAGTATCGCCCCGGAAATACAGCCAACATATGCATCACCAGAATTCTTCAGAAATTCAGGAAGCTCCTTTGACAAAACAACATCTGAAACCATAATCCTGCCGCCCGGCTTTAATACCCTGAAGGTTTCTTTGAAAACACTCTCTTTGTCAGGCGAAAGGTTGATAACACAGTTTGATATAACTGCATCAACCGAATTATCGGCAACAGGCAGGTTCTCGATCTCCCCGAGCCTGAACTCAACATTCGAGTAATTTCCCTTGTCAGCATTGGCCCTGGCCTTTTCAAGCATCTCCTGGGTCATATCAACCCCAATAACTTTTCCATTTTTACCAACCTTATCAGCAGCAAGAAAACAATCAAGCCCCGGGCCTGAGCCAAGGTCCAGCACGGTCTCATCTTCCTTCAATGAAGCAATGGCCACAGGGTTGCCGCAGCCAAGCCCCAGGTTTGCACCTTCCGGCACGGCATTGAGTTCTTCATCCGTATATCCTATCTTCTTACTGATATCCGTTGATGCATCAGCAGTACCACAGCATGAATTAGCCGGTCCGCAGCAGGAACTTTCCTGTGTTGCAACTTTTGCATAACCTTCTCTGACTATCCTTTTTGTCTCTTCTTTGTTCATTTAATTATTTCTCCTTTTTTAGTTTTTTCACATCAATGAACTTCAAATTCATAATTCGTAATTCGTAATTCATAATTTGTAATTAATTACCCAAAGTTCTACTGTTCTGGTTCAATCGAACTAAATAGATAAAAAAAACCACTCCCGGGAGTTCTTTTGACAATGCCTTAATGATCCTTAAATAGTTCGATTGTTTCATGGTTGTAGAATAATCGAAACCATACTGTTTGTCAAGTCTTTTTTTCACTACTTTTTCAATCAATTACAACTTACTGTATTTTCATCGTTTTTTATCTTAAAGCCATTCCTATCAGCAGCAACTGCTACCAGTTTTCTTATCACTGCTATCAGCCTCCGGGCCGCAACAGGACTGGTTCTTCATCATTTCCATCATGGATGAACAATCAAAACCGCTTTTGCCGGTATGGCACTTGCCCATCATCTCAAACATACCCTTAAAGTTTTCAGGGCTGCAGCATCTGCCTTCATCTTTTTTCTCTTTAGTCTCTTCTGAACACATTTTTTAATCCTCCTTATGTTTTACTTTTGCTTTTAACTGATTCTTAATCTGTTGAATTGGTTAATGCTCTCTTCTTTTCTTCAAATTCCTCTCTGTCTATCTCTCCAAGGGCATACCGTCTTGCAAGTATATCTATTGCAGAGTCTGATGCTTTAGTCTGATGATCGTCAGCTTCGTAAGGTCCGTGCCCACACATGAAACCTGACCGCCCCTTCATCATGAACATACAGAGTAAAATCATCACAAGCGGGAATATCCACCAGAACTCCTCAAACATCTTCATCACCTCCTTTCAACTATATAGACGAGAGAAAGGAGAAAAAGGATACATGTATGAACTTCTGGTCAAAAAAAAAGAGGCTGGGGTAATCCCAGACTCTTTATAATTGAACCTTGGTCTAAAACCAGAGTTATTTTCTATTCCATATCGAGTAACCACCAATACTATGAGTAGTTGTAAGGGTTGTTGAATTAACGCTGTATGATGTCTTGTCAACGGTTCCAGGGAATTGGTCGCAATCTGTACCAACAGCAGTTACCACAGTAGCTGTTAAAGTCAAACCGTCTACAGTATATGTACCAGTCTCCACGCAATCAGGACGAGTAACAGTATATGTTGTGCTGTTGATAACCAATGAGGATGTTCCTGAAGGCACGGCATTCCCTTTATTTTGTGACAATTCCCATGTCCCCACTAGAGATGCATTAGCATCACCCTCAATACAGCCAGCTAAATCAAACTTATCTTTCGCAAAAGAACCTGTTTCAGCACTAACTCCTCTTACAGCAAATAAACCTGTTCCTGGAGCATGAAACTCAATATCAGTAATAGCGCCTGAAGGAGGAGTAATACCAGCGGGAAGATTGGATTCAATTATTGCGTTTTGAGAGTTAGGGCTTATCTCATCATCATACGTTGCCCAGACAATAATATTTTTGTGCGAATCGTCTATACCATAGACGCTCCTGGTAACTGGATCAAGATTGTCCCAAACACGCAGCATAAAATAACTGCCTGCTCCGTTGAAATTAGACGAATAACCGTCATCAAAATAACCTAAAGTAAAATCAGGTTCAACTTCCCTTTTCTCACCTTCGCTTATAACATAATAAAGCGCGATAGATGTTCCGTCATTCGAGAAAACCGCATAATCGTCTACAGCTGAACCTGCCTTGCATACAGAATTGCCTTCGAAAGTGAAGCACTCAAATACTGTATTGGTGAATGTATCAGAAGGATCATCAACATTTGCATAAGCACATGAACCACCTTCGACCAGAGGCATGTAGTCCGCCATATTGTAAAGTGCAGTTGAAATTCCGCTTAGCGATAAGGTGGTTCCTTCATTCAACTTAATAGGACCTGAATAAATAACCATGGAGTCCTTTTTAATTACTATTGTATGGTCTCCGGCCTCTACCATAGCTGAGAAATATCCCTTACTGTCTGTAGTCACTGTAACAGGATCACTGTTAATAGTGACCTCCGCTCCTGCAACAGGATTTCCATTTGAATCAAGCACGGTTCCGTTAACTTCTATTTTCTGAAGTGCCGGGACAACAGTACCACCACCGCCACCACTGCCACAGCCGCCAAGTATAAACAACATACATACAAATAAACCAACTTGAAACATAGAAAACAATCCCTTTATCTGTCTCATTTTATAACCTCCATTTATGAAAACAATGTATATATTTAGAACCCTTTTAATAAAAGGCATGTACTTTTTTAAATTGGTTTTTGCGATTTAGTTTTAAAGGAAATATAGAGAAAAAGTCTCTCTATATTGTTAAGATATTAACACTGGTTGCTTGAACTGTCAATGTAAAAGTAGATAAATTATCAGATTACAGAGTAAGGCATTAAAAATATCAACATGTTGTAGAAAAATAGAAGTGTTTGTCCTTAGACAAGATTACGGGCTGTTTCTTTTAATTCGAGGACATCGCTTAATATAAGAACCAGGTTGGATTCAGTAATATTCAGAGTATTCATAAAGATATCCATAACCTCTTTCTTCTTTTCACTCTGCAATTCATCTGCAGCTACCATGGCCGCAATGTTTGCGAGCCTGATGCAATTGATAAAGGGCTTTTTGGCAAACGCATCCTTTGTTCCCTTTAATTCTTCTATACTATGCAGAGAACATGCAGACTTGATTTGCAATGGCAGTTTCCAGCGGTCACATAGTAATGTTCCAAGGTATGCGCTTGATGGGAAAGAGAAGTGTTCCTCAGCTTCACTGAACAAACAACTTTCTTTCATGCAATATTGTTTTAATTCTTTGTAATATTCAGGGAAAAATTTAAGATATAAAAACTTGCCCACGTCATGCAGAAGCGCGGCAGGCCATAACTCATTCGTTTCAAGTAACGGGTCAAACTTCTTTGCCAGATAATTTGCGCAGAGTGCAGTTAATATTGAATGAAACCAGATTTCGTTGAATGCTTTTTTGTCTTTGATAGTAAGCGTATTAATGACTGAAATCGATAAGACAATACGGTGGACTTCACTCAGACCGAGGTAGGCGACCGCAAGTTTAACATCGGTAATCTCCAGGGGAAGGCTGTAATAAGCTGAATTGACGATCTTCAGGGTCTGCGCTACCAACGCGGGATCAAGGCTGATCAGCTCCGCAACCTTAGCAATACTCACATTTTTAGATAAAATAATATCCTGTATCTTTGCTGCAACTTCCGGTAACGCCGGCATTGCACAGTGCTGCTTCAGGAAAGTCTCTTCATCTATAACGATTGGTGGTAAATCAGTCATAATGTTTTACCTCAAGTTCATTTAGTATATCGGCAGTTTAAATGAAATAGTTTAATGAAAAATGAATTATTTTATAACTGTACGGAATATAATACAATTTTATTTTACAGTTCCTATTTAGTTATTAAAAGAGACTTTAAAGTCCGCTTCTCCAAGCATGGGATTTCGTATCAGTTTTTTCAATTTTACATGAAATTTGAAGTTATTTACAAAAATATCTATCACAGAAGGATACCAGTAGCCATCCTTCGCTTTCAGGGGTTCGCTGTATGATATCTCTATCTCTTTATCAAAAGATTTTATCTTCTGTTTCAACGGTAACAACGTGGCCCTGTCAATATGAATCTCATTATCTTCAGTACGTAAAATATATGTCTTTCTTTTGCTCTGCATCAAACCGTCTCGCATTTTGTCCCACCAGAAGACAGAGTTATAAAATTCGACGCCGAGCCCCTTCAGCTCTTTAGTATTCTTTCCTGATAAAACATGCAATTCGTCATCCATAATAACAAAATCACGCACAAGCATACCGAACTTATAAATCCTCATATGCACCTGGCCGGGACTCTTAATAATCACAGAGGCTTTGACTGAATCAAACGGTTTATTATTCTTTTCGATCTTAATATCCGCTATCGCCTTGACTACATCAACGTCTCCACTGACCTTTGAAATGATCTCGGCAAGCGTAAGTTCTTCAGCAGAATAGAGGGGCGGCGGCAACTCCATTTTCAGTTTTGGCGCACAGGCAGTAAGCAGGATGAGACTAATAAAAAAGTATTTCCACAGCTTCTTCGACATTCTTCGCTCCTATAATATCAAGCCCCTGCACATCAACATGATTACTGTTCGTTACCGGGACTATCCCTTTTTTAAATCCAAGTTTCAATGCCTCATTCATTCTGGTGTCAGCCTGGCTTATTGCCCTTAATTCACCGGACAATCCCACTTCACCAAACGTGAAAATTTCCGCATTGATCGGCTCATTTTTAAAAGATGACGCGATGGCCGCTATAATTCCCATATCTACCGCCGGTTCATCTATTTTCAGACCGCCGACAATATTGACATAAATGTCCATTCCACCCAACTGCATACCAAGACGCTTGTCAAGGACCGCTATCAGCAGGTTTAGCCTGTTATAGTCAACTCCTAGCGCAGTCCTTCTCGGTACCCCGAAGCTCGATGTTGTAACAAGGGCCTGTATTTCTACCAGCAGGGGCCTTGTCCCTTCAAGGCTGACAGTTACCACTGAACCTGGCACATTTACCGGTCGTTCAGAAAGGAGAAACTCCGAGGGGTTCTCTACCTCTTTCAGGCCGGATTCCATCATTTCAAATACCCCTATCTCATTTGTTGAGCCAAACCTGTTTTTAACTGCCCTTAATATCCTGAACGGATTACCCTTGTCTCCTTCAAAATAAAGTACGGTGTCTACTATATGTTCAAGTACTTTGGGCCCTGCAATCGCCCCTTCTTTGGTAACATGCCCGATTATAAATAGAGGCACTCCGCGCTTTTTGGCAAAAAACATTAGCTTTGTAGCGCATTCCCTTATCTGACTGACTGAACCGGGGGCTGACGAAAGCTCAAGTGAAAAAATCGTCTGAATTGAATCGATGACAACCACCTGGGGCCGCATCTTTCCTGCCACTGATATTATGCCTTCAAGTGATGTCTCTGGCAGCAGAATAATATCTTCTGAATTGACATTAAGCCTGTCAGCCCTTATCTTCACCTGTTCGGGCGATTCCTCACCGGAGACATAAAGCACCTTGCCGAGTTTCGAGAGGCCCTTAAAGGATTGAAGGACAATAGTCGATTTTCCGATGCCCGGATCACCGCCTATCAGGACGACTGAACCCATAACAACACCGCCTCCGAGAGTCCTGTCAAGCTCCTTAATTCCGGTTGAATACCTGCTCTCCTCGGAATTGACAATTTCAGACAGGGCTACTGGCTGTGCGGTTTTTTGCTTAACGAGCTTCGCAACACGTTCTTCTTCTGTAAAGCTGTTCCATTCACCACAGTCAGGACATTTTCCAAGCCATTTGGGGCTCGAATGTCCACAGCTCTGGCACTGATAGAGGGTTTTAGGTCGAGGCATAGAGTATTATACCAATTAGTTTAGACAGTTCAATAGTTAGTAGATTTTCTCTTATAAAACAAATCATATTGCTTATTATTACTGGAACATATTGACTTTGAAAGCCCAATTCTGTTAACTTTTAGAGCTTATCTTGAGTTATTTTATCGGCGGTGTAGCTCAGCTGGCAGAGCATACGACTCATATTCGTACGGTCGCTGGTTCAAATCCAGCCACCGCCACCATTTTTTTAAATATCTTATTAATTCTATAGTTTCAAAATCTTTCTTGCCACTTTCCCCGGCATTGTTTCCCGGGCGGAAAGAGCCCCATGCGGACATACCTCAATGCAACAGTAACACCGGATGCATTTCTCATAATCAAAACTGATATTCTTTTCGCTTTTCGTTATCGCTTCGGCAGGGCAATACTGCCAACATTCACCGCACATCCTGCACAATGACTCATCAGCTACAGGTCTTTGTACAATATGCCTCCGAATCAGGCCATGAAACCTCTTCGGACCGAAAACAACCGGGGACATCTCAGGGAATTTAAAATCCTTTATCTGTGGCATTTCCCCATCTACAATAATCTCTTCACTCGTCAATCCATCTTCTCCTGCAATTCTATTCGTCAATACAGCATCCGGATCTATACCCAGAATCTTGCATGCTGTCCGGTCAATTGCAACCGTATCTCTGCCCCCCAAAATGAAACCGAGTTCCCTGGGTTCCCCACTTTTACCCGGACCCTGGCCTTCCATCGCCAGGATACCATCCATAATCGTTACAGCAGGATTCGCGGTCTTAAAAACTTTAACAAGCATGCTGGCAAACATTTCCTTGTCTACGCCCGCCCTTAAATGCCATTCAGGTTTTTTCATACCTACAATACAGCCAAACAGGTTTTTAATGCCGAGAGTTAGCATCATTTGAACATGGGTCTTCAGCTTCGGAAGATTAATGATAATGTCCGCATCAATAACGTCACGGGCAATTTCAATTTTTTTAAACGGCTTCCCAGCATCAACTATTACAGACTCTTTAAATTCTTTAAATACGACATTAAGACCTTCAAGGGCATCTTTGATTCCGCTTTCTTTTAATATCTTTTCAAAAGAACCGATGGCAGGGCTGTCAGATATTTGCGGTACAGCTCCCCTCTCAATAACATATTCAGCAACAGCCTTCACTATCAGGGGATGAGTAACAATTGCCTTGTCAGGAGATGCCGGGGCCAGCAAGTTAGGCTTGATAAGTACTCGGCTCTCCTTCTGAATCATATCCATCCCGGAAGAATCCATGATTTCGTAGATTATCGGCTTTAGTGTACTGTAATTATATTCCGCTTTTCTGATAATCAATTTTGACATAACCTCATATAATACAATAAATAGACAAGGGCAAGCATTTGATGTTATTTTATTGCAATGAGAGCTGGAGTATATCAATCAAATCCATTATTTGGTGAAACAGAAAAGAATCTGGAATCGATTACTTCTGTGATAAAAAAAGCGGACGTGGAGCTTCTCGTCCTGCCGGAATTCTTTGCAACTGGATACCAGTTCACCTCTATTGATGAAGTAGCAGGGCTTTCCGAGTCCGTACCCGATGGAGAAACTACAATGAAACTTTCAGAATTATCTCGGAACAAGGGAATATATATTGTTGCGGGACTTCCTGAAAGGGACGGAAATTCTTTTTATAACTCAGCAATATTGACCGGCCCGGATGGTTTTATTGGAGTATATCGCAAGACCCATCTCTTCTTTGAAGAAACCCTTTATTTCACCCCCGGAGACACCGGGTTTAAGGTCTGGGATACTGATTTGGGGCGTATCGGAATCATGATATGCTTTGACTGGTTTTTCCCTGAATCGATGAGGACACTTGCCTTAATGGGGGCGGAAATTATTGCCCACCCGTCTAATCTCGTCCTCCCTTTCTGTCCTGATGCAATGCCTGTAAGATGCCTCGAAAACAGGCTCTATGCACTAACCGCAAACAGAATAGGCACTGAAAACAGAAAAGATGGCCAGCCACTTACATTCATCGGCAAAAGCGAAATCGTATCCCCAAAAGGTGAAATCTTAGTGCGCGCACCTGATGACAAAGAGGCGCTTATAATTCATGAAATTGATCCGCAGATAGCGAGAGATAAGTCATTGAACCCTTATAATGACCTATTGAAAGATAGAAGGCCGGATTTTTACAAATAATGTAAGGGCAGGTTTAAAACCCGCCCCTACACAAAAGGTTATGATCTGTTTTAACAAATCTCCATTGCAGAAAAGAAATACGGGATTTCAGTACTTACTGATTCAGGAGAGTCTGAGCCGTGGACAGTATTTTTTTCGAGCTCGGTTGCGAAGTCAGCCCTTATTGTCCCGGGGGCAGCGTCTTTAGGATTGGTCGCACCCATGAGGTCTCTATTCTTTACGATCGCGTTTTCACCTTCCAGGACTAAAACAACTACAGGACCGGAAGACATAAAATCAGTGAGACTATCGTAGAAAGGCCTGTCTTTATGAACAATATAAAAGCCCTTTGCGTCTTCTTTGGTTAGTTGTAGTTTCTTGAGTGCGGCAATTCTCAGCCCAGCTGATTCAAACCTGTCGATTACTTTGCCGATGATATTTTTCTCAGTACCGTCCGGCTTGATTATTGATAATGTACGTTCCATGGATTTTTCACTCCCTTTTAAAATATTTTTTTATTTGTATTATTGTTAATAAAACTGGTAAACATTATATCCAAAGCCAATGAGAATTAACAAGAGAACCTATTGATCATGCGCCACAAAACACTCAAGGCTTGGATTAATCAGCAGGGGAAGGGGCTTCTGTTTTTAAAATGGTAAAGCATCTATTCAAGAGATTACGTCACAGATTGATTTCATTATCTGAAAAAAGTTCAATTTATCATATGGTAATCTTACCATTTTCAAAACAGAAGCCCCTTCCCCTGCTGATTAATCCCTCTAATGCTTATCACTAAAAACGTCCCTCATCCCTTCATATGCGTCCCCAAATACTTTTCTCATTACCGGATCAAGCCTCTTCATTGTCTTCATCTGATAAATATCATGGCGGATGTAACTTTCGGCCATGATAACAAAACCCTCGTTCATGCTCCAGATCGCCTCTGTTTTTTTGTCCGTTATCTTTGCATTAAGGGCCTCTTTTGAATCCACGACAATGGTAAACCCCCTGCCCCCCCGTTCTGAATAAAGTGTGTTTTCTTCAGGATGAATATAAACCTGCCCGACTTTTTGTTTAGTCGGTCCGTAATGGACCACCGCAATCTTTATCTCATTACTTTCCGCTTCCTTAAGCGCGGATAAAAGAAAGCTTATTTCTGAAGGCCAGGTCAGAAGGAGGATTGTCTTACGTGCTGTATTAACCATTCGCAAAGCTTTCGAAATAAGTCCGTCATGATTTTTGATATGCCATGTATAGCTGGTGTCCATTCCAGCTTTTATCTCTTTCAGTTCATTTTTAATTGTAAATAGATTGTCTTCCATGGTTGACCTGTAATTCAGAATGAATTCATCAGGAGGAACCGGGATAAATATCTTTGACCGCTCCCCATGGACTGCCTGGATCATCCGCTTTCCTTCAAGTTTTCTGACAACTTCATAAATTTTTGAAGTAGGAATGCCTGAATTTTTCGCCATTTCATAAGCAGTTAGAGGATTTTCATTCACAAGGGCAGTATATGCCTTTGCTTCATTTTCCGTGTATCCGAGTTGAGTTAGCTTACTAATCGCAATATCCATTACTATATTGACTACCATAGTAGTCACTAATTGTCAAGAATAATTGTCAATTGAAAGATTTAAGAATCGTGGGAACTATTCTGAATAGGTTGCTCAACAGGACAATTAACGTAAAAGTTAACTGACCCGGCAATAAATAAAAGTAAGAAAATACCTTCTAGCATTCCATCCCAACTTCCTGCATTTCCATATACTTCTCTATAAGCTCAGGCGTGCAGGATATACACATATCAATACCCTGTATGACCTGTGAATCTTGACATAACATATAAGCCTTTTTGAGTTCGAGGTCTTTAATCCTGTTGATCACCAAATCTTTGGGCCTTATATATGTTTTACCGCAAGACAGGCACAGCCATATAAAGTGGTCCTTTGCCTTTGCAACGCACTCTTGACAGACAAAGACGACGGTTTCTGCTGATATCTTCAAATGAATTCTTGTAAACACTTCACCGCAGACATTGCATTTACCTATTTCATCTTTCATTCTCTCGCTCCTTTGCGTTATTTAACTTCTTATATTTATTATCGGATATAAGAGCAGATATCTTAACCACGACAAGAGGCGACAATACTATACCAATTTAAATTCAAGGCGTTAGAAATATGAACACTCCGATTATTAATTAAACAGTGCAGCTTCCAGCTATTATTGCATTTAAAACTGGACGTTATGTAAAATACTTTTAAGTTAATCGCATGGAGGAATAAAAGATGAACGTATTAAAGACATCACTATTAATGGGATTACTATCAATCCTTTTTATCATGGCAGGATACGGCCTTGGCGGCGAATCAGGAATGACAATAGCATTGATATTTGCCCTGGCAATGAACGGTTTTTCATACTGGTTCAGCGATAAAATCGTGTTAAAAATGTACAAGGCCCAGGAAGTAAGCCAGAGCGAATCACCCGAGCTTTATGCCCTAGTAAGGAGGCTGACCCGGAAAGCTGATATGCCGATGCCGCGTATTTATACCATTAACCAGCCCCAGCCCAATGCATTTGCAACAGGAAGAAACCCTGAACACGCTGCTGTAGCAGTAACAACAGGAATTATGAGAACCCTGGATGTCAATGAACTTGAAGGGGTCATCGGGCATGAACTGGCACATATTAAAAACAGGGACATCCTGATCGGCACGATCGCTGCAACCATTGCAGCCGCTATCAGTTACCTTACTCACATGGCACAATGGGCAATGATCTTTGGCGGTGGAGATGACGAAGATGGCGGAAACCCTTTTGTCACGATATTGGTAATGATTGTTGCTTCAGTTGCGGCAATGCTGATCCAGATGGCCATCTCAAGATCAAGAGAATATGCAGCTGACGCTGAAGGGGCCAGGATAGTGGGCAATCCACGCTATCTCTCAAATGCATTAAGAAAACTTCATTCAGCTTCTCAACAGATACCGATAAATGCCGAGCCGGCAACAGCCCACATGTTTATAGTCAATCCGCTTACAGGAGGCAAGATGTCCAAACTGTTCAGCACACATCCTCCAATGGAAGAGAGGATTGCGAGATTAGAGAGCATGGGAAGATAGAGAACATTGTCCATAAAAAAAATCGAAAAAAAAATCCTGTCTGAAAAACGGCTTACACCGGAAGAAGCGCTGGAACTCTTTGAGAACGACGACATCTTTACCATAGGGAGGCTTGCAGCCCTGGTTTCCCATCGCAAAAATGGTGACAATGCCTACTTCATCAGAAACCATCATATAAACCCTACCAACATATGCGTTAACAGATGTAAGTTCTGTGCCTTCAGCAGGTCTAAAGGGGACAAAGGGGCATACGAACTGACAATTAATAAAATCATTAAGAAACTCAAAATTCAAAATTCAAAATTTAAAAACACCTTCTCTGAGATACATATCGTGGGTGGATTGCATCCGGATTGGGGGCTTGATTATTATCTGGAGTTATTAAGGAAAATTAAAGTTAATTTTCCCGTGCTTCACATAAAGGCCTTTACCGCCGTTGAAATAGATTATTTTTCAAAGATCAGCGGCTTGTCTGTCAAAGATACTTTGCTTTCCCTGAAAGACGCCGGCCTTGAAACAATGCCGGGCGGAGGCGCAGAGATTTTCAGCGGACATGTGCGGAACCAAATATGCCCTGAAAAAATCGCGGGGAAAAAGTGGCTGCAGATAATGGAGACTGCTCACAAGACAGGTATTAAATCTAATGCAACTATGCTATACGGCCATGTCGAGAAATACAAACACAGGGTTGACCACATGCTGAAACTGAGAAACCTTCAGGACAGAACAGGCGGTTTCCAGGCCTTTATCCCACTCGCCTTTCATCCCATGAATACGAACATTGAGGGGGCGCAATATACCTCCGGCATCGATGACCTAAAGACCATCGCGATATCAAGACTCTTTCTCGACAATTTCGACCACATAAAGGCCTATTGGATAATGCTCGGTGAAAAGATCGCCCAGCTTGGCCTCATGTTCGGGGCTGACGACCTGGACGGGACAATAATTGAAGAAAAAATCACCCGCTCAGCAGGTGGACTTTCAAGCGGGTCCATGACCAGGGAGACGCTGGTTAATTTAATTGAGAAGGCCGGGAAGATTCCGGTGGAGAGGGATTCATTCTATGGTCGGGTAGATAAATGAACAAAAGGCCTAAAGCAAATAACGCATCCCCCCGCATCACAAAAAAAGAAGGCCTTGACCTCTTCAAAAACGCCGACCTGCTCGGTCTCGGGATGATGGCCGACAAGCTGAAAAAGGCCCTCCACCCTAAAGATGTAGTAAGTTTTATTATCGACCGAAATATCAATTACACAAACGTCTGCATTAATAAATGCAAGTTCTGCGCGTTCTATAGAAACAAGGGCGATAAAAATGCATATATCCTGACTAAAAGAAAGCTCTTCAGCAAGATTAGAGAGACGATAAAACAAGGCGGGACCCAGATACTCATGCAGGGCGGGCTTCATCCTGATCTTGATCTCGATTATTATATTGACCTACTGAAATCAATCAAACAAAAGTTCGAGATTCATGTTCACAGCCTTTCTCCTCCAGAAATAACGTATATTGCCGAAAAAGCCGGCCTCTCTATAAAAGATGCATTACTTGCGCTGCAGGACGCAGGGCTTGATTCAATTCCGGGCGGCGGTGCCGAAATCCTCTCTGACAGGATCCGTGAACAGGTCAGCCCGAATAAAATCGGCTCAAAGCAATGGCTTAAGGTCATGGAAGAGGCCCATAAAATAGGAATGAAAACCACGGCTACCATGATGTTCGGTAGCATTGAAGGACCGGAAGATATAGTTGCTCACCTTGATGCGATTCGCAGGCTGCAGGACAGGACAGGCGGCTTTACAGCGTTTATACCATGGAGCTTTCAGCCCGGGAATACAGAGATGATTCAAGATCCAAAATTCAAGATTCAAAACCCCGCTACTGGAATTGAGTATTTGAGGGTGCTTGCGCTTTCGAGGGTTTATCTTGATAATGTGCCGAATATTCAGGCCTCCTGGGTAACACAGGGGCTTAAAATGGCGCAGGTCGCCCTGAGATTCGGCGCCAATGACTTTGGTTCCACAATGTTGGAAGAGAACGTTGTTGCAGCAGCCGGAGTGAAATACAGGGTCTCGGTCAATGATATTATTTCTGCAATAAAGGGGTCGGGAAACAGACCAGTACAACGTAACATGTATTACGATATAATCAAAAGCGGATTATAACCGACAGAATCATTTTGTGTAGGGGCGGGTTTGAAACCCGCCCTTACATTTATTTTATTTACATACATAAAAATACAAAAGGGAAGACGTGCTTTCAGGCGGAATCGACAGCCATTTTACTGATTTCTGCAAAACAGAAGCGGGGGCGCTTAACTTATCATCCAATACTCTATACTTATTTTGTGAGCAATTAATCTCATATTCCTGGATTTGCCTGTCAAATATGAAAATTTTAGCATATAAACTGACCCTGCCCATACTTTTATAATTTATTGAATTTATATCAATAGATACAGATTCTCCATCCTGGTTCTTTCCAAGTTCTTTCCAGGTCCGCTTACCTACGATTATTGCTGATTCAGGTGTATAACTGGTTTTTCCTCCTACCGACTCCTGCTGTTTCAAATTGAAATCTGACCTTAAAAACTCTACTAGCTTATGAATACTGCTACTTGCTGCCTTATCTGCTGAATCAACACCCTGTACCGAGAAAATCTCATGGCTATTGTATTTATCATCAGCATTCCATATTTTCCTGCCCTTAATATCTTTTATTACTACCGTCATGACACTATCCTGATCTGTGAATACGCCTCCAGGCTTAATCTCGGTTTTAGCCATTAATTTATCATTGATTTCATTTATATTGCCGGTAAACCAGGCATCTCCGTATTGTATATTTGTTAAATATCCAGGAACAGGATCTTTAAATAAAGTCTTGGAAGAACTTTTAAAAGTAATCTCAATGAAACCTACATACGGCCCTCTTTTCGATACAGGCAGATACTTACTAAAGTCAGAAAATGCGAGCGCATAGATATTATCATCCATCGCCAGGTTACCGGATCTCACCTTAATCTGGTATGCCCTCTCCCCTGTAGTGTATGGAAGGTGTTTTGCATACTTTCTACTGTGAGTACTTGAGCAACCAACACAGAGACTCAGAACGATAAATGAGGTTATGAATAATCTGGTAATATTCATAGTCTTTAATAAACTCTATAATACAATATTACGCTGTTTTTTTTAATGGAATTTATTTTTGTATGTTAATATATCTTATGGAGTTAAGGAGTTCCAAACGAATAATCATTAATTCCCCTGCCGAAATAATCGTTGGCGAGAAACGCTACGCCAGCACGATAGAGAACCTCTCCGACAAAGGATTATATGTAACGACCGCTCCCCTGAAATCTCCTATTGACTTTTCGCCCGACACCCTTCTTGAATTGAGGTTCAAGTTGATGTCCGGAGAAAAACTGAATCTCCAATGCATGGTAAAGTGGTCATATCAGACACCGCCTCACGGATTTACCAATAGTCTGGGACTGGAAGTCATGGATCCTCCACAGGCATACATGGAGTTCCTGGAAAATCTGGAATAAATCATACACCTGCGTTATTCTTTCAGCTCAACAATTCTTGCATCCAATGATTTTCCCTGCACGTGTATCAAGGCAACTGTCGGCGGCAGAACGGACCTGCGCGGCCCGGCACTTCCAGGATTAATGTAAAGGACTTTTTTGTGTCTCTGTATTAAGGGCCTATGCGTATGTCCGTTTATTACAGCGCTTATATGGGAAGATACAGGGTCAAGGTCAAGCCTGTTGAGATCATGAATAACGTAAAACAGGAGTTTATTACTCTCAAAGACCTCTGTTTTTTTCAATTTATAGGCCCAACTCTCGTTGTCCATATTTCCCCTGACAGCAATAACAGGCGCAATTTCATTTAATTCATCCAGAATAGTGATCTTTCCAACATCTCCTGCATGAATAATCAGATCAGAGGTTTGAAGTGCATCTGTTGCATCAGGCCGCAACAGACCGTGGGTGTCTGATATTAATCCAATAACAAAGGGCTTTTTGCCCGTAATTTTCTCATTCATTTCGCAGTCACTTTGATCATATTATCGGATATTATAATATATGGTAGAATAGATAGTACGAAAATCCAAATCTGAAGGAGACGATATGTTGGAATCAGAAGCTAAGTATGAAGAGAAAAGGTTGTTTTGCCGCATGAATGTTACTGCTGACGTAACGATCGATGTCCCCGATACAAATAGCGAATTGAAAGGACAGTGTATCAACCTGAGTCACTCAGGCATCCTGTTTGATACAGAAGGCCTCATGCATGAGGGACAAACTCTGAAAATACTAATAGATACGAGAAGCGATAAATTCCAACCCATGAACGCAACCATTCAAATCATTCGTGTTGAAACGGCCGGGAATAATCAAAACAGGATAGCAGGTAAAATTCTCGAATTCAAATAGAACATTTCTTTTCATCCTCTCATCCAAACATCCAGCTGGTTGAAATCAATCGCAAAATATGGTTAAATAATCGCTCATGAAAGATATTTATCTAATAGATGTTACGAACAGGGACGGAGTACAAACCTCCCGCATATTGTTAAGCAAATTTGCCAAGACAATGCTCAATCTCTATCTGGATGATATGGGCGTGTTTCAGAGCGAAGTTGGTTTTCCCACATTGTCACATGAAGTAAATTATATAAATGCCAACCTCGAGCTTGCAAAAAAAGGGGCAATTAAGCAGTTACGTCTTGAAGGATGGTGCAGAGCCGTGCCGGAAGATATTCAACTTACTTTTAAAAACTGCCCTGATATAAAGCACCTGAATATTTCAATTTCTACTTCGGACATCATGATTGACGGTAAGTTCCAGGGCAGAAAAACATGGAAAGACGTCCTTAAATCAATGGTTGAGGCACTGAAGACAGCCAGGGAACTCGGCGCAGAGACTGTAGGAGTTAATGCTGAAGATGCATCACGTACCGATATCGGCAAGCTGCTTGAATTCGCAAACGCAGCCAAAGAGCACGGGGGTACCCGTTTCCGCTACTGTGACACTCTTGGTGCTGATGATCCCATATCTATCTATGAAAAAATCAAAAAGATAGCTGAGGCAACACAATTCCCTCTAGAGATGCATTGCCATAATGATCTTGGAATGGCTCAAGCTGTTTCACTGGCAGGAGCCCAGGGCGCGATTGAGTCCGGAGTCGACGCATATATTAATACAACAATCAATGGTTATGGTGAGAGGGCCGGAAACTGCGACCTGGTTTCTATTCTCCTTGCCCTTAAGTACGCCCATGGTTTTGAAGATAAAGTACATCTTCATGACAAGGTAGACCTGAAAAAATCATGGAGAATAGCGCGATACGCATCGTATTCCTTCGGTATCCCGATCCCTATAAAACAAGTAGGTGTAGGCGCCAATGCCTTTGCTCATGAATCCGGAATACACGCTGACGGCGCCCTGAAGGACAGGCGCAATTATGAGCTGTATGATCCCGAGGATGTGGGAAGAGGGCAACCTGAATTGATGCAGACTGGAAGGGTAATAACTACCGGCGAATATGGAGGACTGAAGGGTTTTAGACACGTTTACGATGAGTTGGGGATACATTTTCACGATGATAAAGAAGCGAGAAAAATTCTTGAACTTGTTCAATATTCAAACTTACATACACAGCGGCCGTTAACGGATGATGAACTGAGGTTTATTGCTAAACACCCCGCAGAAGTATCCAAAATACTGACGGTCGGCACGAGGTACAAATAATCAATGTATAAAGTAACACTTATTCCAGGAGACGGCACAGGGCCGGAAATAGCAGAAGCAACAATAAGAGTACTCGAAGCAACTGGTGTCCAGTTTGAGTGGGATGTCCAGAATGCAGGAGAGGATGTTTACAATAACGAAGGCAATCCCCTTCCGGAACGTGTACTTGAGTCCATAAAAAAGAACAAGGTCGCCATAAAGGGACCTATCACAACGCCAGTAGGTACTGGTTTCAGAAGCGTAAATGTTTCACTGAGACAGACCCTCGATCTTTTCAGCTGCGTCAGACCATGCAAAACGTACAAAGGCGCAAAAACAAGATATGAGAACCTCGACCTGGTCATTTTCAGAGAAAATACAGAAGACCTTTACGCAGGAATAGAGTATGAAAAGGATTCCGAAGGTGCAAAGGCAATTATTGATGTGGTACAAAAAATGTCAGACAGGGCGATCAGGCCGGACTCTGGTATCAGTATAAAACCCATTTCCGTCTTTGGCACGGAACGTATTGTACGCGCTGCATTTGAATATGCGCAAAAGAATAACAGACGCAAGGTGACCTCTGTCCATAAGGCCAATATCATGAAGTTCTCTGACGGTCTCTTTCTTGAAGTATCCAGAGAAGTTGCCAAAGACTACCCTGATATTGAATTTGAAGACAGAATCGTTGATAATATGTGTATGCAGCTTGTGCAAAAACCTGAACTGTACGACGTACTCGTTTTACCCAACCTGTACGGCGATATTGTATCAGACCTTGCAGCAGGACTCGTAGGAGGTCTCGGTCTCGCACCAGGAGCGAATATTGGAAATGATTATGCTGTTTTTGAGGCAACACACGGCAGCGCCCCCAAATACAAATGGCTCAACAAGGTAAACCCCCTCGCTTTAATACTAAGCGGAGTAATGATGCTGCGTCATCTCGGAGAGACCGAGTCAGCGGAAAAACTTGATAACGCAATAGCTTCCATAATCAGAGAAGGAAAAGATGTAACCTATGATATGAAACCCACTCCTGACGATCCCACTGCGGTAACAACATCAGGAATGGCAGACGCTATTATTGCAAAGATCAAACAATAATCTATGGACCCTGACCCGATAAGCTTTATAATCATAATTATCTGTATCATTTTCATCGCCATTCTTTCGAGCACAGAAGTGGCCTTTATATCCCTGAACAGAATAAGACTAAGACATCTTATTGAAAAGGGAAACAAAAACGCGGTGATCGCCCAAAAAATCAGGGATGAGCATGACCGTCTCTTCAGCGCAGTGATACTTTCAGGAAACCTGTTTACCGTACTTGCAACATCTATCGGTACCGCATTATCAATAAGCATCCTGGGAAAAGACATCGGCATTGTCGTAGCTACCATTGCCATGACAATCCTCACGGTTGTTTTTGGAGAGCTTGCCCCGAAGACCTTTGCCGTTACTCACGCAGAAAAAATATCTCTTGCAATGGCAAGACCCATAGAACTGTATATGAAATTGATTTCCCCCCTGATCCTGGTCTTCAATCTACTTTCAAATTTTATCATCAGGATTTTTGGTGGTGAAGTTAAGCCTGTCCCCCAGCTCCTGACAGAAGAGGAAATGAAGGCAATGATAAAAATAGGCGAAGAAGAAGGTGCAATAGAGAAAGAAGAGCAAGAAATGCTCCATAATGTCTTTGCCTTTGGAGATAAGAAAGTAACAGAAGCAATGGTGCCCAGGACCGAAGTGGAAGCTGTTTCAGAAGAGGCCGCTGTCTCTGATGTGCTTACTCTTGTTGAAAAAGAGGGGTATTCCCGTTATCCGGTTATTAAGGAAACAGTAGACAACATTACTGGCGTATTGTATGTAAAAGATATTATACGAAAGATGGCGCATGAAGAAGTTCCCCCGGAAACTCCAATAAAAAGTTTCGTTAGAGACGCGTACTACATCCCCGAAAGCAAAATGGTTACAGCGCTCCTGGATGATATGCAGAAAAATAAATTTCAGATAGCGATTGTTGTAGATGAACATGGAGGCACCGCAGGCCTGATTACTCTCGAAGACATAATGGAAGAGATAGTGGGTGCGCTTCAGGATGAATTTGAAGCGATTGAGGCTGAGAAGGAAGTCGAGATACTTGATGAGAGAACTTTTGTCGTAATGGGATCAACAGGAATAGACGAAATCAACGAACTTGTAAGCACTGAAATAGATGACGAAGAATTTCATACCATAGGGGGCTTTGCCTTCGGACTCTTCGGGCACTTGCCGAAAGTTGGCGAGCAATTGAGATACCACGACCTGAGATTTCTTATACTTGAGATGGACGGGAAGAAAATAGAAAAATTAAAAATAACAAAGATTTAGCGTTAATTATTAAGGGACATTTCATTTCGGACAGTACCACAATAATTATTTGTATCTATTTAAAAAGGCTGTTATAATTATATCTTAACAATTCTTTTATCAAATATCATTTATATAAGGAGAAAGAATATGGTCAGCTACAAGGATTTAGGGCTAGTTAATACGAATGAAATGTTTAAAAAAGCGATGGAGGGTAAGTATGCCGTTCCAGCGTATAACTTCAACAACATGGAGCAGATGCAGGCAATACTGCAGGCATGTGTTGAAACGAAATCGCCATTGATACTTCAGGTCTCATCAGGCGCGCGCAAATACGCTAACTCTACGATTCTCAGAAACATGGCAAAAGGTGCCGTTGAATATGCCAAGGAATTGGGTTATGCAATCCCCATCGCACTTCACCTTGATCATGGTGATACCTTTGAACTTTGCAAGGATTGTATTGACAACGGTTTTTCTTCAGTTATGATCGACGGTTCTCACCATTCCTTTGAAGACAATATGGCACTTACCAAGAAGGTCGTTGAGTATGCACACCAGTTTGATGTTACAGTTGAAGGTGAGCTTGGTCAGCTTGCTGGTGTTGAAGACGATGTATCAGCCGAAAAGTCCACTTATACAAAACCCGAAGAGGTAATCGAATTTGTAAACAATACCGGTGTTGACAGTCTGGCCATTTCCATCGGCACTTCACATGGGGCAAATAAGTTTACGCCGGAACAGTGTACGAGAAATGAAGAAGGAATACTCATGCCACCTCCGCTCCGGTTCGATATTCTTGAGGAAATTGAAAAACAGCTGCCGAATTTTTTTATTGTCCTGCATGGCTCATCTTCCGTTCCCCAGGACATCGTCAAAACCATCAATGATCACGGCGGAGATTTAAAAGACGCAATAGGCATTCCCGAGGACCAGCTCAGAAAAGCAGCTACTTCCTCAGTATGCAAAATCAATATCGATTCCGACGGAAGACTTGCCATGACCGCGGCAGTTAGAAAAGTCTTTGTGGAAAAACCTGGTGAATTTGATCCGCGAAAATTCCTCGGACCTGCAAGGGACTCGCTTAAAGAGCTTTATAAACACAAAAACATTAATGTGTTAGGTTCTGCGGGTAAGGCATAAAAAAATTATCAATTATCATAAAAAACTAAAAGGACCGGATGATTCCGGTCCTTTTTTTTGCACAAAAAATAGAGTCATCTTCAGGCCTGCTTCTGTGGACAACTGTTACCTAGGCACGTTCTGCTATGCCACAACATTTAACAGCATGACCATTTGCCTTCAGATGGCTCTATAATATTATAGCGATCCCCGAAGGATAAACCTGGAGCTTTTTGTAATTTGGGAATTTCGGCAGATGCTTTAGGCTTCCTCCTTTGCCTGGAGGCTTGCTCACCACATCCAGCACCCATGCCCTTACTTACATTTGCTTGGTCCTCCGGCTTATTCCGTTCCAGGGCACCGCATATCTTCTTTCTATTCTTATTGTATCTCAATTTTTCGTGTTGTCAACCCCCGCGCTAAACCCCGTAAACAGGGCCTTTAACCATCCTGCCGGTCTCGAGAGCCCATGAAATAAGGTATAATCACAATATGGATATTCAAGGCAAACTACAGCAGGTCCCTACTTCTCCCGGCATCTACATCATGCAGGGCGCCAGAGAAAATGTTATTTATGTTGGTAAGGCCAAGAATCTCAGGTCCAGACTAAGGTCATACTTTCAAAGCTCTGCTGCTCTGGATGCTCGAAAAGCAAGGATGGTACAGGAAGTCAGGGACTTTGATTACATTGTAACTAAAAATGAACTCGAAGCACTTGTGCTTGAAGCAAATTTCATTAAAAAGGCAAAACCCAGATACAATATTATCCTGAGGGACGATAAGCAGTATCCGTATCTAAAATTAACGGTGAAAGAGGAATGGCCGAGACTGGAGGTTGTCCGTAAGATCGAAAAAGACGGTGCTCTTTATTTCGGCCCTTATGTTCCATCCGGGCCAATGCGGGAAATGCTTAAATTTATACGGCGGAACTTCCCGGTAAGGCGGTGTCGTTATAACCTCACAAAACCTTTCAGACCCTGCGTTCAATATCAAATGAAAAGATGTCTCGCCCCTTGTAATGAGTCCAGCAGAACACAATCCGACAGGGACGAGTACATGGAAACAGTCAATGAAGTAAGATCTTTCATCCTCGGTGAAAAAAAGGAGCTTCTCTCAAGTCTCCAGAACAGAATGCAAATATATTCGGATACCCTGAAATTCGAAGAGGCTGCCGAAATCAGGGACAGGTTAGAAATGCTTGAAAAGGCATGGGAGTCCCAGCGCGTAATAGCACCTGAACTCGGAGACCTTGATGTAATAGGCCTTTACAGAGAAGCGGATGAAGCATCCTTCTTAATATTATTTGTAAGAAACGACATGGTCATAGGCCGGAAAGATTTCTTTTTAAAAAAACTGGGGGGCATGGACGATAAGGAACTCCTGGCAGGTTTCATAGAACAATTTTATTCGAAAGAACTCCTTTTGCCCCCGAGGATAATCATTCCAATAAAGGCAGGATTGTTGACCCAAAAAGAGTGGTTAAGCAAAAAAAGGGGGCGTGCTGTACAGCTTTCTTATGCAAAAAATAAGCTTGAGACAAGGGTCCTTAAAATGGCTGACGACAATGCCCTTTACGCCTTCAATAAGCATAGAGAAACAAGGGTTGATGATATACTACTGAAAATAAAGGATCTCATGGATCTGAGCGTTGTACCAAACAGAATCGCAGCGTTTGATATATCCAACACCTCTGGAACCGGAGCAGTCGGTGCACTTGTTGTATATGAAAATGGGGGGTTCATAAAAGATGATTACAGACTTTTTAAAATAAAGACCGTCCTTGGAAGCAATGATTTCGCCATGATCGAAGAGGTGGTCTCCCGTTATCTCGGAAAAATCGCAGATAATGATAACGGCATGCCTCAGCTCATGCTCATAGATGGCGGCAGGGGACAGCTGGAGTCCGCATTAAAAGCAGTAAAAGATGCCAACCTGTCGCTGGAAATTGCCGCAATAGCTAAGGCAAAACATGACACAGGAGCAGCTAAAAAAAACAAAATACGCAAGGACATAGACCGGATTTATTTACCTGACAAAAGAAGTCCGATTTATTTGGAGCCATTCTGCTCATCAACACATCTGCTCCAGAAAATAAGAGATGAAGTACACCGTTTTGCTATAACATATCATAAAAAGCTCCGTTCAAAAAAGACATTGGAGTCCCCGCTTGAAAAAATTGAGGGTATCGGGAAAAAAAGAAGACTTTTGCTGTTAAAATATTTCGGCAGTCTCGATTCAATTAAAAAAGCGTCATTGGAAGATATAATGTCATTAAAGGGCATGAATAAAAAAGTTGCCGAAAACCTAAAAAAATCTCTCTAAAGAGATCAAGTAACAAACGATGTAAGGGCGGGTTTGAAACCCGCCCCTACACAATATTATAAATGGAAATCAACGATTTAAGGAAAATAGGCAAACGTCTAAACCTCGAGATTTTAATGCACTTAGAGGACCCGCTCGGTGGCTGCGCCATAGGTAAAGGCGCTGGCGGCGACATCACGCACTCTATTGATAAAAGGGCAGAAGATATTATTATTGAAGAGTTAGAGAAGCTTAATGAACCCTTTACCCTGATATCCGAAGAGTGCGGCTACAAAGATATACAGGGCGGCGGCCCAAGAATATTAGTCGATCCAATTGATGGCAGCAGAAACGCTTTAAGTGGAATACCGCTGTTTTCGACCTCAATCGCACTTATAAACGGCGACACACTCGGAAATATCTCAATGGGCTACGTTATTAATTTAACTAGCGGCGATGAGTACTGGGCCATAAAGGGCAGCGGCAGCTTCTTAAACGGTGTATCGATAACAACCCAGAAGGACGCTTCATGTAAAGTAATCGCATACGAGGTCAGGACAATCGGGACTGATATCCCTAGAATAATCCCCCTACTATCCCTTTTTGACAGGCCAAGGTGTTTCGGATCTACAGCGCTTGATATGGCATTCCTTGCCAGTGGTGCCCTGAGCATGTTTATAGCCCCCTCCCCCTCAAGGAGCTTTGATTTTGCAGCTGGCTGCTTACTAATCAAGGAAGCCGGGGGGATAATTACTGACCTGGAAGGAAAGGAAATAGATAACGTGGAAATAGGGATTAAGAGATCAATACCTCTTCTTGCTTCAGGAAATCATGAATTACACCGGAAGGCACTGAACATTTTAAAACAAGGATGAATTTTTTAAGTGACAAAAATGATTTATGACGGTACAATTAACATAAGAACATTTTGTCATTAATTGAAAGGAAGTAATTATGGACGACCCTGACCCCTTGATTAAAGAAGAGAAGGTGCCTTCTTATAACATGATTTCTCAAAAGCTCAAGGAAATAGATAATACTATAATTATATATAGAATTTACTATCTCCTAACCTCTTTTACTTACAGATTTCAGCTGATTAAAAAAAATCAGATGTGTACACTTGAAATTCCGAGAGTATTCTTAGAGGGATTAAGTAGGGAAAGCACCAAACACGAGAGAAAATTGACACATATTTTGAATTTGAAAATTGAAGATCTGGAATGCTGGAATGATATCAGGTAACTGACTGTAGTTACTTAATACTCATCAACCTGCCTGTTTTGTTTTTTATTTGACCTTCATTGCGTTATAATAACGTAATATTCCATTAACACCTCAATCAATAAGTTTTCATCTTATTCTGAAAAGGTGCAGAGGTCATACATATAAAAAAGGAGTCTTCATTAATATGTCAAAAAAGGAACTTAAGACATTTCCCATCCTACTGGCAGGCGGCACAGGTTCAAGGTTATGGCCGGTCTCAAGGGAGCTCTTTCCTAAACAACTTGTTAATCTGGCCGGGGATAATTCTTTAATTCAGGATACGATCAACAGGCTTTCTCCTGTTCTGGATCCTAACAATGTACGTGTTGTGTGCGGAGATGACCATTTTTATGAAGTATCCCGCCATCTTGAAGAAATCAACGTGCCTTCGGACGGTAAAGTCATTTCAGAGCCATGCGGCCGCAACACAGCGCCCGCCATCCTCCTTGCCATGCTTTCTATCTTGAAAAATGAGAAAGATGCTATCATTCTCGTATTTCCCTCAGACCATGTTATTAGTGACCAGAAAGGGTTTAATGACAGCCTGAAAAAGGCAATTACCCTGGCAAATAAGAATAAAATTGTTACATTCGGGATTAAGCCTGACTATCCGGAAACAGGATACGGTTATATTGAAGGCGGGAAAAGCACTGGTAACGATGCATCTGCTGTGAAACGGTTTGTTGAGAAGCCGGATGAAAAAACAGCCAAAGCATACTTGAAAGCCGGTAATTTTTACTGGAACAGTGGCATGTTCGCCTTTAAAGCCTCTATTATGATCAAGGAATTTCAGGAACATGAGCCCGCCATGCTTAAGCAAATAAAGAGTATTTTATCCAAAAACAACGGCGTACCCATTGATCAATACAATAATCTTTCGGACATTTCGTTTGATTACGCTATTATGGAAAAAACCAAAAAAGCCGTGGTCCTTCCGGTAGATTTCGGTTGGAGCGATATCGGCTCCTGGAAGTCACTTTATGACTTTATGCCAAAAGAACAAGACAATAATGTCATAGAGGGAGACGTAATACTCCAGAATACCCGTAATTGTTTTATCAGAAGCGAGGACAGGCTGGTTGTGACAAATGACCTTGAAAATATTGTTGTTGTGGAAACTCCTGACACGGTTTTTATCTCAGACCTTGAAAACAGCCGCAACGTCAAGACCATTGTCAATAAGTTGAAAAAAGAAGGCCGCAAGGAGTGCGAGTCCCATACTACTGTCTTTCGTCCATGGGGAACATACACAATACTGGAAGAAATTGAAAACACTAAAATAAAGAGGATCGTTGTTTATCCTGGAGCAAAACTCTCATTGCAGATGCATTATCACAGGAGTGAACACTGGATTGTGGTCCAGGGTACTGCAAAGATTACTAACGGTGACAAGGTTATAATGCTCAGAGAAAACGAGTCAACATTTGTCCCTATGGCTACAAAGCACAGACTCGAAAACGAGGGGAGGATCCCTCTACATATAATTGAGGTACAGATGGGTCAATATCTCGAAGAAGATGATATTGTCCGTTTTGATGATGATTTTGGGAGAGAATAGAGTATCTTAGTGACAGTCAGTTAAGCCCTAAACAAATGTTACATTAATAAAATTCTTTTTCCCGGCTTTTAATAGAAATGTATCCGGAAGCTCTTTTTTTGGATCGAGCCACTTTTCTCCGTTGACGCTTACCGCTCCCTGCTTGATAAGCCTTAAACCATCGCTTGTGCTTTTAATAAACCCTGCTGTCTGCATAATCTTGGGAAGCCAGTCACCTTTATTTACCTCTATATTTCCAACGTCATCAGGAAGACCTTTTTTCTTGAATATGTTTTCAAATTCTTCTCTTGCCTGCTTCGCTGTCTCTGCATCATAATATCTTTCAACTATTTCAATCCCTAGCGCCTTTTTCGCCTCCATAGGATGAACAGAGCCGTTTTTCATGCCTTCTTTCAAACTATTCAGTTCATCAATTGAGATATGGCTAAGCAGCTCATAATACCGGAGCATCAGTTCATCGGTTGTAGACATTATCTTGCCAAACATGTCTTTAGGAGAATCTGTAATGCCTATGTAATTACCGAGGCTCTTTGACATCTTGTTGACACCGTCAAGTCCCTCAAGAAGAGACATCATTATTACGACCTGCGGTTCTTTGGCATCTTCCTTCTGGAGTTCCCTTCCAACGAGCATATTGAACCTCTGGTCTGTACCCCCGAGTTCAATGTCGGCACTCAGATGTACAGAATCATATCCCTGAATAAGTGGGTATAGAAACTCATGTATGCCTATCGGCTGTTCGCTTGTGTATCTCTTTTTAAAGTCTTCCCTCTCCATCATACGCGCGACCGTATGCTTGGCTGCAAGACGGATCATATCAGTCGCCGTCATTTTACCCATCCAGTCACTGTTGAAAACAACCGTTGTTTTTTTAGGATCAAGGATTTTGTATGCCTGTTCCTTATATGTTTCAGCATTTTTCAGGACTTCCTCGCGTGTAAGGGGCTTTCTGATTTCCGATTTACCGGTCGGGTCGCCAATCATACCCGTAAAATCACCTATAAGGAAAATAACATCATGCCCAAGGTCCTGAAACTGGCGCATCTTCTCAAGAAGGACTGTATGCCCGAGGTGAATATCAGGGGCAGTAGGGTCGAATCCGGCCTTTATCTTAAGGGGAGTTCCTGTTTTATAAGACTTTTCAAGCTTTTTAAGAAGTTCCTCTTCAACTAAAGCTTCTACGATTCCCCTCTTAATTACTCTTAGTTGTTCTTCGGGTTTTTCCATATTCATAACTATGAAAGGATACAGGATTATTGGCTTAAGAAGCAAGAGTGTTGTTCGAGGACCGGAGACCGGGGACCGTGAACAGTTGAACGTGACCGGATGACAGATACCGGACAACGGATAACGTTTTTTTGTTATAATCACTTGATCATACTAATGAAGAAAGCAGGCTCAATGGTGGAATTTGCATACCAGGATATGTTCCCCCTGGGAAAAGATACAACTGAATATCGTCTTTTAACAAAAGATTTCGTAGATACGTCAACGTGTGAAGGGAAAGATCTGTTGACAATCAGACCTGAAGGCCTTACCCTTCTTTCCAAATCGGCTTTCAGGGATGTTTCGCATCTGCTGCGATCATCACACCTGAAACTCCTGAAAAAAATCATTGATGATCCTGAAAGTTCGGCAAATGATAAATATGTTGCCCTTGAGATGCTGAAGAATGCCGTAATATCTTCAGAAGGGGTCTTCCCCATGTGCCAGGATACGGGCACAGCATTAATCATGGGGGAAAAAGGACAACAGATCTGGACCGGTTACTCAGATGAAGAAGCCCTTTCAAAGGGTGTCTTTGAAGCTTACAAAGAGAACAATCTTCGTTATTCCCAAAACTCACCACTGACCATGTACGAAGAAGTAAACACCGGTACAAATCTTCCTGCACAGATTGAACTTTATGCCACTGAAGGATGCGGCTACAACTTCCTCTTTATGGCAAAGGGCGGCGGGTCCGCAAATAAGACCGCCCTCTTCCAGGAAACAAAGGCTGTTTTAAACCCTGATACACTAGTCGATTTTATGAAGACAAAAATGAAAACACTCGGGACATCCGCCTGTCCGCCTTACCATCTGGTCTTTTGCATAGGAGGCACATCCGCGGACTATATCCTGAAGACAGTCAAACTGGCCTCAGCTGGTTACCTGGATGGTCTCCCTACCAGAGGCAACCAAACAGGACATGCTTTCAGGGACATTGAACTCGAAGAAAAGGTCCTGAAGGCGTCACATGAGCTTGGAATAGGCGCACAGTTCGGAGGAAAATATTTCTGCCATGATGTGAGAATTATCCGGCTTCCGCGGCACGGTGCATCATGTCCTGTTGGAATGGGATTAAGCTGCAGTGCTGACAGAAACATCAAGGCAAAAATCACTAAAGAAGGCATATTCCTCGAGCAGCTTGAAACAGACCCGACAAAATATCTGCCTGAAGTTATTGAAACCGACAAAGAGGCTGTTAGTATCAATCTGGACAAGCCGATGGATGAGATACGTGCAATCCTCTCAAAACATTCTGTTTCGACCAGGCTGAGTCTTTCCGGCACTATTATTGTTGCACGAGACATTGCACATGCCAGGCTTAAGGAGAGGCTTGACCGAGGAGAAGGTATGCCTGATTATTTCAGGGACCATATCATATATTACGCGGGGCCGGCAAAAACGCCGAAAGGCCATGCATCCGGCTCGTTCGGACCAACAACTGCTGGACGTATGGACACCTATGTACCTTTGTTCCAGGAACACGGTGCTTCAATGGTAATGCTCGCAAAGGGCAACCGTTCAAAAGCAGTTACAGAGGCCTGCAAAAAATACGGGGGTTTTTATCTCGGCTCGATCGGAGGACCTGCTGCACTGCTTGGAAAGGAATGCATTACGAATGTTGAGCTCATTGAGTACCCGGAACTCGGAATGGAAGCCATCTATAAAATCAAAGTAAAAGATTTTCCCGCCTTTATCATTGTTGATGATAAAGGCAATGATTTCTTTGAAAATATCTTGAAGAATTGAAGGAGGATAAATAATGGGCAGTAGAGTAAAGATAGCTGTAACCGGTGTGGCCGGTCAAATAGGATATGCGCTTCTCTTTAGAATAGCATCAGGACAGATGTTCGGGACAGACACAGAGGTAGAACTGCAGCTTTTAGAACTGGAGCAGGCCCTTCCCGCTTTAAATGGCGTAGCGATGGAGCTGGACGACTGCGCCTTTCCGTTATTGAAAAATATTGTCTGCACATCAGATGTAAATGTCGCCATGAAAGATATAAACTGGGCCTGCCTTGTAGGAGCTGTCCCAAGGAAAGCCGGAATGGAACGGGCAGACCTTTTAAAAGTAAACGGTGGAATCTTCGGTCCTCAGGGAAAGGCAATAAACGATCATGCCGCAAGCGATGTCAGATGTCTGGTTGTTGGAAACCCATGCAACACCAATGCCCTTATCGCCATGCACTCATCCCCTGATGTCCCTGATAACAGATTTTTTGCCATGACCCAGCTAGACGAAAACAGGGCAAAGACACAGCTAGCCCAAAAAGCCGGGGTTAATGTGACAAAGATACATAATATGGCAATCTGGGGCAATCATTCAGCAACGCAATACCCTGATTTTTTTAATGCCACCATTTCCGGAAAACCGGTTCCTGATGTAATTACCGACAGGGCCTGGCTTGAGGGTGAATTCATTACCACTGTACAACAGCGAGGCGCGGCAATTATAAAGGCCAGGGGCGCTTCCTCCGCAGCTTCCGCAGCCAGTGCGATCGTAGACACCATCTATAACCTGACTCATGACACTCCTGCCGGAGAAACATATTCTGTCAGCAGTATCTCTTCCGGAGAATATGGTATTGATGAAGGACTCATCTTCTCCTACCCCTGCCGGACAGAGGGAGGCAAAGTCAATATTGTCGATGGATTTACACATAATGAATTCGGGCAAGATAAAATCAAAGTTACCCATGATGAGTTGAGTTCGGAAAGAGATGCCGTAAAAAGCCTTGGTTTAATATAATTGTAGGGGCACGTTGCAACGTGCCCCTACAGGTTTATTTTTTTTACGCGCCCAACAAGTCCGCTTTCGAGACGGACCTTAATTCCGTGCGTGTGTGTTGGAGATTTAGTCAGAATGTCTTTGACAATTCCTTCTGTAAGTGTTCCGGTACGCTGGTCTTTCTTTAAAACAATCGAAACATGCAGCCCCGGTTTTACGTCTGAGCGCCTTGTCCCATCCATATCACAAATTCCTGAATTATGAATGGTTTTGAATAAGCATTTTCAATCCGTCATTGAAAAAGACTTTAATTTTATTTGTGCTAACTATAGATGTAACTACACCTGTTCCAAATTTAGAATGGCTTATAACATCATCGGCCTGAAAATTTTCTGATATTTTATATTTCTTGGCATCAGGGTGGTCACTGCCTGCAAGAATCGCCATATACTTCACAAAATCTTTGTCCCTGGATTTTGTCTTCCTGGTAGTCGATTTTGCGGTTGTGCTCCTCGCTGACGGTTTCATGCGATAGACATGTGTTCCGCTACATGTATTGCATTTCACTTTCTTGGGTAAATTGTCAACCATAGCAACGATTGTATGTCCAAGTTCCAATTTACACTTTGTACACCATGCATCGATTTCTTCACCTACTGAAAAAGTTGTAATCATGTTTAAGCCTTTGATTTAAAATTAATATTAATATGCCGGCAAAAAACGTGTTATATTTATTGTGCCAAACCCCAATCCTTCGATTACTCCGAAAGATAATACGATAATTATCCGTTTCAGCAAGCAAACCGGTAAAGAATTATATATGATTTTGATATAAAAAAGATGCCCCTTTTTATTTCCTTTATTTCAGCAGTTTTATCCGGTCATCCATACTGTCTATATACAGACTTCATTTTTGAATTTTTTGTAAAGACTGAATCTGTCTTTCTGGAAATATTTGCAAATAAGGGCTGGATTAATACTTAACGTCAAGGAGTTAGAAACATGAATAAAATTGTGGGCATTAAAAAAGCAGGTCCCGGTTAACGGGACCTGCTTGCAGTTTACTGCTTTTCGATATTTGTCGCCTTCGGGCCTTTGTCGCCTTCTACGATATCAAAGCTTACGACATCGCCTTCGACAAGGTTTTTGAACCCGTCGCCTTTAATTTCAGAATAGTGCGCAAAAACATCGGGACCACCGTCATCCTGGGTTATAAAGCCAAAACCCTTGGATTCATTGAACCATTTTACAGTTCCGTTCGCCATACTAACTTCCTCCTCTTATACACCGGATTTTTTCATGAACCCGGATCTTAATAAAAATGGCCACAAAAGAAAAGTCTCTGTGGCCTTGTGTGACAATAACTCCAAAAACTTCATAACAATGATGGCATCTTTTGTTCTTAAATGTCAATACTATTTTTTTAAACCTATATATTGCAGAAACAGGGGAAAACATAAGAGCAAAACCCCGGAAGTACTGAAGTTTTGCTCTTATGTTCTGTTTGAAGTAAAATACCGTGTGAAAAAAATCATACTTGCATCAGCGTCACCCCGGAGAAAAGAGATTCTGGAAGTAACCGGCCTTGATTTCAGTATATGTGTGAGTGGCTATGAAGAGGACCTCGGCCTTTCATTAAAGCCCCGTGCACTGGCAAGGCACCTGGCGCGGAAAAAGGCGGAAGCAGTTGCACATAAATACAAAAATACAATCATCATATCAGCAGATACATTTATCGTCTTTAACAAAATACTGCTTGGCAAGCCCCATACTGATCAAGAAGCCCTAAGGATGCTCAATATGCTGAATGGAAAAGCACACTCAGTGATCACCGGTTTTACGGTTATGGATACCGGCAGCTCTGAAATCATATCGAGGTCCGTAGAAACAATAGTCTATTTCAAAAAACTCGACAAAGAAACGATAAACGCTTATGTCAGATCAAAAGAACCTCTCGATAAAGCAGGCGCGTATGCAATCCAGGGACTTGGGGCTGTACTTATCGAGAAAATTGAAGGAGATTATTTCAACGTAGTTGGTCTTCCACTCTCAGCCCTGGCAGAAAGTCTTAAAAAATTCGGAATAAGTATTTTATGACAGAGAAACGCCAGTACTATTGTATAATTAAGCTATGCTAAAAATCGGAAATATAAAACTTGAACTCCCTCTGGTTCTATCCCCAATGGCCGGGATAAGCGACCTGCCTTACCGCCTCATTAACAGGTCTTTTGGGTGCGGCCTCGCATTCACCGAGATGATTAGCGCCAGTGCCCTGGCCTTTAACAATCCCAACACATCAAAAAAACTCTCTACGAGCGCGGAAGATACCCCCCTGGGTCTCCAGCTTCTCGCAGGCGATCCCGAGTTATTAAAAAGGGCCCTCGATATTGTATCCGGGCATGGATTCGATCTTATTGATTTCAACTCCGCATGTCCCGTAAAAAAAGTCGCATCACGCGGAAAAGGCGCCGGGCTGCTCAGGGACCCGTTGAAATTCGAGAGACTCCTGAAAGTGATTATTGCAAATACTGATCTTCCGGTTACAGTCAAGATACGTTCAGGATGGGACAGCACATCTGTAAACGCTGTCGAAATGGCCCGACGAGCACAGGGTACGGGTGTAAGCGCGGTTTTTATTCACGGAAGGACACGGTCTCAGCGATACAGCGGAAATGTCGATTACAATATTATTAGAGAAGTTAAAGAATCCATTGACATACCTTTGATAGCTAGCGGAGACGCCCTGAGTCCGACCCTTATAAAAAAACTGTTCGACGAGACAGGATGTGACGGTGTTGCGGTTGCACGTGGAGGACTCGGCAATCCCTGGATATTCCGTGAAACTTCAGGACTTCTCAAGAATGGCAAAATACCTCCAGGGCCTGATGTTCATGAATTGGTGCGTGTAATGAAGGAGCATTTTCTTGCAAACATTGCATTCAGCGGGGAGAGAGTCGGCATTATACAATTCCGTAAGTTCTTTGCATGGTATACGAGGGGAATGTCCGTGAGAAAACTGAAAGTAAAAGCGTTCATTACGACTACAACAAAAGAGATGCTCAGCCTTATAGATGAACTAGTGACGCTGCAGAAAAGCAGAAACGCTGAAAAGCAAAATATAAGCAATGCAGATCACGACATAACCATCGGATCTATCTAAGACAGTATTTCCTCTTCAGCTCTTCCACCATTGTATGTTATACTTCCAAATTACATTTCAGAAACGAAGAAAGGGCCTTTAAATAAATGAGCGACGAACCCAATAAAGTCATTTACTCCATGGTCGGGGTAAGCAAATTCTATGATAAAAAACAGGTCTTAAAGGACATATATCTATCCTATTTCTACGGAGCAAAGATAGGCGTTATCGGCCTGAACGGGTCAGGAAAGAGTTCCCTGCTCCGCATACTTGCCGGAAGGGAAAAAGAGTTCAACGGAGAAACAGTCCTTAAACCGGGCCATACGATAGGTTTCCTTGAACAGGAGCCGGAACTGGATGATACAAAAACAGTACGTCAGATTGTCGAAGAAGGGGTACAGGAGACAGTTGATGCCTTAAATGAATATAACCTTATTAATGAAAAATTTGCCGAACCAATGTCTGATGATGAGATGAGCAAACTTATTGAACGCCAGGGAAATGTTCAGGAAAAACTGGACGCGCTGGATGCCTGGGACCTGGATTCACGGCTCGAGATGGCAATGGATGCACTGCGTTGTCCTCATGGAGACACACTTGTCAAAGTCCTGTCCGGAGGAGAAAAACGCCGTGTTGCCCTATGCAGACTACTTCTCCAGAAGCCTGACATCCTGCTTCTTGACGAACCAACAAACCACCTTGATGCCGAGACAGTGGCATGGCTGGAGCACCATCTGCAGAAATATGCAGGCACGATCATAGCCATAACCCATGACCGTTATTTTCTCGATAATGTCGCAGGCTGGATTCTTGAGCTGGACCGTGGAGAAGGAATCCCCTGGAAAGGCAATTATTCTTCCTGGCTTGAGCAAAAGAAAAACCGTCTTAGCCAGGAGGAAAAAACAGAGAGTGAAAGGCAGAAGACCCTGCAACGCGAACTTGATTGGATACGCATGAGCCCAAAGGGGCGGCATGCAAAATCAAAGGCGCGCATCAGCTCTTATGAGGCAATGCTGGGCCAGGACATTGAAAAAAAATCCAAAGAGCTCGAAATCTTTATGCCACCGGGCCCACGTCTCGGCAACGTTGTTATTGATGTCGATAATATGAGTAAGGCCTACGGTGACAATATACTTGTTGAAGGTATGACATTTTCACTCCCACCCGGCGGGATTGTAGGAATCATAGGACCAAACGGAGCAGGTAAGACCACTCTTTTCAGGATGATCACAGGCCAGGAAAAGCCCGATTCAGGAACGTTTAAAACAGGAGAAACCGTAAAGCTGGCTTATGTTGACCAGAGCCGTGATGACCTGGATCCTGACAAGTCGATATGGGAAGTAATCTCAGACGGGCAGGATCTTATTGAGATAGGAAAAAAACAAGTCAATTCACGCGCATATGTGGCACGCTTTAACTTTTCCGGGAGCGACCAGCAGAAAAAGGTATCGATGCTATCCGGAGGTGAGAGAAACAGGGTCCATCTTGCCCGCATGCTGAAGGAAGAAGCTAACGTCCTCTTGCTTGACGAGCCAACAAATGACCTTGATGTAAACACCATGCGCGCACTTGAAGAAGCTCTGGAGAATTTTGCGGGCTGTGCAGTAGTCATCAGCCATGACAGGTGGTTCCTTGACCGTATAGCTACACACATGCTCGCATTTGAGGGTGAGAGCAAGGTTGTCTGGTTTGACGGTAATTATTCGGAGTATGAGGCTGACAGAAAGAAACGTCTCGGAGCTGCTGCAGACCAGCCCCACAGGATTAAATACCGTCACCTCACAAGATAATAAGGGTGGAATGAATTAATACTCTTTGAACTTCTCAGGGGCAATCCCTTTGAAACCATGGCATTTATAAATATAATATACCCATAATTTCCTATTTCTCTCAATTATAGTGAATGTTTCCTGTTCAAATGAGTCAAATGCCAGCCATATTTTCAAAGGAAGATACTCACTCTTTGAGACATAGATCGCATCGTAACCCGGCAGTTTATCAATACCGTCCCAAATATCGTACTGGTTCATTCTTCTTGTACCAATATTAGCCAGATATGTATCAGGCTTGTCCGGCATATAAAAAGCAAGCTCACTCGATATCGCATAATAATCAGAAAAGACAAACACCTGCCTTTCTGTTGACGAACGCATCTGCTTATCAACATCTCCGATTTTCAGGCCTAACTCTCTCCACCCTCTTAGACGCGCAGTACTGTCAAGCTTTGGAGGGAGGTTAACAATCGCTGGATAGTGCGCTGAAATTGTAATGAACAGAGCAAGACAGAAGGCTGAAATAAAATATATCTTTTCCCATTTCTTGAGCGTAATCTTTTTCAGGAAATAATCCGCGGAAGCCAGGAACATAGTAATATAAGCGACCATTGCCCAGTTCGCCTGCACCTTGCCATGGAGACTTTTAGTAAGAAAAAAAACGAGTACCGGCACCCAAAACCAGAACAGGAATTTTAAGCCTTGAGAAGCGTTTTTTGAAGAGCGATTATTTATTACCCCCCTGATCATGGTAAAAAAAAGAAGAGGAGTTATTAACCCTATCTGGGTCCCCAGGAATTCAAAGAAATCTTGCATTGATAAACTGAATCCGTTAGAAAGCTCCGCATGTCCGCCTGTATGTTTTAATGAGACCCAATCATGGTCCATGTTCCAGATTAATACAGGACTTATTACTACAAGACTTAAAAGAATGGACAAATAAGGTTCTTTTCTCTTCAGCCAGTGTCTTAGCTCCCGGGATGTAAGAATATACGCGAGAGCACAGATATAAAAAAGGACCATTATATACTTCGTCATAAATCCAAGTCCGATGACACCCCCCAGCGCAAGCCAGTAAAATAAAGCAGACTCGTGGAACCTGGATTGAACGTCTACGTCATCCTGACTTACATGGGCCGCTTTCCAGAAGAGATAAAGTGACAATATCCAGAAAAAAATAAAAGGCGGATCAATGGTCATCACTACTCCGTATACTGAAAAGAGCGGGATAATCTGAATTAGCATTGCAGATACAAAGGCCGTCCTGGCATCATTGAAGATAAGAATAGCTATCTTGTACATGTAGACTGACGAAAGAAGAAGAAAGAGAGGAGCAAAAAATCTTACTCCTATTTCCGTGTCCCCCATAATCCAGGTTGAAAATGCGATGAGCCAGGCTATGACAGGACCTTTGGCATAATAACTCAAGTCAAGGTGGCGTGAGTACTGCCAGTACTGGGCCTCATCAAAGCTGAGACCATTAGGGCCCGTGAATATGTAGTAGTAACGAAAGATAGTGAGTGCAAAAAGGCAAAAAGATAGAGCACTTATATAGGGTTGTTCCCTAAATCTATTTAAAGACTGCAACATTGACACATACCGTTTGAATATTTTTAGATGAATGAAATTCCGTCTTTTCTGTAAAGCTATATTAAAACTTTTTTATCATACCGGCAAGTTATGGCATAAATAGGATAAAATAATAGTGTTAATAAACTTTAAGAGACTGATAATAATGAAAAAAGAGTCATTATTCCAAAAGCCGGAGGCCGCGAGGATAGTTCCTTTTGCAGCCTATATGTTATTCATACTCGCTTATGACCTGCTGAAACCGATGATTCCGGCAGGGGTGCTGGCAGATAATTTTACTGCAATTATATATCCTGTCAAAATCCTTACTGTGACTGCATTGCTGATATTCTATTGGAAATCTTATGATGAGCTCCATTGGGATGGATTAAAACCAATACATATAGCAGGGGCACTGGCAATTGGTATCATTGTTTTTGTCCTCTGGATAAATATGGACTGGGACTTTGCGACCATGGGAAATCAGGAGGCATATGATCCCGGGAGACTATCTAAAGGTACATATTATGCATTTCTATCTGTAAGACTCGCAGGTGCTGCGCTGGTTGTACCTGTATTTGAAGAGATATTCTGGCGTTCTTTTGTCCTGAGATATATCATTAACCAGGACTTTACCCTTGTAAAAATCGGGGCCTTTACATTGACCTCTTTTGTAATTTCTTCATTGCTGTTCGGGAGTGAACATAATCTCTGGCTGGCAGGTATTATAGCAGGAGTTTTTTACAACCTCCTTTTGTACTGGTCCAAAAATATCTATGCATGCATTATCGCACATGGTGTAACAAACCTTCTCTTAGGGATTTACGTAATAAGGACCGGAAGCTGGCAGTTCTGGTAAGCGACGTTATTAATCATGCTACTCATCCATCCCCCTGCATCAAAACCTGCTGAACCGCCGGCTGGCATCGCAAAACTATCAGGCACTCTGACCGGTCGCGGAATAAAACATACTCTACTTGATGCAAACCTTGAGGCGCTTCTTTATATTATAAAAAATACAACGTATCTACCCAATACAGAATACGATAAATGGACTGCCAGAGCACTCCGCAATATTACACAGAATCTTGAAGCTATCAAAAGCTCAAAAACATACAAAAATATTGACCGCTATAAAAGGGCCGTTATTGACCTGGACCATGCTATCAGACAATGGCCGTCAAACAACGCGGTCATCGGCATCGCGAATTACAGGCATCAAGACCTGTCTCCCCTGAGAAGTAAAGACCTGTTTCAGTCCGCTGAAAATCCGGAAACAAATCCATATTATCCGTATTTCAGCGAAAGACTGTCCGGGCTCCTTGATGAAAAGAACCCCGGGGTCATAGGATTTTCGCTTAATTATTTAAGCCAGGCATTATGCACCTTTTCGATGATCGGTTTTCTGAAAAAGCATTTTCCGGGCCTCACTATTGTACTCGGCGGCGGACTTGTCACCTCATGGATGAAAAATTCGGAATGGGAAAATCCGTTCAGAAGTCTCGTTGACCATCTCGTGTCCGGGCAGGGAGAGCAGGAACTGCTTAAGATTCTGGGTACAGCGGATGTAGAAGAAGGAGGACAACTACCGGATTATAGCCAGTTACCCCTGGACAATTATCTTGCACCCGGCAGGATTCTACCGTACAGTGCCTCTAGCGGGTGCTTCTGGAACAAGTGTTCATTCTGCCCTGAAAAGGCTGAAGACAACCCTTATATTCCTGTTCCGGCTGATATGGCAATAAATGGGCTGAACGAACTGATAATCAAAACAAAGCCAGACCTTGTCCATCTTCTTGATAATGCAATCAGTCCGTCATTTCTTAAAAAGCTCTCTGAGAATCCTATCGGAGTACCCTGGTACGGTTTTGCACGGATCAGCCATTTACTGACAGACATCGATTATTGCATGGACCTGAAAAAGTCGGGCTGCGTCATGCTTAAGCTCGGCCTTGAATCAGGGGACCAGGGGGTACTCAACAAAATGAATAAGGGGATTGATATAAAGACCGCGTCCCTGGCCTTAAAGACATTAAAAAAAGCGGGGATCGCAACTTACGTCTATCTCATTTTCGGCACCCCTGAAGAATCAAAGGCTTCAGCCAGAAAGACCCTTGAATTTGTTGTAAATCATAAAGATGAAATCGGCTTTTTCAACGTAGCCCTCTTTAACATGCCGGTCTGCGGGCCTGAGGTCTCCCGGTTTAAAACCCAGAGCTTCTACGAAGGAGACCTTTCCCTTTATACGGACTTCGAGCATCCCGGGGGTTGGAGCAGAAAAGAGGTAAGGGTATTTCTTGACAATGAATTCAGAAAAGAGAGGTCTATCGCGGAAATACTAAAAAAGGACCCGCCCATATTCACTTCCAACCATGCACCATTCTTTTAATAAAAGCCGATTCATCTGTCGGCAATTCTCAATCAATATAGTATTTCATACCAGCCTGATTTCTTAAGCCTTTCACCGCATTAGTTGTGTATAGCCCCCCCCAGATAAACTTACTTGATATTTCTTATAGAAAAAAAGTTTATTTCTCTATATTGTAAATATATTAGCAATCCTACAAGGAAAGTGCACGGAGGGATTAGAGGTTGGATAAACAGAATCGTTTAAACGAACTTCTACTGGACAGCTTGCCTTATGCTGCAATGCTTATCCGTAAGGATAAAATAATATTGGCTGCAAACCGTCTTGCCAGGGAAGCTGGAGCTGTGGTTGGTGGGTATTGCTGGAAAGAATTCGGACATAGTGAGTTTATTCCTGAAGAAGACAAAAACCACATTGCTAAGAATAATAAAATTCCTGATTGTGGCACTCAATGCTATTTCTGCAAAGCCAGGGAAACAATGATGAACCACTTACCCGTTCAAGACTACGTATATGCCTGGGACAAGATATGGGACACATATTGGATACCTCTTGATGAAGAGATATATCTCCATTACGCAGTCGATATCACTGAGCGGAAGAAAGCGGAAAAAGCCACTGAGCAGTTAGTCAAACTAAATGAACTTATATTATCAACTGCAGGTGAGGGTATTTACGGATTAGACCTGAATGGTAATACAACATTCGTCAACCCGGCAGCTGCAGAGATGATTGGATGGAAACCAGAAGAACTCCTTGGATTAAACCAGCATAATGTCCTGCACCATTCAAAACCTGATGGTTCTCCTTATCCTTCAGAAAAGTGTCCGATATATGCTGCCTTAAAAGATGGTGAAGTTCACAGAGTAGACAATGAAGTTTTTTGGCGTAAAGACGGCAGCAGTTTCCCTGTTGAATACATCAGCACTCCAATGAGGAATAAAGAAGGGGATATTGAAGGAGCAGTTGTTGTTTTCAGAGACATGACTGAACGCAAGAAGGCAGAGGAAGAACAAAATAAGACACATAAACTTGAATCAATCGGAACCCTTGCCGGGGGGATTGCCCATGATTTCAATAATCTCCTTGCTGCAATTCGCAATAATGTGTATTTATCAAAGATGCTTGCAGATCGCAAAAGCGAGATATATGAAAACATGGAATCAGTAGAAAAGATAATAGAAAGGGCCGATAATTTAACTCATCAGCTTCTTACCTTTGCCAAAGGCGGATCGCCTGTTAAAAAGACTGCATCTATTATTGAGCTTATAAAAGAATCTGCAGAATTTGCACTGAAAGGATCGAAAGTAAAGACTGAGTATAATGTAACAGATAACATCATGCCTGTTGACATGGATGAAGGACAGATGAATCAGGTAATACATAATCTCATTCTCAATGCAGCCCAGTCCATGCCGCAAGGAGGCACTATACGGATTAGTACGGAAAACTCTCACCTTGGTCCAGAAACAAAAATTCCGCTTCAAGCAGGAGAATATGTAAAAATAGTAATACAGGACCAGGGCATTGGTATTACAGAAGAACATCTAAAGAATGTATTTGACCCATATTTCACTACAAAAGAGATGGGACGGGGACTGGGTCTTTCAATAACGTACTCCATAATAAAAAACCATACTGGTCACATATCTGTTGAATCTGAAACAGGGACCGGCACAACCTTCACAACATATCTGCCGGCATCTGAAAATCATATTAAAGAAAAAGTGACAGGAGAGCATGCATTTATTGCTGGAGAAGGAAAAGTCCTGATAATGGATGATGAAGAAATAATGAGAGAGTCTACTGAAAAATTACTAAGACTAAATGGATATGAAACAGAGTCTGCAAAAGATGGTGACGAAGCAATCGCACTCTACAAAAAAGCCATGGAATCATCAAAGCCTTTTGATGCAGTCATACTGGATTTGACTGTACGCGGAGGTATGGGGGGAGAGGAGGCAATAAAAAAACTGCACGAGTTAGATCCGAATGTGAAAGCAATTGTCTCAAGTGGATATTCCGACAACCCTGTGCTTTCGAATTTCAGGGAATATGGGTTCTCTGGAGTATTTGCAAAACTCGACGAAGTAGAAGAACTTGGCAAGACCCTGCATAACGTAATAAAAGGATAATAGACAACTGGAATATCCCGCACAAAACAAATCAGGTCACATTCTTAAAAAACAAAACCCCAAGCGGAGGCAATTTCAGAGAAAGAGAATATTCCCTCCCGTGCATAGATGAATGAACGGCCTCTGTACCACCCGCATTTCCGTAATTACTGCCTCCATAGATCTCAGCATCACTATTCATGACTTCTTTCCAAAAACCGCCGCAAGGCACTCCTACCCAGTAATCAGGCCGTATAACGGGTGTTAGATTGCAGACAACAAGTATTACTTCATCGCTATTTTTGCTTTTTCTGATAAAACTGACAATACTCTCTTCCCAGTCATGTAAATCTATCCATTCAAAACCGTCATTTGAAAAATCGAGTTCGTATAATGCCCGTTCGTTTTTGTAAAAATGGTTCAGGTCTTTCATCCATCTCTGTATTTCCTGGTGGGAAGAATGTTCAAGGGCATTCCACTCTAAGCTCTCTTCATGGACCCACTCTTTCCATTGACCAAATTCCCCTCCCATAAAGAGGAGTTTTTTACCGGGATGTCCATACATATATCCTAATAAGAGCCGGAGATTGGCATTACTCTGCCACTCGTCACCGGGCATCTTCCCGATTAACGCCCCCTTGCCATGAACGACCTCGTCATGTGAAAGAGGGAGTACGAAATTTTCACAAAAGGCATACCAGATACTGAATGTAAGTTCATTGTGATAGTACTTCCTGTGTACCGGGTCCTGAGAGAAATACTCCAGGGTGTCATGCATCCAGCCCATATTCCATTTCATACCGAATCCGAGTCCGCCGACATATGTAGGACGTGATACCATGGGCCACGATGTCGACTCCTCGGCCATTGTCTGGACATCAGGGTGAGAAATATAGACGGCCTCATTAAAACTCTTCAAAAAACTTATCGCTTCCAAGTTCTCTTTTGAGCCATAAATGTTCGGTATCCACTCGCCTTCTTCTCTGGCATAATCCAGGTAAAGCATGGATGCCACGGCATCGACCCTAATCCCGTCAATATGATATTTCTCAAGCCAGAAAAGGGCACTGCTAATAAGAAAGTTCCTGACTTCACTCCGACCATGATTAAAAATATAGCTCTTCCATTCAGGGTGATATCCTTTTTTCGGGTCTTCATGCGCATAAAGATGTGTCCCATCAAAATATGAAAGGCCATACTCATCCGAAGGGAAATGGGAAGGCACCCAGTCGAGAATCACTCCTATGCCATTTTGGTGGAGATGGTCAATCATATACATAAAGTCCTCAGGAGTGCCGTACCTGCTCGTAGGAGCAAAATACCCGGTAGTCTGATATCCCCATGATCCGTAAAACGGATGCTCCATGACAGGCATCAATTCAATATGGGTAAACCCCATCTCATTTACATAATCTGCCAGATCATGAGCAAGCTCACGGTATGTAAGGTACCTGTTCCCCTCTTCAGGGACCCTCTTCCATGATCCCAAATGGACTTCGTAGATTGAGTACGGTGCGTCCAGGGCATTGTGCTTTTTTCTTTTCGCCATCCACTCGGCATCATTCCATGTATAATCAAGCGCCCATACCCTTGAGGCGGTTTTCGGCGGACGTTCCCAGAATAAGGCAAAGGGATCTCCCTTGTCCGCTCGATACATATGATATCTGGATGCTATGTGATATTTATAAATGGACCCGTGTGCCATCCCCGGTATAAACCCTTCCCATATGCCGGATTCATCCCACCGTGGTGAAAGTTGATGGGTTTCCCTGTTCCACCCGTTAAAATCTCCGACGACCGATACCCTCTCCGCATTTGGTGCCCATACAGCAAAGCAAACACCTTCTACCCCGTCTACATTCATAAGATGGGAGCCGAGTTTGTCATACAGCTTGAAATGATTACCCTCTTTGAATAAATATATGTCATCTTCGCTGAGTAAGCTCACTCCATGGATTACGTTTGCTTTCGTGCCCGCCTGCAGAGTCATAATATTTCCTCCACTCCTCCAAGTGCAATTATTATGAGATATTGCCTCACAGCAATTACATCTTAACGATTCCGACTTCAAGGTTTTTAATTTTTCTTAGAGATTATATGAATAGTATCACTTTTTTGTCGGGCTGACAATTCTTTTTTTCACTCTCAATTGAAAGAAAAGAATGAAATTGTCTTCAATAAGTATAGAAACGGGAAAGGGCAATGTAAGGCGGGCATTATTTCTTGTTTGGGGTCTTCCGGGTTTGCAAGTAAATAAGCGGAGTTACATCAAATCTGCCTGTTAAGTCTTCGACAATAACGCTCGCATCCTCCCTGGACTTTATGTCAGGAATCATGATGATATGAAAATCATTCTCAAAGACCATGGTAGCATTTGGATAAGATACACTTAATTTTTCCTTTATGGACTTGGCATATTCAATTGTCCTCCAGGCAGCAACATGGATAATGTATCTTTTTGGAGCAACAGACTTCTGAACTTCCGGGCCTTTGTCCTGTTTTTCAGCAGACGCAATATCCGGCATATTAAGAACCGGTATCTCCTGCTCTGTAGCCAAACCAGTGTTTATTTCTTCTTCTGATGCATCTTCTTTGACATCTTCTTTTTCCTCCTCCAAGATAACGGCCAAGGGGGCTTCATCCATTTCTTCTCCAGCCTGTGCAGATAAAGTAGTATTGAATTCTTTATCATCAGCTGTTATCGCAGCAACATCCTGAACAGGTGCGGATATAGTTTCAGCCACTATTTCTTGATTTTCTTCCAACTGATTATTTTCAATCGGCCAATTGTCAACACTATCATATTGGGAAGGTTCATCATTCTTTAATGAAGAGCTTGTATCCGGCAGGAAGTTGAATTTGTTTTCATTGAAAAGATAATAGAACGATACAACGCACATGGCAACAATAGCCGTGACAATGATCAATTTAGAGAAGATCCCTGATTTGTCCTTTTTATCAGGCTGTCTTACAACTTTATCAGCTACTGCACTGGGAATAACGGCATCAGGAACATAGCGTCTTTCTTCACCGCTTTCTCCTTCACTCCTTTTTTTGTTGACAGCAGCTACGATAGACTCGGCTATTGCATCAGAAGATTTTTCTTCGTACACAACCTCCTGCATCTCACCTGAAGTAACGGTTAACTCATCAACGGTATTTTCCGCTGTATCCTTAGGAAGAACGACTGATGATGAAATTATTTCATTCAGCATTTTCTGATTTTGTATAGATAAACTATGTAGTTTTACTCCTGCGATTACTCCATAGGTTTGCTTGGAAGTCCATGCCACATCACCCACAAATTCAAGACTCTTCTCCTTGTCAGGATGCTTTAATATGAATTCAAGTACTGTCCCAGAAAGAAGGTCGGGCGC